>Ga0316231_1000423_pt1 | contig 61387 bp, 34 predicted proteins | sample TBH18027metaG_FD_206002 | JGI IMG/M metagenome (GOLD analysis project Ga0316231, IMG submission 206002) | Freshwater microbial communities from Trout Bog Lake, Wisconsin, USA - TBH18027 | ecosystem: Environmental > Aquatic > Freshwater > Lake > Hypolimnion/Profundal zone | place: USA: Wisconsin... | reverse complement strand
GGTTACAATTTGGAGGGTTACAATTTGGAGGGTTACAATTTGGAGGGTTACAATTTGGAGGGTTACAATTTGGAGGGTTACAATTTGGAGGGTTACAATTTGGAGGGTTACAATTTGGAGGGTTACATAAATTTTCCTTTTTAATGATTTCATCGAGTTCTGTTTTAAAGAATTTTAATTGTTTTTTTCTACTACTCAGCACAAGTATTTTCCTATCACAATTTTTCCTAAGATGATTAATGATATTGAGAATATGAACATTTCGTTCTTTAAGTTCCACAAGATATTTTAACATTTTTGTGTAATCGGAACGTTCCATTCCTTTAATAAATCTGGTTCTATTTATGAATGTCTCATTAGACGAAGAGAATGTCATAATTTTAGCAATAACTTGATTATTTGTTTTTAGTTTTATGTGAAACATCATATCCCCAACATACCAATGAATTACTTTTGTTAGTCCATCAGTACGTTGTAGTGTGGCAGATAAACCTACTACATATTTGGTACTTGTTTTTGCCAATGTTCGTGAAAACATTCTTGATGCTGTGTGATGGCATTCATCATAGATTGTTAAATCAAATCTACTAAACACATCTGATTCATAATCTCTTTTACTAATACTATGTATCATTGCAATAACAATATCTTTATCTTCGATGTCTACTGTACTTTGACGGATAATACCATATGATGCATTTGTAAATTGTTTAATTCGTTCAATCCATTGGTTCAGTAAAAAGGTTTTATGAACAATAACCAATGTAGCACATTTTAGATCTGATGCTATTTTAAGAGCTATTGTTGTTTTACCATACCCACAAGGGACTGACAGAATACCACCTCCATATGTTTTAAGATGATCGATACATTTTGACACAACAGGTTTTTGATATTCTCTCATTGAACCAGTAAATAAGAAGTTGGAACCTATCCCATTATGTACGATTTTCTTTGGTTGTCCATATTTACTTACACCATAAAATCGAGGGAGGTAAATATGTGTGTCACTCTCGCTGTATACTTTAAATGGTTCTATTTCCTTCTCTGAATATCCAAAGTCATATGGTGACACTGTAAGGTCTTTATCTATTTGTTCCATATTTGCATCATCAATATCACTCTTGGGAATTCTATATCCATTACATGATAGGAGTGTCCTCATAATATGTATTTAAGTATATAATGTTTAAGTGTTAAATATAACATATAATACATCTATTGATTTATCATTTTTTAGGCGATGTATATGAAGAATGATAACAATGTGGTTGTAACGGTATTAACATTATGTAGGCAATAACATATGAAAAGCAACATTGATGTTACTCCCTCTATTGGAGTTACCTCTCATATTACTCCATCTGTCTCAGTAGGTATTGATTTAGGAACAACATACAGTTGTGCTGCAATATACAAGGATGGTAAAACAGAAGTTATCACAGATGAATATGGAAATAGGACAATACCAAGCTACATAAGTTTTACAGAAGATAATTATTACATTGGAGAGACTGCTAAAAAACTATTGGAGAAATATCCAAAATCAACAATATATAATATTAAACGTATTATTGGATTGGAATGGGATAACAAAAAAGTTGATGATGATATTCATAATTGGTCATACCAAATAGAGAATGTAAATGGATATCCAGAGATTAGGATAGACACGGTTTGTGTGTTAGGAACACCAACAACAAAATATTACAAACCAGAAGAGATATCATCTTATTTACTCAAACATATTAAACACAATATTGAAGCATATCTAAACTATGAAATAACTGATGTTGTGATAACAGTTCCTGCATATTTTAACGATGCACAGAGGCAAACAACAAAAAAAGCGGGAGAGTTAGCAGGATTAAATGTGATGAAGATTATAAACGAACCCACAGCAGCAGCTATTGCATATCGACTACATGAGAATACAACAGATGAGAGAAATATTCTTGTGTATGATTTAGGGGGTGGAACATTGGATGTTACCGTATTAACAATGGACAACAATCTCTTAGAAGTTAAGGCAACATCAGGAGATACTCATTTAGGGGGTGAAGATTTTGATAATAAGATTTTAGCATATTGTCTTGCAGAATTTATGAAGGGAATAATAAAAGGTGTTAGACTATCAATAAGAGAAATAAATGAACTCGTACAAACATGCGGTGTTAAGACATTTATGGATTTATACAAATTGAGTGAGACACGTTTAAATGAACTAAAAAATATATCTAATATATCAACATACATTAATCACATAATAGCAACAAAGGAAATTATGAAGACACTTGATAGTAAGAATAACATAGCAAGATTAAAGAATAAATGTGAAGAGGCAAAGAAGACGCTGTCATACACAGACATGACGATAATTACATTTGAATCATTTTATTCCACATATGATTTGAATGTAAAAATATCACGTTCATCATATGAAAGTATATGTGCAAATGAGTTTAAGAGATGTATGTATCCCGTTGATATTGTGATGAAAGATATTGATGATAAAATAGATGATGTTGTTTTAATTGGGGGTTCAACACGTATGCCAAAGATAAGACAACTATTACAAAACAGATTTGGTGACAAGTTACATTATGACATAAATCCTGATGAAGCGGTGGCATGCGGTGCAGCAATACAGGCAGGAATATTAAAAAATACGAGTGAATTAACATTACTTGATGTTGCATCGTTGAGTATTGGGATAGAAACAGATGATGGTTGCTTAGTTCCAATCATAAAACGAAATACACATATTCCTGTTGAAGTTGAAAAATATTTTAGTACGTGTCATAGTAATCAACAATCTGTTATTGTTAATATATATGAAGGGGAAGAACGAATGGCAAAGGATAACCATTTTCTGGGTTCATTTGAATTAAATGATATACCAATTATGTCAGCATTGGAACCAAAAATTAAAATAAAATTTCATATAGATACAAATGGGATTATAGATGTGTCTGCAGTTGAAGACAAATCAGGAATAACAAATCAAATAACAATAAAGAAATAAATTAATAAATTAATAAAATATCATTTATCCCTTATCATCCATCCATCATCCACCCCTTATTGTGTAAGTTCAGCCAAGCAAGCAGTCAATTGCAGCATTGAATCAGTTCCCTTAGAGATATCATAAGATTTTTTACAGATTTTCTCGAGCATAAATATTTTTATTGATTCATCGATATCATTACACATATCTGATTTGATGGTGCATATCATACCAAGGATGATATCATATCCTGAAAATCCATTATTTTTAAGTTTAATCATTAATTCGAGAGCACTTTTGAGATCTTTTTTAATACAATGTAAGAATATTTGTTTTATAATAACAGGTTGCGGAGTATCACATATATTATGGATATGTTTGGTGCAGATGTTAGTATATCGATTGGATGCTAATTGAAGATAATTCACAGCCATTCTCATATCTCCACGAGAGAGTTCAGCAATATATTTGAGAGCTGTTTTTTCATATTTAATCTTTTCAATTGTACATATTCTCTCGAGATTATCACTTATGTGTTCTGGTTTTATTTTGTTGTAATGCAAAATAATACATCTGCTTTGAATTGATTCTATAATTTCGGATGAGTCGTTACAAGTGAATGCAAAACGGACATTGTCACTGAACATATCCATTAATATTTTTATTTGATGTTGTGCTTTTTCCATCATGATATCTGCTTCGTCGAGGATGATGAGTTTATGTTTGAATGCTTTGGTATTGGAAGATTTACAGAAGAATGTCATTTCTGTTTGAACTGTTTTTATACCTCGTTCATCTGATGCATTTAATTCCATAACATAATCATTGTAGTTTTTCCCATAGATAGCATAACCAACACAACGAATGGTTGATGTCTTACCAGTTCCTGAGGTACCTGTTAAAATGATATTTGGGATATCTTTTGTAACAATGAATTGATTTAGCTTATTTTTAATGATTTTGTCGAGTATAATATCATCCATCAGATATGGTCTGTACTTCTCGATCCATGGTAGTTGTTCAATCATGTAATAGATAGAGACATTATAAAATTAATATTTTTTTCAATTTTTATTGTATATATGAGCGTGCATACAGTATCATTAAAAGGGAAGAGATCACAGAATGAGGATAAGCATACTGTGATAATAAACATAGATGGTAAGGATGGAGCTATTGCCCCAGTTAATTTTTATGCAGTATATGATGGACATGGAGGAAAGTTTGTATCTAAATTCCTATCTGAGAACATACCACAGTTTTTTACTAATCCAAAAATAACATATCCACTCCACACGAATTATATTGAACGTGTGTATGGTATATTTGATAACACCCTGAGTGAAAAATATGCAAGGTATGCAACAGAGGTTGGATCGACTTGTTTAATTGTGATACAATACAAACATGGAAATGATATGTTCCTAAATATATTAAACACAGGAGATTCGAGATGTATATTGTGTAGAAACAATATGGAATTTGCACTAACAAAAGATCACAAACCTAACTGGCCTGAGGAAAAAATAAGATTGGCATCACTTGGAGGTGAGATAACATTTGATGGATTTGATTGGAGAATAGGTGACTTATCTGTGTCGAGAGCATTTGGTGATCTTGGAAACAAACCATTTATTACAAACATGCCAGACATATACAGATATAAAATACAACACACCGATAAATTTGTTGTTGTGGCATGTGATGGATTGTGGGATATTATGACAAACCAAGATGTGGTAAACTATGTTCTCGATACATGTTATGATATATCGACAAATATGAGAATAAATAAAAAAATAAATGTTGCTAAACGATTGGCTGAATATGCAATTGCTAAAGGATCAACAGATAATGTATCAGTTATTGTGTTTTTCTTAGATTAAATAACGTTACAATGTTACTATATTCCATCCTCATTGTCCAACATTAAAATCAGTAATATAACTTGGTCTTGATGCAGTTGATGTGGCGAATGGTTCCCATTTATTTTTTTGAGGATGGAATCTACATTTTACCAACAATGGATTGCCTTGATTTTGTGCTACAATGTTTCTACACCATTTACTTGATGACATGTCGGGAATGTATGCTATACCAATTTTAATATTTTTTAGTCTTGAATTTTCAATTTCTACAACATGAAGAGTATATACGTCAATCATGTTGGTCTTCCTCATTTGAAATACATAATCAATGTTGTCTTTTTTGGGTAATAGGTGACTATCAAATGATGAGGTAGTTGATGAGGTGGTTGATGATGTGACTGGTAGTGCAACTGGTGGTGTAGAGTTAATTGCATTGTTAATATTATATGGTTTTGGGGAACAGTATGTAGTATGTTTATTTGAAATAACATTATTTGAAATAACATTATTTGATGTGTTACCATTACTATGTTCATCTGACATTCTTCTTGTTGTGTTACAATTACCCATGGTGTTACACTCATCAGGCTTCCCAATAGTTTTCCCTTTACTAAAGAGATAAATAATTTTTGTTCCAGAAATATCAGGATAAAAGCATATACCCTTTACTATAAAATTTTTGATACAAGGGATTACATTATCAACGAGATGTTCAATGTTTTTGAGATCGAATAGTTTATTAATTGTGATTACAATAGTGTTATCCTTATCATTTTCACTGTAGTTTGATTTTAAATAGGTAAAAATTGTGTGTATTTTTGTTTGCATTGGAACAGTTGTCATGAGTTGTCCCTTAAACATATACACATCAGTAATGACGAAAATGTTTGAATGTTTGGTATGTATAAAAATACCATCAAAAATTGTTCCTAAATAGATGGATGGATCCAACTTAACTTTTGTATTGATTACATTTACATTATTTACATTTACATTTTGAATGTTGTAACTCAGGGTTTTCCTGTCAATCAAATAAGAATAGTATATGTTTTTAATCTTTGCAAAGATGTAAAAACAACTTGATCCTGAAAAATTAGCAGAAACATAATATTTCTGTTTAATTAATTGTTGCATTTCATGTTCATATTGTAATATCTCATATTTGAAAAATGAGATATCAATGGTCTTATATAGGTAATCGACTAAGACACTCTTTGTCCCATTATCTTTGATATCCTTTGAATCATCAATTCCGAAGTCATTGACACGAATCATTATATGTTATAGTGACAGCAAGTCTTTAGGTGTTGTAAAAATCAATTTTTTACAATATAACATCTATACTTAACAAGACCCTCCAGCAATGTGGTCATATACTTCGGCGATGGTCTTACCTTTATATTGTTTTAGTCCATCCCCAAGAAGTATCTCATTCATCCTATCAACTCCATCTTCCTCATAGTTACTACTCATATTTACTACATCTGCAAAATCCCAATAGTTCTCTGCAAAGGTATCCTTTGGAATATCTGGGGTAGTTGAGTAATTTGAATATGTTGATGAGTAGTTGGATTGATTAGATTGATCAAACTGACCCAACTGATAATTTTTGTCTAAGAATACAGTATCATCCATAGATTCTGTTTTATTTATCATTACATAATAGAGTATCAAACAGACTAACGCGAATACTAATATATTGTTCATTATATTATTCTTCGATATATAAATTAGTGATGGGATAATTAATGATTAGATGATTAGATGATTGAATGATTAAATACTTTGTGTTAATCCACACAAAGCACACTTTTTAATTTTTTGTGTCATAAAAATATAATGAACAAAGACATGATGAATAATATTGATGCATCAATAAGCAACATTGAAACCTCAATAAATAACTTGATAACCAAATTTAGGACAAACAAGTATGCAACAATAATCTTAATACTATGTGTGATACTATGTATGATATTATTGATATCAGTCATAATATCTTATGGATCTAATGAGAACATGACATCAGTATCTTCTTTACAGACATGGAATCAAAATAAATGTTATGGCATACCTAAAATATTAGAAAAAATGTTACAAGACAACAACATAAAACGAGATAGTAATTGGAGTGTATATTTTCCATGTGCATATGACGACGGTGACAAGGAGATAAGTAACATGCCTTTAAAAGAAGGAGGAAAATATTTCATAATAGATGGTGCGGATGAGATGGTAGCTAAAGAATGGCTTTGGATGCACAATGTAAATCATCATGGAATAGACAAAGCAAAAACACTAATGCCAACGTCGTATGTACTATACAATCTTAATGAACTAAAGAGATTTTCAAATGAATTTAACAAAGATAAATTGTATATACTAAAAAAGAATATACAACGACAAGAGGGATTAAAAATAACAAATGATCCAAAAGAGATAATGAATGCATCCAATGATAAATATGTATTAGCCCAGGAACTATTACAAGATCCATATCTAATAAGTGGTAGAAAAATAAATATGCGTTTCTATGTGTTAATCACATGTATAAGAGACAACATAAATATTTATGTGTACAACAATGGATTTATGTATTACACGAGAGAATTATTTAAAAAGGGTACATTTGATCACGAACACAACATCACAACTGGATACATTGATAGACAAGTGTACATAGATAATCCATTAACACATGAAGATTTTAGAGAATATCTTGATTCAAACAGGGAACTAACAAGGTATGAAAGTAATATACGAGAGCAAAAGATGCTACTAAGTCAAATTGCATTCACGAGAATATATAAACTACTTGCTGAAGTGTTTATAGCATTTATTGGAAAAATAGGAAAAAAAGGGAAATTGTATGACAACTTAACATTTCAATTGTTTGGTGTTGATATTGCCATAAACGATCAATTCAATCCAATGATTATCGAAATAAATAAAGGTCCCGATATGGATTCCAAAGATGAGAGAGATGGAAAAGTTAAATATTCTGTAATGAGAGATATATTTTCTCTGGTGGGAGTTATTGATAATGGTTTGAATAGTTCGAATGGTATGAGTGGTACGAATGGTACGAATGGTATGAGTGGTATGAGTAGTACGAATGGTTTTATAAAGATATTAAATGTTGAAAATGGAGAAGTTAAAATAATGTATTAGTGATTATCTATACTACTGTTCCACACCATTTTACATTATCATTCCACATTACCATTTTACATTATCATTCCACATTACTATTCCACATTACTATTCCACATTACTATTCCACATTACTATTCCACATTACTATTCCACATTACTATTCCACATCACCATTCACATTACTATTCCACATTACTATTCCACATTACTATTCCACATTACTATTCCACATTACTATTCCACATTACCATTCCACATTACCATTCACACTACTGTTCCATTTGTTCTGATGGTTTTGGTTTATTAATAATTTTATATGATACAAATGGTTTATCAAAGAAGCTATCAAATATCACGACAACCACACAACCTAAAAAAATCGACAACATAATATTATACATGTGTTCAGTTGATTTATCAATCATATAATATATGGATTAATAATTATATACGCACTGTTTATTTCCACAAACAATCAACCTTTTTTCTGTAATATTTGTAGCACACATTATTATCATCCACATATGTATCCGACACCTCACCAGATGGATATTTTACAATTATTTGGGGAGTTGGATTAATGATAAACAATATAATAAATGTGATGATAGCAGATATTAGAAAATAATCGATAAACAATTTCATCAGTATATATTAGTATAATGAATTTTCAAAAACACATACATATATAATTAATGACCATCTATTCTAAAAATATGTGATTATATAGTATATGGGTGCTAATAATCAGCCAGCTCAGGAAGAAAATTCACAAGTTAAACAACTAACTTATGCAGATGTGTTTGTTGCAACTATTTGTTTTTTCATACTTTTTGCATTGATAATATGGATTACAAAGGTGTCATGGAATATTGCAATGCCTGAAATATTTGGTGTTGGTAGGATTACATTTTTCCAGGCATTTGCCCTTCTTATATTGGCAAGGGTGTTGACAAGGTCATGAATATGAATGACGTGTTCTACGGCGTTGTTTTTTTAGTATGTATTTAAGCAGTAAAAATAATGTGATAACACCAAGAAATATAAGGGGTAAAATATTAGGGATGATATATTCATTATAAAAGCTTTTACTTGTATCAACATCATAACATACAACAAGTTTTTCTACATTTTGTATAGCATCACTATTAACGAGATTAGGTTGTGAATCAACAATATCAAAAGTGATATCCATTTTATATTATAAATGGATATTATGTTTAGAAAATTTTATTGTATCACACAATTGATTCATCAATAATCATACCACAATATTTTTCAGGATTATTATGAAAATCAATTCGTTCATATACACCAATTGATATACCATTTCGTGTAATGAATGAGAATATTTTTCTAAATAGGGGTCCGTGATTATCATATATTGGACAAGCAACATGTGATATTTCATGTAACACAACATACATAATAAGATTTATATCATGTAGTATTTTATCCTGACCCTTATGTCTGAGACAGAATATTATTTGTTCTCCCTTGTTAATACTGTAACTTGTATAATCACTATCTCCAGAACTTTCTGTTAGGATTATATGTGGTGCCTTTTCATGCAATCGAATGATGTACTGTTTATATTCATTAAATTCTTTATCATCAGCATGTTGATAAAGATAATCTGACAAGTTTAATATATTTTGTCTTATCTTTGCCAACATGTTGGAGGCATATTGTTTATCTTCTACATTGCGTACAAGATACATTCTCTCATCAATATCTGATTTGACATACACCATGTCCTTTACAAAGACATGAAAATATATCAATAAAATGACAAGTATAATTGCAAACATTATTGCTAACATATTTGTTCTATATTATGTGGGATTAAAATATCCATAATGATGGACTACAAAAGACCAAATAATTAAACAAAATTATTTTCTACTCATGTAATATAAATGGGAAACGAAAATAGTAATCTGAATTATCATAATGAGATGCAGCATAACGAAACCCAGCATAAATTAAGATTGTCAGACACTGAAACGATTGATTTTAGTAGAAGTGAGCTGATGACAGATGCTGGACCCGTTAAAATTCAACAAGGTGGTACTGTGAAAATACCATCATTGTCCAGACTTAATGCATTCATGCAAAATCAACAAGGTGGAACAATCAAAGTTCCAACAATTGCAAAACTTGATGCTCTCATTGAAAAACAACGAGGAGGAAACAATGAAACAACTGAAGATGAACTTGATATGTTGAAAGATATGTTTCTTAGAAATCCAGCAAAAATTATCTCAGGTGGTGGAGATGGATTTTCTGAAACCTCTTCAATGTATGAAACTCCAAGTCTCCATTTTGGTGGTATGGATGATGATTCTGACATATCAATAACCGACTACAATGTTAATAATGATGACAGTATGGATGCAGACAGTGCTGAAGATAGGATTGTTAATTTCCCTAAAAATGAAACTGAAACAATTGATTTCTCACGGGAAGACTCATCCGACGAAGAAGACAACATCATGGATGGCGGTTGTGGATGCACTAAAAAGGAAGAACCAATTGTTCTTGAGGGCGGTTGTGGATGCACCAAGAAGGAACCCATCGTTCTTGAGGGTGGATGTGGGTGCACCAAGAAGGAACCCATCGTTCTTGAGGGAGGAAAGAAAAAAGATGAAGATGTTGATAGTGAATTTTCAGCTGGGGATTTGGATGATGATAGTATTGATGAAGATGAAGAGAGTGAAGAGGGTGAGGAAGATGAAGAAGACGAAGAGGATGAGGAGGATGAAGAAGAAGAGGAGGAAGAAGAAGACGCGAGTAGTGCAGAGGATGAAACTCAATCTGGAGGAGATGATATGAAAATAAATACAAAGTTTTTGTATGATTCTGATGACTTCTCAAATAATGCAAATTCTGCATCAGATTATCATCAAACATTTAAAAACAAGATGAGGATTTAGATATGATGACATGATGACACGATAACATGGTGACAACGTCATAATCACAACATAGATACACACACGTAGATACACACTTATTTACACACTTATTTACACACCTACCAATTTTACGTTTAATCTATCTAACGTAAAATTGATTTTATAATATTTAATTTATTATATATATGATGGACGATCTAACATTCCAGGTACTTGATTGGAGTTTTACAGATGTTGAGGATACCGATGCTGATGATGAGCGTAAAAATCACATAATCCGCTTATTTGGTAAGACTGCCAATCAACAGAGTGTTTACCTCCAGGTACATGGATTTAAACCATATTTCTATGTTGAAATAGATGAAGAATGGGAGGATTATGTATCACTTGCAATGGATAAGATAAAGCAAAGAGTATATCCAAAGCAATTTGCAGAAGGAATGGAATGGAAGATTGTAAAGAAGCATAACTTCTATGGATTTACAAACTACAAGTTATTCAAATTTATTCAGGTAACTTTTCAAAGTTACGAATCATTCATGGGATACAAGAGAGCATTTGACAAGGGATGTAAATTATACATCCGTGAGAACTACAAAGATCCAGGATTTTCAATGGAATTAACATTTAGGTTGTTTGAATCAAACATTTATCCAATGTTAAGGTTTATGCATACAAAAGGTCTTGATGCTGTAGGTTGGGTAAAGATTGAAGGAAAACATCTAAACTCATTTGATGATGAACCAACATGTTGTAATTTCAACTACATGACCGATTGGCAACATGTAACAAAAGTAGAAAATATTTCAATTGAAAAATTTATCATAGCATCGTTTGATATTGAATGCATCAGTGAAGATGGTTCGTTTCCAAATCCAGAGAGAGATGGAGATAAGGTAATACAGATAGGTATTTCGTTATCACGTTATGGAGAAGATGAATGTTTCAAAAAATATATATTAACACTTCTTGAAACAGAACCAATTGAAGGGATTGAAGTAATATGTTATGATACAGAAGAGAAGTTGTTGGTTGGATGGACAAAAATGATGAGAAAATGTGATCCAGACATAGTAACAGGTTACAACATCTTTGGGTTCGATTACACCTATTTAAAACAAAGAAGTGAAAAATTAGGAGTGTATCACAAGTTTAGCAAGTTATCACGTATATCATATGAAGAATCCAAATGGGTTGAAAAGCAATTGTCATCATCAGCCTTAGGAGATAATGTTTTAAAATATTTCGATATGATTGGTAGAGTAAATGTTGATCTCATGAAAGTAATTCAACGAGATCATCAATTACCATCTTACAAATTAGATAATGTCGCATCCAGTTTTATTAAAGATACGATACAAGACATAACAAATGATGGAGATAAGATGATAATAAAAACAACAAACACATATGGATTGATAGCTGATCAATACATTAACATATTGTATAATGACGGCATAATTGAAAACAAATACATGGATGGAAAGAAATATAAAATCATATCCTTGTCCAAAAATACAATTATATGCAATGGTAATGTCAATTTGTCAGATATATCAAAGGATTACAAATTATACTGGTCACAAACCAAAGATGATGTTAGTCCCAATGATATTATACGATTATTTAAGGGAACACCAAAAGACCGTGCAATCATTGCGAAATACTGTGTTCAGGATTGTGTTCTATGTAATAAGATTATTAATAAGTTACACATAGTAACAAACAATATTAGTATGGCGAATGTGTGCCATGTTCCATTCTCATATATTTTCATCAGAGGGCAAGGAATTAAAATTTTCAGTCTTGTTGCACGCAAATGTAGAGAAAAAAATCATCTTATTCCCGCTTTAAAAGTAAAAGAAGATGATAGTGGATATGAGGGTGCAACTGTATTTCCACCAGAGAAGGGAGCACATTTTGAGCCTGTGATTGTTCTTGACTTTGCATCATTGTATCCTAATTCTATGATACTTCGAAATCTATCACATGAATGTCTTGTGGATAACATCAAATATGATAATCTACCAGAATACAGATACAACATTATACATTCAAAAAATCCAGATGGAACCATTACAACATGTAAATTTGCAGAAAAGAAGGATGGTACCAGAGGAATTATTCCAGAAGTGTTAATGGAACTATTAGCAGCAAGGAAGAAGACTAAAAATCTTATGGATAACGAACAGGATCCATTACTTAGAGCAATTTATGATGGCTTACAACGTGCATTTAAGGTATCATGTAATTCAGTGTATGGACAAACAGGAGCACCAACGTCTCCATTATTCATGAAGGAGATTGCATCGAGTACAACAGCAACAGGAAGAGATTTCCTATTATTCTCAAAACATTTCATTGAGAAAATCTACAGTAAGATGATTATGTTAGCATTAAATGATAAGGAACAATATATACAAACATTCAAAGAGACATTTAGATATTACCCAGATGAAATAACTGTTGTTGATATGACAAACAAAAATACAACTACCATATGTGTGAGTACAGAACCAAATGTAAAAATTCCAGATAAAAAATTCACAAAAAATAACATTGGATGTTTTATAAGTAATACTCTATATGACAATCCAATAATCAAAAAGATGTTATCAAAAGATGAATTTGATAAGTTCATGAAAATATTAAATGATAACTATATAGAGCGCTTGGCAATACTCAATTTATTCAAATCAAACAAACCCAAAAGATATTTCAATCATTCTAAGCTTCCATCTCTTATGGGTTGGGATACATATGATGCATTTAAAAGTCATTATGAAAAAACATTATCATTTTCAGATGATGATAAACAAAAATTCATTACTGAGCTAACTAAACATATATTGAATATGGGATATACAAATATTGATGAGATGTGTGATCAATTCTACTCCACAATAAATCAACTTCTCAACGGATGTACATTTTTACCAAACGTGATATATGGGGATACAGACAGTGTCTTTTACAAGGCAAATATTAAACGAGATAGTGTCGAAGTGTTATCCAAACAACAAATTCTTACAACACACATCACATTAGGTATATGGAGTAGCATATTGATATGTACCCTCCTTCCACCACCAATGGCACAAGAATATGAGAAGGTGTTGTATCCATTTATCATATTAACAAAGAAGAGATATGTTGGAAATCTGTATGAGAAAAATCCCAATAAGTTTTCACAGAAGAACATGGGACTTGTTCTTAAACGACGAGACAATGCACCAATAGTGAAAATAGTTTGTGGTGGCATAATTAATCAGATGTTAAACAAACAGAGTGCAGAAGGAGCATTAAAATATGTTGATGACACATTACATGATATCGTAACAGGAAAGTTCAACATGGATAAATTCATTATTACAAAAACTCTCAAATCAGAATATGTTAATAGAAATTCCATAGTACATGCAGTTCTTGCAGATAGGATTGCAGAACGTGATATAGGGAACAAACCATTACCAAATGATCGCATTCCGTATGCATATATTGAGAAGAATGAAAAAGAAGTAAAACTACAAGGAGACCGTGTAGAAACTCCTGAATATATACAAGAACATAAATTAAAACTTGATTACAAATTCTACATAACAAATCAAATAATGAAACCATCAATCCAATTTCTTGAACTTATTTTGGATAATCCAACATATCTGTTCAACAAATATATTATAAAAGAAGAAAACAGACGAAATGGAATATTACCCATTGGATACTATGCATCACCAAATGTGAATTATGATGTAATTAAAAATGAACTACCATTAAAAGCAGTAAAAAAAAGAACAATGCGAACAAAGAAAACACAACCTCATAAACCAATTGATATGGGTGACATGAGCAACATGAAAACCATTTTTGCAGATATGTTTGGACAGTAGTATATTAAATGTAAATTTATATAACCCATTTATTTATACAACTTATCCATCCATTTCAACTTATCCATCCATTCATCCAACTTATCCATCCATCTATTCATTTAATCCATCCATCTATTCATTTAATCCATCCATTTCACTTAACTATAAAACAAAGGTGCAGCCATTCCACTTGCACATCGTAATATATTATATGAGCATCCCCATACATTGACATCGGCTTCCATCTCTTTATTTATGTACATTGTCCTAAGCAATTTATCAACAGGTAAAAATTCGAGATATGCATCAGTAATTTGTGAAAAGTTAGCGGTTCCACTTGGTTGTAGTAGTTTAGGGAATAAACCAAAACTATACATATATTCTCCATTACCAAGTCCTGATGATGCTCTTGAATATGGTATGACAGATGTTGCAGTCATTTCATCCATTTCGTCTCTATCAACACCAAACATTTTTAATTTTATGTTACTAAACATCGGATTGACACCAGGACAACCAAATTTATTCCAATCATTAATTGTTTCATTGGGAGTATTAAATTTTACTGTCCATATGAGATATTTGATTGGATCAGCCATATTTAAATCTATTTTAATAGGAACATATTGTGTTGAAGTCATATCACCCCATGGTGTCTCTCCTGGGAATGTAAATATATCATTTGTAGTAATGGGAGATGATCCAAATTGAGTTGTTACAACAACATCAACAAATATGCCATATACATTTGAAGGATACATGGATTGAATATGTGTATCACTTTTAAGGATATATGTTGCAAACCATTTACCGAATTTTACAGAAGTAACACCTGTAAAGTTTGTTCCATAGATATCTACAGCATTGTACATATTAGGTACAACTGAAGTGATAGCAGGACCGAAACCAATGAACGTAAATAAATCATTTTTCGTTACATCTGACAAAAGTATATTTGACCCTCTTGTGACTTCGACAATTATATCAACTGTTCCTGATTTAATTTGTGGTGGTGATGTTACTTGGATTTGATTATCATTGATAACAGAGTATGTACATGGAATACCACCAAAATATACATTTGATATATTTCCATTTGTATTAAAATTTCCTCCATTTATTGTTACTACTGTTCCACCAGTAATGGGTCCGCTATTTGGAGAGATTGATGTGATGTATGGATTGGTGTATATGAATGACGTGATATCAGAATTTTTTATTTTATACATTCCATTGTAAAGAAAACGTTCAATAAGATAATCGAGCTTTGTACTTGCCATTTTAAATCTCTCAGTTTCTTCGAGATAGATGTAGTGAGCAATCATATCACATTTGAATTTTTGTTTTGATATGACGACAACATCATCTTCCATAACAATCAACTTATCCAAATCCGATAATTTCAATCTAATCAATGCCTCCGTGTATAACATTGCAATTAATGGAAGTGACAATGCAGCATTTCTACAAAAGAAGAAGCGAAGGGGTATATGTAGTTTTGATGATTTAGGTGATGTATCGAATGTCGTCATTGCAGATGTGTTACCTATCATTTCATTGTATCCTCGTTCATGTGCTTTGGTATCATATATTTCATGAAGCAGGTGAAGTAGTACGTCGTCATGTGTTTCTATTTCCTCTCCACCAATAAATAGAGAAATCTTTTCTATTATGCGATGTCCCAATTCATTTACCCAGCAATATTTAGGTGTAAATTGCATAATACTGTTAAGAAGTTTTACCTCCAATGGAACATTTAGAAGTGGGTATCCACTGGATATGCTATATTCATTAACATCTGCATACTGTAAAAACTTGTATTCAAACCCTTGTTGTGGGGGATAAAGAGATGTTGATAGTGATGTGATATGTTGGCAATCTGATAAATATGTAATTGTGTTATTTTGTAGTTCTGTAATAGTTTGTGTATGAGTGAAAAAAGTATATTTTAATGTTTTTTCCATAAGATACAATGCAACGAGTGGATTACTTATTAATGTACCATATGCCTCATTAAACATAGTGGGTAACGTTGCATTTTGTAAAACCAATGCAAAGTTTGTTGTAACATCAGTTATTCCATATTTGCTGATGTAGTAAATAAACCATGCATACATGTTAGGATAGTTATCATACATGTTTGTTTGTGTGTCAATGGAATCCAACAAAGTTGTGATGTTACCAGTTATATCACTAATTCCATTGTAGTTAATACCACCAAGTATGTTCATTGTGTCATACATAATTGCATTCAGTTGCAATTGAACAGAACTGTTGAATTGATTGACATATGAATACACAACATGAGAATTGAGGATGGATAGTATGTTTGTGTAAGTACCATAATAGAATGATTTAATGTTATTAAGATTTCCATTATCATCATAGACTGAACCAAGGTCATTTCTTATACACAGAATACCATCTGGAGAACTTGACGGTGTTGATATGTCAGTCGATACGAAATTACTCTGTACCAATCCATAATATGTTGCAATTGTATTACAGTATGTAAGCGTATCATTAAACACATTATTGAATGTACCGATAATACCAATTTTATAAAAATCAAATCCATCATCCACAATCATATCAGGGTTCATGGTGACTGCATATTTATAACCAGCATCAACAATTATTGACGGATCTGTATTGCTAAAATAATCAAATCCAAGGTCATTTGTTTGAAGTTCGCTGAAGTAATCGAGAATTGTTGATATATCATAATATGGTGGTTGTAGTGAAGAATTTTTATAATATGATGAATAAAACGTATCAACATCAACATTTACATGTGCAAACGTAATACTTAGATTATACAAATATGTGTACATTGCCATAGCATATGACCAATTACCAAAATCATATATGTTTTTAAATTGGTCATTTATTGTAATAGCGGATGATCCAGTTGGATTGACAACAACAATATCTACAGTGTGATAAGAAAATGGTAAAAATGGGCATGATGAAATGATTGTGTTATTGTCAATGACTGTAAAACCATGATTGTTGTAAATAAATCCAGTACTAACACTAACATTACCAAACAAAATATCAGACGCACCAATAAAATTAGTACCTGTGATTGTTACCAATGTCTCATATGTTCCAATAATTGGAGATACACTATCAACTCGAGGAATAGAAAGATATGTGTATTTACTACTTACAACTGATTGTGATACACCCACAGAAGATGTAACAACTACATCAACAGTTCCCACATTAAATGCTGTTGGACTGGTTGCAATAATAGTTGTATCATTAACTATTTTATATTGAGTGCACACTGCATCACCAAATTTAATCATTGAGGTTCCCGTAAAATAAACACCTTTTATTGTAACATCTGTGTTACCCAACACGGTTCCAAAAGATGGTGATAAACTTAGAACATATGGTTTAACATATGAAAATGCATTGTTACATGTTCCAGTACCTGAATAGGATGTAACCGAAATATTTACGGGTCCCAGAACTCCAGCAGGAGTTATTGTTTGAATTTGGTTATCATTAATAACTGTAAATGAGTTAATTTTAACATTTCCAATGGTGATACTTGTGGTGTTGAAAAAATAAGATCCATTAATTGTTATTACAGTACCTCCATTAACTGATCCATAATTAGGAGTAACATTTATAATATTTGGAGTTGGAATGTATGCATAGCTATCTGCAAAACTTTTGAATGATGTAATTGATTGAATTGGATAAATACTGATAATTGCATTTAATGTAACATCAACAACTCCAACAGAACCAGTGGGTGCAGTCACATGGATTTCATTGTTACTAACTATTGTTAGGTTTGATGCAGATACACCACCAAAATTTACAGAAGTTATAATGGTTGCACCCAAAAAGTAGTTGCCATATATTATGATATCCTCTCCACCACTTGGGTTACCACTTGTAGGAGATACTCCAATAATGAAGGGATATGTGTTATCAGTGTAGGCAAATCGATCACTAACATTTGCAGATGTAATACCGAGTGGTGTTGTGATAATAATATCGAGAACATCACCATCATTTCCATTTGGTTTTGTTACTTGAGGACTGATAACTGTTAATGTTGTATCGTTGATGACATTAATGGATGTTCCCTCATATGTTCCAAACAATACATTTGTACAACCAGTCAAATACACACCATTAACTGTTACAAGTGTGCCACCTGTATATAAACCAAAATTGGGACTTATGTTAGTTATTACTGGACTGATTGTGTATGAAAATAGATTATTTTGGTTATTCAGGGATGTGGATGTATGTGTATAGAGAGTAACATAAACATTACCAAAATTATTGTTTAGAGTTGGAGGACTGGTAACGGTTATTAAATTGTCATTTACTACAGTGAATGCTGTACTTGTGTATGTGCCAAAATACACACCAATAACATTTGTAAAACCATTTCCAACTATTTCTATTTGTGTTCCTCCTGTTGCGGGACCAGTAGTTGGATAAATTGTAGATATATTGACAATTTCAAAGATTGATGAGATTGTATATTTGGTAAAATCATTTGTGAAGGTGTTGTTGATGGTTTCCAATGTCACTGAATTTACTGTACTTATGATTACATTTGAGGTTGCAATAGGCATATTGGCAGGTATATTTACAACAACATTGGTAGATGTTGATAACTGGGGAACAATACTACACACGACAGAATTATAAACAACGGAACCAATTTCATATCCACTTCCCAAGAAATTACCTCCCCAAATACTAACTAAATTTACATCACTGGATAGCCCCCCACTTGGAAATATTTGATTGATAAATGGATCATTTGACATAAGCAAATATGTAAATCTACAGGTGGGTGTAACAAGTGATACACCATTACCTGATGTGACAGTAATATTTACAACTGATTGCACTTCTATGGGCATGGGACTTGTCAGAGTGATTGTATTATTGTTAATAATATTAAATGCAGTAGTTGTTTGTGTTCCGAATTTAATGGATGTTACACCAAACAAGTTATTTCCTGAGATTGTTATAGTATCAGAGTATGCAGTTTCGAGACTTGTATAGTTTGGCGATACACTGTATATTTCTGGATATGATATAAATGTGAATACATCTTCTTTGCATTTTTGCGATGTTCCGTATGTATTTGTCATAATTACATCAACAGTCGATGTAGTGGTAGTTCCTACAACGGGGTTTGTGGTAGTTATTTGAGTATCACTAACAACTGTAAAGGTCGATACACTGTATATCCCAAACAATATTGATGTCACTCCTGTAAAGTTAAAACCATATATTGTAACTTGTGTGGGAACATAATGAGAACTATAAACAGGTGATATTGAAGTAACAATTGGAGTATTGGTATATGTATATTTACTGTATTGTGAAACAAATGAGTTGTATGATACAAGTGATTCATCAGTAACAGTAACTACAATGTCAGAGATAGTTGATGCATTAACAGATGGAATTACAATCATTAATTCAGTATTACTAACAACTGTAAATGAAGTTACATGATTTTTTCCAACTGTTACATCAGATACACCATTAAATCCCAAACCATAAACAGTAATTGTATTAGCTCCGTGTAGCGGACCGAATGTTGGATACATTCCTGTAACAAACAAAATATGTGATGTATCAATTATTGATGCAAATCTATCACCCACGGTTACATCAGATGTTCCAATTGCATTTTGCACAGTGACATCACTTATAATACTTTCTGTAAATGTTGATGGTGGTGTAACAATAACGTACGAACCATCTGATGCATACGATGATGGTGTCAATGGTATATTAGCCCAATTACTCACATAAACGGTAACTGGACTAAATAAATTTGTTCCAAACACAGTAATTTCACTTGACACAGCTGTTCCAAAATTAGGAGAAATCGATGTAACAGTTGGCTGTCCAGTGTAAATTGTTCCCAATGCATATATACCCACACCATCCGATGTTTGTACAAGTGCATTAATTGGGTTGTTGTATCCAATCATTCTTTGATTTGTTGTTTTTACTAAGTGACTATTAATAATTTTTACTGAATCACATTGAATATTATTGAGGAACACATTAAGTGTGTTAATTATATTTATTCCCATAATATTGAATGAAATTACATTGTTGTCATCAATTGATGGTATAATTCCCGTAATGATTGGATTATCTCCAATGTATGTAAATGATATTGAATTTGTTGATGTAGATGTTCCATTTAGAGTGATAACAGTTATATTTACAACTGTATCAACATTGTTCTGAGGACTGATTGCGATAATGTTATGGTCATCAATTACATTAAAAGTACATTGTGTATTTCCAAACAATACAGTTGTCGTGTAGAACAAGTCTGTCCCCTGAATATAAACATTTGTTCCTCCATCACGAGTACCATATGTTGGTGATATTTGTGATATAACTGGAGTAAGCTTGTATGTAAATAAATCATTATTTCCCAAATAGGATATGCATGAATTGGTTTGTAGTCTAATATGAGATGTTATTTCATAATAACCACACCATGTATCTAACAGGATTACTGATGTATCTGTCACAGATAATATCGTACACTGTTCTGTACCAATTATGATATTCATTACAAGTCCCAAATTTGAACCATTTACAGTTATTGTATTACCTCCCCAAATACTTCCCGCAGATGGTACAATGCTTGTGATGTATGGTGATGTTTCAACACCATTAAATACATTAGTTACATCACCAACAGTTACATAATTAGTCCCCAACATGAGTGAATTAGGAACTGTAAATGTGATTGTGTTATTATTAACAATGGTGAATGGGATTATGATATCATTAAATGTAACAGCAGTTTGTTCATCTACATTAAAATTTGTAACAACATTTACATTGTTTCCATTAATTCCATAATTTGGTGACATAGTAAAACTATGTGTTATGTATGTGTAGATAAATGGAGCTGATGTTCCACTTGCAGTTGTTACAATGATATTACTTAAACCATTAATATTTGCAGGAGTGAGAATGTCAATGTGTCCATTATCAATTAGTGTTGCGCAACATACATCATATTCTCCACATTGAATGTTTGTAACATTTGTAAGGTTGTCTCCATAGATATGAACAAGTTCATTTCCACTACATAATCCAGTCGATGGATTAATATATGCAATGTATGGTAGTGGTATGTATGTAAATTGAATGTTTGTAGTTGATGTACTTGTTGGGTAAGGGATAATCGTAACAACATATGAATTATTACATGCAGGACTTTGTAATGTGATTTGTGTGTCTGATACAATTGTAAAATTTGATATTGTTTGATCGCCAAACATTATTGATGTTGTATTACCAAGATTGTATCCATACAAATTCATAGTTGTTCCACCACTTGGTATGCCACTTGTGGGATTTATTGATGTAATCCATGGTGGTGCAATATAAGTACAACTCGACACTACCTCACCATATTGTGTGAGTATATCAATTACAACTTCTCCAATAAGATTTGGGGGTGTGATAACAGAGATTGATGTATCAGTGTTAGTATATGACACACATTGAACTCCTCCAAAAGTAATTGATGTTACATCAACAAAGTCAAAACCATTAATGATTAGGGGAGTACCTCCCTGAATAACTGGATAACCAATCACCTCAGTGACTGTTGGAGGACTAATGTATGTAAATATCATATTTTGCGGAGATGTTCCATAGTCACCAACAACAATTATTTTAACATTCATATCTGCATCAACTGTAGGATATGTTACAGTAATGGTTGAGTTATCAATCACATCAAATGAAATACATGGGTATGTACCAAAATATATGTTATTGATATTTAGAAAGTTACCACCACTAATTGTGATAGTATTTGATACAATTGTTGATCCAGTTGTTGGGGTTATGTTAGTTATATATGGTGTTTGATCTGTGTAGATGAAATTATTAACATTTGTTGTATGTCCAATATTTGTTTTAACAGCGATGTTATATGTTCCAGGTAATTGATTTTCTGGACATTTTACAACAATCACATTATTTGTTACACTAAGAATAATACCAGGAGCAGGACCGAATGTAACTGATTGTGTATTAAAAAAGTTGTCACCATAAATGAAGACTGCAATGTTTCCTTGAAGTGGACTTATCATTGGCTCAAAACTTGTGATTAGTGGAAGATTAACAAATGAAAAACAATTTGGTAACGTGGTGGTTCCATAAACTGTACTAACTATGACGTTACCATCCAATGTTCTACTTTTGGGAGGAGTTACAAAAGATATTTGATATTCATCAATCACATTGTATGTACATTCAGCGATACTCATGGAGACTGATAACACATCTATAAAGTTTTTACCATAAATGATAACATTATCTCCCCCATCAGATATTCCACTTAATGGATTAATTCTCGTTATTGTGGGGGGTGATATGTATGTAAATGTAACAATGTTGGAGTAACCTCCTACTGTTACCACTTTAACATTTGCAGTGTCAGACAATATTTGGGGTGTAATTAATTCAATTGTTGATGGATCAATTAGTGTAAATGCACAACTTGTGTTATTAAATAACACATCATTAACATTTGTAAAATACTGTCCACTGAGTGTGATTGGTGTTCCTCCAAGGATTGAACCCACTAATGGATTGATAAAACTAATAATAGGAATATCTATGTATGTGTATGTGGTAGTGTTTGATGTACCATACATTGTGGTTACAGCGATATCGACTGAACCCACACCAACTGGACTTATTGATGCAACACATGTATCATTAATTAAAATAAAATCAGCACTTTGACCATTAAATGTAACACCAGTTACATTTCTTAAAGTTGTACCATTTATCACAACATATGTTCCACCATATACCGTCCCACATGTGGGAGTTATGGTAGTAATAACAGGAACGTCAATGTATGTAAATGATACACTATTTGAATTTCCAATACTATTCACAACATAAACAGATGCATCTCCAGAACCAATTGGAGTAGTAAAAGTAATGGTGGTATCATTTACTATTGTGAAATCAATGGATGAACTCCCAACATACAAAGCATTTACTCCCGTAAAGTATTGTCCAGTGAGTGTTATTGTATCACCACCATTTGCACTTGTTATTAAGGGAGTTATCAACACAATAATTGGAGCAACAAGATCTGTGTATGTAAATGCACTTTGATATGTTACATCTTGATAGGTTGCATTTTGGATTTCAATTGACACTTGCGTGCCATCATCTCCCATAAATATTGGAGTTACCATTGATACAGATGTTGGACTGAGTGGTGTAGATGGATATGGAAATCCATTAAAGATTACTGTTGTTATATTATCCATATTTGTTCCAACAATGGTAATAAGAGTTCCTCCCATTTTTGTTCCAGATGATGGAGTGACTGTAATCATATCAACATATTGATATAGATCCCTTGATGACGGTATGGAAGACCCATTAATTGTAGTGATGATAACATGGACTTGTCCTACTTCTAATCCTGGAGGAACGGATACATTCATTGATGTGTCATTTTGATGATTAATCGTTCCCTGAACTGTTCCAAACATAATAGTTGGAATTCCACCCAAAAAGTGCATTCCTTGTATATTAAAACTATTTCCTCCACTGATTAGTCCAAATGGTTTATCCATGCTTGATATGTATGGTTTTGTATCACTTGTGAATGTTGGGAATGGATAGTTTTGTGACATTCCAAATTGTGTTTCAACATTTATTAATGATTCTTGAAAACTTCCTGAAATATTGAATGTTATTTCATTATCACTTATTATTTGTAAGGGAACACCATAAAAAACATCATTAATGTATATTGCTGTTGTTCCATACAAATACAATCCATACAATGTAATCATGCCTCCTGAACTTTGAGGAGGGTCAACACTTAATATGTATGGTTGCATACCATAAACAAATGTAGATGTATTTACTGTTGTACCTTCTGATGTGATGATTGTAACATCAACTCCACCCAATTCACTTGCAGGAGGAACGGATACCACAAGATATGTATTTCCAAGTAATGTGTGTTCTTCAATTGATGTACATGGATTATTACCAAATAACACTGTTTGTGTCCCACTTAGGTAATTACCTGTTATTGTAATATTGTAAGCACCAGATAATAGTCCATATGATGGATCCAATAGGGTTACATATGGAATACTTTTGTATGTGAATACATTTGCATCACTGATACTACTTGTACCATCTGAAGTAGTTACAATAATGTTGAGTGTCATATCGTTTGATACTTGTGGAGTTGTAAATTGAATAGTGTTTGCATTAATTACGTGTATATTACTTCCCTCATACATTCCCAGTTTAACACTGTAGGTTGTACTTAGATATTCACCTATCAGTGTAACAACTGTTCCTCCATCAATTGTTCCAAATGAAGGATTTATTGTATTAATTATGGGAGTTGTTGATGTATTATATTCAAATGCATTACCACGTGTAATCTGTCCAGTAGTAGTTATGACAGTAACATCTACATTTCCAATGAAATTAGCAGGTGTTAATAATTGTATGTGTGTGTCTGTATTTGATATAATTGATGCTCTTGAATATCCAAAAAATACATTTTGAACAGTTATAAAATGAGTACCAGTAAGAGTCACAATCGTTCCACCATTCGATGACCCACTTGATGGAACTATGGTTGATATTGTTGGAGGAGGATTTGGATTGTATGTAAAATTTATGGTTGCAGTTCCCACTTGTGTTGTTACAACCACATCAACAATTCCAGTTGTATCTCCACACGGATCACGAATACGTACCAAATTGTCTGTTATTTCTATATTAACAGTGGATAACACATTACCAAATGTGACAGATGATGTAGTTGCGAGATACAATCCTGTAATTGTAATGTTTGTATTTCCACTTTGATAATCATTGTTAGGTGATATGGAAAATATAATGGGTGCAGGTATGTAGTTAAAAGTTCCAGAGTATGTTCCAAAATTATTAGATACCAAAAGATCGACTGTTCCAATGGTTGCATCAATTGGTGTTGTAAAAACTATTTGTGTTGTTGTTTGTGACATAATTGTTGCCACAAGTGAATTAATTGTGACAATACATTCTCCAATGAAGTAATTTCCATTTAGTGTGATTGTTGTGTGTGTATTTGGTATTCCTGCAGGAGGAGTTATGGTATCTACTTCTGGTGGGGGATTACTAACATAAGTAAAATTAATTGTTGATGTTCCCACTTGCGTCGTCACATGTACTGCAACTACACCAGATACATCTCCTTCTGGGATTACAAGATTTATTTCTCCATCATTGACGATTGAATATGTAGTACATGGAACATCTCCAAATAGGATTGAAGAGGTGCTTGTAAAATATGCACCAAGTATCACTGCACTCATTCCTCCTGTTTGATAACCATGTGGGGGTGTGATGGATACAATTACAGGTTCCCATGTGTAATTAAATGAGGCTGTCTGCGAACCAATACTATTTGTGATGGTTAGATCAACAGAACCAATATTTTCATTTGCTGGTGTTATAATCACTATTTGTGTTAATGTTTGTGACATGATTGTTGCATCTGTTCCATCAATCCTCACCACACAATCCGTGGAAAAATAATTACCATCTATTGTAACCATCGTTCCTCCAGTTGTTAAACCAAAGAGAGGAGTTATTGTATCTATTTCAGGAGGTGGATATGGTATGTATGTAAAAATAGATGTTGTTGTTCCCACTTGTGTAGTCAGAGTAACGGTGACAATACCTGTTGAGATACCAGTTGGAACAGTCAAATCTATTTCATCATCATTTATAATTGAATATGATAAACATTGAACACTACCAAATGTAATTGATGTGGTACTTAGTAAATGAGTTCCAACGAGTACTACACTAACATTTCCATTAATATATCCACTTGATGGTGTTAAGGAAAGTATTGTTGGAGGGAGTGTGTAATTAAATATTGATGTTACAGTTCCAATACTGTTTGTAATGGTTAAATTAACTGCACCCATGTTTTCATCTGCAGGTGTTGTAGTTGTTATTTGTGTTGCCGTTTGTGATGTAATGACTGCTGGAAGACTGTCAATTGTCACCACACAATCATTTGTAAAATAATTACCATTTATGATAACTGTTGTTCCTCCTGCTATGGTTCCATAGGATGGTACAATTGTATTTATTTCAGGAGAAGGATTTATGACATATGTGAAATTAATAGTAGATGTTCCAACTTGTGTTGTTATGGTCACATTGATGTCACCTATTACATCACCCGTGGGATCTATCAAATCTATTTCTCCATCATTTACAACAACATATGAAGTACATGGAACATCACCAAACAATATTGATGTCGTACTCAATAAATATTGACCTTGTATCACAATATTTGTTCCTCCTGCTTGGTAATCACTTGATGGTGTAATAGAAGTCAATGATGGGACGTCGGTGTAGTTAAATGATGTTGTACATGATCCGTTTGCATTTGTGATAAGTAAATCTACCAATCCAATGGTTCCATCTACTGGAGTTGTAATAACTATTTGAGTTTCTGTTTGTGATATGATTGTTGTTGCCAAGTTATCAATTGTCACAACACAATCATTCGTAAAATAATTTCCATTAATTGTTACATGTGTCCCTCCACTTGTTAGTCCAAACAATGGTGAAATTGACGATATTGTGGGGATATTAACATAGGTGAATGATGTCATGATTGATCCAGTTCCATTTGCAACAACAAGATTAACACTTTTTGTAATATCAGTTGGATCATCATATGGTAAAGATGTTACAGTAATCTGAGTTATTGTTCGTGAAACGAGAGGAACATATGTATTACCAAATAACACAGTACAATCAGATGAAAAATAATTACCATTAATTGTAACCAGTGTCCCTCCACTCATAATTCCAAATGTGGGAGTTATGCTGTCTATTGATGGAATAGGATTTTCGAGATATGTGAATAAATTCCAAGCTTGTCCAGTAAGTGTTCCCAATCCTAACGATACAAGTCCAGCTGAGGAACCACTTGGAACCACAACATCAACCTCATTATCATTCACAATGGTGAATGTACTTGCATTACTTCCGAATATTATTTCAAATGTGCTTGACAGAAATTCTCCATAGATTGCAATAGTCATTCCTCCAAATTGATAACCTTCTTGTGGAACAATTGATGTTATTGTAGGATTACCTGCATAATAAATGGTAGTTGTGTATGAGCCAACATTGTTTGTTACAATTAAATCGACTGCCCCAATGGTGGTATCTGGTGGGGCTACTGCCACAAGTAGTGTAGATGTTTGTTCATAAATATCTACTGATTGACCATTAATATTCACATCACAATCCCATGAGAAATAGTTTCCAATTATATTAATATTCATTCCACCAGGTGGAACATACAATGGTGACACTGAAGATATTACGGGAGGAGGATTAATATTGTATGTAAAACCAATGGATGCCTGTCCCAGTGATGTTGTAACAACTACATTGGTATCTCCTGGTGTACCATTTTCTGGATCTATCAAATCTATTTCATTGTCACTGATAATTGAATATGTTGTACATGGAATACTACCAAACATAATAGATGTCGTACTAAGTAGATATTGTCCCATAATAACAATACTTGTTCCCCCTGCTTGGTAATCACTTGATGGTGTGATTGAAGACAAAACTGGAACATCAGAATAATTAAATGTTGTCGTACTATGACCTACACTATTAGCAATGATTACATTAGCTGTTCCAGTTTCTCCAACTGTGGGGGTTACAACTATCATTTGAGTTGGATTTAATGATGTGATTGTTGTTGGAATACCACTAATGGTTACCGTACAATTTAATGAGAAGTAACGTCCTGTTATGGTTACATGTGTACCACCATTAATAGTTCCAAGTGTTGGACTTATTGAATTAACAAGTGGTATATTTTCAGTGTATGTGAATTCTTTTGAATCACTTCCAACTTGTGTGATTACATACAATGATACGTTACCAGGCGTTCCCTTTGGAGTAGTGACGGTGATTTCAGTATCACTCACAATATTAAATACTCCAGGTATTCCATTAAAACCAAATGTCACTGCCGTTGCACTTGTAAAGTATCCTCCAAATATGGTAATCTCTGTACCTCCAATTTGTTGTCCACTTGATGGAATAAGTGCTTCTATTTCAGGTACATGTGTGTAGAAAATGGTGTTCGTTGCACTTCCATAAATGTTTGTTATGATTAATTGTACCTCACCTATTCTATTTGGTGGTGCGGTAAATGTAATTTGTGTTCGTGTGTATGTTGGATTTACAACAAGAGTTCCATTTAATGTTATGGTTATTCCAATAAAGTTATATCCAGTAATTGTTACAAACGTTCCTCCAATATCCAATAAATATGTTGGACTAATTGTGGATATGATGGGTCCTGCCATACTAATCATAAGATCCCTTGGATTTGCAAGATGTAATCCATTCACAGTAAACGTTCGTGGAGGTGATACACCATATATGGTAGAAATAATCAATGGTTGTATTCCTGGATCGCAGTTAGGAATTGTAACATAAACATATTGCATTTCAATGTATGTCGAAATAATACCAATTACTGCCTCAACACCACCAATAGTAATTATGGTATTTGTATCATTTGTAAAATTACCACCATACAATAAAACATCTTGTCCAACTGAACCAGAATTACCATAAACATTTAATACATATGGTGATAAGTTGTAGATAAATTTTGTTAAACTACTTGTTTCAGATATCCCCTCGACTGTAACTAATCTTACATCCACTGCACACAATGAAGATGATGGGGGAAGTGTTACATATACACCATTATGATTTACATTTACATTGAAAGTACACGACACATTACCAAATAATACATTCTTAATAGATGACACATCTGTAACATCTGTATTAATGTAGATATCCACATGAATTCCTCCATATAGCGGACCGTATGATGGTGTAACTTCTGTAATAACTGGAACTGCATTACATATAAATAGTGTATCAGTAACCGTACCGTATGATGTAGTAAGAATGATTTTTACATTTCCAACTTGTGTAATTGGTGGAACATTTACTTTGATTATGCTATCATCAATTGTCTCCAATATAATACCCTGATTTCCGTTAAATGTTACCGATGTAGTGGTACTTAGGTATGTTCCAGTAATTAAAATAATGTTTGCACACAATTGACAACAAGTTGGTGGAGTGTAACTTGTAATTTGTGGTTGATTGAGATAGAGTTGAGTTGGTGATTGATATCCAGGTTCCAAAACAATTGCATATTCATTTACAACATTGTTGAATACATCAAACATAAAAGTTCCATTGTTATTAATAATACTCCCATATTTACTCAAAAAATATTTTCCAAAACTTTGTAAATCTTTGTTTTGTTTGTAGATTAATTTGTATGTATCCCCAAGATCACTTTTGTTTTGGTCAAAAAAGTTATTAATCAAATCAGTCACACTGGATGTAGGCAATGTGTATAACACATTTGCAAATGTTTCAGCCATTTGATTGTATGCATCATGTCTCAATTGGTATTCCATTGTTATGAATTGATTGTATTTTCCTCCAATACCAATGGAATAAACATAATTAGTGAATAGATACAATGTAACATTGTTATCCGATAGGTTTGCTATTGGTTCTTTAACAATATCTTCCAAATTTTCAACAATATTTGATTGTGGAACTATGTATGGTAGCGTTTTCATTGCAAGATAGTTGAACATTTTATATATGTCATACATCATTCCACCAAGTTGAGTTTTGTAGTTACCTGAAAACAATGTGTTATTAAATATTCCATTGTACAGGCTTATGAATGATTTGTTAATTATTAACCAAATAGATGACATTGCATCACAATATTTTGGAGTTGTGTTACCTAATGTAGTTCCACCAATGGATATGTTGTAGAGAGTGTAACTGTTAATACTGTATTGTGGGAAAGTATAGACATTGGTACTTCTAAAACTATTAACAATATCAGTGAAGAATTGAGTTACAGAAGAGTTGTCGATACCATAATATGTTAGTTTATCACTATACAGCTGATTGTATGTATTACATATCCAATCAATTGATAATTTCTCATATGTGACAACTCCAAATGTGTCATAGGGTACCATTGAAGTAATAACACAGTTCTGATCCACAAGTATTTTCCAGCTTTGATAATATGGTACCTTATTACCTAAACTATCAATTGGAATTACATTTGTTTGATTTTGTAATACAAGAGATGATGCATTTTCATTTACATCCATAATGTAGTAGTAACCATTAAAGTATCCAACCATTGTCTTGTGTGAAAATAATAAATCAGGTCGATAAACTGTTGACAGTATATACCCACTTCCTGGGGCATAGGTATTCACAAGAGTTGTAATGTAGTCGTTATCAATTACATTTGTAGTTCCACATGTAATGGTGTTGTTGATAATTCTATTGTACATGTAATATTTGAGTATCCTATCATTGAATGTTCCATTAAATACTTGTGGCGTGTTCTCATTTCCATCTAACAAATTCATAAAACTTTGGAATGCTGGAAAATTAGGAACAATATCACCAAAGATTTTTACAAAGTATTTCGCTACAACATCATTCACTAACAGTGGTACATCATGAACAGTGAGATATGGAATGTGGTTCATCAACATAATTTTAGAATAAACAGTCATGTCAAACAAATTCATGTAATTGGTTAATGATGGATTAACCCATAGGGTTGTATTAATGGAATTTGAAAGAATATACTCCATTTGGGATACAAAAATTCTACTCCACATACTGTATGAATAAAAGTATCCATTGTTATAAGTAGATAGGTTAAATGCATTTTGACAATCAACAAAGAACTGATTTATCGTGTTATTCATTACGCCTCCAAACATGTTAATCACGTCTGATGGCACATTTGGTATATTTAATTGAGTTAATGAACTTGTAAAATTACTTGATGGTGCCACAGTAAAATTATTTCCTGTTACATTGAAAACTGAGTTACTTCCCTGTTTGATAAATCCAATGCGAAAATGAGATGTATTGGTTGGTGATTGGTTGTTGAGATACGTAATGATGTTTTGTATAAGATTAAAATTTATTTGAATGTTCCAATAAATGTTGTCCAAAAATGTTGAAATAACTACTTCTGAGGCATTTGTTGTTGCTAAGTAATTTTTCAGTGTGATGTACGCATCAGTTGTTTTATATGGATACACATTAGTTATATCTGGTTTTATGTATGAGTACCCATCACTAATTACATCATCAACATATGCAGTTTCTCCATTATGTTGTGAGTAATCACCTGCCTCAACGACATGATACATAATAACATTATCCTTTACATATGAATATTGAGGTATGACGTAATGTGTTCCATTTGCAAGGATATATTTGATGTCATTAGCATTGTATGTTGGATTAGGATATATGTATGTTCCTACATATGTTGTCGTGTATTTTTCAACAATATGCCTCAGATAGTAGTTGTACAGCATTCCTACAATATCTTCGCTGTTACATATATTCATGGTACTGTTTGAGGTGTCTTTACTAAATGCAAGAAGACCATTGTAGATAACATCAAAATTCTTGTTTCCTGTGAATAGAGTTGAACTAATTATTGGGAGAACATCTGTTGTTGTGTAGTTATCAACATCAGTGTTCATTGTAACAAGTTCAGACATTACTTCTTCTGTGTTGGTTGTGTTTGGTATGTTTTGATAAATAGTTTGAATAAATTGTTGTTGATAATATGATAGTTGGAATGTGATATATTGACTACTAACCATAAACTGTGCAACTGTTCCACCATACTCAATAAACAAAATAATCACTTGATCCAAAAATATTTCAATAAATTTATTCAATATGGTATCGCTACTTCCATGGGTTGTCATGTATTGTTGAACGGTATATGTTGGAGTTGTGGTATATATGTTGAGATATGTTGATGCATTTGTGTTAGTAATTGTTAAGTACCATGTTTTCATTGTATTTGTATTTATTAATTCATCTTGCAATGACATTATCTCAAATCTCTTCTCAACAAGAAATCTTAACATAATATCTCCATTGTAGGTTGCCATAAAAGTTGTCACATCAGATGGTTGTGGGTTAGGTATATTTAATGCAGTGAATGCACCCAATGCTTCTACTAATGCAATATTCAATGCCTCTTCTGGATATTCAACATAGTGACACGTAAATGATGAAGTAACATATCCATTGTAGGCATATTTGTTAATTATGTATGGCAGGTTGTAATCCAAATTATAATATTTATCTTTTAATACGTTCATCACTGCATCAGGTGGGAATTCTCCATATGTTGCAATTAAAACATCATAATCACTCAAAAAATTTAATAACTCTTCGATTTGATGAATATCACAATTATTATGAGAAAATAATTCAGTTGTCAGAGTGTTATCTCCAATATATTCCAATAGAAATTCATTAATAAGAGTATTAAGAAGAATTTGCTGACATGATAGCGTTGTGGGTGTATCAACTAAACCAAAATTGTTTATGAGAGTGTTTGTTAGTTCATTTCTTATGTTTGTAAATTTTGTAAAGAAATCACTTGTTGCAGTTGAACTTGAGGAAGATGATGTGTATAAACTGTATAATGTTGCCTCATCAACATTATCATTTATTTTTGCAAGTATTGCATAATTTGCCTGAGAGAAATAAACAACATTTGAATATGATACTTGTTGAGGAAGATTGATATATGAACCAAAATTATTGTATGTTGTTGTTGCATATGGTTGTAATGTTGTGTAGCTGTTAATTGGGTTCCCATTAATGTAACAATAATTCAATACATCCTTATCAACAATAAAATATGAATCACTCGACAAAGTTTTTAAATATGCATAATACATATTTCGTAATTTAATGAGGTATTGTTCCATGATTGAACCTAACGATGGATCAATAGTTTGGATGTAATCAGGTATCGTTACACTCAAATTTGATAAGACTGATGTTGGAGATATAAATCCATAATCATTCAAAAGATAATGTGTATTGTACATTGTATCATATCCATCAGGGTCTGTAATTGCATTAATGTATGTGTTGTAATAGGATACACACATTGTGTTGAATGTTGATAGATCAATTGCATTGTTGTCGAATGCCATTTGTGTCACAAAATTTGTGTATATATCATTGGTTCGTGGTGCGATAACGTTATTGTATAGGATTTGGTTATTTACAATATTTGATATTGTGTATGATGGAGATCTACGATACAGATAAGAATCTGATGTTGTGAGTGCATTTGTTAGTGTTGTTGATAATTTATCATAAAAATACATATAAAATGTATCTATGTTTTGTGGTAGTTGTTTGTATCCTTGAATTAGAGTGCTTAGCATAATATTGTATTCCTTTGCAACAACTTGTTGATATATGTTTAGATATTCATCAAACAGTTCATAAAATGCATTTGGAATAATCCATGGATATTGTTTTAAGGCATAAAATATAAAAGTATCCTTTGATTTATTCACATTATTAAAAATTAACATCTGGTTGATAAAAAGATTGTAAAGAGAGATTACATATGATTGTAGATTTGAAGGTACTGATAACTCAACTACATCAACCAATGAAGTATTATTGTAAAATCCTGTAGTGGTGAGTGTTAGTAAAATGTTGTTGTAGTTTGTAATAATAACTGAATTGGCTAATTCTTTGATTTGTTTTATACTCGTTTTTAGAAAAGTATTAATGTATTCTGTTTTATCTCCATATGTGGGATGGGACGTAGAATATGCAATAAACATTGTAATCAGACCAATGTCATACACATTAATAGGATTTCCTAAATATTGTTTGATACACAAATTAATAATTGGATTGAGTGAATAGTAATTTAGAAAACTATCAACATCATCATATGTTGTTGGATTTGTACGTTTATCAAAGTCATAAATAATATGTTGATAATTTGGATCGGAACCTACAAAATGAGCAATAAGATAAACTGATGCTATGTAGATGAATGTATTATTTATAACATTGATTGCGTCAGTGCTTATAAATGAACTACCAGTGTCTGTCAATAGTTTGTTAGTATTGCATTTGTTGTAGTAATCAAACCTGGCAAGTCCTAAATTATTGTAATCGTAGTTGAATACATCTGTTTCAATTTGGTTATTAATAGCTGGAACGATTGTATTGTTGTAGGTATCGAGTGTTACAGGTGATTGGATAGATTGCGGAATTGTTACACCATATTGTGATAACAAATTATTGATGTATGTGTTTGTGGGTTTTTTAAAACTAAGTTTGGGTGGGACTATGTCTATTCCAAGGTAAAGCTTATTTATGAGATCTCCTTTTCTGTCCAAGTTAAATGTAACATATTCATTTGAACTCTTTGGTTGCAAAGTTGATGTAAACATTGAAAAATTACTATGTCTCCGATACACTGTCTTAAAATATGTAATCTGTGGTCTCCCCGTTAAAAAAATATTATCCATATTATTTGACGCGACCAATTGTATATATCCGCCACCCATATATAGATATTTTATATAATATCTGATAATTATGTAACACGTGCAAAGGTGCATACGTAAAGATGATGTGGAAATGTGGAGATGTTATGGGAATGTGGAGATGTTATGGAAGTGTAGAAATGTTATGGGAATGTGGAGATGTTATGGAAATGCGGAGATGTTATGGAAATGTAAAAATGTATCACATATTGAGTAAACGTGATACGATTGAATTATCATCTCAATTACATTATCATCTTAACTGCGTTATCATCTTAACTACATTATCATCTTAACTGCGTTATCATCTTAACTACATTATCATCTTAACTGCGTTATCATCTCAATTACATTATTATCACAATTAAGTTATTATCTCAGTTACATTATCATCTCAATTACATTATCATCTCAATTACATTATCATCACAATTACATTATTATTTCAATTACATTATCATCTCAATTACATTATTATTTCAATTACATTATCATCTTAGACATAAGCCAATGCCCCCATTCCCCCGATAATTCTCAATATATTGTAGGAACGTGCATAAATAATAAAATTCAATGTAGTGGTTCCCATTGTATTATCAGTAACCGTTGGATCTATTTCCCTCAAATAATATGTAAAACAAGACGGTTGAACCTCAACTCCAAGTATTGCCAAATTAAACATTGAAAAATTACAAGAACCTGATGGTTGATGGGCTTCAGGAAAAATACTAAAACTATACAAATTTATTCCTTCATTTGGTATGTTACGATGTGTTTTGTATGGTTGTACATAATTGAGATATTTTCCACTAACGGATGGAAGACGATCGTATCCGTTGAATGTGATATTAGCATTTAGTATGATGTTATTATTGTTGTTTGTATAGTTGTTCCATAAACATTTATGATATCCATCTGCACCATTGGCACCACCGATGAATGCAGTTTTACGACCTACAAATATCAATTCCTTACAAGGACTTCTAAAATCCAAATTGAATGTACTGTTTGTTATATTTACATCATTGAATGTCATATATTGCACACGTTCAATTAGGTATTCATGTGCTGACTGGGCAAAACGTTTTCTCTCCATTTCATCGAGATACACATAGTCCACCAATAATGAACCACTCAAAGATAAACCCTTATCATTCCATAAGTCAATGAGGGAGTTGTTAGTATGTAAGTTTTCAATATATGCACACTCTTCCAATCTTCTTAATTTTATTGTGAGTGTTACTTTGTTATATTTTAATGCAATTAACGGTAACGCTAACCCATTATTTTTACAAAACCAAAATGACAATGGAATTGTTAGAAGGTATGATGGTTTAATTGTTGCATCAAACGTTGTCAGTGTTGAGACATTCCCAATCATAATATTATACATTTTTTCTTGGTCTTCCTTTTTTGCTAGGTCTTGCCATATGTTAATAAAGTCTCCATCATGTCTATCTATTTTTTCACCACCTATATATACATCAATGTATTCAATGATTGAATGTCCAAGTTTTTCAACCCATGCAAACTTAGCATATGTTGATGATTGTTGGGCATAGGTGTTATTGTAAGTATTAAGGATATTGAAAAAATATTGTTGAACTGATTTACTTAAATTGATAGCTATATTTAACTGACCAAGTATGTACTGTGTAGTTATGGAATTGTTTCCAATTAGGTCATTAGCAATATCATATATGTTTGACAGTTGTGGATATAAAAATGGAATGGTACCATCATACAAACTTTCTAATAATGTATTGTATGCGCTGTAGTATGTCCTAAAATTTTTAGATGATGTAAATACTGCACAGATATCTCTTATCATTTGAGATGGTTGTACGGATAGAGTTGATGCATCGGTATTCGCTACACGATATGCTTGCACATTGAGGGACATAAAATTAGTTATGGTTGTATAATTTGTTTGTGCTGTGTTGTCATATGTTGGTGTTGAACCAGTGTAACCCATTTCTGCTTTTGTAAACCATGTTGAGGGTATTTGAATTTGTAGATAGGTGTTGCTAATTAGGTCTCCAACAGGGAGAATTTCAACAGTTGTTTCACTTCCAAATTCCAAACCACTTATTTGCATTGGGATTGATTCCTTTGAAAAATTAGTGTATCTTTTGTATAATATCTTAAAAAATGTAATTTGTGGATTACCAGTCAAATATAGTTCATTTGCACCATATGATACAATATTTATTAATCCTCCAGCCATATAGTATATATAAATAATAAATCTTTATCAGTGTTCTCTCAACTATTCATTTATTTTACAAACACTAAACCACCAATTCCATTATGACATCTAAACATGTTGTAACATAAAGAGTAGCATCTAAATGTTGCAGGATTATTTACATTTATTACATTTGATAATTGCATTTGTACCTGAATATTATTTATTTGACCCATATTACAAGTTCCAGATGGTTGTATTTCAGTAGGTTTCAATGCAAATGAATACATTTGAACACCTTGTTGTGTCATAAAATCAGTACATTGGTATTGTTGGATGTAACTAAAGTAATCATATGCCCTAAGGGAAATACGTTCATATCCATTCAATAATATTGTTTCTTGCAAAATAATATTATTTCCAATGGGTTCATTTTTGGTACTATTTGAACCCATTACTCGTGCATAGTTATCCGTGTAGTTGTAATAATCGAGTGAGTTTTCGATATATTGCATCTGAACAAGCCATACAATTAATTTGCAAGGTTGATCTATGGATAAATTAATACTTGCATTAACTCCCTTAATGGTTGCGGGATTAGTGTAGTAGAGTTGTTCAATTAGGTAATCATGTTTATTTTGGAGAAATCTTTGCCGTTCATCAATATCAACAAAGATGTAATCAACAAGGAGATGACAATCAACAATATTTAAGTTTCTGATATTTGCATTTGAATACACTCTTGATGTTGCATTTGTTGTGGGATACACACTGAAATTACTTGTTTTTCCTACAATTGGATAGTTTGATGAATAGTAAAATGTGTTGGATGTTATTTGATAATAATACAATCGTTTTGTTATGATATCATAGTTAATAAATATTCCTGCAATCAAATTATTACCAACAGTTTGTTCAATGTATTCATATGGTATGAGATTAACCAGGTCATTGTTGCAGACAATATAATTTGTTGGAGCAAGCATATAACACATATTGGCATCATAAAATTCAACACTCATGGTAACATCACAATATTGCAATGCAACCAATGGTAATGCTAAACTATCTGAACGACAAAACCAGAAACTTAATGGAATGTACATAGTGTATTGTTTCTTTGAATTTGAAAACTCTGTTAATTCTGGGACATCTCCGATCATTTTATTTATTCCATGCATCTTATCAGTTGAATACATCCCACACATATCTGCCCACAAACTCAACCATTCACCATAATGTCGATCTATTAGTTTTCCACCAATGTATATCTCCACTGTTTTAATCATGGAGAAGCCAACCCGTCTTACCCATGCAAACTTAGTTAGTGGATCAGATATTTTCTTAATTTCTGGTAGAGTGACGACTAAATATATTTTACCCATTAAATCACTATTTTTTAAAATAACAGTTGTTATCTTATTTCCAAAATTAACTTGCTGACTTGGGAATTTTTGAATCATCTGTTCAACAGAGAAGTTAGTATGTCTTCTATACACAGTCTTAAAAAATGTTATTTGTGGATCCCTTGTGATGAACATATCTTCGGGACCATATGCTACCAATTGGATCATGCCTCCAGTCATTATAATAGTTAGTGAATATATATTTCATGGTTTTCTTAACAATATGATGTATCAAAAACTATTTTTCTTTGGAAATGATATAATATGGACGGAATTAAAAGAAAGATTGCATCCTTACGTAGTGAATTAAGTAAGGCTGGTGTAACCCTAATTAATCAAAAAGTAGGAGAATTAATAAATGAAATACCAGATAAACCTGGGATGCCCACTAAACTATTAATGGTCATCCTAATACTTACCATTATTGAAAAGTTGGAACAATTTTATCGCGCTGACGCACGAAGAGAAAAAATAAAAAATTTAAATGATGATGTCCACGATATGGTGTATACCATGTTGGTACCCGATGCAGATGTTAAAACGATTGTTACTAATGTGTTCGAAAACATTGTGGGGGTTGTGGGACAACTTGTGATTTCAGAAAATGTACCAGATATGGTTACATCAATTGTAAAATCTATTGATGTCGTTATCAAACAAGTGAAAAAAATAGAGAGTGGTACTCCTGTGGTATTGGGAGACAAAGAGGAAGCACGGAAAGCTGATGAAGCAGCAAGGAGAACAGCAGTGGAAGCAAGGAAAGCAGAGGAAGTAAGGAAAGCAGAGGAAGCAATGAAAGCAGAGGAAGCAAAGAAAGCAGAGGAAGCAAGGAAAGCAGAGGAAGTAAGGAAAGCAGAGGAAGCAAAGAAAGAGGAAGCAAGGAAAGCTGAGGAAGTAAGGAAAGCAGCAGAGGAAGCAAGGAAAGCAGAGGAAGCAGCAAAGAAAGCAGCAGAGGAAGCACGGACAACAAAAACGACAGCATCAGATGAAGCAGCAAAGAAAGCAACCGTACAATCCTCAACGCCAACAAAAATTAATTGCGGCAACACCGGTGCACTCGGCATTGACAAATCACTTCCAGTTCCAGTAATAAAACTTGCATGTGATATAGCAAAAGGTCATGACATACTTCCACAACTTGTGCAGTTCTTTATGACATTCTATCCAGGTGTGCAAGATATAAAGAATATGAAAAAGTTGGACAACTTAGAAACAAAACACATCAAATTTTTATTTGAGGAAAAGAATGAACAACAAAATATTACAAATGATACTGCAAATTTTTTTAGAGAACTTGGAGAAATTTATTATAGTAATCCTAATGATGCCATTATAAAATTATTAACAAATATTATTCCAGAAATTCCAAAAAATAAATTCTCTGGAGATGTAACAGTAACAATTGGTAGCAATGACTGTCAAAGAACGGGTATACAGTTTACATCAGATATATTCACACAAATTTTCGAGACTGGAAAAAAAGGATATGAATGTAATAACTTTTTAGGAGGATTTGAGCAAAAAAGCAGTAAATCAACAAATTCTATTGATGAAATGATTGAGAAAAACACGATTAAATACAACAAAATGGTAGAAAATTTGGGTAGTTTTTTTCAATTGGCATATGGTGAAAAATTTGGTAAAAATTTTAGTGATAACTCGACAATAAAGATAGATAACGATAGCTATGTGTTCGAGGGCGGTGTGCTTTCTGCTGTCTCCACACGTTCATTGATAAGATATGGTATGTATGTGGATCAACATCTAAACAAAGACTTTAAAAAATATGCAAAGATTATTCCAAAAATTAAACCATTTTCAGGAAAACTCGAATTCTATGGCGCTAATGGTATCATAAATACACGAAATCAAAATTTTACAGAAAATTTTTTCGTTCAACTGTATCTATATGGACCCGATATTGTAGATTGGGAACAAGTTGGAACTCAAATGGGAGAAGATATAGCCAAGAGGTACATATAATATTGTAGATGGTGCGCTAATATTTAATAATGCGGAATGACATTATTAAATATATTTTATTTTATCAACACACATATGATTTACACAACCTTAACGGGAGAATATCCATCAACACTATTTCCTGCTTTAATTTTCAGGAGACCACTGTATGTCTCAATCAATCCATCAACAATTTTGCATTGAGAGTCAGTGTGTTGCACAAGGCATCTTTCGATGGAGTTTTTATCAGAAATAAGTTTATTCAGAATAGAATCATCCTGTGCCATATCAACAATACGATCAACTTCAAGAAATCCTTTTTCGACATATTGTCCCCTACTTTGTATAAATGATATAATCATGTTGTAAACATACAGAGATATGTAAATTTTAAGCATGGATTTTTCCTGGTTTTCGATTGTATCAAATGCATCATTCAGACTTTTTCTATCAGATGCTGCCAGTTCAATTCCCTTTACACCAAGGTCATTTATTACGCTGTTAAGCAATCCCTTAATCTGATGATGTCCACCAACCATACTTTGGCTGCTGCCACCAAATTGCATTGGCATGCGATTCATGTAGACATTATATGCTGGAGAAAATGGCATAAACCGTCTCCTTTCCTCGAGGTATCTATCAAATATGCTGCTGGTAAACAGAGCACTCTCGGAGGTACCCTCCAGGGGTCTCACAAAATATTGCAAACCAATCATGCTATCCTTAGCCGCGGCTGCTGCTGCTGTTGGAACACTATATCTCGTTCCCTTGTTCAATATGGCTGGATTTCTATTGACGAAATCAACAACACCCTTCAAATAATTATAAATATTTCCGTTATTTTTAACAACATTTTTAAAGTCAGTCCTATCCTCAATGCCAAGTTTATCATCAATATCCTTCTTTGATCCCAACCAATGATCAACAGTTTCTACATAATTTATACCAGATTGTGCATGTGATTTAAATCCCAATGCATTCAAAAATCTAATAACAACTGCTGGATTTGCATTTTCAAATTCCTTTTTTGCTTCGGCAAAGAGATCACGATCCTTAAGCAGATCAAGACATCCAGACAAGTTACCATCCTTATTCATAATACATTCACGAACAAGACCCACACATTTTTTACCATCGTTATCATTTGCAATACCCAAGCCATAACAATCTATTCCCTGTTCAACTTTGTACTCCTCTTCTTTTCCGGCATCAAGATACACAAGTTTTCCAGCAGCATTTCTGTACACTGAATTTTTCTTGGAGAGATCCTTAAGAACTCGCTCGAATGATCCAGTTGGTTGTGATGATTCCTTTTTGGCTGATGCATTGAGTTCAGCTTCAATAGTATTTTTCAACAGTGTTTGGAGTTCCACGTCAAACCCCGATGGGACAGCACCACCAACTTTTGGAAGCGTGTGAGCAAGGCGTTGAAATAGTTGGGAACTACCACCCTTACCCGCTCTCGGTGTAGGTTTGAGTGAATCCTCCTTGGCATCTATCAACTTATTATCACTGCCAATTATTTTTTTGGTCACTGCAGTGTTCAGGATTGGGATTATGTTGGTATAATCGGTTAATTTTTGGAAAAAATCTGCAAATTTGTTTGGAATACACATACCAATTTCTTCTGGAGTTGGTTCGCCCGCAAACGCAGGTGTGGTACCCGTGGCTGCAGTGGCAGGTTTTCCAAGTTTCTGAACGTCATCCACGAGCTTAGCAAACCCCTTATAATTTTTTGCATAAAACATATTTTGTTGCAGTGAGTTCATATCATCAAATTTAAGTGGTGACAATTTTGTAAGATCTGAGAATTTGGTAACCTGCCCCTTGTAGAAAATTGTGAGATATTCTGGCAGTCTTTGGTCAATTGCAACCAATGCATTAATAAGATCCTTACCTGTTGCATCAGCAGAGGGTGATGTGGCGGTGCCAGTAGGAACACCAGTAGCGGCAGTTGTAGTGGATTTGATGCTTGCAATGTCTTTATTGACGGTGTCAAGCGCATCACTAATAACCTTAGCAGCGGTAGTATCAGCAGTAGTGGCATCAAAGCCTGAATTTGCATTTAGTTCATTCGCAATGGAGTCTTTTACCAATTTTATTGCAGCGTCAACATTTACTACACGAGCCAAATTATTGTTAAAATCAGTTGCGTTGTTGCCACCGACGTCCGTAAACCCGAGCCCGGCAGCATTTAAATTTTTCAACTTATCCAAAAGGAAATTGTCAAAAGTGGTAGCACTGCCGGTCACTTTACGAAAGTTAGTCAATGCGGTATCAATAGCAGTCATGTCTTATATTATGCAAAAAGAAAAAAAACAGAAAAATATATTTAATTAATGCGGAATTTATAAATAGATATTTTTTAACAGAGATAATTAAATCCAATGATTTTTATAATTCCAACTATAATTATATAATGTCTCCAATTATATTGATTGTTATATTGCTTATATGTATTTTCTTTGCAATGACACAAAATGAGTATTACACACCAACATCACAAATGGCAAAGTTGTGTTTGTATTGTACTGCATGGTGTAAGTATTCACAAATGATACTCCCTGAATGGAAAAAGTTGAGCGACTTCGTAAAACAAAATAACATGCCAATAGAACTGACAATGATTGATTGTGAAAAGGATAGCAACATCTGTTCAGCGGAGGGAATAACAGGATATCCAACTGTTGTGTTGGTTAAAAAGGATGGTAAGAAAATTAACTATACGGGAGAGCGTAAATCTGAGGCTATGATTAAATTTATTAAGAGTAGTCTATAAATGGATGATACGTGAGAATAGATGGGGTATGTAGAGGTACATGGGAACAGTATTATTAAATATTTCAATCCACCCACATATAAATTTATCGATGTATAAATATATGATAGATATTGATACATCGGTTTTGCTATACAAATCTCCAGAAATAACAACACCATTTAAGAGAACAACATTAAAGTTTGCTGATGACACTGCATCAGGAAGACCATGTGTCCTAATTGATAAAATTATAGAGAAGAACGTCATTCCATTTTATTCAAATACACATTCTAATGCAGCATGTGGTGAATTCATGGTTGAGATGATTGGTAAGACAAGAAGTATCATTAGGGAACATTTTAATTTATCAAACAATCACAAGATACTATTCACAGGAACTGGTGCAACTGGTGCAGTTAATCATCTGGTGAATTCTATTGATGTTAATAATTATGAACATGTAAATGTTTTCATTTCCATATTGGAGCATCACAGTAATTATCTTCCATGGTCAAAATTATCACAACATAAAAATGTTAATTTATATATCATTCCATTAAAGGATGATATGATTAATTTGTCTTTACTCGATGAGCGGCTTTCTGCATCACAGGGTTCATCAACTCTAAACATAGTAAGTGTCACAGGATGTTCAAATGTTACAGGGATAAAAACTGACATAGACACATTATCATCAATTGTTCATAAACATGATAGAAAATGTAATTTCCTACTAATTGATGCGGCAACACTTGCACCCCATGAGGAAGTTAAATATGATGTTGATGGAATTTTCATATCTGGACATAAGTTTTTGGGTGGAACATCAACACCAGGTATATTAATTGCCCACAAAGATTTGTTTGGTACGAACTGTCCATATGCACCAGGTGGTGGTTGTGTTATTGAGGCAGATATGGATGAAATAAAGTATGAGAATGATATTGAAAAAAAGGAATCAGGTGGAACTCCAAATATTGTTGGTATTATTAGGTTGTATTATCAATTAAAACTGTTTAAAAAACTCAAAAACGTTATCACTGGAAATGATCACATCATTGCAAAATATATATACAACAAAATGAATATGTTTGCTAAAAAATACTCTAATTTCTCCATCATTCTACAAGATGCTGACATAACAAAGCGAATGCCAATTGTTGCATTTTATATCAGCAATGTACATTACAATCTCATTGTAATTCTTCTTAATGATTTATTTGGGATACAAACGAGAGGTGGTATATCATGTTGTGGTATGTTTGGTAGATACATATTTACACGTTACAACATTGGTGGATGGTGTCGTATAACATTTAGTTGGCTTATGTCACAAAAAGAAATTGATTACATTTTGGATGCCGTGGAATTTGTCATCCAACATGGTCATAGGTTTGAAAAATATTATGAGTATGATGAACATGAAAATATGTTCCACTTTAAAAAAGGTGTTGATGTTAGTGAAGTGCGTGATATTGTGGAACGACTGTAAATTACATGATGAGAATGTGACGAGAATGTGACAGGAATGTGACAGGAATGTGACAGGAATGTGACAGGAATGTGACAAGAATGTGACAGGAATGTAATGACAACATTATATATCATTACATTATCACATCATCATAACAGCATCATCATATCATCATCATCATCATCGTCATCATAACAGTATCATCATGACAGCATCGTCACACCCATCATATCCTATCATCCCTATCATACAAATGTATAAACTTGTCCGTACTAAAGTTATATTTTTTAATATATTTACTTTGTTTCTTTTGAACAAACTTTTCAAAAAAGTATATTCCCAATTTTTGATTTGCTTCTGATAGTTCATGTTTTAGCATATGTCTTGGAACATCCCCAAACCCATACATCAAACCATACAATCCTCCAGCAATAGCACCAATAACATATGTAAAACCAAATGTCAGCATTCCATAAATTACAAGTTTTTCCCAATTACCATCACAAACAAGCAAACAATCATATGCCACAATATTCACATAGTAGCCATCCTTACCTAATAATTCCAAATTCAATGTATCTTTTCCTCCATGGGTTAGGTATGGATACTCTGAAGAAAATTGTTCAAAATAGAATTGGTTGCGATATGTTATATTTGAGAATGATTTTGTATTAAGTGGTTTTCCTTTTGAAAATCGAAGATCGATGTAATGTTTCCAATATCGTATGTATTTAAGATATGTTGCAAAGGTGTCATTGTTAGTAGTATCAATATATTTTTTCACCTCTGCTGACTCAAGTAGTTCAATTAATTCATATACCCATTTTTCTATTGGTACATCATTTATTGCTAAGCTTGCAAAATATGCAGTTGTTAATGCAGATAGGAAATCCATAGGATTGCTATGTGTAAATTTACTAAATTTGATGGAGATGTTGATGAGATTATTTAAATCATTTTTCATTGCTAATCCAATACTTAAACTCCTTACTGCTGCCCCATAGTCACCAACTGATGTGTCTTTATTTGTATCTTCTGTGTAGTCATCAGTAAATGCTTCTATTTTCCATTCTGTACGTGTATCAATAAATCCTTTTTTTTTGCCAATTAGTGTAGGTATTCTATTTCCACTCTCATGTATGTTGTTGACTGCCAACACAAGTTCATTTTTAAAAACTTCTCTTAAATTGTTGTCTATCTTACCATTGTATTCTAACATAGTATTTGCCATGGCAACGTTATAGAGAGTGATATGTGTAAAGGTTGATCTTGTTACAGATAACCCATTAATACCACCATCTTCTATAAAATTGTAGATGTTTTCAAGAAATTGCATCCATGGTATTTCTGATGATTTAACCACTCTGTTTCTCTCACTATACCATGAAAAGTTAATTGCACCTATTATATCTCCAAGTGTGAATAATGAGAACATTGCAATATATCTATCTTTCAACTCGTCAGTCATCTTATTTTTTACTGAGAAAAATATAATGTAGTCACTTTCATTGTATATGCTAACTCAGTATTTCCACAATGTTATCAACTTTTCTATAGAGTTCTTCTTTTGTGTAATTGTTGAGTATGATGTAGTCACTTTCCATCATGTCGATGTTTTGTTCAGATTGATGGGCTGCTGTTGATAATGCAGTAGTTTGAATAACATTGACACATCCATCTATCCTATTACATCCATCTATTCCACATCCACACCCATCTACCTTCGTTACATTAATGTAATCATGAGATGCATAATCCATTTTCACATCATCTGCAACCCATATGTTACCACTGTGTATTTTTACAACTATTCCGCCCAAGCGTTTCACCATCGCACGTTCATTTTCAAAGCGAATATCAGTAATAACAATGTTGGAAGTTTCTTCTTTTAATTTACGTTCCAATACATTTACCCAGATGTCATTTCCTACATTAGGAAGAAGAGATGATATGTGATTACGAAATAAGTCAGTCCCTACGTATTGCAACGCTTGTCTTGGGGATACGCCCCAATATTCATCAATTACTTCTTTTTCATCACCATTCAGTTGTTCATCTGTAAAACTAAAAACAGATTTACAAATTTCCTTTAGAACTGATGCAAATGCATATTTTTTATATCCATGGTATTTAACCAAGTAATCGCCTGCAGTATCCTTACCACTTCTCTTTTTTCCCATAAATCCAATTATATGTTTGTTCATTGACATACACCAAATAATTATTTACCATTGATGAACACAAGTTATAAAATATTACAGTATATAATATAATGGATGAACCTATTAAAGTCATATGGAAATACAAAAATAACAATAAAAAGATACAGTACCAACTCAACATATTTGTGGGAAATGTTCCAAAACATATAATGACAATTTTGGATAAAATTAAAGATGAAGATTTATACACAACATTTACAATCTTATCAAAAAAGGAATATGACACAATGGAAGAATTATATGGGAAGACATGGTATTTATATTTTTTTAATTCTCAACACGTAAAACATTCGATGTATGATATTACAGCAAACAAACAAGATGAATTGATAGAAAAATATGGAGAAGAATGGTTTACCACTAACATCACACAGGGTATGATATCAAAAATTAAAACACGATATACATTTTCTCAAAAAGTGGGATACACACTTAAAATGAGAGAGAAGAGAAAAAAGAAGAAGCAACGTATTACTCAAACAGATGATTTTATTGATTTTACAATAGACTCAAATCATCAAACTCTTGTTGGAGGTAGTCTTGGGGATGACGTAGATGATGTTGATGAAGATGAAGTCAATAATGATGAAGATGTTGGAGAAGATACATCTCAAATGGTTGATTTTTCAGACGACATGTCAGACATTGAACGGCTTTACAACGAAGTCAATGTAGATTCAGAAGCAAACACAACATCCAAATTAATTCAAAAAGCAATGCATGATGATGACGCAACAGAGAAAAACATTGATAACATAATACAATTTGACACATCACTCGACACAAAACTAACTGATACAAAATTAAGAGATATTTACTTAAAACACTATATCACGGATCAATACATTTACAAGGATGATACTGTTCTTACTCTACGTTCAAAGATTACATGTTCTCTGAAAAATAATCCAAAATTTGGTGATAATTCATATATAATACCATCCACGCAATACTTGTGGTCAGAGTATGAACTGAATGGAATTCATGACAAGGTAATGATAGGACAAAAATGGATAAAGAGAACTGAACTTATCAAAATAGACATAGAACCAAACACAAACATCAAATTATACGAAGAACTTATTGAACCCCTCATGACGCTACGCAACAGTATGAAGCATTATGTAAGGAATATATTAAGAGAAGACGATGATAACAATATAATAAGTGATTACGACCAGTACATGACTAACAATGAAATATTTATGGTTGACATCTACAATGAATTGGGATTACACTTTCACCCAACTGAGAATTCAATAAAGAACCTAATGGATGTGTACATGTACATATATTTTCCAAGAATTAAACTAAATGATTTCAAAGGAATAATCGAATATCTCAACAACAACCGTAAAGTAGAAGACGCCCGAATTTTAACAACATTTAACACCATTAACAATGATTTGGTTATTGAAAACAGAGTAATTCGTATTGTTGAGGATGCAAAAAAAGAAAAACCTGTTATCAAATCAAACAACATAACATTGGTGTTAATCCATGTTGATGTTCAAACTAAAAAGAATAAAAGATTTGACATGTATAAAATTGTTGAAAATTTCACAGTTGATGATGATTACCCTTTTGTTCAATATCGTATGCATGATGATATAATTACATACAAGTTAAATGGACAAAGTCTATCAACACAAATAAAGGAGAGTGGGGACAATGAAATGTATTTGAGATGGTTGGAGGGTACCAAACCAATGGCAATTAATTTTAAAGTAAAAATACTTGACCAAAGGAAAACTAAATATATTTCGATAACTCTAAATGAGACAGCTAAGATAGAATACAAGGTACACTGGAAGGAAAATTACAATGCATCATACAAAGATATTTCAGATACGCATGAATATGTAATTAAACTATTAGAAAAAATCAACTCGACTGATGATATTTTTGAGATACCAAATGAAATAGATTTCAAATGTGCATTTATTAATTCAATGCAAAGGTTTGACTTGCCAGAAGGATTTAATATAAACCACAACGATCTCTCAGATCTATCACGGTTATTTTTTCCATATGTATCTCTTGTAATTGAACCAAAAAAACGTATTTCGACAAAAGATAAGAATAGTAGTTTTGGTAAGGCAGGAACATATCTTCGATATAAACGTGTGTCGAAGTATGATAATACACAATTGATAGATCAACGTGCTTACTATCTCATGAAAAACTATGATGCAACACCATCATCAATTATTAATGAGATAAGTAAGCAATTCAACATAACAATGGAAAAGGCAGAAGAATCATACAACAGAGTGAAGGATATGTATCCAAAAATTAAGAAAACAAGGAAGACGCCTCTAAAGCTTGAGAACACATCACATGTTAAGCTTGCTGGAATACATATAGAGATCCAAGGAAAGGAAAAGGATAAATATGTTATAAAAATAGAAGGTGCAAGAGACATGGTACAATTAGACAAAATGATAAGTTTTCTCAATTCAATGTTATTTATTTACATCAATACATATCTATACAAAAAACCAGAATATAAACACATCACCACAGAATTACAAAATCTCACAAATATAGCAAAACGTAGAGGACATGTCGAATATGTAGTTAAGTATGAAAGTGAAGAAATACAAGTTAAGAAAACAATTAATATGGATAAAAGACGTTTGAACTACAAAACAGAAAAGGGTATTACCAAATGGACAAGAGGATGTCAAAATAGTGGAAAAGACAACAAACGTCGACCTCAATCATATTACAAACACAACATCGAAGATCTCCTCCGTCAGGGATACATCTACAATAATAAAATAGGACAATATGAAAAGAAAATTCTTGCAATTGATGAAAATGGCAAAAAAGTACCAACCACTGTTAAGACTGTTAAATTAACAGTATTAGACAACGGCGATAACCATACAGGACATGAAATATATTACACATGTAATGCAAAAGAGAATGGTGAATTTATATATGTTGGATTTTTAACAAAAGTCGTTAATCCTGATGGAATGTGTCTTCCATGTTGCTTTAAGAAAGATCAAACGAAAACGAAAAATAAAACAAAACAACATTTTTTAAGACAATGTATGGAACAAAAAGAAAAAGGATTTGATAGAGGAGCGTTTAAGAAATCCATGGGAGAACCACTTTATATTCTAAAAGATACATTTAACTTGCAAGAGGGAAGGTATGGCATTATGTCACAATATTTGGATATATTTTTCAATCACATGTTAGGAAAAAAGAACAAAATAAAGCAACACATCTTAATACAAACAGATGGTTATTTTTTCAAATATGGGTCAGATCAATCCAAACATCAATTTATGAATGCTGTTAGTATTTTGGTTGACACTCCACTTGAGGATATCAAAAAGAAAATCATACAACTACTAACACCGACAATATTTAACATGCTTGATGCAGGACATATTAAAAGTGAATTTGGTGAATTAGATAATTACATTTCCTACATCAAAACAAGTGATTCACTGAGTTATGAATTATTACATTCAGTCATATCAATTCCAAATGTCATATCAAAAAATGGATTGAATGTTATTCTATTTGATAAGACAACAACAGTAATAAAAAAACAATTTGAAAAGCAGTTTACTGTTGATGACTTTGTAATGAACTGTAGAGACATTGAGGGAATAGATCTATTAGATACATCACGAGACAATCTAATCTTACTCAAAGATGATTATTACTATTATCCGATTGTAATGGTAATAAAGAAGACTTTCAACACAAAGGAAATAGAATTAATAAAAATATTTAAATATGAACCAAATGAAAATAACATAATACACAGCATTCATAAGTATTATTCAACAAGTTGTAGAAATATACAACTAAACAAGAATACTTTATCGAGTGCTCACAAAACATATTATGAACTCTCACAAGCTGGTATTCCAGTGACACATCAATTTATTGATAATACAGGAAAATGTCGTTATTTAATATCAAATGATTTTTTAATACCCATCAAACCATCAAATGCACTATACAATGATATACAGATAACAAATGACACCACACAATACATTCATGATTTACAATCAACATATGATTTTTTGTTACACATATACAATGCAACAAATCATAATGTACTTGTTAAACCAATTGGTGTGTACTACACATCAGATAATGAGATTTATTCTATTTACATAAATCCAGAGGATGAAATAAACATCACACATGAACAATTGGATAAAATGAAACTTGAGAACATTGGATTGACATTTACTAAGAAGGATCACATTGATTATGTTGTTGGTGATGTTGGTGATGTTGGTGATATTAATAATGTTGCAGATGATCGTGTAAAAAAAATGGGTGAATACAATTACAGTTCTGAATTGTATGAGTTGTTTAGATTAGAATTAAGCACTTACATAAATGATAATGTAGAACTCAAAATTGAACTTGAGGATATTATTAACACACCACAATTAAAAAAAGACATGTATAATAAAATCAGAGGTGTTCTTTTTAAAATGATAAGTGATGAGTTACACAATTTATTTAATGAACATCTCCAACAAAGGGGTGGAGATAGCTTTGTTCATGTCATAGATAATATGCCAGATGTAATCAACTACAAAACAACCAACATTCTGCACATGTGTGGGGAACATACAGAAGAAGAAAAATGTAATGAGAACATACATTGTGTGTGGAGAGATAATTGTAAAATTGGAATTACAGTACCAATGATTATTGATTTTGTCAATAAAGTGAGTGGTGAATTAGTAAATGGTGATTTGAAAGCATTTGAAATAATGAGAGTTGATAAGTATTATGTGTCAGATGTTATTAACAACAGGAAATTTACAGAAAGGGTAAATCAAATTGTCATTAGAAACACAAGTTACAATTTTAATAAGATGATAAATGAATTGTTTGGAAAGGAACATCTTACTCGAAAAAACAAACATGACATAATTTCTGATAAACAGCTCAATATAAATAATCCATTAAAAGAAATTAAGAACATGTATGTGCAAAACATAATTCCCAATAATTTTACTCTCTTCCGTGCATATGCAAATGCATATTATTGGAATAATGCTGACTATTTGGATCCCATTGTGAGAAACTTGGGATACTACAGTCAAACTCAAACACAGATAGCAAATTACTTTAAAAGTATTGTGATTGAGGAATTAGGAGAGGGAATGGAGGTAAATGATAAACAAAAATTTATATCTGAACTTGTGTATAATCCAAATACGTTTTCAAATTGCATGACTGAGTTAAATATTCTTAACAAACACAATGGATATCCAATTAACATATACAACGAGGATTTAAAAATAGTCGATACAATTGGAACGATTGGAGAAGGTAAGGATGTTGTTACCAAACAAATCAACTTACGATTTATTTATGATGTTGATAAAAATACACCAGCAAACATCGATGTAATATACTTTAGGAATGTGTAACAAAAGAGTATAATGTTACAACATTGCCATCTTATTATCCACCTGCAAACATTGATGTAATATACTTTAGGAATGTGTAATGAAAAGTAAAAAAGATAGTATAATGTTACATTGATGCATTTTTCCATCTCATTATCCACCCATAAAAATAATATTTTCAAATCTCCTATATATAATGCCTTTGAGTGACATCCATCACAATTCTCCTGTTTCAAAAAATTCTTTGAAAAGGACAACTGTAACAGATCGCAAAAACATTTTGAGTGAAATGATTGAAAAGCAGATAAGAACAAACCATCATGACAACAAACTTGGTTTTAAAGACATGCACCGAATTGCAAAGTATGTTCGTGAATCGATATTTGGAGATACATGTTGTATCTGGAATGGCTACGTGACAAATCTTAAAAACATCACAAAGGGAACGTATGTTAATTTTTATTTTAAGAACAAGAAGGTAGCACTCCATAGACTACTTTATAATAACTTTGTCGAACGCCTCGATGGAAACGAATATCTGAAGTTTAGTTGCAGTAATAGGGGTAAATGCTGCAATGTTAACCACATGATTAAATACAAGTATAATATAAGCAATTGTGATGAGAATATATCTTTACCTAATCCCGTAAAAATAATGCCAAGAACACATTCTGATGAATTCATAATTAGATTTGATTAAATATAAATGTAAATATTATTAATGAGTGATATTGTAAAACAAGCATTTGACTATTATGACTCAAATAATTACATTTACAAAGTGAAACATGCTAATTTTTTTGAAATAATAAGTAATCAATATGACACACAACACAACATAATTGTATTCTATGATAAAAATAAACAAGAAATATACAGATCCCGTTTTGAAATAATGGGGTCGTATTTTAATGATACAAACACATGGATTTGGGGGTGGGCTATTCCGTTCCTACGGAAAAACACACAACGTATTATCAAAAATGTACTCAATTACATAATAGATATGGATCTTAGTGAAGTTGATTTAATATTTAAAACTGAGCTTATGACATCGAGAACGAGAATATCAAATATGATTCAAATTGAAAAATATGGTGCTATTTCATCATATTTATCTAAAAATCCAATGACATATCACATTGATATATCGAATGATTTGGATAAGCCAAATGATATTTATGATTCTGGTATGCATCCCATAATAGGGAAGATGCCAAGGGATAAATTCATAAGATTTTACATATTTTTACTTGACTATGAACGTTTTGATACAAGGGTGGGATGAGTGGGATGAGTGGGATGAGTGAGTAAACGGTGTATTTATATCATAAATGGGTTATATTCATAATTTACGGTACGATCGACATTGATTTCATATTCAGTGTCTTCGAGTTGGTGTATCTTTATTTTATCACCTGTGTATAGTTCCTTATGTAGATGAGGGAGGTCAAACTTTAATGTTCCATTTCCCTCAGACCCTTTCTCCGTTGCGTAATAATCATAATGACTGGATCCAGGATATTTTTGTCTTCCCATCAGAAACAAAAATTTATATGGATCCTTGTTCGTTGTTTTCGAAACTAATGTTCCCATTTTTTTAAATGGAGCTGGAAAACCTCTTGTGGGTATAGGTAGTACTGGAAGGTTGTAGTCATCTCTCTTGTATGGTGGAACCATCGGATCGGTAAGTGTTCTGTAATCATATCTTCTCAATATATCGTACGGTGATGCCAGTGGCACCTGCGGTACGAGTGGGATAGATTGTATAGATGGGATGGATTGTATGTTTTGGTTATATCCGTTATCATTGTATCTGTTAGTCGCTGATACAATGACGTTGTTGTCATTAGTGTTACCCATGTTGTCATTAGTGTTACCCATGTTATTATTATTGTTACCCATATTATTATTATTGTTACCCATGTTACCCCCACCCTTGCCATTCAAACTATTAACTTCTTTCTTCATGTTATGCAGTTCTCCAATAAAATAGACAACAACAATAGCAATTATGAAAAATAATATAATAACATAATTATCAAAACATATCATTTTATAATATATATTGACATAATAATGGCACAATACATAAATAATAGTGTTACCTCTTTACAGTTAATTACTTTAAATATTTTATTGGGTATTTTCTGTGGTATTGTTGGATATCACTACATAGGAAGAATAAGATACAGAGGACCAGATTCAAACATTGTGAGAAATGAAATATACAAGATTGGAAATGAATGTTACATGTTTATTCCAATAAAATGTCTGTGTGCAAATGAAACTAATTCAAACACCACGTCAAATCCAACCTTTGAAAAATGTAGTTAATAATATAATGCCAAATATTTTCATATGCAAAATCGATCCAATTGACGGAACAATGGAAGATGATATATTTAATCGTCTAAGCATTGAATATATCAAAACACGTTGCCACCTACAAAAAATTTCTATTACAACGTTTGAAGATTTATTCAATGAGATCCACAAACTCGACAATAATCAAATAATTGATATACATCTTATTTGGTATGATGACACTGTTATGGTTCAATCGCTAAATATTGGAACAACAAAAATTATTGTTAAAAGATATATCAATGAAAACGAAACATACACATTTTCTGATTCAACACCTGACAAACCAATTTATCGATTTTGTGACATAAGTGAGGATGAATTATACAACATAATTAGGAGTACCACAATATGTGAGGGATTACATGTGTATGTAAATAATGATGTAAAGAAAATTGAATTTGTAGATGCATTTTCAGAAACATCGAGTGCACTCATTGTAAATGAAGATAATAAAATTAAAAGAGAACCATATATTTATATTACATCAAACACTACTGAGGATAATATTAAAAAACTAATAAGTGAAACTAACACTGAATATATCTTTGCCCTCATTGACACAGACATTGGTGTAATCTCTTGTGTGGCAAGGGAATCAGGACAAAAAAATAACTTAATGAGTTGCCTTTTAAAATATGATGTGTATGGTGATTGTTATGTTTGGTTGAATAATACATTTGATGATGTTAAACCTTTGCGACTGACACCTGAATTATTCAACAAATTGTTAAAATGTGATAGATCAAAATACACAGACAAAGTAAAACAATGTGATAGGTTTTTTAACATATACAGGGAAATAAACTAAGTACTCTAACACTCCATATCCAATCATACTCAATCAATCATACTCATGACAATCATATTCATTTTTTGTAAGTATATAATATATGAATCAACCACTTGGAAGTTCTCTATTTGATGATGCAGCATTTTCAGATGTTAATCAGGGTAATAATACATCTGGTGGCTTTAACATTGATGAAGTTGGAGGTGGAACAGTAATTAATAAAAGGGATGTTGATGTTGATAGAAGAGAAGATGAAGGACAACCATACAGATCAACCTACAAACCATCCAAGCCAGTTAAACCCATACTTAAAAATAACAATGTTCGTCGCATTGTGGATGACATTAGTAAATCAATTGATGCAATTGACAACAATGAAGATGATGATTATGATGATAAATACAGTGATGATGATGATACATGCAATGATGTTGAAGAAAATATTGGATTTACAGATAATAACACTATGAGAAATCTTGGAGTAATATTTATTTTATTTGTTTTGTTATCTCAACCATCAATAAAAAATATGGTAACATCAAATGTACCATTCACTATGTCAAATAGTATGATGGGAACTATTGTAATTGGAGTAATTTTTGTATTGTTGTATGTTCTCGTATTGAGATGGTTTTAGGATGTAGTTCATCAATATTTTTAAGTGTGTAGCTAACAAACATTATCCATTTTTTGTATTTTCGTAACACAATGCAGAAATCAACACAATCAATAATAATCTGTTCATATGTATCATCCTTATGATAATTATTGATGATTGGAAATTGTCGTTCTTCTATTTGTTTGTAATGATGCAAAACCACATCGTTACAAATTTTATAATTTTTTACAATTGAATATATCTCTTCTGAACCATCAATTATTATTCTCTGCATATCATAAAAAAGAGAAACATGTTCAGTTGTGTGAGTAATACCCATGGTACATAGATGTTCCATTATCTTATCTATGGGATTATCATCAAATTTCACTGGAATTAATGAGGTCTCATCACACCTTTTAACAAAGGGATAATAGGAACATCTAAAAATTTCAATTGGTTTATGGTTACATTGATACATGGTATTGTTGGTCATTTACATATCTATCAATAAAAAAACAAATCATTTTTTACGTAATGGTGTGATGGGGTGTGAGAGGGTGTGAGGGGTATGGGGTGTGTGTGATGTATCATATTGATCACTTAATAAATGTATTATAACATACCAAACATACACATACTCTATTGGCAGGTTCATCAGCACATCTCATTTGGATTTCTGTAATTTTGAATTTACGTTCCCCACATCTTGCACATTTATAGATATCAGTTGTTTTCACATTATTTGTAATTTCGTCTCTCATTTTCTGCTTACTAATTACATCTGCCCATCTTTTAGGATGCATTTGTTCTGGAGATAGAAATGCAGTAAATTTTGGGTTAAATGTTATATTTTTAAGATTATGTAGTAATGTTTGATTATCAATGTGTTTATCATTGACATCAAGGTTACAACATATATCATTTAATTTTTCCATATAAACGGAGTATACAAACTTATTGTCGAGTTTGAAAAGGACAACATGTACAAGGGAAAACTCAAAAATTCCTCTTTCAACCTCAACAGCGATAAACAGTTCATTTATATAACCCATCAACTTCTTTATAGCACGTTGCCTATCAATCCTACTCTCAGCCAATAATATCAAGTCTATTTTGATATCATTGCTATTTTTGGTGTAGAAATCATAGTTAGCTATGTAGTTCCTTGTGAGAGTTTGCATTAGTATATCATTATTATTATTAATTTTCAATTTTTTTCAACACAAATGTCAATATTATGCATATAATCAGGAGGCAACAAAGGAAGCCCATATAGTTCCCTTTTTTGACTTCTGTAACGGTTGTCACTGTATTGACAGCATATGATGGTGGCAAACATGTCTGATACATATCATCGACACCATCAAAATCAATTTCTTTCATAATGGTTCTCATAGTTGCTACTTTATCAATGTGTGTCTTGGATTTGAAGTCAAGTTGTTGATTTTTCTTTAGTAAATAGAGAATTTCAACATAACTATCATGAGTACCATCAAGATTTATTGCCAACACTCGATCTATTGGAATTTTCATTACTGCATCCCTTCCATAGTTTGTTTCCTTATAATTTTTGTTATATATGGTAACTGGTTCAAAACGATTACCTCCAAACTCCAGTTGATATATTAGTGGCATGTAAATGGATGATGTCTTTTTACTAATAAATCCACTCCAAAATGAATATGATGAGTTTGATAATATGATGTAATCAAAACATGACATAAATCTGATGTGTTGTAATTCACTCGAAAATATGGTTTTGTATTCATCATAATCAGGAATGTCTTTTTCACATACAATTGATACTCTGTTATTATTTAAATGTTGCAGAATTCTTCTTTTGTAGAATTGATAAATTTTGTAGTCATTTGGATGGAAATTAAAGAGAATAACTATGTTTCCTTTTACCTTGGTTAATATATCCTTAATACAATCAAGATAGTATGTGTAATACAATATGTAAAACACCCAATTGGAACCTATTCCAAAATCATCTGCTCTAATGTGTGCAGATACAATAGTGATTCCGTTGTAGTGTTTTTTTAGTAGTTCGGAATATGTTTTGTAATTATCATTTGTATCAAACAATAAATCTCTAATAAAGTATTTATATGATTGAAAATAGTTACCATCCAAGTATGTTGTATATAAATGTGAAAATCTTTGTTGCTCCAAATATATTAGTTTTTTATTACCTGTATTGAGATACAATGTACCAATGTTACTTGTGATTGGTGTTAATTCATCTTTATTAATATTTGATTCATCAGTTACATTTTGCTGATTGTATTTTATTATATGTAATGCTTCTGGTTTGGATAGTAGCTCTGAGATATATTCAAATTTATTTGAGTTACATGTTCTATTATCACAATGGATATATATCACAAAATACACACCGCCATCCATCATACATACAACATGTACTGCACATGAATCACTCGAATGTGGATGACCTTTGCAATCCTTTTGTGTACAAAGAAGATGTTTTACATTCCTATCACATACATCTGATGAAAAATCATTATTAAAGCACTGAACATGTTTTGATATATCTTTATATTTATCTGTTTTACTGTAATATAAATCAGTAATGGCTGATTGTTCATCAAATATTTCTTTACACAGGAATGTATTTACAAGACGTAATTCATTATTTATAATTTTTAATATTTCTTTTTTATCCCTCTTTCTATCTAAACTATAGAAATATGTGACATAATCAACACATGACCTAATTAATTCAGCCAAAGGAAATAACGTGTTACCTATTCTTCCAAATCTATCAACCTGAACAAAGGTAGTCTTATCCATTTGTGATAAATCAATGAAATCCCTTTTACTTCCACCGAGATTTGCTTGGCATTGTTCAGTTGGTTCATTGTTTATAGAAGTATGCATATATGTTTAATTTATAAAATTATATATCTCATTGTTTTGAGAAAAACCAAATAGCAAAGGCTACCATCAACACTGCAATAATCAGATACATTGTTTGTGTTGGTAGATTTAATCCCATAATACAACTACATGATTTTTTAAGCTCTTCCACCTGGGTTGTCATTGATGGTGCTATGTGTGGTACCTCAACATTGTCATCGAATACATCATTTGATGCAGCTATATCATGGGCTAACTTTTTGAGAATAATGATGTCATCCTTGGACAGATTTATTTTCGACATTATAATACAATTTGACAAAATCTAATATACATTTTCAACTCGAAAAATTGAATAAATAAAAAACAAATAAATACTTATATGAGTAACACCGTCCTATGGGTAGAAAAATATCGTCCAAGGAAACTGGAGGATGTACTGCAACAAAGCGAAGTAATAAAGATGCTTAGTGCATCTATAACAACAGGTGAATTACCACATTTACTGTTTTACGGTCCTCCTGGTTCAGGGAAGACATCAACAATACTTGCTCTTGTGTATCAACTATTCGGTCCGAAACTTGTTGGAGACAGAGTACTCGAACTGAATGCATCAGATGACAGAGGTATTGGCATCGTGAGAAATACAATAATCAAATTTTCAAAGGTTGCTGTTGGAACACCAGATCCAAATTATCCATCACCAAAATACAAAGTGATTATCCTCGATGAGGCGGATGCGATGACACCAGAGGCACAATCTGCTCTCAGAAAAGTTATGGAGACTATGTCTGATATTACAAGATTTTGTATTATATGTAACTACATCAATCAAATCATTGAACCAATCTTATCTCGTTGTGTTAAATACAAATTTAATCCAATCAGTAAAAATTTATTGATTGAACGAATGAGTTTTATTGCAAGAAATGAAAAAATAGAAATTGATGACACCTCACTCGACACTATCATAACACTATCAGAAGGTGATGCAAGAAGGGCGGTGATGATATTGCAAAATGCACAATACATCTATAAAAAGAAAAAATTAATAACTTCTGATGACATCATTGAAGTTGCAGGTGGTATCAGGGAAGACATTTTAGAATTCATATGGAATGGTCTCAAAACTGGTGATATTATGAAAATAAGAGATATTGCAATTGACATATGTAAAAACGGTTACACAATCAAATATTTGCTAATATTTTTACTTAATAAAGTAATTAATGAAAATATAAATGAAATTAAAAAAGCAAACATATTATTTGAATTGGGAACAGTTGATAGGAAATTATCTGAATCAGCTGATGAATATCTGCAACTGCTAAATATATTAATGTGCATTGGTGTTAATATTAAAGTTGAAACGAAGTGCTGAAACGATATGCTAACTGTGGTGTTAATATTAAAGTTGAAGCGAATCGCTGACTACCCATAACATCACACTCTTACAAATTTTGGTTTATGACACATATCTTGTTCATCTACACTATCATGTCCATCCACACAATGTCCATCATCGAGTTTAAATTCCTTTGTACACGTACCAATAATTTCCAGTTGAAATGTACCATTCATTTTTATAGATATTTTATATGCAGATGGTATGATACATTCTGATGCAAACAATGCATTCTTATCATCAAAGACTACAGTATCATAATGTGATGGATCATCAAATTTTTTGTGTAGTTTATGAACTGTACATGTATTTCTATATTTGGAAAATACAAATTTAGGCTCACAGAAATCATCATCAAAATCATAATCATTTTTATTCACATCAGAGAAATACTGACCACATGTTAAATGTTCAGCATCTCCCTTTTCTGCTTTTTCAATTGTCTGTTCATCGAGTTCTAATATGTTGTTTAACTTATGATAGGTGATATCATCTCTCTCATCATCCAGGTCATCCAAATTAG
>Ga0316231_1000420_pt1 | contig 61754 bp, 53 predicted proteins | sample TBH18027metaG_FD_206002 | JGI IMG/M metagenome (GOLD analysis project Ga0316231, IMG submission 206002) | Freshwater microbial communities from Trout Bog Lake, Wisconsin, USA - TBH18027 | ecosystem: Environmental > Aquatic > Freshwater > Lake > Hypolimnion/Profundal zone | place: USA: Wisconsin... | reverse complement strand
TGGGTCTGAGGTTTTTCGCCGGCAGCCCGGCGTGTCGGCGCGGTGGTTGTTCGCCGCTTTCCATTTCTCCATCAACGCAGCCTTTTCCGCCGGCGCAAACAGACCGGCGGAAAGCCTGCGGCCGGGGGGAAAATACCCCGCAAATTTTTCGTCCTCAAGTTTCGGCGGTTGGCGCCGATATAGGTTTGTCAGTGCAGTTGGCTCCGCCGGTTCAAACACGCCGTCGGGAAACCTGCTGCCGGGTGGAAAAAAGCCCGCAAGTTTTCCACTCTCAAGTTTCGGCGGTTGGCGCCGATATAGGTTCGTCAGTGCAGTTGGTTCCGCCGGTTCAAACACGCCGTCGGAGAACCCGCTGCCTGGTGGAAAACGCCTCAAAAATTTTCCACCCTCAAGTGTTGGCGTTCGGCGCCGATAGTTGAAGGTGAAACGGTGCCCGGCGACCGCAGACAGCCGGAGGGAGAACATGGGTGGACGCCCTTATACAAGGTCCGCTCCGTGGCAGGGATGCCGCGTATCAAAACATCCACAACCCCGCAAGGGGTGACTCATGGAAGGAGTCAGTTATGGTCATTAGCACAAACACATCCGCATTAAACGCTGCCAGTCTGCTTATGCAGTCCAGCAACAACTTGAGCAAGTCGCTTGCGCGTCTGTCCTCGGGATCGAAGGTTACTTCGCCCGCCGACGACAGCGCCGGTCTTGGCGTCTCGATGAAGCTGACCTCGCAAATCGCCCGCACCGGGGCCGCCCAAAACAACGTCAACAACGCCATCTCATTCAACCAAACGCAGGATGGCTATCTGCAACAAGTGAATACGGCGTTGTCGCGCATGAGCGAACTCGCCGTCTCGGCGCAGGACGTCACCAAGACGGACTCTGACCGCGCGCTGTATAATCAGGAGTATCAGACCCTGGGCAGTTACATCAAGACGGTGGCGACCCAGCAGTTCAACGGGGTGAACCTGTTCGACGGCAAATCACAAAACGTCACCACCGATGGTGAAGGCGGCGTGTATGCGACTGTGGGGGTTGACCTCACGTCCGGCAATGCCACTTATTCGGCGGCGACTGGAGCCGACCTCAAAACCACCGGCGACGCGGCCACAGCGAGGACCGCCACCGAAACCGCCATCAGCCAGGTCGCGATTGACCGCGGGAGCATTGGCTCCAATGAAGAAACACTGGGGTATTATAACAACCAGCTCAGTTCGCTGAGCAACAACCTCTCGGCCGCCAACAGCGGGATCGTGGACGTGGATATCGCGCACGAAAGCACCAACTACGCCAAGCAAAACATCCTCGTCCAGTCCGGCACGGCGATGTTGGCGCAGGCGAATTCGATGCCGCAATCCATGCTCAAGCTCCTGAGTTAAGAGCGGTCCGTCAAGCGATTCAGAGTCCGGCTCGGACGGCGCCACGCGCCGTCCGAGCTTGTTGTGCGAGCGGACAGAGCCTGGTGGTTTGTTAAATAACGTTTTTAAGTGAACAAAAAGACAAAAGCATAATTATGGCAACTGGCTCACTCCTTGGCGTCAGCAGCGCATCCCATACCAGTAGCAGCCTAACGCCCTCGCAACTCGCCATCTCCGGGCTGGCCTCGGGCATGAACTGGACCACCATCGTGACCGAGCTGGCCCAAGCCGAGCGGGCTCCGGAGACCCAATGGCAAGCCGAACAGACCACCATTGCCGCCGAACAAACCGCCTATGCCACCATTTCTACCGATCTATTGACGCTCCAAAATGACGCCCTGACCTTGACCGATCCCTCTTATTTCAACAGCGTGGTCGCCACCAGCTCCAATTCCGCAGTCGCCACGGCCAGCACCGCTTCCGGCACACCCACGGGCAGCTATACTTTCGACATTTCGCAACTGGCCACGGCGGCCCAGGTCAACGGGGCGACCGGCATCAGCCAGCCGCTCGTGCCCGACGGCGTTCCCGCCAACGTCACCATGGGCACCGCCGGGTTCGCGACGACCGTCACCGGCGGCACCTTCACGGTCAATGGTGCACAAATCAAGCTCGCCGCCACCGACTCGCTCCAGCAGGTTTTTGACAACATCAAATCGGCCACGAACAACGCCGTCACCGCCAGCTACGATCCGACCAAGGACGAAATCAAACTGACGAGTTCCAGCCCCATCGTGCTGGGCAACACCACCGATACCAGCAATTTTCTCCAAGTTGCCCAGCTTTACAACAATAACGGCGGCGCCACCAACAACACCGGCACCATCACCAGTACGGGGGCACTCGGTCACGTCAACCTTGCGTCCAACATGTCCGCGGCAGGTTTGCAAACGCCCATCACCGATGGCGGCAGCGGCAAAGGCGCCTTCACCATCAACGGCGTCACCTTCAATTTCAACGCCAGCACCGACAGCCTGCGGGATATCATCAACAACATCAATGAATCGGCCGCCGGCGTGAGCGCCGCCTATGACCCGATCAACAACCGGTTCATGCTGACCAACAACAACACGGGGGACGTGGGCATTTCGATGCAGGACGCGGCCGGAAGCAACTTTCTGGCCGCCACGGGGCTGACCACCGGCACGTTGAGTCACGGAAAAAACCTGCTGTACACGTTGAACGGCGGCTCCCAGCCGATTGTCAGCCAGTCCAACACGATCAGCAGCGCGAGTTCCGGCATCACCGGCCTGTCGGTCTCGGCGCTGGCCACCGGCGCCACCACGGTGAACGTCAGCCCCGATACCACCACCATCGGCAATACCATTCAGCAATTTGTCAACGATTACAACACCCTCCAGTCTTTCATAACGAGTCAGGAAGCGGTGACCACTTCGCCGAGTGGCACGGTGACGCCCGGCACGCTCACCGGTGACGGCACCGCCAATGACATTGTAAGCAGCCTCCGGTCGGTAATGGGTTCGGTCAAAAATATCGCGGGAACCTCCGGAGCCGTTACCAGTCTGTCCGATCTGGGCTTTGAAAGCAGCGGCGCGAACAACCAGATTTCTTTGAGCAACTCCGGCAAACTGACCTCCGCGCTGACCAGCAATCTAAAAGACGTGGCCGCGCTGTTCTCCAATGCCACCAGCGGCCTGGCCATCCAGCTGAACAAATATATTACCAAAGTCAACGGCACCAACGGCGAACTACCCACGCGCACCGCCGATTTAAGCTCGCAGAATACCACGATCACCAAGCAAATCTCCACCCTGGAAACCAAAATTTCCGCCGACAGCGACCAGTGGACCTCGGAGTTTCAGGCGATGGAAACGGCCGAGTCGAAGACCAACCAGGAACTGACCTACTTGACCCAGTCCGTGACCAGCGGGGCACTTTAAACCATGAGCCGCCACGACACCAAAAACATCTGCGCGGGAAGCGGGACGCGCCGTTGGGCGCTCGTCTGCGGCTGGTTGGCGATGGCCGCGCTGTCCGGCAGCACCCTCCAGGCGGCGGATTCGCGGCCGGAAAATATTTTCGCCCGGCCGCCGGTTTTGCCGCCGGGGCTGCAACGGGTCGCTGTGCTGCCGCTGGCGGCGGAAAGCCCGGACGCCAATCTGCCGGAAGGTTGCGAGGCGCTTCAGCCAGTGCTGCTTGCGGAACTGGTGCGGACGGAAAAGTTCGAGGTGGTGGCCGTCCGGCCCGAGCATTTGCGCGCCAGTTCCGGGCGCGCGGCGTGGACCGGGGCGGAGCAGTTGCCCAAAGGATTTCTGGATTCGCTCCGACGGGAATATGGGTGCGACGCTGTGCTGTTCTGCGAATTGACAGTGTACCATGCCTATGCGCCGCTGGCCGTCGGGTGGCGGCTGAAGCTGGCGGATGTGCACACCCGCATGATCATCTGGGCGGCGGACGAAGTGTTCGACGCGGGCCAGCCGGCTGTTTCGCGGAAGGCCTGGCGATTCCTGGCGAATCGCGACCCAGCGGCGGCCAAGGACAATCTCCGCTGGCGGCTGGCCAGTTCGCCCCGGCAGTTCGGCGGTTACACAGCAGCGGAGCTGTTTAGCCGGCTGCCGGCCCGCTAAAAAAAATTAAAGTTTAACCGGCTCATGACGATAAATGTCTAAAGTTTAGCCAGCCCATGACGATAATAGGTTGAAGAACGTGAAAACCAGTTTACCAGAACGACCAAAACAAAATTATGGAAGTTGATTTTAATCCCGGCCGCAGCTCCATCACCGGTGGTAATCAGCCGGTGGTCCGCCGGGAACCATCCGCCACTGCGACGGATAACACCATGTCGATTGATCAAACCACCTCTTTGCAGCAATCGCTCAAGGACTCAGCCCAAGTCCGGCCCGAAAAAGTCGCGCAGGCCAGCGCCTTGGTCGCCGACCCCAGCTATCCGTCCGACGACGTCCTCGACCGCCTGGCCGGGCTGCTGGCCCGGCACATCAATGGCTGATGAATATGAACGCCTACGCCCGCAACCCCTGGAACTCCTACCGCCAGATTGCGACGCAGACCGCCCCGCCGGGCCAATTGGTGTTGATGCTTTACGACGGCGCCATCCGCTTTGCCGAGCTCGCGCTGACTGGTTTTGCCCTCACCGATCCCGCGCAACGGAACATGACCATCAACAACAACCTTCGGCGGGCAACGGATATTGTCCGCGAATTGAATGGTTGTCTGAATACCGACGCCGGCGGCCAGCTCGCCCAGACGCTGCGCGACCTTTACAATTACATGGAGCGCCGCCTGCTGGAGAGCAATCTGAAGAAAAACCGCGTCGGCGTGGACGAGGTGATCATCCACCTCAAGGAGCTGCGCGAGGCCTGGGCCACCATGCTCACCGGCCAAAGCCAACCGGAAGCCGGCGAGGAAACCGGCGCCAGTTCCGCATGGCAAGCCAACTGAACGCGGAGCGCGATTTGTTCGCCGCCTGCCGCGAATGGCGGCGGCTGGCGGAAGCCGAGGGCCACGCCATCCGCACCCGCAATTGGGAATTCTGCGCCGCCTGCCAAGCATCTCTCCAGCAACTGCGCGACCGCATGTCCGCGCTCATGCCCGCCGCGCGCGACGAGTGGCGGCAAGCCGGCGACGACTGCGCCGCCCGGATGCAAGCCTTCGACGAAACCCTGCACCAACTGATCACGCTGGAGCGGCGCAATCACACGCTGGTCAAAACGCTCCGCGAGGCAGCCCAGGCCAAAATCCAGCAGCTCAACCAGACCCGGCTTAAATTAAAGCACCTCCGGCAAGCGTATGGTTTTGCCCGCGGACCGATGGTAAATGCATATCTTGGATCTGGAAGTAATCGCGGACAGCTTGCCTAACCCGGATATTTCAGCGCGGCTGAGGCCGCAACCAAATCCTCGTCCTCGTCCTCAAAACTGGAAAAATTCGCGAACGAGGGCGAAGGCGAAGAAAGTTCTAAACCATCCACGGAATTAGCCGATGAACGGAGAGCTGGCGTACGTGGCGACACGCGCAGCCGCGCATAAATGAACGACTTACTGGTGGAAAACACTTTGATGGAAACAAAACCGGCCGATCATTGGTGGTTGAATGTCTTCAATGCCTCCGAAGACGCGCAGATCGTCTGCCGCAAAGACGGCACGGCCGCGCGCATCAATCCCAAGGCCGCGCGCCGGTTCAAACTTGATCCGCTGACGGACACGGACAAGCTTTCCATTTTTGACCTGCTGGCCGCGCCCGCCGACCGCAAGCTCGGCCAGTTGCTGAAAAAAAACAATGCGTGCGCGGATCAACTCCATTCCGTTGTCACGCAACACCAGGACTCGCCAGCCACGCTGATGGATTTGGAATTCATCCCGCTGGATGAGCAGCACCGGCTGGTCATCTTCAAGGATTCCAGCCGCCGCCTGCGGCTCGAAGCCCATGTGCAGCGTCTGGTCACGGCCGTGGACGCCACGCCGGATCATTTTCTGGTGACCGACGCGGAACTGCGCATCACTTACGTCAATCCCGCCTTTCAATCCGCCACCGGCTACTGTCTGGAGGAAGTGCTCGGCCGGTCCGATGATTTTTTGCGCGCGCCCGCCGAAGTGGAAAAAGTCCACGCCTACCGCGATCTCGTCAGCCAGGGCCGCGAGTGGTTCGGTGAACTCGTCAATCAGCGCCGCAATGGGGAACTTTACCACGTCGAATGCACCGTGTCGCCCATCGCCGACATTGCCGACCGCTTCATGGGCTACGTGGTCTGCGAACGCGACATCACCCACCGCCGCCAGTTGCAAGACGCGCTGCGCGCCGAGCGCGATTTTGCCCAGAGCATTTTGCACTCGCTGGATGGCGCCATTTACAGCCTCGACTGCGAGTTCCGGCTCACCCACGCCAACGCCGGCTGGCGGCATCTGCCCGCGCTGCACGCCGGCATCCAGTTCGATGGCCCACCCGCCATGGGCCGGCCGCTGCTCGACCAGGTGCCGGAGGCCGCGCGCCGCGGCGAACTGCGCCTCGCTTTCGAGGAGGTCATGGCCACCGGCAAGCCGCAGGACAACTTTTACCACTCGCCGGACGGGCGCTATTGGCTGATGCGCATTTCCCCCTGGACGGATGGCCCGCAAATTCGCGGACTCATCTGCAACATCGCCGATCAAACCCAATTTCACGAACTGCAAACCCAGTTGTTTCAGGCCCAAAAAATGGAGATCATCGGCACGCTCGCCGCCGGCGTCGCGCACGATTTCAACAATTTACTCCAAGCCATCCGGGGCCATACCGGGCTGATTCTCATGGATGCCGCGGCTGGCTCCCCGCTCCAAATCGGCCTGGAGAAAATTGACGTGGCGGCCGCACGCGCCGCCGATATCACGAGCCAGTTGCTCACCTTCAGCCGCACGTCGGGGGACAAACGCACGGTGTTGGATTGCAACCAGATCATCAAGGAAGCGGCACAAATGGCCCGCCGCAACCTGCGCAGCAATGTCCTGCTGGAGCTGCAACCGGCCGCCCAGCCGGTCAACGTGAAAATGGACTCGACCCGCGCCAGCCAGGCGCTGCTCAACCTGTGTGTCAATGCCCAGGACGCGATGCCCACCGGCGGAAAACTGGTGTTGAAAAACGCGGTGGTGGAGCCGTCGGCCGCGCTGGTAACCCGGCACAGCCTCCCGCCCGGCAAACTGTTTGCGCGCTGCAGCGTGACCGACACGGGCTGCGGCATCCCCCCGGAAATGCTGCCAAAAATATTCCAGCCCTTTTTCACGACCAAGGAAAACGGCAAAGGCACGGGCTTGGGACTGCCCATCGTGCAGCGGGTCGCGCATGAGGCCGGCGGTTTTATCGAGGTGGAAAGCATGGTGGGCCGGGGCACCACGTTCCATCTCTACCTCCCGCTGGTGAACGAAATCAGCGCCCCGATTGCCGCGCCCAACCACGCGCCGCTCGTGCATGGCACCGGCCGCGTGCTCGTGGTGGACGACGTGGACTTGCTGTGCGACCTCGCGCGGACATTTTTGGAGCTCGCCGGCCTGACCGTGCTGGTGGCCAGCAGCGGCGAGCAGGCGCTCAAAATTCTGGAAGAGTCCACCGCGCCGGTGGACCTTCTCTTCACCGATTATCGCATGCCCGGGATGAACGGGGTCGAGCTCATGGAACAAGTGGCCGCCCGCTGGCCCGCCACCAAATTCATCCTGGCCTCCGGCTTCCTCGACGAGACGACCCGCGTCCGCATTGATGGCTGCCAGGCCACCGTCCTCGCCAAGCCCTACGACATTCACGAGGCGTCCGCGGTGGTCATGAAAACGCTGGCCGCCAAGCGCGCCGGCCCGGCATGAGAAAACTGTCCCTGGCCATGATCGTCAAAAACGAGGCCCGCTGCCTCGGACGCTGTCTCCGCAGCCTGCAAGGCACCGCGGATGAAAGCATCGTGGTGGACACCGGCTCGACCGATCGCAGCGTGGCGATTGCCGGCGAACTTGGCGCCAAGACTTTTCACTTTGATTGGTGCGACGATTTTTCAGCGGCCAGAAATTTCGCGCTCGCGCAAGCCACCGGCGATTGGATTCTGGTGTTGGATGCGGACGAAACCGTCAGCCAACCGCTCGCGGAAGAGGTCAAACAATTCATCCAAGGGCCGCCGCTAATCGGCCGCTTGCGAATCGTCAGCGATTTCCGGCGCCACGGCCAGACGCTGCGCTCGCAAACTTTTGTCTCCCGGCTGTTCCCGCGCGGCGCGCACTTCGCCGGGAGAATTCACGAGCAAATCAGCTCGCCGCTGCCCCGCGTCAATCTGGCCGGTGAATTGGCGCATGACGGCTATCTGGAAACCCAAAAATCCGACCGCAATGTGCGGCTGTTGCGCGCGGCGCTGGCGGAGGAGCCGGACAACGCCTATTTGCTCCACCAACTCGCCTTGGAATACACCTCGCTGGAGCAGCCGGAAAATGCGTTTCCCTGCCTGCAACAGGCGTTCGCGCGGATGCAACCAGCCGACCCGTTTGCACCGAATATTGTGGTGGACCTGCTTTACGCGGCGATGGCCGTAAAGCAATTTGACGCGGGCCTAGAGGCCATGGCGCGGTCGGAAAAAGCCCTGGCCGATTTTCCCGATTTTCATCTCGCCCGCGGCTTGTTTTACATGGACCTCATCCGCCACGACACGTCGCAACACATCTCCGAAGCGCCCAAGGTCGAACAGAGTTTCCAGCGCTGCCTCGCCCTCGGTGAAAGGGATCATTTCAAAAGTGTCCGCGGAACCGGCAGTTTTTTGGCCAGCTACAATCTGGGCCTGTTGTACCACGTATTTGGCAAAGCAGCCGAGGCGAAGCACCATTTGCAAACCGCTGCCCAAGCCGGTTTCGCTCCTGCCGCCATGCTCTTGGGAAAGCTGACCTAACCTGCCGGCATTATCGCCAACAGTCTAGGATTGACAGTTTGCCGGCGCACTGGCAAAAGGAGGTTCGTTATGAACACACCTCGGAACGAACCTGATATCCTGTTGACGGTGGCGGATCCGGCCTTTCAAATCCGCTGGGACTTCTGCGTTCATTCCCACAAGGCTTATGCGGCACGCCATGGCTTGACGCATATCATTTATGAGGCTGGCTCCGCCGGACTGAATCTCCAGTGGAGCAAGTTATGGTATATCTTGAAGCATCTGGAAAATGGGCAGAACATTTTCTTCGTGGACGCAGACGCGGCGATCACTCCTGCCACCCCTTATTTCAAGGAGTGGATGGACAAGTTTCCGGAGAAATCGCTCTTCATCGCGCATGGAATTTCTGGCCGTCCTAACTCGGGGGTGATGATGCTGCGGCCCACCGGCCGCTTGAAAGAATTTTTGCGGCATGTCTTGAATCACCGCCTCGACCGGATGCCGCCGGAGGATTATGTCTCAGAAACGGATGAAAATGGGCATCTCATCCATTTTTTAAAGGAACCCAGGTTCGCCCCGGTTAAACAGGAACTGGAGTTGTCCTGGAACTGCTCTCGCCCGGAAGTTAAAGGCGCCTATATCTATCATTTTACCAATCACCTGCGCAACCATCTGCTGTCCAATGCGGGTTTTGCGGGCTTTAGCCACTCGTTTTGTCCGCCGAAAAACTCGGGCCAAATGGGGGCGCATGAGAATTACCAGGCCAAACGCGCGCAGTGGCTGCGGAACCCCGCGCTGTTTGAGCAGGATCGGGTTGAACTGGCAAAGACAACCACGCGTTCCGATCTGCATTTCCCTGCCAAGCGCGGGGATGCTCCCATCCAGGAATTGTGGCGGTACGAATTTGCCACCGGGTTGCTGGAATACCCATCGGTCGAGCTGCTCCGAAGAATTTTGGCCGCTGACCATCCCCAATGGGCCTTGGATGGCGGGGCACATGTGGGCTATTATTCGCTGCTCCTGGAGTCGTTGGGCTACAAGGTTGCGGCGATCGAAGCCAACCCGGAAAACCTCGAGTTATTGACGCGCAATGTTTCACCGGCCACGCGGAAAGTACCCCGGGCGCTTTCCTCTGCCCCGGGAACGGCCACCTTTTATCTGGGTACGGGGCATACCAATTCGTCACTGGTGAAAACGGGCGTGGCCTCAAACCAGCAGATTACAGTCCAGTGCCAGACGCTGGATGCCATCGCGGCGGAATTGAATATCCCTTATGATCAAGTGGATTTCATCAAATTAGATGTGGAGGGCTACGAATTGCCGGCCCTCCAGGGCGCTGCCAGAATATTAAATAGTTCGGCCGGCTTGGTCATTCTTTGCGAGTTGAACCCGCAAATATTGAATATGCCGGTCGCCGCGCCGGCGTTGGCCCAGCTTCTTTATCGGCAAGGATTTCACCTGCGCCGGATCGGTGATGATTTCACCTTGGGACCGCTGGGATTTATTGATGCACTGCGGAATAATAATTATCTGTTTGCACGCGAGGAAAAATGGCGGGAAATCATGACACGATTGGGCCAACCACCAGAAGCGGCCCAGTGGTTTTGAAGCTCCCCTTATTGAGTGTAATGGAACCTCAGGTCTGCACGAGCAGGCTGAAATCCGGAATATGACAGCCCGTCATCGCCTTGGATTCGGGTGCCGCCATTTTTGGAAGGGGTAAAAGTCCGAGTGCCTTCCAGCAGTCGCACAACGACATCGGATATAAGCCAGACACGCCAGTGTCTGGTTATGCGGATAAAGGCTACTTGTCCTGGAGGGACGATGGAAAGTTTCCACGTCCTTTGCGGACTTGCTCACGGACCTTGAACCGTGCTATCGGATCGCCGGGCACCGGCCCGGCTCGACGGCGTCCATTTCCATCAAGCCGTGCCGGAGGCCGGCGCTCCGGTTCATCATGGGAAGTCCCTTGTTCCTTTCGGACCTGCTCACTGGCCATGAACCTCGGAGGTTCATGGGAGGGGCGCGCAATTGCAGGCAGTCATCTCCGCCGTCCTTTCAGGACGTGAGGCCGTTTGGTTCGCTACTGCCAGCCACTTCGTGGCTCGCCATTATCCGTGGTCACTCCGCGACCAATTCCCTTTACGCATAACTTCCACCTCGCAATCACAAATTCAAAGCCGACGGACCGCACAGCGAACGGCGGGCGGCGAACCTCTGGAGCTCTTGCGTGAATCCAGAGCGCTACGACCGGGGACCGGTCGCGGTCCGCAGTCCGCGGGCCGCGGGCCGTTCCGGCCCGCAGCGCATGGGGCAACAAGCGGCGTGCAGCGAACCTCGGGAGCTCGGTCGTGAATCCAAAGCGCTGCGACCGGGGACCGGTCGCGGTCCGAAACTGACGGACCGCGCGCCGTCCCGGCCCGCAGCGCGTGGGAAGCAAACGTCGTCCAGCGAACCTTTGGCGCCAAAAGCGAAACGCCGCCCGGCAAGGGCGGCGCTCGCTGACGGAATGAATGCCGGCTCAGTTGCCGATCAGCAGGAATAAACCAACCTGATTGGTAGTCACGCCGCTAAAGTAGCCGGTGGACAACGGGGCGTTCTGGAAGATGGCGCCCTCAATGTTGTTGCTAAAGCCTTTCGGATCGATATACCAGCCATTGATCATGCCGGTGTTCGTAATGATGTTGAGTCCGACCTTTGATTTATCCGCGCTGGAAACCAGCGAGATAATGTTGTTGGTGATACCCACCTTCTTCACAACGGGATTGGCGCCCAAATCGCCGCCGCTCAGCAGGAGGTAACCGTAGCCGCTGCTGTGGCTAAAGCCCAGCAGATTGTTCGCATAGTCGGCATTGGTCGCATATGGTGAGGCCGTAACGTATTGTTGATTCGTAAAGCCGTTGGGATACAGATTGGAGGTGGCGCCCACGGCCTTGAACCACAGCAGGGATGAATCCCCAGTGACGCTGCTATTTTCCTGGTCATTGGTGAAGGTAAGCCAGCCAATGAGCAAGCCATTCGTCCCGTTCGGGTAAAGCGGAAGATAGATCGGGCAGTTGCCGGCGGCGGAGAGGAGGCCCACCTGACTGACCGGAGTGTTGTCCGACAGGTAGCCGTTCAGGGTCGCGACCCCATTGCTGATGCCCACATTGAACACGCTGTCGCCACTCGGGCCTTCCGCGAGATCGTCAAAGCCGGGCAGCACAACTGTGTACTGGCCTGAATTAACCACCGGATTGGTGGCAAGGTACGTGAGCAGATCGGCGGTCCAATTGTCGGCCGTGTTGGTCACGGAACCCCAAACAGTTCCGGCTGCGGTATCAATCGCGAGACCCAGCTCATAATTGGCAACAGCCACATTGGCGGTGTTGTTCGAGATGCTGAATTGACCGCTAACTGAGTTGGTTACCCCCACCGACACCAGGTTGACATTGAAATTGCCATTATTGGTGAGCGTCAGGGTCACGAAGCCGGAACTGCTGGGAGCGACGTTGGTCGTTTCGTAAAACAGTCCGGTAAAGGTCCCGGTCCCGTTGTTGCCTGTGAGATTCTGGAACTGATTACCAGGGATGATGATGGTAAACGTCTGGAATCCGGACGTCTCCGTGCCGCCATTGGCGACGCCCAAGTGATTATCCGCCTGAACCCCAACCGTCACGGTACCGCCCTGGTTGCCGGGCGTGAAGGTGAGCGTGCCGCTGCCGTCAATTGCGGGTGGAGTCACGAATAAGCCACCGCCGTTATTGGTGAAGTTGAAACTAACCGGGACGGTGTTGGTGTTGCCCGGTCCACTGGAAACCCCGGTAACAGCGTTCGGGATGGTTACAACCGCATTGAACTGATCCACGATGTTGGTCACAACATTCAAGGTAAACGTGGGTGCCTGGTTAACCCAGGTAACGGTTACATTGACGGTGTTAGTGCTGAACAACGTGCCGTCGGTGGCCACGACCGTGACCGCCACGCTGTTCGTGTAGGTGTTCGGCACCGGAGTGAGCTGGAGGGTGTATGCCGTGCCGCTGCCGGTCAGGTTCACCGTGACAAAACCGGTATCGTCAGAAACGGCGGTGACCGAGGTAATGTCGTTGGTCAGCGGATCAAACAGCACAAATGGGATGTTCAAGGCGGGCGAGTTTTCCAGCATCACCACGTTGGTCAGGCCAGTAGCCTCGGGATACATGGTAGAACCCGTCGGCACTGTGTAGCTGCCCAACAGGACGAAGGAACCGGCTTGGTCGTCTGCAGCAGTGGTAAAGTACCCACTGGCGACACTGGCATCCTGGAGGATGACGCTTTGGATATAGTTGGTAACGCCATTCCCATCCACCAAAGATCCGGTAATCGTTCCGGTGTCTTCATGAATGGTCAGGCTCAAAGCATCCGTCGCCGACGGATCCACCGTGATGCTGTCGTTGACGATGGTCACGGCGTTCGTAACCAAGGTGGCTCCAAAACGGCCTCCCGTCAGGACCGCATAGTAACTGATGCCCGGGAGTTCGTTGGGCGCAGTACTCGTGTAGCTGGAGGCCACCGGCGCTGACTGATTGGTGAAGCCAGCAGCATAGAGCGTGGTGTCGCCCGCGATATTGAACCAAGTCAACGTTGAATTCGCGGTCAAATTTTCGGTGGCGGTATTGGTAAAGGTAAGCCAGCCGAAAAGCAGGCCGGGGCCGGGAGTGATGCTATTGGTGTAAATCGGCAGGTAGATCGGACAGTTACCCGCGGCGGAAAGCTGGCTCGTCAAGCTCACGGGGGTGTTGTCCGCCAAGTAGCCGGTCAAGGAAGCCGTACCATCAGGGCTGATTACGGCAGTGAATACGCTATTACCCACCGGTCCTGCCGCCTGGGCAGCCAAGCCCGGCAGCGATACGAGATAAGTGCCAGCCAGAACAGGCGCCGCCGCCAGGTAGCTTTGCAGCGTGGCGGTCCAACTGGGCGACGAGCTGACGACGGAACCGTTGACGGTTTTGGCGTTGGGGTCCAGAATGAGACTGAACGTGTCGTTGGCAGCCGTAACCGTCGCATTCGTGGTGGAGATGCTGAATTGGCCGCTGAACGAGTTGCTTGCACCCGCAACGATTTGGTAGCCCGTGAAAGTGCCGTCGTTGGTGAGGACCAGGCTGAAGGAGCCGGAACTGCCCAAGTTCGGGGTCGCAGCATTCGTATCGTTGAACAATCCATTGAACGTGGCCGTGTTGTTCGGGCCGGTCAAAAGACCACTGAACTGATTATGTGGAATCGTGATGGTCACCAACTGTGCGGGCGAGACGTTCACGCCGTTGTTGTCCGTGCCGCCGGTGTCCAGAGCCTGCACGCTGACGATGGCTGTTCCTTCGGTGCTGCCGGGCGTAAAGGTAAGCGTGCCGCTGGCGTCCACTGCCGGTTGCACCAAAAACAGGCTGTTATTGTTGTTGGTAACGATGAAACTGACGGTCTGCAAGCTCTCAATCGGCGGTCCGGCGGAAATGTTGACGACTTCATTGGGAGCGGTAACGGTGAATCCGTATTTGTCCACCGTATAGGCATTCGTGGTCAGAGTAAACGAGGGCGCCTGGTTCACGTAGCTGATCGTGGTATTGATGTTAAAGGTGTTGGTCAAGGTGCCGTCATCTGCCGTGACGGTCACGGTAATGTTGCTACCATAAACGTTGGTCACCAGAGTAAACAACAGATTGTCGCCACTGAGGGAAACCCCGACCACGCCAGGGTTCGCGGAACTGCACGCGAGATGGAAGGTGCTGGCCACGGGATCATAGAGCGAGAATGACACCCGCAGATCGCCGGAGGAATTTTCCGGTATGACCAAATTCGTGATGCCTGCGGCCGCATAATCACCCACAACGGTCGCCGCGCCGTGTGCACCAATGCCCGTGAAGGCCGGGTAAGGAGGACTGTTGGGCAATACCGCGTTCGCCACGAGGATGAATGATCCGCTCTGGCCGGCGCCCAGAAAATATCCGCGCGCAACATCGTCGTTTTGCATAATGGCGCTTTCGATGACGTTGGTAGAGCCATGATCCACAAATGATCCCTGGATCTCGCCGTTGTTGGTATTGATGGTCAAGGTCAAACCATCGGCATTCGGAGAATCCGGGAGGACTTGGTTGTTGACGATGGACACCGCCGCCACCACGGGGAGGGTCAGGGTGCCACCAGTCATTTCAACATAACCTTTGTTGATGGGCAGGAGCTGCGGTTTCGTGGCGTCAAAAGTGGAGAGCAAAGGGGCCGCGTTGTTGGTGAAGCCATGGGGGTAGAGCGCGGTGGCATTCGTTTGGCTGATCCAAATCAGGGTGGAGTCAGGACTGGTGCTATCGTCGGCCACACCATTGAAGTTGAGCCAGCCAATCAGCAATCCATTGGCGCCGCTCGCGTTGGTGTAGAGCGGGCAATAAACCGGGAAATAGCCATTGGCGCAAAGCGGACTGGCTTGGACGACCTGGTTAGAATCCGATAGGTTGCCAGTCAAGGAAGCGGCACCGCCAGCGATGTCAATGTAGAAGGTGCTGTCACCAACGGAACCGATCTTCGGCACGTCAAAGCCGGGCAGGATGGCTGTATACGCTCCATCCAGCGCGGTGCCGTAACCCGAGAGATAACCGCGCACCGCCGAGTTCCAATGGGACGCAGTATTGGTCACGGAGCCACTGAGCACTTTTGCGGTGGTATCAACCGTGAGATTCAGCGTGTAATTGCCGGCCTGCACCGAGGCGGCAGACTGGGCGATATCGAACTGGCCACTGAACGGATTGTTGTCGTTGCCGCACAGGAGATTGCCAGTAAAGACACCATCGGCAGAAAGCGCCAGGTTGATGAGGCCCGAGCTCGCTGAGGCCACCGTGTTCGAGCTGTAGAACAAGCCGGTGAATGTCCCTGCGGCATTTTGCAGCGTATTGGCTGGAATCGTGATGGTTAACGTCTGGATGGGGGAAGTATCCACACCGCCGTTGGCTGTGCCACCGCCGTCATGAACGTAGAAACCGACCACCACCGTCCCGCCCTGATCGCCCGGCGTAAAGGTAAGCGTGCCATTATTCGTATTCACGGACACAGGCGTTTGGAACAAACTATTGCTCGCATTGGTCAAAACCAGAGCGAGGTTCTGGGCGCCATCACTGGCCGGCCCGGCTGAAATATTCAACACGGCCAGCGGAATGGAAACCGGGACATTATACTTGTCCACCGTATAGGTATTCGTGGTCAGCGTAAACGAGGGGGCCTGATTAACCCACACCACGTTCACATTCATCGTGGCGCTGTTGGTCACAATACCATTATCTGCCGTAACCGTGACCAGGACGGTGCCGAAGGAATTGGTGACCGGCGCAAACTGCAGCGTGCAGGCGGTGCCGTTGCCAAGGACCGATACCCCCAACACGGTCGGGTCAGACGAACTGCAAGAAACATTGAAGATGGTCGTCAGCGGATCAAAGAGGGTAAACGGCATGCTCAGGTTGGTGGTGGCGTTTTCCAGAATGGTTTTGCTGGCAAGCCCAGTGATTTGGGGATAAGCCGGCCCCTGAATTACCTTCAGTTGAAAGCTGTTCGTGGCGGAGATCACACCATTATTGTCAATCGCACCGCTGTCCGTCATGACCACCGTCACCGTATTGGTCCCGAACCCGTAGTCGACAGCTTTGAGGCTCAAAGTGCCACTTGGACTCACGGTTGGAGATTGGAAGGGAGCATAGGCCACGTTCCCAGGAGCAGCCGGCGTGGACACGGCAAAGGTCCAGGTCAAATTTGCCGGGTTACCGGCCCCGTTGGTGATCGTCGTCACGAAATTGGTGAGATTTATGGTGCCGGCATTTTCAGCCAAAACCACTGCATTGCTGGCAAATGCGAAACTCGGCGGCTGGCTTACGTGCGCCACCGTCAGCGCAAAATTGGTGGTACTCGAAAGGAGATTGGTTCCAACCACCTCGCCCGCGGTCAACACGATGTTGCTGGTCCCGAATGCATCCGTCACTGGCAGATAGGTCAGGGTAAACTGAACATTGGTTTGGTTGATTATGTTCGTCGCGGTCACACTGACCTGCGCCAGATTGGTGTTTTGCGACACTGCAGTCAGCACAAAATTGCTGGCGGCCGCATCGTAATCCCACACGTTCACCACCGAGCTTAGGCCCCCGCCGTTTTCCAGCGTCGTCTGATTCGTGGCCCACATGACCAACGGAGCATGCGCAATCTGCGCCACTTCCAATTGGAATGTGTTGGTGCAACTGCCATTGGTGCCGCTGTCCGCCATCACCACCGTCACCAAGTTCGTCCCAAAGATATGCGCCACCGGGGTGAAGGTCAGGGTGCCGTTGGTCGCGATCGCGGGCCACACGGTGAACTGGGCATTATTAATCGGATCGTTCGTAGCCGTCAGCGCGGTGAAGGTCCAGGTCACCCCCGCTTTCCCAAGCCCGGGATTGATCGCCGTCACAAAATTCAAATTCGTCTGCGCGCCGGTTTCCTCCAGCGCCACGAGGGTATTGGTTGCAAACGAGAAACTCGGACTCTGGCTCAAATAGGCCACCGTCAAATTAAACCGATTGGTGAAGGCGGTCACCCCGCCGCTGGTAGTGTTCTCGCCGGAATCCGTGTCCGTCATCACCACCGCCACTGTGGTGGTTCCGTTCGTAAGTTTCGCCGGTGTGAAGGTGAGGGTTCCATTATGGGTGATGGCTGGCGCCACGGAGAACAGTGAACTGTTCGAAAGAACGGTCGGCGCGAAGGTCCAGTTGGTCCATGGCGGCAGATTGCCCGCCCCATTGGTGATGGCGGTCAAGAAACTTGGAATGGTCACCACTGCGGACGTCGCCTGCTCCCAAGTCGTGACGTTGGTGATCGAAAAGACAAAGCTCGGTGGCTGGGTGACATGATTCACCACCACGCGGAAACTGCTGTTGCTGACATTGGTCGTCCCAGCCAGGTTGGAGGCCGTCAGCGTGATGATGTTCGTGCCATACGAGTTCGACACGGGCGCAAGGTGCAGCGTAAATTGCGAGTTGGTCGCGCTCATTACATTCGTTGACACGTAACTCACATTCACCACGCTGGTTGCATTTGAGAGCCCGGCGGATACCGCAGTCAGCGCCAGGTTGTTCGAGACCGCGTTATAGTTCCAGACATTGATGTTGACATTCGCCCCGTTCCCATTCTCTAAAATCGTCCAGTTCGTCATGGTCGTAATGGTCGGCACATGCGAAATTTGCGCCACTTGCAGCGAGAAGGTCTTGGAAAGGGTTTTCACGCCGCCCGAATTCGTGTTTTGAGCATTGTCCGTCAAGGTCACGGTCACCAAGTTGGTCCCAAACGAATGAGCCGCCGGGGTAAAGGTCAGGATCCCGTTCGTACCGGTTGCCGGCAGGACGGAAAACTGCGCATTGGTACTATTGTTGGTAACGGTCGTCACCGCAAACGAAAATTGCGCGAGTGGGTCCGTCGGATTCCCGGCCCCGCTGCTGATACCACTCACAAAATTCGTGAGGGCCTGTGCTCCCGACTCCTCCGCCAGCACCACAACATTCGACGCAAGCGAAAAACTCGGCGGCTGGCTCACATGGCCCACATTGACAATCAGAGTGTTGGTATTCAAATACGTAATACCCCCTGACACCTCGCTCGCGATCAATTGGTTCGTCACCGGTCCAAACCAATTTAACACCGGCGTGAAAACCACTGTGAACGTGGAGTTGGTTGAGGGGCCAGAGTTGGCCAGGCTCACATTGGTGCCACTAACGATTATATTGGTGACGGTCACGCTGGCCAACACCGCGCTGGTATTCCCAGATATGACGGTCAATCCCAATGGGCTTCCGGGCGAGTCCCCGGTCACGCTGATCGTTGCATTAGTTCCACTCATCACATTTTCCAGCATGGTCAGGTTCGTCACTGGCGCGAACACGGGCGGGTGCACTATTTTAGATACCACGAGTTCAAAAGTGTTGGTGCAGGCAATCTTGCCGCCTTGGATACTGGAGCCGCTGTCAGTCATCACGACCGACACCAGATTTGATCCGTACGAATGATTCGTGGGTGCAAAGACCAGGTCGGCAGTAATCCCATTGGTTCCGTTGTAACTGATCGTCGGCAGTTTCAGGAAAGTCACTCCGCCGTTGCTTGAGGTCGTTGACGACGTGAAGGCGGCGAAGGTCCAAGTCAGTCCCGGCGGATTTCCCGCCCCGTTGGTAACCCCGGTCACAAAAAAATGATTCGTCTGCAGGCCCGACTCCTCCAACACCACCAAATTTGTCGTCCCTGCCGCAAAGTTGGTTGCCGCCAGCGTAAAACTTGGCGGCTGGCTGACGTGATAAACCTGGAGTGTCCAAGTGTTGGTGGTGCTGTCACCCCACAGGTCAACGGAGACCAGCACGATCAGGTTGGTGCCAAACTGATTTCCCGGAATGATCGTAAGCCGGTTGGTTTCATTGGAGTATTTGTTGGTCCAGCCATTCGACGGGCCGTAGGGCGAGGCAAAATTGGTGACCGTCAAAATGGAATTAGCGAACCCGCCATTGGTCGCAAACGTGGCCGTCGTGGTCTGGATGCCGGACCAGCCCACAGCATCGTCCACAATGGTAAACAAGATATTGGTCGTGCCGCCTTGGGGCATGACAATCAGGTTGGGATTTTGGTTGAACACCGGCCCCCGAGCCAGTGCCGCCACACCGCTCAAGGCGAGCAGCGCCAGGATCACCAACAGACGTGGCACAAACCGTGACGGCGCGACAAGTTTGGCAAAACTGGATTCATTGACTGATAATCTCGTTCTCATAATATTTATGTTTATATTTCTAGTAAACCACCGCGCGACACGCTCAAAAACCCAAGTTTTCAAGTTTTGTCGCCAACAACTTGGTTGCTTATCGGCATTCAAAACCTCAACTTAAGAGAAATCCTGAATTAATCGGCGCATCACGCATCACCCATCACGCTTGCCTCTGCCCCAAAGCACGACATAACCCCGACCCTTTTCGAGACACTAACCCACAGTCCCTCCGCAAAGTCACCGCTCAATTATTTTACCTTGCCGCCGGCTGGACCCCGAAATGAAATCCCCGTTCATCCTGATAACCGTCGGGAATCTTACTGCTTAGCACATTTTTCAACCGGGCAACCGACCGGTGGGCAACCGATTTGACCGGCGCCAGAACGACGCTTCCCACGGCCAGCCAAGTTTTGTGTTCAACGCAAACTTGTTTTAGCAGCATCATACCGGCATAAAAGCATGGCCCATGCCAGTCGTTTTCCGCGTCATCCACCACGGATTACAGGATAAGACGGGTAAAAAACACAAAGCCTGACGAGTTGATTCTGAATGTCGTAAGAAGGCAGATTTTTCCCACTGGAATTCCCTTCCCACCCTTTTCTTTGCGCTCTTGGTGTTCTCTTGTGGCAATTCAAGCTCGGAATTCAGGTTAAAATTCAAGGGCGTCTGCCCTCGACTTCATTCCGGCTCAATTATCCGCCGTTGGCCAACCGGCTGGCGACGGCCCCCCCTCATCCTCGGGCGCCGTTAGCGAAACGTGCGCCGGCAGGGCCAGCGGGAGCGACAGCGGACGTGACCAGAGGCCGGGATTGTCCGGCACCGGGACGAACCCATTGCGGGCATAAAACTGGCGGCAAGCCAGGTTGGCATCCGTGGGCTGTAATCGGCCTTGGATCGCCGTTGCCGGGTTCCGAATAAGTCGCCTCGCCAAAAAGGCCAAGAAAGAGTCTTCAATGCCCAAGCCCAGGGCGCGGCAGCTCATCACCATGTGCTCCACGCAGTCTTGCTGTACCCAAGCCGCGCCAATCAGTCCGTATTGGGTAAAGCGATCTCCGGCCTGGATCACATAAAGTTGCCGGCCCGCGACGAAGGATTGATGGCATTGCTCCAAAGTATAGCGCCGGCCGGTGGTGTTGAACTGGTTGGTTTTATTGAAAAGCTCCAGCGCCCGGCTCAAATGCAAATCCTTGGTGGCGTGAACCGCCGAGATCGCCACCCGGAGGTTCAGCGTTTGCAGGAATGCCTGGTGGGAAAGCTGTTGGCGAACCGATTCGCGTTGTAATTGCGCTTGCACCAGCTCGGTTTTGCGGCCGGATTCCGGCGTGATCACGCGCTGCTGGGTTTCCGGCGACCAAAGCAGAATGCGTTTCAAATAATAAAGCTGGCTGCCCAACACCCGCACGCCGGGCAATTCCGCCTGGACGGCGGCGCGTTCCACCGGATTGTCGTCCACCATGACGACGTTCTGGGGCCGCATATTCACGGCCTGAAGGATTTCCTTCAGATTTTCCGCCTTGCTCCGGAAATTGATCTTCTGGACGGCAAAATCCTGCAAGGCGATCTGGCCTTGGACGATGTCATTCCAATTTGACCGGATGAATTGTTCATCGTTCTTGCTGACGATGGCCAGCAAGATACCGCGCTTTTTTAAGAGCAAAAGGGTTTCCATAAAACCCATCGGCCAGCCCTCCATGACTCCCAGCGATCCCTCCGCCGCCACGCCACGCCACAAGGTGTCATCAAGATCCACCGCGACGAGTTTGACCAGATCCCGCGACTGGAGGGTGCGATGCATGGCAAAAATCTCATGCAGCAGCGCCTCATAAAACTCCAGCCAGCGCGCGGAATAATGCTGCTGCATCGAGGCGGGCGGCTGAATCCGGTTCAAATCGTGGTCATGGTCGCCATCGCTCAAGGTGGTGCCATGGGTGAAGGACCAAACCATGTCGTCCTGGACCGCTTTCTTGCCGATGCTGCCCGACACCTGATCCACATCCACGAAGTGCACGTTTTCATATTTTGCCACTTCCGCCGCCAGAAACATGTTGAGCCGCTCAACAAAGTGCATGAGATTGCGGATTTCAAACCGCGGTTGAAACCGGCCCAGCGGATTCTGTTGCGGCACCATGAAGCCCAGCACAAAGGTCAACAACTTGCGCTCGGTGTTTAACTTGAGGGCGCTGGCCAGGTAGCGCGCCAGATAATCCTGCGTTTGTTGCAAAAATTCCTCATGCCGGGGCGCATCGTCCGGAAGTTGAAAGTAGGCGCTCCCCAAAATGCTCCGGAGCGGAAGATGAACGATTTGGAAATCATACTGGGCCGCCGAGGCCGCAGGCACGTGTGGGAAGACGTCAAAATTGTTCAGCAGAATAAAATCGCCCAAAAAAGTGCGATTGATCATCGCGGCAATTTCCGGGAAGGGTTGCGCCAGGCAGCCGCCCACGACGAGGAAGCGCAGTGCGGAATCCGGGGTTACTTGGAGTTCGGTCGGCGTCCGGTAACGCGAACCATTGTGCTGGGCGAACACAGCCGGACTGACTTCGGTCAGCCGGGGTGCGGCGGCTTCCGGTTCGAGTGTGGCACTCACAAGTGCTTCATCCTCATGGGGGTTCGCAAATTGGCGGGTGATCTGCCGGCGCGGTTGCAAATGCTCAAGGCGCGCAATACGCGGTCTGCGCCAGCGCCGCCTCCAGCATTTGCGCGGCCGTCGGCAGGGCGCGCGACAGCTTGTCCAATTGCTCGTTGATTTTGCCAATCAGCAGATTCGCTTGGACGGCGATCAATCTTTGGTACCACTCGATGAAGGCGCGGCTCGCCGCCTGTTCGTCCGCGCCTTCGTCCGGCGCGTGGGTCGTCGGCGATTCCACGGCTTCGCACAAAATCAAGGCCGCCAGGGATCTGGGCGACCGGTCGCGGCTCCAGATTTGGTTCCAATGTTCCAACGCCCCCGCCGTGTCACCGTTCAGCAACAAGGCTTCGGCGCACTGGCCGGCCAGCACGGAATCCTCCGGCAAGGCGCGCGCCGCTTCCTCTGTCCATTCGCGGCCGAACGCCAGGAGTTCCGCCTGACCCAGCGTGATTTCCCCGCCCAGCCGCCACGCGACCAGATTACGGGGCTCGGTGGTGATAACAACATGCAATTGCTGCAGCGCCTCCACGGGCCGTTTTTCGTTATGCAAGAACCTGGCATAATCCAGCCTCGCCGCCTCGATGCGGCTGGTTTCCGCCAGCGCGGCGAGGAAGGCTTTTTCCGCAGCGGTCCGGTCGCCGAGCGCGATCAAAGCCAGGGCGAGACAATGCGCCGGGGCGGCGGTGTGAATGTCGGTATTAATGGGGGTGAGGCCAGGCTGATGGCGTTTAGCAAGGCACTGGCGCAAATGATCAGCAGCTTCACCGAACTGCTTCCGTTCAAATTGCGCCAAGCCCAAAGCAAAATGCAGCGAGGCCGTCAGCCCGCCGTCCCGCGCGACCGGCGAAGTCAGCACCCGCACCACCTCGTCGTAATTGCGGATTTTGAGCAGCACGGCGGTGAACTGCGTCAGCAGCACTTCGCGCAACTCGGGCACCCGTTCCCCGGGAGGCTGGCGGGACAGCAGCTCGTAGGCCGCGCGGTATTTTTCCAATCCGCCGGGCACGTCATCCGAACGGACCAGTTCCAAACCGAGGTTCATCACGAGGTTCAGATCGGCGGGAGTTTCCCTGATGGCAGCGCGCAACAGCTTTAAGTTGCGCACCACCTTGTGGCGGTCACGCACCAGCTCCTTGGTGTAGCCGTGGTGCAAGATTTCCGCCGTACCGAGCTCGGTTTTCAACCCCCACTTTTCCGCGCATGGCAACAGGCTCGGGAACACTTGCTCATGAATCCGGCCAGTATAGTATGCCCCGGGCAGATTGCGGAACAGCCGCGGCACGAAACTGCGGCCTTCTTTTTCCTGACCGGCGTTGATCAGGGGCAGCCGGGAAGCGATGGCGCTGGCATTCTTCATGTCCGCCTGCAGCCGGGCATGCTGGGCGGCGGGCAGCTCTTCGTCGGCATCCAGCATCAAGATCCAGTTGCCGGTCGCGTGTTCCAGCGCGGCGTTGCGGGCGGCGGCAAAATCGTCGCACCAGGCGAACGAGTAAATTTCCGCGCCAAATTCGCGGGCGATTTCCATCGTGCGGTCGGTCGAACCGGTGTCCACCACAACTATTTGCGTGGCCAAACCGCGGACGGATTGGAGACATTGCCCAAGGAAGCGCTCCTCGTTCCTGGCAATCAGACAAACGGACAAATTGTTTCCGATTCCCGATTTCCGATTTTCGATTTGGCCGGGCAGGACCAGCCAGTCGGGCTTGGCATTGCCTTTGCGCGGTTGGGGCAGGAAGTTCCTGGGCGATTGCCAGCCCGGCGCAAGGTCGCGAGCGCGCTGGGCGCAAAGTTTTGCGCTGGGCCCGGCGCCGGCCGCCCGGGCGATTTGCGCGAGCAGCATCAAGGCTTCAGGATGAAACGGGCGTTTGGCCATGGCCGAGCAGGCGGATGCCCACGCCGCCGGCAATTCCCGCCGCGCGAACAATTCGCGCGCTTCGTCCAGCCGGCCAAGGCTCGCGACCGTCAGCATCGCTGGGGGCGCAGCCGGTTGGGTCGGACACAGCTGGCATTCGCGACCGATCATTATCTCCACTGGGGCCGTCGGTTCGGGAAGCTGCGGACGGAACGGCGGCTGGCCGGCCATGATCGAATCCCGATAACGTTCGCGGGCCAGTTCAACCTCCTTGGCGCCAATCTCACGATTGACGTGTTCCACGCTGCTGGGTGACTTGAGATACAGGCCGAGCATTTGGCGAACGTGCAGAAACTTTCGGGTTTGTGCCAGCCGCAGCCAGAATTCATAGTCGCCGGCGGTGATCATTTGCGGGTCGAAATAACCGTGTTCGTCATGCACTTCCCGCCGCCACATCGGCTGGGGGCCGGCGAAACAGCCCCGCGACCACAAATCCCGGGCATTGAACTCGAGCCAACGGTAACAACCGATCGGATTGCCGGTGTCGAAGGTTTCATTTTCCTGCTCCGTGATCAGGCAGTCCGCATAGGCCAGCGCCACTTCGGGATGTTCCTCCAAGGTGCGGGCCAGAATTTCAAGGGCGTCGGCGCGGTGGCGGTCGTCGGTGTTGGCGTTGGTCAGATATTTGCCGCGCGCCGCCCGCGCGCCGCGATTCCACGCGCCATAAACGGTTTCCCGTTCCTGCGTGCGAATGTAAACAATGTTCGTGTATCGCTGCTGAAACTCTTCCACGATCGCCCGTTCATTTTGAGGTGAATGACTGTCCACGACGATGATCTCAAGCTGGTCAGCCAGGGTTTGCGCTTCCAAGTCTTCCAGGCAGCCGCGCAGGAAGCGCTCGGACTTGTAAGTCGAGACAATGGCCGTGACCAACGGAGCGCGGGTGACCGGAGCGGGCGTGAGGGTTTGCTTGCGGCTGGTCGCAGCGTTTGCATCCAGCACGTTTGCCGGCCAGTTGAGCACGGCGTTTTCCTCGACCACGACATCGTGCGTCTTCAGCAAAAGGCCGCGCAATTTGGGAACAATCTGTTGCCGGAGCGACTCGGCCATGCCCGCGTCGCCATCACTGGCAGCCATGCGCGCCAGGCGGAGGGCCAGGCGAAATCCAAGGATAGCTCCGGGAGATTTGATCAGTGCGTGGGAATAGCATGCCCGGGCGTTGTGCCAGTCTTTCCGCATTTCCGCCGCCACTCCCAGCGCCAGCGCCATCAAGCCGTCAAGTTCCGCCAGCGGCGGAATCAGTTGGAGCTGGCGGGGCGTCAATTGATTCAGCAAAGCAGCGGCGGCGGCTTCAGCCGCCCCGGTTCGCTGGTGGCTGTAATCTTCCAGTCCGGTGTACTGCCTGACCATGATCCGGAGTTGAATGCCCAGTTTGCGGGCCGTTTCGTCCCCATGATCGAGCATGAAAATCAGTCGCCGGATGGTATCAGCAGGACCGCCGCATGGGGCGGTTGGCAACGGCGCGGACACGGACTGGCTCACCGGCACGGGCACGAATTCGATGGCTTCCGGTGTGAGCCGGGCAAGGGCGGGTGGCAGCCCGCATCCGGGCACGGCTTGCGAATCCATCTGGGCAAAAAGCGCCGGTTTTTCACACCGTCGATTGAGGGCGGCCGCGATGGCTTGGCCCAGCACTTCCGGCAGCAGGCTGGTGAGGCAATAGGCACTGGCATATTGGCAGCGCCAGTTACAGCCAAAGCAATCCAGCGGCAGCGTTACCGCCGAGGTGAGCGGGCTGTAAGGCATGAAGCGGCCAAAATGTCCGCCGCCCAGCACCACGACGTTGGGCACGCCCACCGCGCACGCCATGTGCGCGCCGCCAGATTCTGCCCCGACATACAGTCGGCAGCGGCGCAGCAGGGCGGCCGTCTCCAGCAGCGTGGTGCGGCCGCAAAGATTCAACGTGCGCCCGGGAAGCTGCTGTTCGAGTGCTTGCGCCAGCGAATCTTCACCCGCCACGCCAAAAACCAGGAAACGGAACCCTTCCAAACCCTGCAGAGCTTTCGCGTAGCCGTCATACACGCGCACTTGGCGCTGCGCGCCCGGAAAAACGGCAATGGTCCGCGCAGAATCCAGCTTTTGCTGCTGGAAATACGCCTCCGCCAGCGCCTCCTCTTGCGGCCCGGTCCAGATCACAGGTTTCAACGCATCCACCGTGATCCCCAAACCGCGCAAGAAATCCGCGTGCCGCGCCAGTTCAGTCATGGGCGCCTCGGCGCTGGGAATGAGCCGCTGGTATCGGCCACGGTTCAGATCCCGGTCCGCGACTGAAATATTGTTCAGATCGCTCTCCAGGGCAATGTGTCGGGCGGGGCCAAACTTGAGCGTCAGTTCGTCGGCCAGCCGATCGCGCGAGCGAGTCGAATTCAGGATGAGATCCGGATTAAAGGCAGTTATCTCGGCCACGATTTGCGCGCACACGGTCGCCTGGCCCAACGTGGCCAGCTCATAACAAATGATGGAATCCACCAACGGACAGGCGGTGTATAGATTCGCAACGTGCTGCTGGCAGAGTACCGCCAGTTTGGCCCGCGGATATTTCTGCCGGAGGGGCTCGAGCATTGCCGAAGCCAGCACGGCATCACCGATGGAATCGGTGCGCACCCAGAGAATGCGTTTGACGTTGTTACCGTTGTCCGCTTCCCGATGCGGCGCCAACCCAGCCGCGTCCAATTCGCGGCGCGGATGGGCGGCCATTGCACCTTCGGATCGCGGGGCGCCAAGATTGGCGATCGAGATTTTCCGAGCCGGCCGCAATTCGGCTATTTCGCGAAAAAAGTCATCGCAGGCGGTCTGGGCAGTCTGTGCCGCCGCCCGGAGCGCCGCAGAGTTGATCGGCTTGGCCCGGGCGAGACCCTCGGCGATTTTCTCCGCCGTGGTCAAACTCTCGCAGGTGGCGCAGCCGAATTGTCTAACGAAGCCGTCCAACTTCTGACTCCGGGCATAAACGCTAACCGCGATTCCCCTCCAAGCCGCCGCCAAGGCGCTGTGATACCGGGTGGAAAGTAACACCGGCAGCCTTGAATAAAGAGCCAGGAAGGATTCCAGTGAGCCCTTTTGATAGTCCGGAATGGCTGGCACCAAACGCGCTCGCAAGCCGGGCGCGAACTTCTCCCATAGACAGACCTCGGACACCTGCAAGCTGCGAACCTCTTGCGCAATCCAGCGGATTTGCGACCCTTGGTGCAGCGACAAGAACCTGGCCAGTTCGGCAACGTTCAGTTGTTCCGTGCGCTCCACATGGATGACCAGGCCGACGCTGCCGGGCAGCGGACCGTCCGCGGGCGCCGGCAGTGAATCAAAATAGATGTGTGCCAGATCGGCGGCTGAAGTGATCCGGTCCAGCCCGCCCGCGGCGTGGCCAAGCAAGGTTGCAGACTGCTGGTCGCGCGTCCAGAGATGCTGCGCCTGCTCCAGCACCCGGCCGGTCTGCGGCAGGCGGCACGCTTCGGGTCCTTCAGCGCCAACGCCAAGAAAATAGACCGGCGTCCCATACCGGTTACAGATCGCCAGGTCTTCCACAATGTGATCCAAAAGCCAGGTACCGGCGTGCGATTGGAACGGCGTGTCTCCCAGCCCCAGCCAGACGTCGGCGTTGGCGATCAAGGCCTCGCGGACTCCGGGATTCATCAGGAACCATTCGATTTCTGGAAAGCGCAGTCGCATCGAATCAAGGTTATGCGGCAGGCAGCAAGTGATGCGATATTTCTGGCCGCGCGCTTTAATGGCGCAAAGAAAACCCGCCAGCATCCAATCGTCGCCAATATTGCCTGCGCCCAAGAAATGATGACCGATGTGTAAATGTTTGAGTTCGCTCACAAAAAGCGTTTTCTGAGGTTTATCGCCGAATAACCACCCGCCTCCCCGGAGGCGTTAATTCCGGACAACCACCCGGCCAGACCCCCGGCAAGCATCGGGGGCGGACGTTAGACGCCGGCGGACGGTGCAGCGGGTTGAAGGCGCAAGCTAAGCTGTTCATGAAAGATAAATCGAATGGGTTGACGCTTGGGGCGCTGCCGGGCTCGTTTTATTTCCGGACGGACCGGGGATTAACCCGATCCGCCCGGGGAAGGAGCCAGTGGGTCTCATCGCATGTCTAAACACAAAACATCCGACAATAGTCACTGACAGGGTTCTGTCACCAAGCCGGCGGCGCCTTGCGCACGCCGTCAGGGTTTGGACAAATTCATCTTCTTAACCGGTGAGGCCGGCGCTCTGGTCGCGCCCGTCAGCCTCGGCAGCGGCAAACTTTGCTTCGTGAGCGCCTGCTGATTGCTCCGCTGGATCTCTTCGTACACTTCCTGGCGATGCACCGGCACCGTCACGGGCGCCTCGATACCGAGCTTCACCACATCGCCCTCCACGCGCACCACCTGCACCCGGATGCGGCCGTCAACCACGATGCTCTCGCCAAGTTTTCTCGAAAGGATTAGCATGACCCAGTTTAGGCGACATTGTCTGTGATTGGCAACGGATGTTGCACCGAATATTGCGTCGCATTGGTGATGATGACTTGCTTGCCGGTGTGCGTGTGGCGGTTGACAACCACCGGCCCTTTCAAATTCACCGTGGCCTTGCTCGCGCCATGCACGGTCACAATGCCAAGCAGGAGCGCGTCGTCGGCGCTTTTCAGCCCCAAGAATTCCACGTCCGCCGGCGGCAAGTCTGGCTGGTAATCCGGCAGCACCACGAAGGGATCAATCACGACCCACGCGAGCGCCTTGTTGCCCTCGACCCGCAACCAAGCGAAGGGCTCTTCGCCGGGATTGACGATCAGGACATAATCCTTGATCTGCTCGAAACCCAGCAGCCCCATCGGCAGGCGCACCGGATTGGCCGGCGGCGCGGGGGGGGGTTCCAGTTCAATTAATTCGGCGCATTTCATTTCAATTTGATTCGCAAGGGTTGATTAGCAACGGTCGTGCCACGCGAAAATAAATCGGTGGCAGCACAAAAGAACTGAAAAACCGGCAGACTTTTCAATTGCCAGCCGCAATACCCGGCCACCGTGCCGGCCACCCGGCAAAAATAGCCAGGGCACCGGGCGAAAATTTCCCTGCTGATCCTGTGGACAGGCATTGATTTCATGAGAGGTAGTTCAAAATCGAAAGTTGCATGATCTTGACGCCGCTTTCCAGTGCCGCCTGGTAAGCATTTTGCGTCTGGCTCAATTGCATCGTCACCTGCACAAGGTTGGCACTCGACGCGTTGGAGATCATCGTGTCAAGCGATTGTGAACTATTCGTGGCAAATTTGGCGGCGGTGGTCAACTGGCTTTGCACCACGCCGTTGTTCGCGACTTGATAGGCGACATTGTTTTCGTCCTTCTGCAGATCCGGGACGTCGGTGTTCGCGATGGTCGTCGTATTGCCGGCGGCCAGATCATTGCGCAGCGAAATAAGATGGTTGAGCAAATCCGCGCCGGACTGGCTGTCGGTGATCAGGCCGCGCGCGCCAGTGGGGCTAATGTTCACGCCGGGAATGTCCACCGTGGCCGTCATGTTGGCGCCAATTTGCGCCTGGTTCACATAGCTGGTACCATTGAAGGTCACACCGGTCACGTCGCCATTGGCATCCGTGGTGGTGGTGAACGGCGTGGTGGTGGCCGCCGTGCCGCCAAACAAATATTGTCCCGTCGAAGGATCCTTGGTATTGGCGGCATTGACGACTTGATTGATCAGCGTATTGATCTGGTCGGCGTAAGTGTTCAAATCCGATTGCGAATTGGTGGCGCCCCCCGCCGACGTGGCCACCTCCCCGGCCTTGCTGGTGATCGTCTGTAGCGATTGCAACACGTTATAGACCGAATCCGCACGCGATTGCAACTTGGTAATGTTGCTGTTGTATTGCGTTTGCGCGGCATTCTGCGCCTGATAATCCAAGGTGTCCTCCATCGCCTGTGGATTGTCCGACGGCGCCTGCACACTCAAGCCGGTAGACACTTGGTTTTGAATGCTGTATTGCTGCGCCGAGAGTTGGTTCAACTGGATCAACAGCGCGCTGTCGTAGGTATTGGGGGTTATGCGCATAAACAATTATTCCCGTGTCACGGCCTAGCCGGTTTTCATCGCCAGGGTGTCGCCCATCATCGTGTTGAGCGTCGTCACCAACTGCGCGGAAGCCTGGTAAGCCCTTTGATAGGCCATCAAGCTGGTCATCTCCTGGTCCACGCTGACTCCGCTGACCGAACTGACCTGCGTCGCCAGCATTTGCTTCACCGCCGCCTGGTTGGTGACCTGCGTATTCGCCGTCTGCAGTGAATCTCCGAGCGCGCCAACCGTCGCGTCGTAATGGTCGTTGAAAGTCTGGTTGCCCAGCGCACTCTGCGAGGTGGCGCCCAATTGCGCCAGTTGCAACATCACGGAGTTGTCGCCGACCGCCGTCGCGCTGCCGGAGCTCTGAAGCAAACCAGGATTGTTCGCCAGCGTCGAATCCACGGCGATGCTGGCCGCGTCCGTGCCCGCAAAGAAATTCGCGCCGCTGGAACCGGTCGGGCTATAACCGCCGTTGTAAATGCCATTGACCTGGGTAATCAACGTTGAGGCAAGGTTGTTGAGGCTGTGTTGCAACATCGCCAGCGCGCCGTCGCGCGCGTCAATTGTGCCTTGCATGGAACCGCCGGTAAGCGTGAGCGGCACACCGCCGGTCGCGGTTTTCACCAGCAGTTGGCCGCCGCCCGCGTCGTAAGTCTGCAGCGTGTCCACGACCGTGAAGCCGGTCACCAGCGCCTGTCCGCCAATGCTCACATCCACCGAACCATTTGCTTCGGTGCTGGTGGTGAGGTTGGTGAGTTGCGACAACTTTTCCAAATCCTGCTCGCGTTGATCGAGCAGATCGTTCGCCGTGCCGCCGCTGGCCTGGGCGGCGGAAATTTGCTGATTCAGCGCCTTGATCCCGGTTAAAAGCTGGTTGGCGGAATCCACATTGTCGCCCAACGAGGTATTCAACGACGTTTTCAAGCGGTTGAGCTGGGTGTCCACGTTTTTGAACGTCGTCGCCAAGGTCTGAGCCTGGCTGACCAACGCCTGTTGCGCGGAGATGGAGGTTGGCGCGGTGGCCACGGCGGAAAACTGGCTGAACAATCCGCTCAATTGCCCGGCCAACCCGGAGGAAGAACCGCTGGTCGCGGTCGCCGTGGAGGACGTAGAGGCCGTGCCGTTGAGAAATTCATCCAGCGCATTCTGCGCGTTCTGCAGGGCGCTCTGCTGGCCGTTCCAATAACCACTCGCGCTCTGCTGGTTTTGCACCTGCGTGTTGAGCAGCGCATTGACGTTTTGCTGGATGGACACAACCTCCGCGCCGGTGCCTTCGGAGCCGATGCCGGTCGAGATATCCGGGGTGGTCTGGATATTGACGCTCTGGCGCGAATAGCCGGTCGTGTTGACGTTGGCCAGGTTCTGGCCCGCCACTTCGACGCCGGTCATCTGCGCCTGCATGGAGCGCGCCGCCAGGTTCAAGGTGCCAAAAAGTCCAAGCATAAATCAGCCGGCGGCTTCGTAGAAGGAATGTTGCGGCAGCGTGACGGCTGGCAAGTGGCCCGAATCGTCGTAGGTCCGGGGTTGGGCGCCGGGAACAATCGAGTTGATCAGTTGCTGCATCAGCTCGACCGCGTGATTCAACAACAGGTGATTTTGCCGCGCGCGCTGCTGGACCCGCACCAGCAGCTCGTTGTTTTCCTGCATGAGCGCCTGCACCAGCGGGCGATAGTCCGGCGGCAACTTTGGGGTCAGGGCGACCAAGCCAGCCTCCTCCGGCAGTTCGTACTGCCGCGCGAGATGGCGCTGGCGCTGCTCGCGTTCGCGACGGGCGATGGCGATGATGCCCGTCTGCTCGTTGATGGTCGCGACGTTCGAGAGCAGGTCGTTGGTCTGACGGTGCATCACGAGATCCTGCTGCTGGTCGAGCAAGGCGAGCATCTCGCCATATTGCTTGAGCTCTTCGCGCAGGGCCTCGATCAAATTGGGGAGCAACTCATTCATGGCGGGAAGATAAAACTCGAGGAGTGGACCATTGGGCCGGGGCGGACTGCGCCGGGGTTGACTTTTGGGCGTCCGGATGGTCAAGCTGCCGGGCAAACACTTGTGCGAAACCAAACGCACCCGACTTGGACATGCCATCCGCCATCTGATTGGTGGCCAGGTCCTGATAAATCCCCGCCGCAGTCGAGTTATCGGAAAATTCCGACTGGACGACCGGCTTCTGGGCTTCGGACAAAATCTGGCGCAGCAGCATGGCCTCAAACTGCCGGCTGGCCTCGGCGATTTTCTGATGCTCAGACAAAGCCGGGTTGCCGGCCAGCGATTCCGGCGCCACCTCGGCGGCATACCCTGTTTGAGCTGGAAGGGCGGAGACGTTCATTTCACAATCAGATCGGCCTGCAAAGCGCCGGCCTGTTTCAAAGCCTGAAAGATGGACATCATGTCGCGCGGCGTGGCGCCCAGAGTGTTCAATGCTTGCGCCACTTTCTCCACCGTGGGCAACTCCGGCATGGGGATCAGCGATGACTTGGTTTCCGAGACCTGCGTACTCGTGCTGGGGGTGACAACCGTCTGGCCGCCGCCAAACGGGCCCGGCTGCGACGCGGTCAGGGTTTGAGCAACGTTGATGGTGATGTTGCCGTATGCAATGGCGCAGCTCGAAATGTGGATGCGCGCGGTGGCCACAATCGTGCCGGTGCGCTCGTTGATGATGATGCGCGCCGAGGGCGTTTCGGGCGTGACTTCGATGTTTTCCAACCGGGCGATAAAACCGACCGGATCAGCCGCCGCGCCTTCGGGCATCTGGACTTGCAAGGAGGTGGTGTCCGCCGCGTGCGTGGAGTTGGTGAAAACAGCATTGATGGCCGCGGCCACGTTCGCCGCCGAGTTGAAACCCGGTTCACGCAACAGCAGTTCCACGGTGTTGTCGCGCACCATCGTCGCGGGAATCTCGCGTTCCACCAAGGCGCCGTTCGCGATCTGGCCGGTGGTGGGATAATTCTTGGTGACGCTCGCGCCGCCCGCCCCGCTGTCGCCGGCGGAAAAGCCACCGGTGGTCATGGCGCCTTGCGCGACGGCGTAAACCTTGTTGTCGGCGCCGAGCAATGGTGTTTGCAGCAGCACGCCGCCGGTGAGCGCTTTGGCATCGCCCAGCGAGGCGACCGTCACGTCAAGGCGCGAGCCCGACTTGGCGAACGCCGGGATTTCCGCCGTGACCATGACGACCGCCACGTTCTTGGCGGAAATGGTCGCCGCGGAAAGATTGATGCCATAGCGCTGGAGCATGTTGGCCACGGATTGCTTGGTGTAGATCTGATCCTTGTCGCCGTCGCCGCTGAGGCCGGCCACCAAGCCGTAGCCAACCAACTGGTTGTCGCGCGCACCGGCCACCATCACCAGATCGCGCAAGCGGATGCTGTCGGCCAAAACCGAACACGAGGCCAGCAACATCCAAACGGGCAGAAGGATTCTGACCAGCTTGATTTCAGCCCTTAGAAAACCGCTCGCCAAACGAGTGCGCGGCTTGAGCTGGCCGCCGGACGAACCATCCGGTGGCAGCGCGGCGCAGGCGTGGCGCGAGCGGGGATTCAAATGTCGGGGCACGAGGGGCATCTTAGAAGGGCATGACTTTGTCCAGAATGCGCGTGAACCAGCCTTTTTTTGTGGCGTCCGTCACGGCGCCGTGGCCGACGATCGAGATCGTGGCGTCGGCGACGTTGTAGCTCAACACCGTATTGGCGGCCGTAACATCATCGGCGCGCACGGTGCCGTGCAAAACAATGGTCTGATGTTCGCCGGCGAACGACGTGTCCCGTTTGCCTTCAATGACCAGGCATTTGTTCGGCAGCACGTCAATGACCTTCACGGCCACCTGGGCCACGATCGTCTCGGAATTCTTGATGGCGCCGGTGCCGTCATGCTTCAGGTCGGAAGTATAATTAACCGCCGGCGTGGTGCCCTTGTATTGCACAAACCCTGGAAACAGGAACGAAGAAACGGCCGCCATCCAACTGGATTGCTTCTCTGTCTTCGTTTCGTTGTCCTTGTTGGCCGTCGAACTTTCCTGGACCACGATGGTCAGAATGTCGCCGACGGAGTTGGCTCGCTTGTCGGCAAACATCGGCTTGGAAACCTCGTCGCGCCACAGTGACTGCGCCGAAACCAGCATGGGCGCCGCCAGGCTGGCGGCAAAAATCAGCGGGAGTATTTTCGTTTTCATGGTGCGATGGCAATGGTGAGCGCGTCCAGCACCGTGCCGTTTAGATTGTGCTGTGACACCGGGTTGCGCAGGCGAATGGATTGGCCGGGCACGCCGTCCTCCAGCGCGACAACTTTCAAACGGATGCTCAAGGCGCCATCCTCCAGTTGCGCCTCGGCGACCTGGCCGCGATGAATCACCACCTTGGGCCGGATTTGGTCCGCCAGCAGCGGCGTATTGGCGGTGATGAATTCGGCAGTCGCCAGCGCCTCGTTGCCGGCTTCAAAATTTGCCAGCGCGCTGCGGATATTCACGACGTCGCGGCGTTCGCGGGCGATGTCCGCTTCCGCCACCGGCACGCCGCGCGGCAAAGCGGAGCGGGCCACCCACACTTCGCGCCAGACCTGGGCCTTCACACTGGCCTGCCAGGCGCCGAGCGTTGCCTGCGCGGTGTGAAGCTCAAACCGGACGATGAAGGCCGGAGTTACGCCGACCGTCGGGAGTTCGAGGATTTTCAGCGTAAGCGGTTCGTCCGGCACCAGCGGCGGCTTCCACGGGTGCGTGAGGCTGAGCTCGAGCTCACCTTTGTCCTTCACATAATCATGCTGCAAGGTCGCCGTGAGCTGCGCCAGCATTTCATGCTCGGAGAATTCCCGCGCGCGGCGGGAAATGCGAATGGTGGCCGCGCCATTCCAATTGGTCGAAGCCAGCCCCGGGGCGGCGGCGGCAATCAAATCATTCACCTGCGCGCGGGTAAGTTCGAGGACTTTTCCGAAGGCCGGCGAATCGCACAACTTCAGCGCCGGCAATTCCTGGTCGGCGTGGATGAGCTGTTGGAGAAAGATCCCTTCGCCGCCCGTTTGCGCGACGGAAAAAAGAGAAAACGTCGCGGCATTGGAGGCACTTACACAGACGGCGAAGATCAAGCTGGCGGCCAGCACCCCACCTTGGACCGCGAACTTCAACCGCGCAAAGGCGCGGCTGGGCACGTCTGGATAAGACGCGGCGGGAGGTTGCGGGTTCAAAGTATTCACGGGAAATTCTCAGCGTTGGAGATTGTTGCTGTCCTGCATCATCTGGTCGGCGGCCTGGACCGCCTTGGAGTTCACCTCGTAGGCCCGCTGGGCGAGAATGAGGTTCACCATTTCCTGCACGACGCTGACGTTGGAACCTTCGAGGTAGCCCTGCTGGAGTCCGCCAAAGCCGTTTTGCGAGGGGTCGCCGAGTTCGGGCGTGCCGCTGGCGGTGGTTTCCTTGTAGAGATTGTGGCCGAGCGCGTCGAGACCGCCGGGATTGTTAAAACGGGCGAGCTGAACCTGGGAAGTGGTGGTGCCGCTGGCGGCGGTGTAAGTCACCTGGCCGCTCGCAGAGATGGTGACGTTTGTGACCCCGGTGGGCACGGGCTGGAAGCCGCCTTCCACCGGATAGCCGTCGTTGGTGACGATCACACCCTGCGCGTTGGTTTTGAACGAACCGTCGCGCGTGTAGGCCAGCGTGCCGTCCGGCAATTGCACTTCAAAAAAGCCAGTCCCCTGAATGGCGACATCGAGATTGCCGCCGGTCTGGGTCAAGTCGCCCTGCGTAAAGATTCGTTCGGTGGAAACTGGAATCGAACCCTGGCCGACCTGCAAGCTTTCCGGCAGCGTATCGCCGGCGCCCTGATCCGAGCCGGCGGCGCGCGTGGTCTGATACAGCAAATCCTGAAACTGGAGCTTGCTCATTTTGTAACCCGTCGTATTGACGTTCGCCAGATTGTTGGAGATGACGTCAAGATTCATCTGCTGGGATTCCATCCCGGCGGCGGCATTGTAAAGGGCGCGGAGCATAAAATAGAATTAGCTGGTGCCGCCAAGATCGGTGATCACGCGGCTCATGCGCTCGCTTTGCATCGTCATGACCTTCTGGTTGGTCTCGAACATCCGCATGGCGGTGATCAACCCGGACATTTCCAAGGTCGGCGAGGTATTGGCCGCCTCGACGTAGCCCTGGCGGATTTTAGAGTCGGCGGCAGCGGATGGCACCAAGGCGGGGTTGGTGGCGATGAAATTGCCGCCGGTGGTTAGCGTGAGGAGTTGCGGCTTGTTAAATCCGGTGATTTGCAAGTTTCCTTTTTGATCCGTCCCGCCACTAAGGTTAGCCTGGCTGACCTCGCCGGTGGCCGAGACATTTATGGGGCTGGTATTCTTCGGGTCAAACTGCAACGGCCCGCTGTCCCCCATGACCAACGCGCCCGATTTGGTCGCCAACTGGCCCGTCGCGTTGAGGTGAAACTGGCCGTCGCGAGTGTATGCGCGCTGGCCGCTGGGGAGTTGCACCGTGAAAAAACCCTTGCCTTCGATCGCAAAATCCATTGGGGCGCCCGGGTGGAGTTCCCCCTGTTCAAAATTAAACGTTGTCGTCGCGCTGGGAATGGCGCAACTCGCGCTGCTGCCACCGGCGGCCTGGCTGGCTTCGACGGAAGAGAAAGTAATGTCCTGCTTGCGCATGCCGGGCACGGAGGCGGAGGCCAGATTCTCGGAGATCATGTCCTGCCAGCGCTCCGTGGCATTCATCGCCGCGGCGGATTGATACAAGCTGACGTCCATACAAAGAGCCAGTAAGCAGCGAATGTGCCATGTCACATTTGCGGCGATTTTGCAGGGTTTCTCCGGGCGTGCTGGCAAAAGCTTCCAAGGGCGACAGCAGAATTTGCCGGGCGGATGCTCAAACGGCCTTGGTTGGTTCTTCATAAAGGCACGCCAGTTCCATCACCTGTCCGCAGGTGCATTGGACACGGATGCTGGTCACCCGCTCACCCTCGCGCTGGACAGAGATGCGCGGCTCGCAATATATTTTCTCATCGGACAAAGCGGTTTCGCCGGGGGCGAGCGGTTTTTTTTCCAACTCGCGGAAGGGTCGGAAATGGCCGTCCCGCGGCATGATGCCGGCTTGGAATTTCCGCTGGCCGGGAGCCACCGGCGTAGCGGCCAGCGGCACAAAAGATTCAGTTCGCAGCAGAGTCATGAGGGGTGGTGGCGGGAGTATCCGCAGGGGGCGAGTCGGTAAGCGACGCGATGGATTCATGCAGTTTGAGCAGCACCGTCACGCGGCGGTTGATTTCGTCGGTGGGCAGATAATCCGGCATCGGCGCGACATCGGCGTAGCCGGAGACTTTGCAGACTTGGAAGTCAGCCACACCATTTTGGACGAGCTTGCGCCGGGCAGCATTGGCGCGTTCGGCAGACAAATCCCATTTCCCGTGGGCTTCCCGCCCGGTTTCCGTGCCGCTCTCGGTGTGGCCCTGGATTTCCAGGCGGAACGTGGAGTAGCGCGATATTTCCCAAGCCAGCGTGTTAAACACCCAGGCGCCGTAATCGGTGAACACGCAGGAGTTCGGCGCAAACGTGGGTTTGCTCGTGCGGTCAAAAATGTTGATGCACAAGCCTTCCGGCGTCAGATCTATCTTCACGCTCGTCTGTTCGGTGTCCTGTTGCTTCAACAGCTTTTCCAAATCCTCGCTCAACCGCCGCATGGTTTCCATCTCGACGGCCGAGACGGACTGGAAGCTGCCCTTCTGCTTGAAAGTGGCGCTCGCATCCTTGCTGGGGATGATGCCAACGGATTCCTTGGTGACCGAGGAGAACGGATTGCGGAAGGCGCGCTCGACGGCATCCTTGATCTTCTGGTCCTGCGACGTGAGCCACAGGCACAAAAACAGCGCCATCATCGCCGTGACGAAGTCCGCATAGGCGACCTTCCACGAACCGCCGTGGTGGACATGTTTTTTGCTGGCCATGCGCGGGAAAGTTACTTGCCGGTCTTGAGGGCCTTGAACATGGCTTCCAGTTCCTCGGCCCCCGGCCGAAATTCACTGCTCAAGCCGCGCCGGCCCAGCTCCACCGCGGTGATCGGGGCCATGCCACCGGCGAAGCCAATCACGCAGGCGGCCATGCAACGCGTGTAATCCAATTCGGCCTCGCCAACAAATTCCAAGTTCGTCGCCAGCGGCGCCATGAATCCGTAGGCCAGCAGCACCCCGAGAAACGTGCCCACCAGCGCCGCCGCCACGTGCTTGCCGATGTCTTCGACCGGACCGGCAATGGAGGCCATCGTGATAACAATACCGAGCACCGCCGCCACGATGCCGAAGCCCGGCATGGCGTCGCCGGTTTTTTGCAGCACGGAAACCGGGGCGTAATGTTCCATCTCCTTGCGTCCGAGTTCGGCGTCCAGCAACAGACGCAACTGATCGGGCTTGATCTTGCCATCAATGATGGGCCGCAGGGCGCCGCAAAGAAACTCCACCGCGTGCCGATTGCCGTTGAAATGGGGGTACTTCTTGAAGATGGAGCTGGTCTGGGGCTCGAGCACATGTTCTTCCAGCGCGATCATGCCGTTGCGCCGGCCCAGCAGGAATAATTCATAAAGCACCTTCAGCAGGTCATCGTAGGCCGCGCGGTTGTAGGGGGTGCCCCTGAAACAAAGGCCCAGTCCCTTGGCGATATCGAGCAGCACCTTCTTGGGCGACATGATGATGAGCGAGCCGGCGGCGGCGCCGACGATGATGATCACCTCATTGCGAAAGGCGGACAGCAACACGCTCAACTGGCCCCCCTCCAGCATGAAGCCGCCAAAAACACCGAGGACGACAACGATGGCGCCGAGGAGGATGATCATGGGCGGGCGACGGCGGGCTGCGGGGCCACGCCCGATTCGAATCGTTGCAAATAAGCGCGGATGGACAGAATAGCCTGCGAATGAATCTGGCAAATCCGCGATTCGGTGAGGCCAAAAACCTCGGCAATCTCGCGGAGATGCATGTCCTCAATATAATAAAGCGCCAGCACCTTCCGCTGCATTTCGGGCAATTCCTTGAGCCGCGCAAATATCACTGCCTTCAGTTCGCGCTGCGAGACCAGGTCCACCGGGCTATCTTCAGTCAGGTCGGCAAACACCTCGTGCAGAGCTCCGCCATCGCTATCCTCGGAAGGCACGGCGGCATCCAGGCAAACGAACGCGGCGGGGCGAATTTCATGGAGCATGGCTTCGTATTCCTTGACGGAAACTCCCAGCTCCCTGGCCATCTGCGCCTCGGTGGGGGTTCCGCCCAGTTTCTGTTCGAGGCGGGCCAGCGCGTTCTTGAGCTTGCGCGCCTTTTCGTGAATCGTGCGCGGCACCCAGTCCATGCGACGCAGCTCATCGAGCATGGCGCCGCGCACCCGCACGCGCGCATAAGTCTCGAACGAGGTGCCACAGGTCGGATCGTAATTCCGCAAGGCCTGCAACAGCCCGATCAATCCGACGCTGTAAAGATCGTCCTTATCCACATGATCGGGCAAGGTCATCGCCAGCCGGCCCATGACGGCAGAAACGAGCGGAAGATATTTCTCCACCAGCGCATTTTCCACGTCGGTCTTCGCCTGGGGATGGTAACACTGCCATAATTTCTGCGGCGTCGGGATCGGGACTGTGTCCAGCACAGTGGTTTCCAGCGGTTCAGCAATGCACGGGTTCATGATTTGGCTAGGGTTTTGGTTTCGGCGGTGGGCGTCGGACGCGGCAGCTGGCGATTTTCGTTGGCGTTCTGCAACCCTTCCAGCCAGATGCGGGCCCACCAGCGGGCGAGCATTCCGAGGAGCAGCGCGCCCACGCACGCGCGCCACAAAACCGTCGGCCAAGGACAGCTTCCGGCCAGGCTAAATCCGCCGCCGATCAAAAATCCGACTAGCGAACCTAAAATCATCAAGGGTTTCATGCGCGTTCAGGACACCTTTAGCAGGACGTTTGCCAACGAAGAAAAACCTTTTGGCGGGACGCGGAATCGCCAATGTTCACCGGCGTATTTCGTTGGGGAATAAAAGCGCCGATTCCGCCCGCTGAAAATCACCGGGTATTTTTTGCCCACCGCCCAGGAAGCTCACGGAGCAATTTGTTCCCAACACGAAATTCCACAGTTTCACGCGCCGCCGCTCCTCGTCCAGGTGCGTAAAGATCACATCCTCCAGCGCAAACGGCTCAAAGGCGTGAAATTGCTCAAACAAAATGGACGTCTCATAGGCCGCATTCAGCACCAAGTGCACGTGCGGCGAGGGCAGCGCGGAAATCCGCTCGCGCAACGCCTGCACCGCCTGCGTATTTCCCGGCTCGACGCCCGGCAAATCCACCAGCAGCAGATCGGCATCCTCCGAAGGTTCGCTCCAGAACCGCTCCACCGGCACGCCGATCATTTCGCCATGCAGCGTGAGAAAATCCGCGACGTTCGCCGTTTCGCCATCGAGCCGCCAGACGTTTACTTTATGTTCCTCGCGCAGCACCGCCGCGGTCATCCATTTGCACAACGCGGTCGTCTTGCCGGAACCCGCCGGGCCCACAAAAACGTGCGGCCGACCCGTCCCTTCCAGCTTGAACCGCGACGGACACCAGAATTTTGCGAGGGCCGCGCGCACCGCCATCCATTCCGCCACGGGCATCGGGGGCGGCTCCTCCCCATGTTCGGCGGCCAGCCGCCGCTCCAGCTCATCCGCAAAGGCCGAAAGCAGCCCCAACGATTCCAGCCAGGTAATGCTTTTCCAGCGGCGGACCGGCAGCGCGGCGACCGGTTGCATTTCGATTTTATCGCCAAACGGCACATACGCATCCTCGCCGGGCGGCACGGTGTGTTTTCTTGGCTCCGCCTCAGGCACGGTAGCCATGACCTCGATGGAGCCGGTGTGTTTCCACAACCGGGAGATTCCGCTGGCAGGCAGCTTGCGCACGCTCACCACCACGGCATCCGGCCCCAGCTCGGCATGGATCTGCGCCAGGGCGGCATTGGCGTTTTCCGCGACGATGGCGATGTTTCTCATGCGCGGAATTCCTTCGCTGACGACCCGCCAGCCGGCGCCAGCCCAGCGGCCCGGGCAAAACTAACGCCGGCGGCCGGCCACGGATGGCGGGCAGTTCGTAATGGCAAGTCAAGGGTCTGGTTCGTTTTCATTCGGGGCTGGGGATCACCGCCGCGTTCTGCACCTGCATCCGCGCCGGAATTTCGGCATAGGACAACACCGCGAGGTCGTTGAAGCTGTTCTCAAAAAAGCGGCGGAACGCCAGCCGCAGTTGCGGCGCGCACAATAATACCGGCTGCTGGCCGGCAGCGATCATCTGCTGCACGAATTTCGAGAGCGCATCCACCACGTACCGCGCCAGCTTGGGATCCACCACCAGCGCGACTTCATTGGGCGACTGCCGGACGCCCAGCGCGAGCTGCGCCTCGAGTTTGGGATCCATGGTGATCGCGCGCAGTCCACCGCTTTCGTTCTGAAACGGCTTGGTCAGCTGCGCGCCGAGCGCGCGGCGGGCATGCTCGGAGAGTTCATCGGGATTCTTCGTGAACGCCGCGTAGTCGCCCACCTTTTCCAGGATACCGGCGAGATTCCGGATAGAAATGCCCTCAGCGAGCAGGTTTTGCAGGATGCGCTGCACCTGGCCGAGGCTCAATTGCGCGGGGATCAGTTCATTCACGACGGCCGAGTGCGTCTGCTTCAGATTGTCAATCAGCGCCTGCACGTCCTGCCGCGTCAAGATCTCGTGGCAATGCCGGCGCACCGTTTCCGACAGATGCGTGACCAGCACCGACGGCGCGTCCACGACGGTAAACCCGGCCAGCTCGGCATTCTTGCGCTCCACATTCGTCACCCAAGTGGCGGGCAGTTGATAGACCGGCTCGACGGTCGGGACGCCCTTGAGCACCGTTTTGCTGTTGGTCGCATTCATCGCCAGCCAGTGCTGCGGCATGAGCTGTCCTTGGGCGACGGGATTGCCCTTCAATACGAACCGGTATTCATTCGTGCCGAGCTGAAGATTATCGCGCAGCTTGATCGGCGGCAGCAACACGCCCATTTCGGAGGCAAAATTCCGCCGCACGCCCGTGACGCGGGCCAGCAGATCACCGCCTTTTTTCGTGTCCGCCAGCACCACCAAGCCGAAGCCCAGCTCGATTTGCATGGTGTCCAGCGAGAGCAGATTTTCCAATTTGTCCCCGGTTTTCGCCTCGGCGGCCGCCGGAGCGCCAGCCGTTGCGCCCTTGCTATCATTGGCCTTCGCGTTCATCCCGCCGGACTGGCTCGCGGCGGAAACATCCGGCATGCCGTGCCGATGCAACGTGTGGGAAACCAGCCCGACGATGATGGCCATCGTCAAGAACGGCAGGGTGGGCAGGCCAGGCACCAGGGCCAGCACCCCCATCATCACGGCAAGAATCGTCAACGCCTTGGGATAAAACAGCAGTTGCCGGCTCAATTCGCGGCCCAAGTCGTTCTTCGACGCGGCGCGCGTCACCAATATACCCGCCGCCACCGAGGTGATGAGCGCCGGAACCTGGGAGACGAGACCGTCGCCGATGGACAAGATGGTAAAATGCTGGAGCGCTTCGCTCATGGTCATGCCTTTTTGCACGATGCCAATGGCGAAGCCGCCGACGATGTTGATGAGCGTGATGAGAATGGCCGCAATCGCGTCGCCCCGCACAAACTTGCTGGCGCCGTCCATCGCGCCGTAAAAATCCGCCTCCTCCTCGACCGCCCGGCGGCGGTTGCGCGCCTCGGTCTCATTGATGAGGCCGGCATTGAGTTCCGCGTCCACCGCCATCTGCTTGCCCGGCATCGCGTCCAACGTGAACCGCGCCGCGACTTCGGCGATGCGGCCCGCGCCCTTGGTGATGACGATGAAATTGATCAGGACGAGGATCAGAAAAATAACGAGACCAACGACATAATTGCCCTGCACCACGAAATTGCCGAAGGCCTGGATGATGTGGCCGGCGTAGCCGTTCAGCAGGATCAAGCGCGTGGAGGCGACGTTGAGCGCCAGCCGGTAAAGCGTGATAAACAGGAGCAGCGTGGGGAAACCGGTAAATTCTGCCGGGGTGCGCAGGTAAAGAATGACCAGCAGCGTCAGCAGCGACAGCCCGATGCTGATCGTCAGCAGCAGGTCCAGCAGCACCGGCGGCACCGGCAGGATCAGCAACAAAATTGTGCCGAACAGCGCGAAAATCAGCCACAAATCGCCGTAGCGAAGCAGCTTTCGCATTCTGTCACTCAAGGTTCCCATGCGTCAATTTTCAATCAATTTGGTGCCGCGGAAAAAAAGGGCGGCGGGCGGAAAGGTTTGGCCGCCACCGCCGTTAAGCAGGAAGCTCGCCAGCCGGGAATATCCTGAGCTGAATGGATGAATCGCCGCCGGCAGGCGCGCCATAGGTGCGATTCCTTTTTGCCCAGCCGCCTTACCGCGCGGTCTGATGTTGCTCCGTGTAGTAGCGGTAGCGGTTCACGCGATAGACCCACGCCAGCACTTCCGCGACGGCGGCATAGAGCGTCGCGGGCACTTCGCCGCCCACGCGGGCATGCTTGAAAAGCATCCGCGCCAGCGGTTTGTTTTCCAGAATCGGCACCTGATGCCGCAGGGCGATTTCGCGAATCTGCTGCGCGTTCAGGCGGATGCCTTTGGCCACGACCTTCGGCGCCTTCATCGTCTTGCGGTCGTAGCGCAGCGCGATGGCAATGTGCGTGGGGTTGGTGACCACGACATCGGCCTTGGCCACGGCGGCCAGCGCCTTGGCCTTGGTGATTTTCTTCTTTTTCCGGCGCGCGGCCTTAACCTGCGAGCCGGCCTCCGAACTTTTCATCTCCTCCTTCACCTCTTCCTTGGTCATCATCATGTCCTGCTGGTTGCGCCAGAACTGGTAGCCGTAATCAGCGGCGGCCATCATCAAGAGCACGATGCCGACGCGGAACAAGATCCGCAAGCCGGCGCCGGCGAGGAATTCCGCCAGCCGCCCGACGCTGACCGACGAGGTGAAAATCGGGTCATCGAGAATGGAGCGGATTTCCGACCAGGTCAGGAGGATGATCAAGGTGAGCTTGAGGATCGCCAGGGCGGTGGGCACAACCATGCGGGTGGAACAGAGGCGCTGGAAGCCTTCGAGCGGGTTGACGCGGCTCCAGTTGAGGGCCAGCACTTCGGAGGCGGTGTTGAACCGGCTTTGCACGGCGCCCGCAAGCAAGCCCGCCAGGCCCGCGCCGAGCACCACCGGCCCCGCGCATTTCAACAGCAGCAGGACGCCCGAGACGCCGTAGCCTTGCAGCGAGCTGGTGGACAGCTCGGTGTCATGCAGGTGGCTCAGCATGAGCACCGTCGAGCTGGCCAGCGTCTGCCAGATTTCGCGGCCGTCGAACACCAGCGCGCCCAACCCGCCCATCAGCACACAGACGGTCTGCACCTCGGTGCTGCGCGGAATCTGGCCGTGTTTCAGCGCATCTTCCAGCTTTCGCTGGGTCGGCAGCTCGGTCTTCTCCCCCACTTGCTCGCTCATCGCACACCTCCCAGGATCTGCGCCACCGCCAGCAAATCATCCGGCAACCGATGCAGATAATTCTCCACGTAGAGGGCAGAGATTTGCAGGGTAAACCCGAAGATGATCAGTCCGACCACAATGCGGAAACCGAAACTTTCGCCAAAGACGTTCATTTGCGGCACCGCGCGGCCCAGCAGCGCGAAAACCACGGTCACCACGAAGGACACCGCCATGACCGGCGCGGAGATTTGCAGCGCCACCAGGAACACATCACTGGTCCGCGCGACGAGAACCTCGAACAGGGCGGCATTCAAGTGCGCGGCCCCGATGGGCAGCACGGAATACGTCCGCTCAAAACCAAGCAGCATCCAGTGATGCAGATTCAACGTCAGCATCACCAGCGCCGCCAGGTAGGATAGGATGGTGGAAGGCACCTGATCCGACTGGCCGGAAACCGGATCGAGCACCGCCGCCATATTGAGGCCCATTTCGGTGCCAATGATGACGCCCGCCAGTTCGACCGTGTAAAAAATGAGCCGTGACAGAAACCCGAGCAGCAGGCCGATGCTGACTTCCTGAAACATCACGCCGACCAAGGTGAAGAAATCCAGCCGGCTGGCCACCAAGGGCGGCAGCATCGGCGCGAGCAGCAGGGCGGCCAGCGCACCGACGGCCACGCGCAGCGTCACCGGGAAATTGGCCATCGTGAAAAATGGCAGCACGAGCAAAAATGCACTGATGCGCAGGAACACGAACAGCCAGTTGTAGTAGTCGAACGCCATATTCATCGTTTCATCGTCCAGCGGCGGCCGCAGGCCCAGCCCCTCCGGCCTGCCCCGCCCAGGCGGCGCCCCGCCCGCTTCACTGCACCATCTGCGGAATTCGCTGAATGACGCTGATGGTGAATTCGATCAGCGTCCGCACAATCCAAGGCAGCAGCAGCAGCAGAATGCCGATGACCGCCAGCGCTTTGGGCACGAAGGTCAAGGTCTGCTCGCTGATCGTGGTCACGGCCTGAAAGAGGCTGATGCACAGCCCGATAATCATGGCCGTAAGCAGGATCGGCGCGGAGATGACCAGCGCCTGGTAAATCATGTTCTTGAGCAATTCCACGGCGAATTCCGGATTCATAAGTCACATGCCAAAGCTGCGGACGAGGGATTGCACAACCAGCGACCAGCCGTCCACCAGCACGAACAGCAGCAGTTTCAGCGGCAGGGAAATCGTCATTGGCGGCATCATCATCATGCCCATGCTCATCAACACCGTGGCCACCACAATGTCAATCAGGATGAACGGGACATAAATCAGGAAACCCATTTGGAACGCAGTGCGCAGTTCGCTGATGATGAACGCGGGAACGACCACGCGGAGCGGCAACAGGCTGGGATCGGTCGGCGGCAGCTTCGCCATCGAGACGAAGAGCTCCACATCCTTGGGCCGGGTCTGGTTGAGCATGAAGGTGCGGACGTGGGCGGACGCGCGGTCGAGCGCCTCAGGGCCGGTGATCGCATGCGCCTGATAGGGCGCGAGGGCGTCGCGGTTGATGCTTTCCCAGACCGGGGCCATGACGAAATAGGTGATGAATAGCGACAAACCGATGATGATCTGATTGGCCGGCGTGCCCTGCAACTGCAACGCGCTGCGCACGAACGACAGCACGATCACCACGCGCGTGAAGCAAGTCATCAGCAGCAACAGGGAGGGCGCGATCGAGAGCAGCGTCAGCGTCAGCAGGATCTTGACGCCCATGTCCACATCCGGCGCAGCGCTGCCGCTGCCGAGGGAAATCTGAATCGGGGCGAAACCGCTGGCGAGGTTGGTCTGAGCCGGGGCCGCCACGGCCAACAACAGCAGCACGGCAACCGCAGCGGCTACTTTCAAGCCGGTTTTCATTTGCCTTTGAGCACCCGCGTCAAGGCCTGCGCAAAAGACGGGGGCGGCGAATTCTGCCCGGGCGCGGGCGTTTCCGTTTCCACGGCGCTCGGGAGCTGGCTCAATAAATTCACACCGGTCGGGGAGACGGCGATCAGAAACCGTTCCTGTTCGTAGCCGATTACCGAAACCGAATGACGGCCGCCGAGCGAACGCGTTTCCAGAAGATTCAGCTTCGGCGCGCAGCCGCGCTGGACCGCCAGCCGCTTCCAATTCTTGAACAAACAGGCGCCGCCAAGAAACAGTCCCAAAACGAGCGCCAGCGCGCCAACCGCCCGCAGCAGCGACAAGCCGGCATCCGGCAGCGCCGGCGCCAGGAGGGCCGGGCCCACGGCGTTGGTGGATTGCGCGCCGGCAGCCGCCGCGGCAAACCACCCGCCGATAATGCCGACGCGAGAAAAACCATTCCCCCATGTCCGGCCATGATTCATGCGACGATATTGCCGACGACTTCGGTGATCTTCACGCCATAGCGATCCTCGATGACGACCACTTCGCCACGGGCGATGAGTTTGCCGTTGACGCTCAGCTCGACGGGCGCGTCGGCCGGTTTGTCAAGCTGCACGACGGAACCGATACTGAGTTGGAGCACCTCGCGCATCGGAAGCTGGCAGCCACCCAGTTCAATGGTCAGGCTGACCGGCACGTCCAGGACGATGTTCAGATTCGCGGGATTTTCAACGGGAGCGTTCATTTCGGTCATTTTGATTGGTTGACGGCGGCAGTGAGCTGCACGGCCCATTTGCCGTCCGAGGTGCCGGCGCGGCCGGTAAATTTCGGCACCTGATTCAAGCTGATCTGCACCTGCGCGGCACAGGCGGGGTCAAGGGTCAATACGTCGCCGGGCCGCAGCCGGGTGATGGCGCCGGCGGACATTTTCAGTCCCTGCCATTCGGCGACCACGGGCACGGGCATGTCATCAAAGGCGGAATTCCATTTCAACTTCGCGCTCCGCAACGGCAACTGGTCGGATTCCGGCAGGGACGGAATCAACAGCCGCATCAACGGCTCAATGGTGGCATAGGGGAAGACCAGTTGAATCTGCTCCGACACTTCCCCAACCCCGCCGTTCATCGTCAGAATCAACATGGCCGTCTCGGGCAGGGAGGTTTGCAAAAAGCGGCTGTTATTTTCGTGGCCGAGCAGCGACGGGCGGAGGTCCCGCATTTCCGGCCAATGATTGCACCACTCGGTAAGGATCAGGGTGGCGGCCTGGTCAATCAGCGCGGTTTCGATTTCGGTCAGGTCGCGTTGTTCTTCCACCGGCTGGCCGGAGCCGCCGAGCAGACGATCCACGATGGTCAGGCCCAGCCGGGGCGTGAGCACCAGGAGGCCGACCCCTTTGAGCGGGTCGGTTTTGAAGAGCGTGATGTGCGTGGGACTCGGCAGCGTGGCGGTAAAGTTCTCGAAGCTGACGATGTGCACCTTGGAGAGTTGCAGGGAGAATTCCAGCCGCAGAAAAATCGCCAGGCGCGCGGCCAGCGAGCGGACGAACTGCTCATGCCGCTGGCGAATGCGGCGCAGTTCGCTAGCGGCGAGAAAGCCCGACTGCCGGAAATCGTGGCTGCGGATGTCGCCGATCCGGCGGCGTTCGCGCACGCCCTGCGCGGTGAGCACGAACACGTCACTCGCATCGGGCGCGGTGGAGGCGGGGGCGGTTTCACTCATGAGCTCATTGAATGGCAAATTCGGTGAAGTAAATTTCCTTCACCACATCATCGCCGAGAATATTGTTAAAGCCGCTGATCAGTTCGGTGCGAATGAGATTGCGCGCGCCGGGTTTTTCGAGGTCGGCGAGGGTTTTGACATTGAGCGTATTGCTGGCCATGTCAATCATCTGGTCTCGGTGTGACTCCATGGTGGCCTTGAAATCCGTGCCGACGCCGACGACCGAAAGGCTGCACAGCAGATAGCGCGCGCCCTGGGTGCCGGCGATGTTGACCAGCAGCTTGTTCATCGCCACGGATTCACGCTTGGCATTGGCGTCGTCCTTCTTGCCCTTGGCCTTGCCCTCCCCGGCGGTGTCGCCAGCGGTTTTGAGGCCCATGCCTTTCTGAAGTTGCGGCAGGAGGACATATTGCGCCACCCCAAACGCGAGCGCGGGCAGGAGCAGGACGGAGATAATGAGCGGCAACCACGCCTTGAATCCGCCCCCGGCGGAGGCGGGCGAGCCGGCGGTCTTGTCCGCCGGTTCGGAATTGGTGCGGTCTTCGGGCATAAACTTTTAACGTCCTAAATTGTCCACGTCTTGCAGAATCTGGTCGCTCGTGGTGATAACCTTGGCATTCGCCTCATAGGCGCGCTGCGCGGTGATGAGGTCGGTAAGCTGGCTGGCCAGATCAACATTGGACATTTCGAGCGAACCGGCGACGATCGAGCCCACGCCGCCAGTGCCGGGAGCGACTGGCGCGGTCGTCAGAGGACCAGCGGCAGCAAGGTTGGAATAAAGGTTGTTGCCGGCGTTCATCAGTTGCGTCGGGCTGGCGAAATTTTGGAGCAGCACCTGGCCACCCGTGAACGTAGTACCATCCCCCATTACGATGGTCAATTTGCCGTCGGAACCGAAGCTGTAGTTTTTCACGCCGGAAGTGTTGCCGCTCGGTATGTTGGGATTGTTATCTATTTGGATGGACCCCTGGGTCGTCAGTCCCGAATCGGTGTAACCTTGCAGGCGCATGCCGTTGCTGGTGACCAGATAACCGCTGCCGTCCACAGCAAAATCGCCGGCGCGCGTCACATAATCCACCGGGGGGGTCGTGGATGCGTCTTGCACGAGAAAAAACCCGTTGCCGCTGATCGCCAAGTCCGAAGCGACGCCGGTGCTGGAGGTGGAGCCTTGCGTAAACCGGGTGGCGATGCTGGAGGTCACCACCCCGGAGCCGAGCTGCATGACCCCGGCGGAATTGGAGCCCAGCGTCTGGCTCAAGGCATCTGCAAAATTCATGTCGGACGCCTTATATCCGATGGTATTCACGTTGGCGATATTGTTGCCGATCACGTCCATATCCTCCTGGAACTGCTCGAGGGCGCTCGTACCGGAATCAAGGGAGAGAAGCATAAGGTTCCTTTGGTTTGCTGCCAGCGTGGGGATTTAGTTGGACGCCGTCGTGGGCGCCGTCGTGGTCGTGGAGGCGGGTTTGATGGCGGTCACCTGGCTCAACGTGTAAGCGGTGCCATTGACCAGGATTTCTGCCGCGCCATTTTGCAGCACCACGCCCTGCACCGCCCCGCTGGTCGTGGTCTTTGAATCCACCTGCAACGTCACCGTGCTGCCGATGAGGGCGTTGGCCTGCATCATGGACAGCGACGCCGACATCGCGCTCGACTGCGTGAGCGCGGTAAACTGCGCCATCTGCGCGGCCATGGCCGTATCGGACTGCGGGTTCATCGGATCCTGGTTTTCCATCTGCGAAACCAGCAATTGCAGGAAGTCCTGCTGATTGAGGGTTTGCGAAGCGTTGGAAACCGTATCGGTGGCACTGGCAGCACTGGCAGCAGTGGCAGTGGCGGCGGTGGTAGAGTTGACTTGCATAAAGGTTAAATCAATTACTTGAATTCAGGCCCACATTTGCCAGCCGCGTACCAACCCGGCTGGGATCGCCGGCTCAGCCGGCAAATTATTCCTAACACTGACCGGCGCAAATCCAGCCAGCTCCGCGGACAGCAACGACTCGCGCTCCGCCAATGGCTCAGGTTGATGCTTGGAACCCTGATGGCCGCTCCACAGAGTGGAATTCCCTTGATTTCCCTCGTTCGACAGCGGCCCGAGCTTGATGCCCCGCAATTCCAACCGCTCCTGCAATTCCGGCCAATGCTGCTTCAAATTCTCCCAATCACCGGACTGCAACATGGCCTGCACCTCGACGCCATCGCCGCGCTGCCGCAGTTCCAGCGATAACTTGGTGCCCGCCTCCGGCATAAGCACCACGCGCAAGGAGTCGGATTTCGCCTCCACCAAACGCAGCGTTTGCTGCATGACCAAGTCATGCGTGCGATCCAACGCCTGGCTCCGAAGATTGGAAACGTTTGCCATCACGGACACTTCCACCGCCGGCTTGCCACTGGGAACCGCACTCGTTTGCGGCGCCAGCGCGGGGGCGGCATTTCCCTCCGCGGGTTCAACTCGCGCTTGAACGGATAGGCTGCCTCCGCGCACCGACAAAATATTCGCGCGCGCGCCCGGAACCGTGTCACCCGGCAAAACTTTCTCGCCGGCGCCGACGAGCCCGGCAATATTGTTCGTTTGTTCGGAGTTTTTCATCGGCACATCTTGTTTAGCAACGGACGTGCCATGTGGCTTCACCGGGGTAAACAACGCGGATTCGGCCGCCGAATTTTGCCCGACCGCAAGTTGGCCGGAAACCCCAGGCAATACATCATTCGCGGAAATTGCCCCGTCTTTTCGCGGCTGGGCATGGTCAGTTCCGGCCGGGTCGGAAATGATTGGAGCCGCAGCAGCACCGGCGGTAATTTCCACACTCGTCGTTTGCGCCGGGGCTGATGATGCCAGCGCAGCTTTCAAGGGGACGGTCTCGGGGGGCGCCTCGGCGGCAAGCTGCAGAACGAGATCCGCAACCGATGGCTTTACCGTTGTGCCCGTGCCCGGAACGGTCGCCGCCGCTGCGACGTCACTTTTTCCGTCGGCGCCAGCCGGCAAAGCCGCCGCCGCGCTTGGGTTGCTCGCATCGGATTGCGGCGGCGCACCTGAAATCAGCGGCTGTAACAGACATGCCGCCAGCGTGGGAGCGAGCAGAAAAACCGAGTCGTGCGGGGAGACGTCCGAATTGCCGGCGGCACCGCAAGGCTCCGGCGGATTCGCGTCCTTGCCGGCCGCATCGCCCTGCGGCCGACCGTCTTTGGTCTTCACCGACACGCTGGAATCTGGTTCCGCGGCGGATGAAGCCAACGGAATCGAATCCTGTGCCGGCGCGGACTTGGCATCCGCAGAACACCGTTTTTGCGGCCCGGGACCATTCGTTTGCCCCCGCCGGTTGGGAGCCGCGGGCACATGGGCTCCGCGAGGCGACAAGGCCCGGGACATCACTTGGGCAAACGGTTCCGCGTTTGCCGGGTCCGCGAGCGAAAGCATCGTGGCTTCGCTGTCGCCTGCGGTGGGATGATCCGCTGCCGGCAGAATGTGGTCCAGCCCGGGCATCAGAACTTGGCCGCGGTCGCGGTCGTGTTGGTGGGGCCGGGCAGAACTTGATGGATGCGGACGGTCAGCATGGCCGCGCGCTTGGCGTCGTCCTTGCCACGCATGCTCAACATATCCAGAATAGCGCTGGCCTCATCCGTCTTCATCGTAAACAGGATGCGCACGACCTCGTCATCGGGCATTTCGGCGATCATCGCCGCCGCCCCGGCGGGCGACATGGCGGCGATAAGCTTGGACTGATGCTTCACGTTCTCCGTCTCCTGCGCGCTGAAGCGGATGACATTCTGGTCGAAGTTGGTCTGCAACCGGGCGACCGTCAGGGTCACCGTCAAAATCTCCTGCCGCTCGGCCGCCAGCCGGTTTTGCAGCTCCGTCAGATGCTGCTCCCGCACTGCCAGGGCTTCTTTTTCCTCCTTGATTTGCGTCACCCACTCGGCGAACTCGGGATTGCGGAACCGCCACGACGGGTCATCATCCGCCGAGCGGTTGACGGCGGCGGCCGACGGCGGGGCCGCGAATTTGGCCGGCCTCAGCACCAAAACCGTCGTGGTCAGATACAGTGCGCCACCGATCAATACGGTGAACCAGGAGGATTGTAAAATGCGCGTCATGGTGGATTCAGGAGGCGTGGCCGGCGAATTGGAGCAACCCGTTCGCGCCGCTCATCTGCACGGCCAGCTCGTCAAAGTCTTTCTGCTCCGCGCGCTGCACGGCGCGCGCGTGCGCGCGGCGCGCCTTCTGGCAAAACCGGTCCAACGCCTCGCGGTCGCGGGCGGCGGCGAGCATCGCCTGCAACGCGGCGGCGGCGGCGCGGCGGGCTTCGTCCAGCGCGGCCTGAAGTTCTTTGCGCCGGGTTTCCAGCGCCGCGCACCAGGTGCGCCGGCCGAGGATTTGCGCGGCGGCGGCCCCTTCGCTCATTTCGATCACGAGCTCTTCCCACGCCGCGGCGAGTTTCCGGTCCGCATCCTGCAATTGCGCGGCCGCCGCGTCGCAAGCGGCCAGCGCGCGGGCGTAATGCTGCTGCGCGGCGCGCTCTTTTTGCTGGCGAAGCGTCCGCAACGATTCGAGGGGGAATTTGAACAGTTTCATGGCATGGCCTTATTTTTTGTTCACGGGCAATTTCAGGACCGGAGTTGGAGCGGACAAAATCTGGGCCAGCAAAGCCCAGCTTTGCGCGGCGGTGAAGCCTTCGTTCACACCCTGCCGCAAAAATTTGTCCAGCGGCTCATGCAGCGCGAGCGCGCGGTCAATCACCGGATTGCTGCCCGCCGGATACGCGCCGATGTTGATCAAATCCTGGTTTTTCCGGTACACCGCCAGGTGCTCGCGGGCGGCGGCGGAGAAATTCAACTGCTCCGGCGGCAGCAGGTCGCGGTTCAGCCGGCTCACGCTCTCCAAAACATCAATCGCCGGATAATGATTCTGCGTCGCGAGGTCGCGCGACAGCACGATGTGACCGTCCAGGATCGAGCGGACGGAATCCGCGATCGGGTCATTCATGTCGTCGGCTTCGACCAGCACCGTGAACAAGCCGGTGATGGAGCCGCTTTCCCCCGCGCCGGCGCGCTCGAGCAATTGCGGGAGCAGCGAAAACACCGACGGCGTGTAGCCCCGGGTGGTGGGCGGCTCGCCGACCGCCAGGCCGATTTCGCGCTGCGCCATCGCAAAGCGCGTCACCGAATCCATCAGCAGCAACACATTTTGTCCCGCCTCGCGAAAATGCTCGGCGATGGCCATCGCGAGAAACGCGCCTTTCACACGATTCAGCGCCGATTCGTTGGACGTGGCGACGATCACGACGGATTTTTGCCGGCCGCGTTCGTCCAAATCACGCTCCAAAAATTCGCGAACTTCCCGGCCGCGCTCGCCGATGAGCGCGATGACATTCACGTCCGCCTCCGCCCGCGACGCCATCATGCCGAGCAAGGTGGATTTGCCAACCCCGCTGCCGGCAAAAATGCCGAGGCGCTGCCCGCGCCCGAGCGGGGTAAAGGTGTCCACCGACTTGATGCCGGTTTGGAAAACCTGATGAATCCGCTGCCGCTTGAGCGGATGCGGCGGGCTCAGATGCAGGCCGACGGAATGGTCGGCCACCACCGGGCCCAGGCCGTCCAGCGCGTTGCCGAGGCCGTCAATCACGCGCCCCTTGAGCGCGCTGCCCACGGTCACGCGCAAGGGCGCGCCGGTGGCGATGACTTCGGCGCCGGGAGCCAGGCCGTGAATTTCCCCCAGCGGCATCAGCAGCAAATGGTGATTGCGAAAACCGACGACTTCCGCCAGGGTCTCCCCGTCATTCCGCGCGGATTGAATCCGGCAGACTTCGCCCATCGCGGCCAGCGGCCCTTCGGATTCAATGACCAAGCCGATCAATTGCACGACGCGGCCGCAGGTTTCGGTGACGCGCGCCGCGCGCACGCGGCGGGCGGCGTTTTGCAGCCGGGTCAAGGAGCTTGGCAAGGTCGGCATCATGCGTTCAAAGCTTGGCGGAGCTGTTTCATTTTGGTTTCGCGGCGAGCATCAATCACGCCAAACCGCGTCTGCACGAGGCAGCCGCCGCGGGTTACCTCGGCGGAGCCGGTGAAATGCAGCGGGCCGCTTTCCGGCAGGCCGTTGAGCACGGCGGAGCGATGCAGCCGCAGCAGTTTGAAGTCGTCGGGATGCAGTTGCACGGTGATTTCCGCCGAGTCTTCGAGCTGCCGCACCGCCTCGGTCACGACGGCCTCGATCATTTCGACGGAGATGGGCAGGTCGGCGACGATTTTTTGCGCGGCCTCAAGCGCGAGCTGGATCAAGGCCGTTTCGGTTTCGCGCACCACCTGCGGAATGGCGCGGGTCAGGGACTGCAACACGCCATTTTGCAATTCCCCGGTTTCGCCCTGCTGCTGGAGCAACTGCTGGGTCAGCGCCTTTTCCCCATCCTGCTGGCCGCGCTGATAGGCGGCCTGTTCCCGTTCGCGGAGAAATTCGTCCCACCCCTGCTCCGGCACCTGCAGCAGCAGGCGCACCTCGCGGAGCGGCTGGCGAAACGGGATGGAATCAGACCATTTCATTTTCCAGGGCGCGGGCTTCGTCCAGGTCAATTTCCCCCTCGGCTTCCAGTTTGCGGACGGCGTCAATGATGCGGAACTGCGCGGCCTCGACATCGCGCAGCTTGACGTGACCCAGGAAGGCGAGCTCCTCTTGCACGGACTCGGCGGCGCGGCGCGAGATATTCGAGAGCATGAGCCGCTTCAGGGGCTCGCTGGCTTTCTTGAGCGCCAACGTGAGGTCGCGCATTTCGATTTCGCGCATGATGCGCTGGATGACCGGCGGCGCAAACAGAAGCAGATCCTCGAAGGTGAACATCTTCTTGCGAATGGCATTGGATAATTCCGGATTGCGCGTCTCCATGCTGGCGAGCATTTCGCGACTGACGCTCTTGTCCATGGCGTTAAGCAGGTCGGCGGTGCTGGTGATGCCGCCGGTCTGGGTGAGCGCGCGGGTCTGCTTGACCCCGAGCTTGGCGTTAAGCACCTCCACGACTTTTTCGCCGACCTCCACCGGCGTCGGCGCAAGCGTGGCGAGGCGGTCAATCACCGCATCCCGCTGCTCGGTGCGCAGCAGGCCCAAAACCTGCGCGGCCTTTTCCGGCGCCAGATGGCTGACGACAAACGTGATGGCCTGCGCCTGCTCGTCGCGGATGAGATTGAAAATGTGGCGCGGGTCCATGTCGGCGATGGTCTGCATCGCGCCGAGCGGCGCGCGCGTGGAGACCACGCGGCCCATCACATCGCTGGCCTTAAAACTGCCGAGCGCTTTTTCCAGCGTGTTGCGCGTGACCTCCACCCCGGCGGAAATGCTCGTGCTGGCCGCCACGGCGACATCGGAAAATTCCCGCAGGATCTCCTGCTGCTGGCGTTGGGTGATGAGATTGAACCGCGCCATCTCGCGGGAAACCGCCTCGACCTCGCGCGGTAAAAACTGCTTGAGAATCTGCCCGGCGCTGTCCGTGCCCAGCATCACCAGCAGCGCCGCCAGCTTCTGCGTCTTGTTCAATACGGCGTTTTCCGAGGCGTCTTCCGCGGGAGCTTCAAGGGTTGCAGCCATGGTGTCAGTTTTGTTCGGAGGAACGACCCTGGCCTTTGCTCATCCATTCCCGGATGGCCTGGGTCATGTTAGTGGGATTTTCTTTGATCAGCTTGTTCAGCACCTCAATGGTCACGACACCGGGTTGCGGCTCAACCGGTTCGCCGTAGCGCGGGGAAAGGCCATGACCATTGCCATGGCCATCTCCGTTGCCGTTGCCGTTTTGCCGCGCCATCAGCCGGCCAACCGGAACGCCAATGGGAATTTCCTGGACCGGCGTCCGCTTGAACAAGCGGAACAGGACAAATACCAGGCTGAGGCCAATCGCGGGATAAACGGCATTGCGCGCCAAGCCCCACCAGAAATCTTGCTTCTGTTGCACTTCCAGTTCGCGTGTCATCTCGAGGTTGAACTGGTCGTTGAACGGCAACTCCTCCACCGTCATCGTGTCTCCGCGCGAGGTATCCACCCCCACTGCGCCCGCGATGAGGCGGCGGAGTTTCTCCATTTCGTCCGTCGTGCGGGGAACCACTTTGCGGTCTGCGCCCGTGCCTTCCATCTGGGCCGCGACGGTGACGGAGGCGGTCAAATGCCTGATGCCGCCCCCGGTTTGCGACGTGCTGCTGGTGGTCTTGCCCACTTCATATTCGATCGTAGAGGTGACCTTGTGATTCAGCATATTGTTGACCGGACCGCCTTCGCCTGCCGCATTGGTGGCCGTGCTGGTGTTCGCGGAAATGCCGACCGGAGAAGACTGCTTGGTGGTGGTCGTATCATTGTTCTCGTCGTTCTTGGTTTGGGTGCGAATCACCTGGCCGTCCGGATCGAATTTTTCCTGGGTGGTGGTGAGCGTGTCGTAATTGATCTCGGCCGAGACGCGCACGATGGCCTGGCCGGGGCCCAGGACTTTTTCAAGCATATCCTGCGCCTTCTTCCCGAGGTATTGTTCAAGGTTGCGGCGCGCGGCGAGCTGCGAACTCGTCAGACCGATCATGGAATCGTCCTCGGCATTTTCAGAAAGGGCGTTGCCCAAATTGTCAACAATCGTGACGTGGTTTGGCTTCAGTCCTTCCACGGCATTCGCCACCAGAAAGCGGATGGAATTGATGGACTGCGGCGGCAAGGCCGTGTTGCCGCGGACGTGCAAAAACACCGACGCGGTGGGATAGGTGTTCTTGTCCAGCAGCAGGCGGTTTTCCGGCAGCACGACCATCACGCGCGCCGCGGTGACTTCGTCCATCTGGCCGATGGTCCGGGCCAGTTCCCCCTCCACGGCGCGGGTATAGTTCGCGCGTTGAACGAAGTCGGAGATGCCAAAGTTCGGCTTGTCGAAAATCTCGAAGCCCACGCCATCGCCTTGGGGTACGCCTTTGGCCGCGAGTTGCATCCGCATTGCGTAAACTTTGTTCTGGGGCACCAGGATCGAGCCGCCGCTGGCCTTGTAAGGAACCTTGGCCTCGTCCAGCGCGGCGATGACCTTTGCGGCCTCGGCATCCGAAACCCCCGCATAAAGCAGGCCGTAGTCGGTCCGCGACGACCAGAACGAAAGCGCCGCCAGGCCGGCCACCAGCACCAAAGTGGCGGCGGCCACGGTCATCCGCTGCGAGGCGCCAAGCTGGCTCCAGATGGCGCGCAACTGGCCCAGGAGCTTGGAGAGGTTCTGATTCATTTAATCAATTTCAAATCTGCATCCGCATGACTTCCTGGTAGGCATCCAGCAGGCGGTTGCGTACTTCCACCATCAATTGGAAAGAGACGTTGGCCTCCTCCATCCCGATGACCGCCTGGTGCAGCGGGACGTTTTGCCCGCCTTGCACCGCCCGCACCGACTGGAGGGCGTTGTTCTGCTCCGCGCTGGTCTCGTTGACCAATTTGCCCAGCATGGAGGCGAACGAATCGCCAGCTGGCGCCGGCGAGGAAATGGACGTGGATGGGGCAAGCTCGGCCGGCTTCAACGACGCCGCGTCCGGCGATAACCGGTCCATCTGCGAGGCCAGCCCGGACATCGTGGGAGAAATCGCGGAGAGGGGTGACATGAATCAGCATGGGGTTGCTCAATGTCTGCCGATGGCGAGCGTCTGCTGGGCCAGGGAACGGGCATTCTTGACCGCGGCGAGGTTCGCCTCAAACGAGCGCGAAGCCGAAATCATATCGGCCATTTCCTCATGGATGTTGATATTGGGCATGGCGACCATGCCATTGCGATCGGCGTTGGGGTGGCCCGGCGAGTAAACCTCCAGCGGTGGGCGTGCATCTTTTTCGATGCGGGCGACCTGCATGGCGGGCGGCTGCGTGCCGTCACTGCTCAGCGCCTGGTTAAGCGCGGATTCAAACACGACCACCTGCCGCTGATACGGCTTGCCGTCCGCGCCCTTGGCGGTGTTGGCGTTGGCAATGTTTTCGGCAATCACGTTAAGCCGCGTGCGCTCCGCGTCAAGCGCGGCGGCGGTGCTTTGGATGCCGGTGAGCAGTTGGATCATAAGGCTCAGGAGCGGCCGGTGATCGCCAGGCGCAACCGCGCGAGCTGGTTGCTGATCAGTTCCGTCTCATACGAATGAGTCAGCGCGTTCTGATTCATCTGCATCAGCTCTTTCTCCAAATTCACGGTGTTGCCGTCGGGGCTCACCGCTGCGGCGGTGGTATCCACCGCCAAAGTGGGCTTCAAACCGGCAAGCGACTGGGCGTCGCCGCTGGAACTGGCGCGCTCCAGCTCCTTTTGAAACGACGGCGCGAGGTCCACCCGCTTGTAGCCGGGCGTTTCGAGGTTGGCGATGTTGCTGGCGATGGCATCCTGGCGCAGTACCGCCGCGTCGAGGTTTTTTTTCGCCGCCAGATAGTCGGGTTGGTTAAACAAGGCATCGATCATAGAGCTTTCCGCAACCGGATAAGCAGCGACGATGCCATCGGCGAAATTAATTGAAAAATCAGTGTTTTTTTTGAAGCCGGCGATCCAATGGGAAAATGTTACCGGGGTGAAGGCGTCCGCTAGGCAAGTTTGTCAACCGGCCGGAAAGGCAGCGAAAATTGCCGCGAACCGAACTCAAGGCTCGGCAGTTTCTCGGTTGGACTCGGATTTGGGCGCGGTGCCGTTATATTCGTGCAGTTTGTTGCGGAGGGTGCGGATACTGACATCCAGCAGCTTGGCGGCGTGGGTGCGGTTGCCCTGACAGCGATCAATGGCGGCAAAAATATGGTGTTTCTCCAAATCCGCCAACGTGGGAAAGCCATTCGTATGCTGCACCGGTTCGAGCGCGCTATTGACCACGACCGAAGCCGAAGATGCGGTGGGCCGGACGAGGCCGAGATGTTCCGGCTCCAGCATGCCGCTGTCGCCGCACAGGATGACGGCGCGTTCCACAACGTTCTGCAATTCGCGCACGTTCCCAGGCCAGTCGTGAGTGGTCAGGATGCGCATGGCGGCATCGGTGAAACCCTTGATGTGAACGCCGTGTTTGCGCGCAAAACGTTGCATAAACAGCTCTGCCAACTGCGGGACATCCTCCAGACGCTTGCGCAAGGGTGGCACCAACACCGGAACGACATTGAGGCGGAAAAACAAATCCTGGCGGAATTCCTTCTTTTCGACGCTTTGTTCGAGATTGCGGTTGGTGGTGGCGATGACGCGGACATCCACCTTGATGGTGCGGTTGCCACCGACGCGTTCCAATTCGCGTTCCTGTAAGACACGGAGCAGCTTGGCTTGCACGGCCGGCGAGATTTCGCTGATTTCATCCAGCAAAATCGTCCCGCCGTGGGCGAGCTCAAAGCGGCCTTCGCGCTTGTTCAACGCGCCGGTGAAAGCGCCGCGCTCATGGCCAAAAAACTCGCTTTCGATCAAATTCTCGGGAATCGCGGCACAATTGACCTTGATGAACTGCGTGCCGGCGCGCGAGCTGGAGCGATACAGCGCGCGGGCGACCAATTCCTTGCCGGTGCCGCTCTCGCCTTGGACCAGCACGGTGGCCTGGGTGCGCGCCACCTTGCGGATGAGGGCGCGCAGCTGCTGCATGGGCAGGCTGTTGCCGAGCAGCTCGAACTCGCCCGCCTCCGTTTCCCGGCTCAAAAACTGGTTGACGTTGAGAAGCTGGGTGAAGGCTTCCGCCTTGCGCAGCACCACCTCGATCTGTTCGATGGAGAAGGGTTTGATCAGATAGTCAAACGCGCCGTTTTTCATGCATTCGACGGCGGATTCAACCGAACCGAAGCCGGTCATCATGGTGACCAGCGGTTTTTGCGGACGCGACTGGATTTGCTTCAACAAGTCCGTGCCGTCGCCATCGGGCAGGCGCAGATCCAGAAAGATCATGTCGAAATTATCCCGGTTTAGATATTCCTGCGCGGCCGCCATGGTGGAGACGGCGGCGACCTCGTAATGTTTCCGCCGGAGATAGTTTTCAAGATTGTTGCGGATGACCGCGTCATCCTCCAACACAATGATTTTCTCGAAAGACATAAACGCAAAAATACACTGAACTGACAAAATCCGCTTTGCCGAAATTGTTATTCATTAACCTTCAAAAGCGTCATATTTTAGCATAAACGCGCCTCAAACCAAGATAAAATGACAACTCGTTTAACGGGCGGAGTGCTCTTGGTAGAGGCCGGTGACAAAGTGCGGCCGCTGGGCCGCGGCCGCGGGCAAATGTTGCGGCGGAACGAGTCCCCGACGGAGCATGGCCTGCTGATTTTCGCGGTCGAGCATCAGCACTTTCATCAATGTGCCTTGCACGGCGGGGAATAAGGATTTTACCTCTCCGCACCGCTCGCGCTCAGCGGGATCGGTTTGCTGCCAGGCCTGGCGGAGGTGTTTCAGATTGACCACAGCCTGTTCGAGGTTGAACAGCAGGGTTTTCCGGCGCGACAGGAAGTCGGAAGGCTGGTAATCCGGCCCGGCGTTGAAGAGCTGGTTCTCACTGGTGGCCAGCGCGAGCGCATCCTCACAGAGCGCCAGAAAGGCGCGGAGATCGGCGGCCAGTTGGGCGGCCAAAGGGGGCGTGGAAACCGGATTCATGGCGGGGCGGAGTTCGTGGCGGACGGGTGGCCGAAAGCGGCCGATTCCGCAAGTGAATGGGTGGTCAACTCCGCCTTGTCCTGCCATTGGAGGAATCCAGCCCGCCAGCGCGCCATTTCAAAAATAGCCTGCAAATCCGGCGTGGCGTTCGTGCCCACCGCCGCTTCGCCCGCCACAATCTGGGTGTAGGTATCCACGGCTTTTTGCGGCTGCAACAAATGTTCGTAGGTAAGGCCAATCTGGTATTCCACCGGCAATTGCCACTCTGGCGCGGAATCCAGTTTGGCGAGGCTGGAATAAATTCCCAGCGCCTTCACATAATCGCCCTCCTTGTAAAGGCTGTTGGCGATTTCGTTGCCAACGCGCTGCTGCCAGTAAGCCCACACTTCGGGACGCCCGGCGGTGGATTTTTTTTCCGCCTGCAAGAAGGCCAGCACCTGCCGGAGTGCCTCCCCGGTCTGGCCTTCAGCCTTGAGCGCCTGCGCCAAATAATACCGCGTCTCAGGAGCTTCCGGATCGTCGGGAAAGTGCGCGAGAAAATCCTGCGCCGCCGCCACGGCCTCCTCATTCCGCCCGCAAGCGGCAAGGGAACGGACCAGTCGGAACTGCATCAGGGGCCGGTTCAGCGCATCCGCGGGCTGCTTTAGCAGCCGCGAATAAAACTCAACCGCGTCCGCATACCGGCCCATTTGGTAATAAGTTTCGGCAATCTCCATTTGCGCCTGTAGCACCAACTGCCGATAATAGTCAAGCTGGTCACTCTTTAACGATAGCGCCGCCGTCATCACGCCATAGTATTTGCCGAGAGCCAGGTCGTCCAACCCCATCTGGCGGAACACCCCGCCCTGACGCAAAAGTACTTCCGGCACGCGCGCATCCGATGGCCACCGATCCAAATACTGCGTAAAAATGGATTGGGCGCGCGGCAGATCGTTTTCCGACGCCACCGCCACGCCCAACTCCAAGAGGGCCGGCTGGCGGATTTCGTCGGGCACATTTTCGGCCAGCAGCGTTACCAGCACCAGCTCGGCGGTGCTGAATTGACGGGT
>Ga0316231_1000419_pt1 | contig 61756 bp, 52 predicted proteins | sample TBH18027metaG_FD_206002 | JGI IMG/M metagenome (GOLD analysis project Ga0316231, IMG submission 206002) | Freshwater microbial communities from Trout Bog Lake, Wisconsin, USA - TBH18027 | ecosystem: Environmental > Aquatic > Freshwater > Lake > Hypolimnion/Profundal zone | place: USA: Wisconsin... | reverse complement strand
CGGCCCAGGCTGATGATGGTCTGCACGATGGGCAGGGAGGAGGTGATCCCGGGCTGGCTGGGGAACATGCCGCGCACAAAGGTCTGGTCGATCTTCAGGGTGTCGATGGGGAGCTGGTGCAGGTAGCTGAGGGAGGAGTAGCCGGTGCCGAAGTCGTCGATGCCGAAGCGCACGCCCAGGGCCTTCAGGTCATGGAGGATGGTCTGGCTGGTCTTGGCGTTCTTCAGCAGGGTGCTTTCGGTGATCTCCAGCTCCAGGCAGGACGGCGAAAGCCTGGACTCGCGCAGGGTGCGGGCGACGAAGTCCACCCAGCGCGGGTTGGTCAGCTGGATGGGCGAAACGTTCACCGCCAGCTTCACCGGACGGGGGTTCATGGCCTGCCAGATGGAAGCCTGCCGGCAGGCCGTGGTCAGGGCCCATTCGCCCATGGCGTGGATGAGCTGGTTCTCTTCGGCCAGCGGTATGAACTTGGCCGGCGGCACCATGCCCAGCACCGGGTGCTCCCAGCGCAGCAGGGCCTCCATGCCGAAGATGCAGCCGTCGGCGGTGGCCTGGGGCTGGTAGAAGATCTGCAGCTCGTTCTTCAGGATGGCCTGGCCCAGATAGGATTCCATCTGCTGGCGCTCGAAGGAGGCCTCGCTGAGGGTGAGGGTGGTGGCCTGGATGGTGTTGCCCCCGGCCGCCTTGGCCCGGTTGGCGGCGTTCTCGGCCTCCTTCTGCAGGGTCGGGGCGTCGTCGCCGTCCTGGGGCGACAGGCTGATGCCGATGCTGGCGGTGATGCGCACTTCGCGGTGGCCGATGCGGTAGGGGATGCGGATGGAGTCCAGCATGGCCTGGGCCATCTTCAGGGGCCCCAGGCCGTCCTGCACCTCGGGCAGGAGCACCACGAACTGGTCGGTGCCGACCCGGGCCAGGGTGTCGCCCGACGCCAGCAGCACCAGCATCCTCCGGGTGAGTTGCAGGCACAGCTCATCGGCTTCGGCGAACTCCAGGGTCTGGCTGATGGACTTGTAGCGATCCAATTCGATGAACAGGATGGCAACAAGGTTGCCCGCCCGGCGGGCGCGCAGGATCGCCTGGCCGGTGCGGTCCGATAGCCGCATGCGGTTGGGCAGGCCGGTGAGGGGATCCTGGTCCCGCAGCACCTCCAGCTGGACCTTGAGCTGGGACAGCTCCGCCCGGGCCGTGGTCAGCTCATCCAGGAGATCCAAGGCCGTGATGCCAACCTCTTTATCTTTAACTTCCTTTTGCGGGGGGACGGAGACCACGCCATGAACTCCTGCTAGGCATTCGTTAGGCCATAGTCTCCACTTACCGAACCACGAATGCGAAACAAATTATGGCGTCGCGCGACCTGGGCCGGGATTTTCCAGCCGGGTCAGGCCTGGGCGAGGCCCGCGTCCAGCGCTTCCAGGATGTCGTCGATGTGCTCGATGCCGATGGAGAGGCGGACCAGGTCCGGGGTCAGCCCGCCTTCGCGCTGCTGCTGGTCGGTGAGCTGGGAGTGGGTGGTGCTGGCGGGGTGGATGATCAGGCTCTTGGCGTCGCCCACGTTGGCGAGGTGGGAGAACAGGGGGATGCTGTCGATCAGCCGCACGCCGGCCGCGGCGCCGCCCTTGATGCCGAACACCACCATGCCGCCGAAGCCGCCCTTGAGGTATTTCTGCGCCAGGGCGTGGGAGGGGTCCTCGGGCAGGCCCGGGTAGCGGACCCAGGCCACCTTGGGGTGCCGCGCCAGGTGGCGCGCCGCCGCCAGGGCGTTCTCGCTGTGCCGGGCCATGCGCAGCGGCAGCGTCTCGAGCCCCTGGAGGAACAGCCAGGCGTTGTCCGGGGCGATGGCCGCGCCCAGGTTGCGCAGCGGCACCGTGCGCGCCCGCAGGATGAAGGCGACCGGCGCCAGCGCCTCGGGCAGGTCGAGGGCCCAGCGCAGCCCGTGGTAGTTGGGATCGGCGGTGGTGAACAGCGGGTGCCGGCCGCCCTTCCAGTCGAAGGTTCCAGCGTCGGTGATGCTCCCGCCGATGCCGGTGCCGTGCCCGCCGATCCACTTGGTGAGCGAGTTCACCACGATGTCGGCGCCGAACTTGATGGACTGGAGCAGGCAGGGGGTGGAGAAGGTGGCGTCGACGATCAGCGGCAGGCCGTTGCGGTGGGCCAGTTCGGCGATCGCCTCCAGGTCCACCACATCCAGCAGCGGGTTGCCGATGGTCTCGAGGAAGACGGCGCGGGTCCTGGGGCCGATGGCCTGCTGGAAACCGGCGGGATCCTTGGGATCGACGAACTTCACGGTGATGCCCAACTGCGGCAGGATGGCGTCGAACATGGTGTAGGTGCCGCCGTAGAGGTTGTTGGCGCTGACGATCTCGTCGCCGGCCTGGGCCAGGGTGATGATGGCGTAGAAGATCGCCGAGGTGCCCGAAGCCAGGGCCAGGGAGGCGGCGCCCCCTTCCAGCAGGGAAAGGCGCTGCTCCAGCACGTCCTGGGTGGGATTGCCGATGCGCGTGTAGATGTTGCCCAGTTCCTTGAGCGCGAACAGGTTGGCGGCATGCTCGGTGTTCTTGAAGACGTAGGAGCTGGTGCGGTAAATCGGCACGGCCCGGCTCAAGGTGGTGGGATCCGGCACTTGGCCGCCGTGCAGGGCGATGGTTTCGGGGTGAAGGGCCATGGGAATCTCCTGCAAGTGATGCTCGTTCAATTAGGTGATGATTGCAATTGATTGTGTGAAAAGCGAGATCCGTTCGACTTGCGCCGAATTTTGCATGGCGGTCCCGCCGGGCGGATTGTAGGATGGGCCAGCCTTCGTGGGGGACGGCCATGCAGATCACCGAAATCCGCCTGGATCAGGACATCACCCACCTTGCCCTGAGCGGCAGGCTGGACGCCGCCGGCATGCAGGGGACTGATATCCGGTTCAGCGGCTTCACCGCGGCCCGGCGCCGGCCGACCCTGGTGGACCTGTCCCAGGTCGAGTTCATCGCCTCCCTGGGGGTGGGCATGCTGATCTCCAGCGCCAAGGCCCTGCAGCGGCACGGCGCGAAGATGGTGCTGCTCAGCCCTTCGGACGCCGTCGAGAAGGTGCTGCTGACGCTCGGCATCGACCAGGTCATCCCGATCGCCCACAGCCTGGATGAGGGCCTTCGGCTGCTGGCTTCCTAGATGGTCGAAGTGCTGGAACGCTCCCTGGACAAGAGCCTGCCGGCCCTGATCCAGCTTGCCTCGGAGGCGCAGGCCTTCCTGGCCGGGGCGGGGGTGCGCGAGCCCGCGATGTTCAAAGTCCAGCTCGCCCTCGAGGAGACGGTCCGGAACCTGATCGAGCACTCAGGGGCTTCCCGGACCAACCGCTTCCAGGTCCGGATCGAGGTCGGCGCCGGCCGGGTCACCATCGTCCTGGAAGACGACGGCCAGCCCTTCGACCCGGATTCCGCGCCCCCGTTCGACCCCTCCCGGCCGCTGGCGGAACGCGAACCGCACGGGATGGGGGTGCATCTGCTGCGTCATTTCATGCAGGAAATCCATTACGAGCGCCTGGGTGCCATGAACCGGCTCCGGATGGTGGTGGCCTCGCCGTGAAGGTCGCGCCGGATTCCACGTCCTGCCTAAAAATAGATTGGAAATTCTAAGCATTCAGATGCATGTTTGCTCGCATGATCACCTACCGGCTCCGGCTCAAAGGTCATTCCGAAAAGACCATCGGACCCCACGCCCCGGTCATCCGGGTGGGGCGGTCGCCGGAAAACGACTGGGTGATCGAGGACGCCAGCCTTTCCCGGCACCATGCCCAGTTCGAATGGGATCCGCTGGGCCTGGCGGTCAAGGACCTGGGATCCAGGCTGGGCACAGCGCTCAACGGCCTGGCCATCCAGGACCGGGTGGCGGTCAAGCCCGGGGATGACCTGATCCTCGGCGGCCTGCGGGTGGAGGTGATCGACCTGGTCGAGCCCTCGGTCCACATCGACCGGCAAGCCGACGCCGAGCCCGTGCTGACCACCTTCACCGTGCCCGCCGCCGAACTGCGCAGCGGCGGCGCGGACGGCGGCAGGTGGGCCCAGGCGCTGACCTTCGTGCACGACCTGACCCTGGGCCTGATCCGGGAGGTGCCCACCACTGAACTGCTGGAGGACCTGCTGGAGAAGCTGCTGGAAAACCTCCAGGCCGACCGGGGCGTGGTGCTCCTGAAGGACCCCCAGGGCGCCCTCGTTCCGGAGGTCGTCCGGATCCGGGGCGGCCACGGATCCAAGCAGATCCATCTCTCCCACACCCTGGTGGAAGCCGCCCTGGAGCGCCGGGAAGCCCTGCTGCTCACGGATCCCATGGCGGACCCGGACCTCGCCTCGCGCAGCCTGATCCTCAGCGGGGTGACCACGGCCATCGTCACCCCCCTCGAAGCCGAGGGCCAGGTGATCGGCCTGCTTTATCTGGATTCGCACTCCTTGCTGAAGCAGTTCACCCGTGACGACCTGCAGCTGGCCACGACCCTGGCCCACGTCGCCGCCGCCAGGATCCGCGGCGCGCACCTGATGGTGGAAGCCCAGAAGACCCGGACGCTGGAGCACGAGATGGCCATCGCCCGGGAGATCCAGCAGCGCATGCTGCCCCTGGACCCCGGCGACGACCAGCCCTTCGAGCTGTGCGCGGGACTCCGGGCCGCCCGGGAGGTCGGCGGCGATCTCTACGACTACCACTGGCGCGACGGCCGCCTCTGCTTCTGCATCGGCGACGTCTCCGGCAAGGGCGTGCCCGCGGCGCTGGTGATGGCCCTGACCAAGACCCTGTTCCGGGCCAACGGTGCCTTCCTGGAGGACCCGGCACGGCTCATGGCGGCGGTGAACGCCCGGATCTACGAGGAAACCGGACCGGCCATCTTCGTGAGCGCCTTCTGCGGCTTCTACGATCCAGCCGACGGGCGGCTGGTCACCTGCAACGCCGGCCACGAAGCGCCGGCGATCCTGTCACCCTCCCGTCCGGTGCGCTTCCTGGAAACCAGGAACGGCCTGGCCCTGGGGGTGCTGCCGGAATTCGGCTACCGGGCCGAGGAGTCCGTCCTGCTCGACCAGGAGGCCATCCTGCTGTACACCGACGGCGTCACCGAGGCCGTGAACCCCGTGGGGGAGATGTTCACCGCGGACCGCCTCCAGGCGGTCCTGGAACGCCGGCTCGACGATGCCCCCAAGTCCGTGGTGGACCACGTCCTGGCCGCCCTCGACCGGTTCGCGGCGGGCGCTCCCCAGGCTGACGACATCACCCTGCTGTGCCTGCGCCATCGCCGGTCCGGCTGAATTCCGCCGGCAACTCGAAGCCCCGCCGGTGGGCGGGGCTTCCTGGTTGGCTCCGGCGATAGGGATTGAACCTACGACCCATCGGTTAACAGCCGATTGCTCTACCACTGAGCTACGCCGGATCGAACCTCAATTCTACCCAATTGGAGCGCAGGTTCAAGAGGCGGTTTCAGTTCTTCTGCAGTTCCATCAGGATCTGCCGGGCGCAGGCCTTGAGCGTTTCGATCACTCCGATGCCCTTCGAGGCCACCGCCTCGATCATCGGCTCGTTGTGGAAGCGCAGCAGCTCCTCCATTTCCCTCAGGGGCGCGGTGGTCGGCATGTCCCGCTTGTTCAGCTGCAGCACGTACGGGATGGTGCGGATGTCGAAGCCGTTGTCCTTGAGGTTGGTGGCCAGGTTGGCGATGGATTCGATATTGGCTTCCAGGCGCGGGCGCTGGCTGTCGGCCACGAAGATCACCCCGTCGCAGCCCCGCAGGATCAGCTTGCGCGAAGCGTCGTAGAACACCTGGCCGGGCACGGTGTAGAGGTGGAACCGGACCTTGAAGCCCTTGATCACCCCCATGTCCAGGGGCAGGAAGTCGAAGAACAGGGTGCGGTCGGTCTCCGTGGCCAGGCTGACCAGCTTGCCCCGCTTCCCCGGGTCGGCCTGGGAATGGATCCACTGGATGTTGGTGGTCTTGCCGCAGAGGCCCGGACCGTAGTAGACGATCTTGCAGTTGATTTCTCGCGATGCGTAGTTAATAAAAGTCATGGGACGTGTCCGGGAGGGTGGCCAGGTTCAATCGCCGAAGAGCTTGTCGATGTCCTCATCCGTGATTTCCGAGAAGGGGCTTTCGAACCGGGCGGTCTCGGTCGCCTGGTTCTGGGCCCGTTCCTCCACCCGCTCGAAGATCTCCTGCAACTCGCGGCTGGCTTTCTTCACCCGCAGCCTGACCAGGGCCAGGCTGGAGCTCTGGTCGAAAATGACCACCAGGATGCCGCGTTTGCCGACGATGGAGATGTGCAGGTTGTCCTTCTCCCCCTCGTGGAAGAGCAGGCTGAATTCCTTTTCGCCGATCAGCTTGGCCAGGCCGTCCGTGGCGGCCACGTTGCCGGCCGTGAGCGAGGCCAGGCTGGTGGCGTCGATGCTGCGCACGTCCCCCGCGGCCGCGATCTGCTGGCCGTTCTTGTCCACCAGGAAGACCACCTTGCTGGCGGCATCCTGCTGCAGGCGACCGATGATCTCCTGCAGCTGCTCGAATTCTTCTTCGAACATGACGAGATCCATCTTCGTCACCATGACCTCCAGCCCGTTTCCGTTTACCGAGGATACCGCAGTTGCCGCGGGTAGGAAGAAACTGCTCGCCGCCACCGCGGGGCAGGGTGGGCTGGAGGATCCTTCCTTGGCGCGCCGCCATCGCCATGTTACGCTTTCAACTCCCTGCCAGGGGAAATCCAGCCAGCCCTCTGGAGAGTTGTCCGAGTGGTTTAAGGAGCACGCCTGGAAAGCGTGTATAGGTGCAAGCCTATCGGGGGTTCGAATCCCCCACTCTCCGCCAGTTTCAGCCCCCCAAGTGAGGGGGCTGACTTTTTTCCGATCCGCCACCGACCGGGCTTCACCGCCAGACTAGGCTTTTGCCCGCCCGCGATTCGATGGGTCGCGCCGGTTGGGCCCGCTTGATCGTAAATCCCCAGGGTTGAGCTCCAGGAGGTTCCAGGCAACCGTGGCGGCCCCCTCCTGCGCCATCTCCAGGCTCGTCTTAAGAGCCGTCTTCGTGCGCTTCTGGGCATGGCCCAGCAGGTGGTCACTGCGCTCCTGCGGGTGATCGGGATCCCACACCGTTGCTCCCATCGGGATTTTCCCGATCTTGCTGCGGACATCTTCCAGAAGCAGCTTGGCCCCCCTGATCGTGGTCCGGGGTAGAAGCAGCAGGAACTCATCCTTGCCCAGGTCCACCAGGAGGTCTTCCCCACGCAAGGCTTTGGCCAGGGCTTTCAGGGCATCGTGGGTGACCTTCCCAGGAGGCATCCGCCACCGGACCATGACCATGGGTTCCCGCATCCGCCGGGCGATGGCCAAGGTCGGCCTCATCCATACGTCCAGGTGCCTGAGATTGGGAAGGTTGGTTGTGCCGGATTCGAGGAGGCCATCCTCCATCACCGCCTTGGTAAGGTCGAGGTCCTCCCGTGTGCGCTGGAGGTCGTATTTGAGCTGCTCGATCTCAAGGGTTTTGCCGAACAGGGCCGCGACGGCTTTGGCCATGGCGAGTTCACCTTCCTTGAACACCTTGGGACCCCGGCTCAGGATGGAAAGCACCCCCGTCACCGCGCTGCACCGGGTCAGGCCAAGCCCCAGAAAGGTTCTGCCATCCATGCCTGGGGCGGTCATCGAAGGCCTCCAGGACCCACGGTGCGATTCGGCATGAAGCAGCAAGGTTCCACCAGGATCATCGAGAACCCGGGGGCACAGGTCGGAGGCAAGTTCCTGCACTGCCAGATCCGGAGCCTTCCCGTTCGCGGTGGCCCACCAGAAGATCTCCATCCCCAGATCCGTTGCACGGCAGATGAAGACCTGGTCCACCTTTAATTCTTGGATCAGAAGGGTCAACCCATTGTCGAACAACTGGGTTGGATCCGAACATGATGTATTCAACAGACCATCAAGAGCCAACAGGCAATCCGCCAAGCCATTTCGGGCCCGGAGGATCTTGCGGGTTGTGGGATTTGCAGGCTGCGCCATATGGCAAAGGGGTTGATGGAAGCCATTCTATCCTGTAATAACCCGATGGGCGCTTCAAGTTGAGCCCGTTATTCGAAGGCCGAATTAATATGAAAAGTTCCTAATGGGGCGCCGCTGCCATGGCGTCGTTGAAGCCCTGGAACACGGCCTGGTAGTTTCCTGATTCCGCGGCGAACCGCAAGCGCTTGACGTTCTCCACGCAGATTTCCGGGACCCCGGTCTCCAGGATGGCCATGACCTCCCGGATGAACGCGTCCAGGGGCATGGCCCTGGGATCGGCTGCGCCGTTCATGAGATCGGTGGCCACGTAGGGGGGGATCAGTTCCAGGACTTCAGTGGCGGTGCCCTTGAGCTGGTAGCGGAGGGATTCCGTGTAGGAGTGGAGGCCGGCCTTGGTGGCGCAGTAGGTGGGGGTCATGGCCAGGGGCAGGAAAGCAAGGCCTGAGGACACGTTCATGATGGCCGGGCGCGGCTGCTTCTGGAGGTGGGGCAGCAGGGCCGCGGTGAGGCGGATGGGGCCCAGCAGATTGGTGGAGACGATGGCTTCGGCGTCGGCGGGATCGTCCGGCTGGGTGAGCAGATGTTCCGGCCGCATGATCCCGGAATTGTTCACCAGGACGTTGAGCGCGGGGAAGTCCCTGGCCACCGCGGCCGCGCAGGCGCGGATGCCCTTGGGGTCCTGGATGTCCAGGACGTACGAGGCCATGCCCGGGTTGGCTTGCACCACCGCATCAAGGACCTCCCTGCGCCGGCCGGCGATGATGACCTTATTGCCCAGGGCGTGGAAGGCCTCGGCGAGGCCCCGGCCGATGCCGGAGCCGCCGCCGGTGATGAGGATGGTGTTCTGGGTGGTCTGCATGGTGCGGCTCCCGGATGATTGCGGAAGCCATGGTGACAGAATCAGCCGCGGGGCAGCCTGCCCATTTGCGTCCCGTTCCATGTTGAAATGCACCAGAGCCCTTTCAAGCGAGGCAAGGATGACGGATATCTTCACCCACGAGCACGTCTTCCTCGGCGCCGGCCATGACCGGAACGAGCGCAGGACCTGGGCCGTGATCGCGCTCTGCACGCTGATGATGGTCGCCGAGATCATCGGCGGCAGCCTTTACGGATCGCTGGCGCTGGTCGCGGACGGCCTGCACATGTCCACCCACGCCGGGGCCATGCTGATCGCGGCGCTCGCCTACACCTATGCCCGCAAGCACGCCAACGACCCGCGCTTCGTCTTCGGCACCGGCAAGCTGGGCGACCTCGCTGGATTCACCAGCGCCATCATCCTGGCGATGATCGCCCTGCTGATCGGCTACGAGGCGGTGGTCCGTTTCCTGTCCCCCGTGCGGATCCAGTTCGGCGAGGCGATCCCCATCGCCGCGGCGGGCCTGCTGGTGAACCTCCTCAGCGCCTGGCTGCTGGGCGGCGAGGACCATCCGGGCCACGACCACGATCAGGATCCTGAGGTCCATCACCACCATGGCGCGGGCGACCGCGACAACAACATGCGGGCCGCCTACATCCACGTGGTGGCCGACGCCGCCGTTTCGGTGCTGGCGATCGTCGGCCTGCTCCTGGCGAAGACCTTCGGCTGGCTGTGGATGGACCCGCTGGCCGGCATCGTCGGCGCCCTGGTGATCGCCAACTGGTCCTATACCCTGATCCGCGTCACCGGGGCGATCCTGATGGACATCAGCCCCGACGACCGGATCGCCGGCCAGGTGCGCGCCGCGGTCGCGGCCGCCGGCGACCAGCTGGCCGACCTGCACGTCTGGCGCCTTGGGCCCGGACACTTCGGCGCCGTGCTCTCGGTGGTCACCCATGAAGCGCTGCGGGAGCCCGCCTTCTATCATGACGCGCTTCGGCCGCTGCAAGGCCTCTCGCACCTCACGGTGGAGGTCAACCCGCTTCCCTAGGAACCTTTGTTCCGCTGAGGCCATTGGTCGGCATGCGACTCGCTGAGCGGATCCAAAAAGACCTCGACGGTACCCCCGGCGGCCTCGCCCCCATGCTGGCCACCCTGGTGGACGCCCCCTTCGACCGGGAGGGCTGGATCTTCGAGGTCAAATGGGACGGCAACCGGGTCCTCGCCCAGGTGGGCCCGGACCAGGTGCGCCTCCTGAGCCGCAACGGCAAGGACCTTACCCGCCTCTACCTCCCCGTCGCCGAGGACCTGCTTGGCCTCGGCCGGTGCGCGGTCCTGGATGGCGAGGTGGTGGTGCTGGACCGGGAGGGACGCTCGGACTTCGGGGCCCTGCAACGCTATGCGGAGACCGGGACGGGCGAACTGGTCTACATGGTGTTCGACTGCCTGCGCCTGGACGGCCGGGACCTGACCGGGCTGCCCCTGCTCCAGCGCCGGGAGGCGCTCAAGCCGCTGGTGCGCGGCATGGGCCACGTGGGCTTCAGCGAGGCGGTGGAGCGGGACGGCACCGGTTTCTTCAGGGCCGCCCGGAAGCGGGGCCTGGAAGGCATCATGGCCAAGGACGGCGCCAGCCCGTACCTGCCGGGACGGCGCTCCCGGTCCTGGCTCAAGATCAAGCTGCATGCCCGCCAGGAGGCGGTGATCGGCGGCTACACCGAGGGGCGGGGCGCGCGCCTGCGGCTGGGCGCCCTGGTGCTGGGCGTCTACGACGGCAGGCGGCTGCGCTACATCGGCCACGTCGGCGCCGGGCCCGATGCGCCGGCGCGGGCCGCCCTGGCCAAGGCCCTGGCCCGCCTGGAGCAGCCCGCCTCGCCCTTCGCCAACGCCTTCAGGACCCATGCGCCCGTGCACTGGGTGCGGCCGGAGCTGGTCTGCGAGGTGAAATTCCAGGAGTGGACCGCCGGCGGCCGCCTGCGCCAGCCCATCCTCCTGGGCCTGCGCGCCGACAAGGATCCCCGGGAGGTGGTGCGGGAAAACCCGGAACCCCGGTCCGTCCCGTTCCGGATCGGCCACCCCGAAAAACTGCTCTGGCCCGCGGCGGGCCTCACCCGGGGCGATCTGGCCCGCTACTACGAGACGGTGGCCCCCCTGCTGCTGCCCTATCTCCGGGATCGCCCGGAATCCCTGCACCGGTTCCCCGACGGCATCGAGGCGCCGGGATTCTACCAGAAGAACCTGCCGCGCCACCCGGATTGGCTGCGCACGCTCCAGGTGCGCGCCATCTCGGTGCCCAAGGACATCACCTATCTGGTGTGCGACGACCTGGACGCCCTGCGCTACATGGTCCACCTGGGCTGCATCGAACTCAACCCCTGGCACGCGCGGGCCGGCAGCCTCGACCGCCCCGACTACCTGCTCCTGGACCTGGACGCCAAGACCGCCGATTTCGCCGCCGTCCTGAAAGTGGCGGCCGAAGCCCGCCGGATGCTCGATGACCTGCGCCTGACCAGCGTTCCCAAGACCTCAGGCAAGACCGGGTTGCACATCTGTCTGCCCCTGGGGGCCCGCTACGGCTTCGCCCAGTCCCGGCAGTTGGCGGAACTGCTCATGAACCGGTTGCACCGGCGCCTGCCCGGGCTCACCAGCGTCGAACTCGATCCCGCCCGGCGCCGGGGTCTGGTCTACCTGGATTTCCTGCAGAACCACTGGGGCAAGACCATGGCGGCGCCGTACTGTGTGCGCCCGGTGCCCGCGGCCACCGTCTCCACGCCGCTGGACTGGAGCGAGCTGAAGCGCGGCCTGGATCCCGGCCAATTCACCCTGGGCACCGCCCCCGGGCGCTTCGAACGGGTGGGCGATCTGTGGGCGCCGGTCCTGGGCCCCGGCATCGACCTGCCCGGGGTCCTGGCCGGCCTGGAAGGCCCGACCTGAAAGGAACGATGGCCATGGTCGATGCCGAGCCGTATCCTCTCTAAGATGATGATTCCCGGATCCCGACTCCTCCGCCTTGCCCTGCTGGCCACCCTGGCCCTGGGTCAGGCCCCGGCCGCCACCCCGCAGGCCAGCCCGTGCCTGCGCACCTCCTTCAAGGTGCTGGCCGGGTTCCACCTGCCTGACGCCATCTTCAAGGCCAAGCCGGGCCATGTGCTGGGCTACGTCCCGGCGTCGATCCGCGAGATGGACGGCAAGGAAGTGTCCGTCACCGGGTTCATGCTGCCCATCCGGATCAAGAACCGGCTGGTCACCCAGTTCATGCTGTTGCGCACCCAGAACACCTGCTGCTTCGGCATTCCGCCGGAACTGCACGAGGTGGTGGAGGTGCTCAATGTCGAAAACCCCGCCAAGGTGCTCATGGACACCCCGGTGACCGTGGTCGGCCACCTGCACGTGAAGGAACGCTGGGAAGGCACCTTCCTGTGCTCCATCTATCAGATGGATGCCCAATCGGTCACGGTGGAGTGACCCCTCGGGAGATCTGAGCGTCGCGGAAGTCCGCCACCGGCTCCAGGGCCGGGGCCTTCCGGACCGTTGGCTGCCCTAACGACAATTAGAAATGATTTTCATTAAAAATTCCCTTGAAAAAGATGATCAAGGCAGTTCAAAATGTCGTATTTTTCAACCGTGATGGCCGAACACGGTTGCCTTCAGGCAGGACCCCATGCGAGTGCACTGTTCCATCATCCTGCGGCCCGCCGGGAAAACGTAAAGGGAAATGGCCATGTCAAAGGGAATCCAAGTCCTTGCGCCTGTCCTTATGGTTGTCGCCTTGCTTCATTGCGGAGGGGGAGGCTCGACCACCCCGTCCACCGCCGCGGGGACCTCCGCCCCCATCATCGTCAGTTTCACTGCCATCCCCTCAACGGTCCCGGCTGGGACGTCCGCCACCCTGACCGGCGTCTTCAGCAACGGCACCGGCACCATCGACAACTCGGTGGGGGCGGTCACCAGCGGCACAGGGGTGACGGTCACGCCGTTGGCGACCACCACCTACACCCTGACGGTCACCCCTGCCTCCGGGACGGCGGTCTCCCAGGCCGTCACCGTCACCGTGACGGGAACCTCCGGCCCCATCATCACGAGTTTCAAGGCCACCCCCGCGACGGTCCCGGCTGGGACGTCCTCCACCCTGACCGGCGTCTTCAGCAACGGGACCGGCAGGATCGACAACTCAGTGGGGGCGGTGACCAGCGGAACGGGGGTGGCGGTCACGCCGGCGGTGACCACCACCTACACCCTGACGGTCACCCCTGCCTCCGGGACGGCGATCACCCAGACCGCCACCGTCACCGTGACGGCCGCGACGCCGGGGCCAGGCCTGGCGATGCCGGCGATCACAGCACCCGCCAGCCTGGCGACGGGGCTGACCGGAGCCGTGACCATCACGGCCACGGTCCCGGATCCCACGGCGGTGGCAGGGGTGGATTTCCAGATCGACGGTGCGGCCCTGGGCTCCGCCCCCGGCACGCCCTACACCGTCACGCTCCCGGCCACCGGGGCCTACACCAGCGGGCAGCATGCCTTCCGGGCCCGGAGCCGGGATGCTGCGGGCAACACCAGCCCGTGGTCCCAGCCGGTGGTGGTGAGCTTCGGCGGCAGCGTCGCGCTGCCGTCCGGGTTCGCCATCAGCGCCCTGACCGGCACCCTCAACGCCGCCACGGCCATGGGGGTGGCCCCGGACGGCCGGTTCTTCGTCTGCGAGCAGGGGGGCACCCTGCGCATCTTCAAGAGCGGGGCCCTGCTGCCGACGCCCTTCGCCACCCTGCCCACCACCGCCAACGACGAACGCGGGCTGCTGGGGGTGACCTTCGACCCCCAGTTCGCCACCAACGGCCACGTGTATGTCTACTACACGGCCTCCAGCCCCACCATCCACAACCGCATCAGCCGGCTCACGGCGGACCCCGCCAATCCGGACCAGATGCTGGCCGGCAGCGAACTGGCCCTGGTGGACCTGCCCACGCTGCTGGCCACCAACCACAATGGGGGAGCCCTGCATTTCGGACCGGACGGCAAGCTGTACGCGGCGGTGGGCAACAACGCCGTCAACGCCAACTCGCCCTCCCTCGCCACCCCGCTGGGCAAGATCCTCCGGCTCAACCCGGACGGCACCATTCCCGCCGACAACCCCTTCATCGCCACGACCACCGGCCTCAACCAGGCCATCTGGGCCTACGGCCTGCGCAATCCCTTCACCTTCGGCTTCCAGCCCGGCACCACCCTCATGCACATCAACGACGTGGGCGAGAACACCTGGGAGGAGGTGAACCTGGGGGCCGCCGGGGCCAATTACGGCTGGCCGACCACCGAAGGCCCGACCACCGCGGCGGGCATCACCGGGCCCATCTTCGCCTACGGCCATCCCAGCCTGCCGCCGGGCCAACCAGCCAGCACCGGCACCTTCCTCCAGGGCTCCGCCATCCTCGGCGCGGCCTTCGATCCGCCCGGCTCCACCTGGCCCGCGGCCTATCTGGGGAGCTACTACTTCAGCGACCTGGTCGGGGGCTGGGTGGCCCGCATGCAGCTGGCGAGCCTGACGGTCAGCACCTTCGCCACCGGACTCGGCTCCATGCGCGATCTGGCCTTCGGCCTGGACGGGGCGCTCTACGTCCTGACCCAGACCGGGCTGCAGCGGATCACCCCGCCCTGACCGGAACGCCGGAGCCTGGCTATGCTGGAACCAGGCACCGGAGGACAGCATGGCGCGCACGTTTCCCTGGCTCAAGGGCTGGCTCCCGCTTCTGCTGGCAGCGCTGCTGCAGGCCCAGGCCCCGCCGGCGCGCGACGCCGCCGGGCTGCAGCAGGCGCTGGACCGGCTCCAGGTGGTGGGCAGCGTGCTCTACCTCGCCGCCCATCCCGATGACGAGAATACCGCCCTGCTGGCCTACCTGGCCCAGGGGCGGCACGTGCGCACCAGCTATCTTTCCCTGACCCGGGGCGGGGGCGGCCAGAACCGCATCGGCACCGAGCGGGGCGACCCGCTGGCCGCCTTGCGCACCGAGGAACTGCTGGCGGCGCGCCGGCTCGACGGGGCGGAGCAGTATTTCACCCGGGCGGTGGACTTCGGCTATTCCAAGGAGCCCGGCGAGAGCCTGGCCATCTGGGGGCATGACGCGGTCCTGGCGGACGTGGTTTGGATCATCCGGAAGCTCAGGCCGGACGTGATTGTGACCCGCTTCTCGCCCACCCTCGGAGGCACCCACGGCCACCACACCGCTTCGGCGCTGCTGGCCCTGGAGGCATTCGGGGCGGCCGCGGATCCGGCCCGGTTTCCGGAGCAGCTCGCCTGGGTCAGACCCTGGCAGGCCACCCGGCTGGTCTGGAACAGCTACCGCGCCGAGTCCGAACTGCAGGCCAGGGGCCTGGCCCACCTGGCCCTGCAGGTGGGCGGCTACGACCCGCTGCTGGGCCGGTCCTACCCCGAACTGGCCGCCGAAAGCCGCAGCCAGCACCGCAGCCAGGCCTACGGCTCGGTGGCCCTGCGCGGCCCGGTGACCGAGCTGTTCGAACCCCTGGCGGGCCGGCCCGCCCGGACCGATCTGCTCGACGACGTCGACCTCAGCTGGCGCCGGGTACGGGGCGGCGCCACGGTCCAGCGCTGGCTGGCACGGGCCCGCCGGGACTACCGGCCGGAGCGTCCGGAGGCCATCCTGCCGGCGCTGCTCAAGGCCAAGGCCGCCCTGGACCGGCTTCCCGATGAACTGCCGGACAAGCGCGCCGAACTGCTGGAAGCGATCCGCTGTGCGGCGGGCATCTGGGTGGAGGCCATCGCCGACCGTCAGGCGGTGGCCCCGGGCGATCCCCTGGGGGTGACGGCGACCATCCTGGCCCGGGGCGCGAGCCGGGTGGCGCTGACCGGCTACCGGCTCACCCCGGATCTGGAAGGCCGGGCGAAAGCCCTGGTTCTGCCGCCCAACGAAGCCGTGCGGGAGTCGTTCCAGGTCACCTTCCCGCCGGACACCCCCTGTTCCCAGCCCTTCTGGCTGGGCGAGGACCCGGGCGCGGGGCTGCACGCGGAGGGCCCGCCCGCGCTGGCCGGACTGGCGGAGAACGCGCCCGCGCTCTCGGTCGGCTTCCGCCTGACGGCCGGCGGCGTGCCCTTCGAGCTCACGGCGCCGGTGCGCTACCGGTTCACCGATCAGGTCCTGGGCGAGCGCTACCAGCCGCTGGCGGTGGTGCCGCCGGTCATGGTGAACTTCGCCGAGCCGGTGCAGGTCCTGGCGGATTCCGCCGGGCGCGACCTCGACCTGGTGGCGGTGGCCGGCCGGAAGGTGGCCGGTCGGCTGAAGCTCCAGGTGAGCGCCGGCTGGCGGGTGGAACCCGCCGAGCTGCCGTTCGCCCTGGCACAACCCGGGGAGCAGGCCCGGTTCACCGTCCGGATCACCGCACCGGAGCAGCCCCAGACCGGAACCCTGACCGCACTGGCGGAACCCGGCGACGGCCGGCCGGCCCGGAGCGTGCTGCGGATCGATCATCCCCATGTGCCGCTGCAGACCCTGTTTCCCCCTGCCCGGGTCAAGCTGGTCCGGCTCGACCTCAAGCTGGGCGGGGTCCGGCGGATCGGCTACGTGGCGGGCGCCGGGGACGAGATTCCCGCCCTGCTGCGGCCGCTGGGCTACCAGGTCGATCCGCTGACCGACGCCGACCTGGCGGCCGCCGACCTGTCGGGCTACGCCGCCATCGTGGTGGGCATCCGCGCCTTCAACACCCGCCCGGCCCTGGCCCAGCTCAACCCGCGGCTGCTGGACTACGTCGCCCGGGGCGGCGCCGAGATCGTCCTCTACAGCGTCGACCAGGGGCTGGTGACCCCGGCCATCGGTCCCTTCCCGTTCCGGATCTCCCGCACCCGGGTCACCGACAGGGCCGCGGCCATGACCTTCCTGGCCCCGGACCACCCGCTGCTGAACCGGCCCAACCGGATCACCGGGGCGGACTTCCAGGGCTGGGTCCAGGAGCGCGGCAGCTACTTCGCCGTGGATTGCGACGCCCGTTTCAAACCGGTGCTTTCGGTCCATGATCCGGGGGAACCGCCCAGCGCCGGCTGCCTGATCACCGCCCCCTACGGCCGGGGCCACTTCGTATACACCGGCCTGGCCTTCTTCCGGCAGCTGCCGGAGGGGGTGCCCGGGGCCTACCGGCTTTTCGCCAACCTGCTGGCCCTCGGAAAGCAGTAGGATCGATCTCCATGAGCACCCGGTTCGAACGCTGGAAACAGACCATCGGCCTCCGGCTCACCGGGTGGCTGAAGATCCCGCTGCTGGGCTCGGTGCGCCCCAGCGTGGTGGCCTGGGAGGAGGACCGTTGCGTGATCCGCGTCCCGCTCCGCCGCTGGACCCGGAATCATATGAATTCCATGTACTTCGGTGCCCTGGCCATCGGCGCCGACTGCGCCGCCGGGATCATGGCGGTGGACCTGATCCGCCGCAGACAGGCCAAGGTTTCGCTGATCTTCAAATCGTTCCACGCGGAATTCCTCAGGCGCCCGGAATCCGACGTGTATTTCATCTGCGAAGCCGGCGCCGCCATCCGCGGGCTGGTGGAGCGGGTGCTGGAATCGGACCAGCGGATGGCCGAAATGATCCCGCTCACCGCCGCGGTGCGCACTCCGGAAGGCGGCTATGAACCGGTGGCCCGGTTCATTCTGGAACTTTCGCTCAAGCGCTCGGAGCGGGGCGTGCTCTGAACGCCTTGAAAGTTTACTTAGCGAATAGGGCAACCCCCTTTAGAATCAAGATTGTTCCAAGCCCTGAGGAAGCGAGCCCATGCCGGGTGAACCCAAGAAGATCGGCAGGTACGAGGTCAGCCGTGTCCTTGGCCACGGGGCCATGGGCGTGGTGTACCTGGCCTTCGATCCGCTCCTGAAGCGTCCCCTGGCCATCAAGACGGTGCGGGAGTTCGGCTCCGACCCCGAGGCGAGCCTGCTCCGGTTCCAGCGCGAAGCGGAGATTTCGGCCCGGCTGAGCCACCCCAACATCGTCACGGTCCATGACGTGGGGCTGGATCCGGAAACCGGGCCGTTCCTGGCCATGGAGTTCATCGACGGGGTGCCCCTGGCCGACCTCATCCAGCAGGGGATTCCCACGGAAAGCGCCATCCACCTCCTGCTCCAGGGCATGAGCGCGCTCCAGGCGGCCGAGCGCGCCGGGATCACCCACCGGGACGTCAAGCCGGCCAATATCCTGGTGAGCCATGACGGGCGGCTGAAGCTGATGGACTTCGGCATCGCCCGGGGCGAGGGGACCCGGCTCACCCAGACCGGGCAGATCATGGGGACGCCTTCCTATACCGCGCCCGAAGCGCTGGGCGGGACCGGGCCCAGCAGTGTCTCTGACCGCTACGCCTTCGCCGTCACCGCCTTCCAGATGCTCACCAGCGAGCTGCCGTTCGAGTGCACCACCATCGCCGCCACCCTGTTCCGCATCGCCCATGAAGCGCCTTTGTTCCCGCAGCAGATGGCCCCGGCGCTGCGGGCCGTCTTCGAGAAGGCGCTGGCCAAGCGCCCGGAGGACCGTTATGCCGACCTGGCCGGCTTCATGGGCGATCTCATCGCTGCGGTGGACCTGCCTCCAGAGACCAAGACCAAGCTGCTGGACGGCATGACCGGGGATTCCGGCGCGGAAGTGGCGCACCTGATCAAGACCCGGGCGGAAACCACCATCAGCTTCAGCCGCGAACTGCCGACCCTGGCCACCCCCACCCGCACCAATCTGGCAGGGACCGAGGAACTGGCCACCGAGGCCTTCCGCACCCCCTTGCCGAGCAGCACCCGGCCGGCCGGAATGCCCGTCCCGCGGGTGGCCACCGTGCCGCACCTGGAACTGGTCCGGCCGGCCGGTCCGAAACACCGGCCGGCCTGGGTCTGGTGGGCGGCGGGCGGCCTGGTCGCGGCCGGGCTCCTGGGCGCCGGCGCCATGCGCTCCCGGTATTTTCTTCTGGATATCGCGAGCACGCCCGCCGGAGCGAGGGTGCTGCTGGGCGGCAAGGAGATCGGCCGTACCGATCTGCTCAGGGCGCGGATTCCCCGGGGCGGGGGCACCCTGCGCCTGGAACTGGATGGCTATGAGCCCCAGGAACTGCCGGTGCGCGACGGATCCGCCCCGGTCCGCCTGGTCCTGGCGCGGCCCCAGTACACGGTCCGGGTGGTGACCTCCCCGCCGGGGGCCGAGGCCTGGTTGAACGGCGTCGACCAGGGCACCACGCCCATCCAGGAGCTCAAGGTTCCCGCCGACGGCCGCCAGGAGCTGGTGCTCCGGCTGCGCGACCGCCAGGACTGGGCCCAGGTGCTGGATCGGGACACCCCCTTGCCCGAACCCATCCGGCTGGTGCCGCGCCTGGCGGCGGCGACCCGCCCGGCTCCGGCCCGCCCGCTGGGGACCCTGGTGTCCAAGCCGGCCGTGCCTGCGGTCCGGCCGGCGGAAAACCGCCCCCCCACCGAGCCCCGCGCCCCGAGCGAATCCCGGACGCCAGTGGCGACCCACCCCCCGGGCGAGGTCCGGGCGCCCAGCGCGCAGCCCACGGAGGTGAAGGCGCCGCCTGCGCCGCCTGGGTCCGAGAAGGGGCGCCACTGAATTCTGGGTTCGTGCTGGTTTGGCGGGCCGAGCTTGCGAACGCAGCGAGCCGGGAGAATCGGGTGAAAAGTCCGCGGTTTTAGGCAATCATTCCCGGTCGCCGGTTTCTAAACTTCATGATGTCCCTGGGATTCGGGGCGTTGAAGTGGCGATGGCGTGGACCGGGCTCGCCGGATTTCCGGGCCAGGCAGAAAGGAATTCAATATGGAGATCAAAAGATGTGGTTCCCAACCTTCCGCCCAGGGGCCGGAAGACTATTTCACCGGACGGGTCCGGGTCGACCCTTTGTTCCAGGCCAACCCGTCCATTCCGGTCATCGGCGCCAGGGTCACCTTCGAACCGGGCGCCCGGACCGCGTGGCATACCCATCCGCTGGGCCAGACCCTGATCGTGACCGAGGGTTGCGGCCGGGTCCAGCGCTGGGGCGGCCCGGTCGAAGAGATCCGGCCCGGCGACGTGGTCTGGTTCCCGGCGGGCGAGAAGCACTGGCACGGCGCCGCCCCGACCACGGCCGTGACCCACATCGCCATCACCGGAGAACGCGATGGCAAGACCGCCGACTGGATGGAGCAGGTCAGCGATGAGCAGTACCACGCCACCAGCATCGGTAGCTAGGACGGAGAAGTCACGATGGCACAACGCACATGGTTCATCACCGGCGTCAGCAGCGGCTTCGGCCGCGAATTGGCCGAACAGATCCTCCAGCAAGGTGACCGCCTGGTTGGAACCGTCCGCAACACCAGCAAGGTCACTGATCTGCTGGATCGATATCCCGGGACCTTCCAGGCCGAAGTCCTCGACGTCACGGATACCGTGGCCATCCGTCAGGTCGTCGCGCGCTCATACGCCCGCCTCGGCCGCATCGACGTCATCATCAGCAACGCCGGCTACGGGCTCTTCGGCGCGGCGGAAGAACTGAGCGATGCCCAGGTGGACCAGATCATCGCCACCAACCTGGTCGGTTCGATCCAGCTGATCCGCGCGGCGCTGCCGCACCTTCGCAACCAGGGCGGCGGCCGCATCATCCAGATCTCCACCTATGGCGGCCAGGTCGCCTTCCCGGGGAACTCGATGTACCACGCCACCAAATGGGGCATCGAAGGCTTCGCCGAATCGGTCGCCCAGGAGGTCGCGCCGTTCGGCATCGGGATGACCATCGTCGAACCCGGCGGGGCGCGCACCGAGTTCCGCTACGGCAGCGCCCAGGTGGCGGAGCCCATGGCGGTCTACGACGGCAACCCGGCGCACGGCTTCCAGCGCATGCTGGATCCCCAAAATGGATTGGCCCCCGGGGATCCTTCCCGCATGGCCCGACGCATCATCGAGAGCGTCGAAGTGACACCGGCTCCGCTGCGCCTGGTGCTCGGATCGGTGGCCCTGGAAAGCACCCTCACCACCCTGCGCAAGCGGATCGCCGGCTTCGAGGCCCAGGCCGAGCTCGCCGCTTCGACGGACTTCCCGGCCGGTGAGTGATCCCATGGAAATGAGCATCACTGAATCCGCAAAGCGGAACCACGAAAAATGGTTTCCCAACCACACCTCGACCTTGAAGGTCACCGACCCGGAATTCGTCGAGTTGTTCGACAACTTCGCCTTCGACGAGGTGCTTGCCCACAGCGACCTCGACGACCGCACCCGGCTGATGACGATCCTGGCCGCCCTCATCGCGGCCCAGGCGCTCGGCGAATTCAAGGTCATGGCCGGCGCGGCCCTGAACCTCGGGGTGACCCCGGTGGAGCTCAAGGAGATCGTCTACCAGGCGGTACCCTACTGCGGCATCGGCAAGGTCTTCGATTTCCTGCAAGGCACCAACGAGGTCCTGGCCGAGCGCGGAGTGGCGTTGCCATTGGCGGGCCAGTCCACCACCTCGCCCGGGACCCGGTTCGACCGCGGGCTGGCGCTGTCCAAGGCGATCTTCGGCGGGAGGATCGACACGATGTACCAGGAATCGCCGGCTGACCAGCAGCACATCAACCGGTTCCTGTCCGGCAACTGCTTCGGCGACTACTACACCCGGACCGGGCTGGATCTGAAGACCCGCGAACTGCTGACCTTCGCCATGCTCCTGGCGCTGGGCTCCGAACCGCAGTTGAAGGGGCATATCCAGGGCAACCTCGCGGTCGGCAACGGCCGGGAAACCTTGATGGCCGTCATCACTCAGCTATTGCCCTTCATGGGCTACCCCCGGACGCTCAACGCCATGCGGTGTCTGAATGAGGTCGTGCCGGCAGACCAGTGAACATGAGAAACAGGAGGAAAACACCATGCAGAAACGTAAATTAGGCAATTCCAACCTGGAAGTTTCGGCCCTTGGGCTCGGTTGCATGAGCATGAGCACCGGCTACGGTCCCGCCGGGGACAAAGGGGAAATGATCGCGTTGATCCGCGCGGCCGTGGACCGGGGCCTGACTTTTTTCGACACGGCGGAAGTCTATGGGCCGTTCGCCAACGAGGAACTGGTGGGCGAGGCCCTCGCCCCCTTCAAGGGCCGCGTGGTGATCGCCACCAAGTTCGGCTTTGACGTGGACCTGGCCACGGGCGAGCGGCGGGGCGGCCTGAACAGCCGGCCCGGCCACATCAAGGCTGTCGCGGAGGCTTCCATCAAGCGCCTCAAGGTTGAAGCCCTCGACCTGTTCTACCAGCACCGGGTCGACCCGGACGTGCCGATCGAGGAGGTGGCGGGAGCGGTCAAGGACCTGATCGCGGCGGGGAAGGTCAAGCACTTCGGCCTTTCCGAGCCCGGGGCCCAGACCATCCGCCGCGCCCACGCCGTCCAGCCGGTGACTGCGGTCCAGAGCGAGTATTCCCTCTGGTGGCGCGGCCCTGAGGCGGACATCCTGCCGACCCTCGAGGCTCTGGGCATCGGTTTCGTGCCCTTCAGCCCACTGGGTGCGGGCTTCCTTACCGGAAAGGTGGACGCGGCCACCCGGTTCGACAGCTCGGATTTCCGGGCGCAGGTTCCCCGCTTCGCCCCCGAGGCGCTGAAGGCCAACCTTGCCCTGGTGGACCTGGTCCGCGCGTTCGCCCAACGCAAGGGCGCCACCCCGGCCCAGATCGCCCTGGCCTGGCTGCTGGCCCAGAAACCGTGGATCGTCCCGATTCCCGGCACCACCAAGCTGCATCGCCTGGATGAAAACCTCGGCGCCGTCGCGGTTGAACTCACCCCTGAGGACCTTGGGGAGATCGAATTGTCCGCCTCGAAGATTCCGCTGCAGGGCGCCCGTCTTCCGGAGGGCGCGCTGAAGCTGACCGGGCGTTGATCTAGACGACAGGCTCACCCCCGGCATCCACGGCCATGGCGTTCAGGGTCCGCGCCACCATGCAGTAGAACCCGGAAGTGACCACCAGTTCGGTCAGCTCGGCGGGATCGAACAGGGCGGCGGCGGCGGCGTGGGTGGGTTCGTCCACGTCGCCGCCGGTGATCGCCTCGGCCAGGGCCAGGGCCGCGCGCTCCCGGGGGCTGAACAGGGGCGATTCGCGCCAGCCCTCCAGCGCCTCGATCCGCTCGCCGGCCCCGGCCGCGCGCGCCGGAGCGACGTGCTGCAGCCACTGGTAGTCGGACCGGCACAGCTGGGCGATGCGCAGGATGAGCAGCTCGCGCAGGGCGCGCGGGGTGCCGCACTGGTAGCGCAGGGCGGAGGCGAAGTCGATCCAGGCGCCGAGCAGGGCGGGTTGGTTGGCCAGCGCCCGGTAGAGGTTGATGGGCCGGCCGCCGCGCTCGGCGATGTGCTCGAGCGTGGCGGGATCGAGCTCCACCAGGGGGTACCGGGCGGTCACAGCAGGACCGACCGGCAGGAACCGGTGGGGGTCCGGGTGATCCAGGTTTCCACCGGCTCCTTGCGGCCCATGGCGCGCCAGACGTCCTCGGCGCGGATCGGCATGTGGGTCAGCTCGGCGCCGACGGCGTCGCGGATGGCGTTGCCCAGGGCCGGGGCGACGGCGATCATCGGGTGCTCGCCGACCCCGCGGGCGCCGAACGGGCCGTCCAGCTGGGGCGTCTCGACGATGATGCACTCGATCTCGTCCGGGATGTCCCGGGCGGTGGGAATCTTGTTGTCGGTGAAGGAGGGGTTCAGCAGGTGGCCCTGCTCATCGTAGATGTAGCCTTCGCAGAGCGCCGTGCCGAGCCCCTGGATCATCCCGCCGATGCACTGGCCGCGCACCATATCGGGGTTGATGGCCTTGCCCACGTCGTAGGCCGAGCAGATCTTCAGCAGGTGGAACTCGCCCGAAGCGGGGTTCACTTCGACGATGATGCCGTGGGCGCCGTAGGTCCAGTCCAGGGCCGGCAGTCCCTGGCCGGTCGCCTTGTCGAGGTTGGTGAGGCCCTGGGCCACGTAGCGGCCCACGCCGATCAGCGGCCCGCCGATGGCGTTGCCGTCGGGGTAGCAGTAGCCCACTGAAAGCTGGCTGAAGCTGACCGACTTGTCGTGGTTGTGCTTGATGTAGATCCGCCCGCCGTCGTGCTCCAGGTCGCAGGGCTGGGCGCGCAGGGCCTGTCCGGCCACTTCATAGGCGTTCTTCAGCAGGTCGTCGCAGGCCAGGATGAGCGCGTTGCCGGTGAGCATGAGCCCCTTGGAGGCCACCGTCTGCCAGTCGTAGGGATCCCGGTCGGTGTCCTTCTCCACGGTCACGGTGACCTTGTCCAGGGGGAAGCCGAGCCGTTCGGCGGCGATCTGGGCGAAGGCCGTGGTGGAGCCCTGGCCGATCTCGGTCAGGCCGACGTTCACCAGCACGGTGCCATCGGAGTTCATCTTCATGATCACCGCCGTGGCGGTGAAGGGCGGCATGGCCGGGGCCTTGTGCAGGGTGGCGAGGCCCTTGCCGATCTTCAGGCCGGTCTGCAGTTCCCGGGCCTGCTCGGCGGCGGTGAGTTCGCCGTAGTGGATGCCGGCGGCGACCGAGTCGAGGCACTTGCGGATGTCGCCGGTGTGCTCGGTGATCTTCTCGCCGGTGAGGGTGAGCGAACCGGGGCGCAGCAGGTTGAGCCGGCGGAAGGCGAGCGGGTCCATGCCGATGGTCTGGGCCACCAGCTCCATGTGCCGCTCCAGGCCCCAGAAGAACTCCACGTGGCCGAAGCCCCGGTAGGCCGTGCCGTAGGGCTTGTTGGTGTAGACGGTGTAGGCGTCCAGCCAGGCGTTGGGGATCTCGTAGGGGCCGGCCGCGGAATAGCCCGAGGCGCGGGTGACGTTCACCGCATAGTCGGCGTAGGCCCCGGCGTCCCAGTACATCTCCATCTTCTGGGCGCAGATCCTGCCGTCGGCGCGCACCCCGGTCTTGATCTTGTAGGTGAGGGCGCTGCGGCAGGGCAGCAGGCTGAACTCCTCCTCGCGGGTGGCCTGGAACTTCACCGGCCGGCCGCCGGCCTTGCGCGACAGGCAGGCCACCAGGGGCTCCATGTGGATCCCGGCCTTGCCGCCGAAGCCGCCGCCGACGTGCGGGATGATCACCCGGACCTTGGTGAGCGGCAGCTTGAAGGTGTAGCAGAACAGCCCGCGCACGGTGAAGGGCGACTGGGCGCTGGTCCAGATGGTGATCTCGTCGCCGGTCTTCCATTCGACGATGGCCACGTGGGTTTCCATGGGCACGTGCTGCACCGACGGGTTGGTGTACTCCCGCTCGACGATCCACTCGGCCTCCTTGAAGCCCTTGTCGATGTCGCCCTTGCGGCACTTGCTGAGGTTGGCGATGTTGGTGCCGCCCTGGGGCGAGAACACCTCCGGGATGGTGGCGTAGGAGCCCAGGTCGGGGTGGACCAGCGGCGCGCCTTCCTTGATGGCGTCCATGTGGTTCAGCACCGCCGGGGTGACCTCGTAGTCCACGTCGATCAGCTCCACCGCCTCCCGGGCGATGGCCAGGGTGTCGGCGGCCACGGCCACCACCGCCTCGCCGTAGTGGCGCACCTTGCCCTTGGCCAGGATGTCCTTGTCGACCACGTAAAGGCCGAGCCGGTAGTCCAGGTCGGCGCCGGTGAGGATGGCGCGCACCCCGGGCAGCTTTTCCGCCCTGGACAGGTCGATGCCGCGGATGATGGCGCTGGCGTGGGGGCTCTTCTTGATCTGGGCGTGCAGCATGCCCGGCAGGGTCATGTCGCTGGTGTAGACGGCGTCGCCGGTGAGCTTGGCCGTGGCTTCCTGGCGTTCCGGGCTGTGGCCCACGTGCTTCAGGGTGCTGGGGTCGGAATGCTCAAGCATGGGTCATCTCCCCTTTCCGGTCGATCTGCCCGGTGACATCGAGCACGGCCTCGATGATCTGGGTGTAGCCGGTGCACCGGCAGAAGTTTCCTTCCAGGCCCTGCTTGATCTCGCCGACCGAAGGCCTGGGGTTGCGCTCGATGAGCTCCCGCACCGACAGGACCATGCCGGAGCTGCAGAAGCCGCACTGCACCGCGTGGTGCCGGTCGAAGGCCTGCTGGATGTCGGACAGCTTGCCGTCCCTGGCCTCGCCCTCGATGGTCTTCACGCTGGCGCCGTCGACCTCCGCCGCCAGCACCATGCAGGCGTTGACCGTGCGGCCGTCCAAAATGACCGTGCAGGCGCCGCATTCGCCGGCCCCGCAGCCCTCCTTGGTGCCGGTGAGACCCAGATCCTCGCGCAGGAAGCGCAGCAGGGTCCGGTTCTCAGCGACGTCCTTCTCGTAGGAGGCGCCGTTGATGGTGAGCTTGATCTTCATGCCTTCACCTCTTCCAGGAGACGTCGCACGTAGACTTGGATCATGTGTTCCCGGTATTCCCGGGTGCACCGGACATCGCTGATGGGGTGGACCGCCTCCAGGGCGGCCGCGACCACCAGGTCGGCCGGATCGGAGGTCTTCAGGCCGCCGACGTAGATGGGCGTGGGGGCCGCCGAGCTGATGCCCATGCGGATCTCGCCGTCCTGCTTGAGCAGGGCGACGCCGACGATGGCCAGATCGTGGCCGTTGATCCGCTTGAGCTTGCGGTAGTCGCCCGGGGCGCCGGCGGAGCTGGCCGGCACGATGATGCGCTCCAGGATCTCGTCCGGCCGGATCACGGTCTTCTTGACGCCCTTGAAGAATTCCGGAAAGGGCACCTCCCGCTCGCCGCGGCTGGAGGAGATCACCGCCCGGGCCTTCAGGCACAGCAGCGCCGCGGCCATGTCCGAGCAGGGCGAGGCGTTGGCCACGTTGCCCACCACCGTGGCCCGGTTGCGGATCTGGTAGGAGGCGAGGTCGTGGGCGCAGGCCGCCAGCAGCGGGTAATCGGCGCGCACCCGGGCGTCGCGCAGCAGGTCGTTGATGGTGCAGCCGGCGCGGATGATCAGGCCCTCCTCGGCGCTCCAGGCGATACCGCCGAAGTCCTTGACCTTCTTCACGTTGATGACGAACTCGGGGCGGAGCACGCCGTTGCGGATGTTCACCAGGAGGTCCGTGCCGCCCGAGAGCAGGGCCGCGGCCGGGCCCCGGTCGGCCAGCATGGCGTGCAGCTCCCCGCGTGTCTCAGGTGCCAGATACTTGAAGTTGTAAATCATACGACCCCCAAAGTGGTACGGCATGACTACGAGTGGGAACGGCTTACGCCTGGGCATCCCTCCGGAATGCGCCATGCCGCCGTTCACTGGCCTTGTGCTGTCATCCTGGGCCTAGGCCCAGACGCTCAATCCATATAGAAATCCGGTGGTGATATCCATGCCTGAACTGTGTCCGAAGGCGCACAGGTTCACCAACGCGGTGGTAAGGTCGCGCCCGCCCTGGAGGGCGTGCGCCAGGTCATGCAGGGCGCCGAACGTCTTTCCTTCCGCGGCGCAGCGCAGCAGGGTGGCGCTGATCGCGTTGGTGCCGGAAAGCCGCTCGAGGACCAGCTTTTTCAATTCGTGCAGGAAGGGGAGGGGATGGTCCTGGCCGGACCGGCAATGTCCGGCGGCCAGGAAGCCGCACAGGAAATCGTCGCCGCTGGGCGTGAGCCCGCAGCCGAGGCCCACCAGCCGGGAGACCGCGGCCTGGGCCGGGCCGGGGGCGCCGGCCCGGACCGAGCCGCCCAGGTCCGAGGCGGCGGCGGTGAGCCGCTGGCCCAGCATGCCCTGGGCGGCGTCCGAGCCCAACAGGCTGCCGATGCGCAGGTCGGTGCCGGCCTGGGCCTGGGCTCCGGCCAGCCATGCCACGGCGGCCTTCCAGGGCGCGCCGGACCGGAGCAGCGACGGCAGGGGCTGGGTGAGGCGGCGGGTCGCCCTTGCCAAGGAGAGGTGGAGCGGGGCGCCGCCGGCGCGGTCCAGGAAGATGTCGGCAGGGGTGATCCAGCCGGGGCAGCCGGGCTGCAGGTCGAGGCGGGAGAAATCCACGGCGCCGGAGAACAGGATGCTCAGCGGATGTTCGATGGACCGGCGGCTGAGCAGGGTGATGAGATTGCCGCCGGGCTGGGGCTGGAGGTTGACGGCGCTGCGGAAGACACTGTGGATCCGCACCGGGAGCGGGCCCGGCGGGACATCGGCGCCGATGCTGGCGGCCGCCAGGGGGGTGTCAGCCGAGACGGTCATGGGCTCGTACCAGGGCTTCCCTGAGCGCGGCCTGGACCGAGGTCCGCCCCGCTTCGATGTTGCGCCGCACCAGGGCGATCGCCCTGGCGCTGTCGTGCCGCCGGACCGCGTCGATGATCTCCAGGTGCTCCAGGCAGGTGTCGCGCATGCGCTGGGGGGTCCTGATGTCGCTGGCGCGCATGAAGCGGATCCGGTCGTTGATGCCTTGCAGCATGGTCTGGAGCGCCTGGTTGCCGGTGGCCTCGGCGAAGGTCCGGTGGAACGCCTCGTCTTCGCCCACGGGGTAGTTGTCCATGCCGGGCAGGTTGTGCAGGAGCCTGGTCCACTCCAGCTCCAGCGCCAGCAGCGGGGCCTCGGCCATGCCTTCCGCGCAGACGCGCTCCATGACGTGGGTTTCCAGCGCGCTGCGGACTTCGTAGAGTTCGGTGATTTCGGTGAGGTTGAGCTGCTTGACCAGGTACCCCTGGCGCGGCTTCTTGTCGATCAGGTTGCGGTCGGCCAGCATCTGCAGGGCCTCGCGGATGGGACTGCGGCTGACGTTGAACTCCGCGCACAGAAGTTCCTCGGTCAGCCGCTGTCCCGGCGCGTACTCCCAGTGCAGGATCCGCTCGCTCAGCTTGGCGAAAACGTCGCGGCTCAGGCTGTTTTCGGCCATGGGTTTCATCCTTCGATTCCTTTGAACGACAAAGCCATGGTGGAAAAGGATCCTGGCCGCGACGGGCGGGAGGCGTTGACTACGACTTGGGGGCGCCGGATTCGACCTGGGCGTCCGCGGCTTCGTTGCTCAGGTTCAGGCTGTCCAGCAGGTAGAAGAACAGACTGAGCACGATCGCCACGAGGGTCGCCAGGACCATGCCCTTGAGCTGGGTGTGGCCGAAGTCGATGGAGACCCCGGAGATGCCGACCACCAGGACGATGGCGGAAGTCAGGAGGTTGCGGCTCTTGGCGTAGTCGACCTTGGCTTCGATCAGCATGCGCAGGCCGGAGGCGGCGATGACGCCGAACAGCATGATGCAGATGCCGCCGATCACCGGCACCGGGATGCTGCCGATGGCGCCGCTGATCTTGCCGAAGAAGGCGATGACGATGGAGATGACCGCGGCGCCGCCGATGACCCAGACCGAGTAGACCCGGGTGATGGCCATGACGCCCATGTTCTCACCGTAGGTGGTGGTGGGGCAGGAACCGCACAGGCCGGAAAGCATGGTGGAAAGGCCGTCGCCCAGCAGCGAGTTGTGCAGGCCGGGCACCTTCAGCAGGTCGCGGCCGACGATGTTGCTGGTCACGAACAGGTGGCCGATGTGCTCGGAAATCACCACCAGGGCCGCGGGGGCGATGATCAGGATGGAGGGCCAGTCGAAGATCGGGAAGACGAACTTGGGCACCGCGAAGATCGCGCCGTTCTGCACGCCGGTGAAATTCAGGGTCCCCGGGACCCAGATGTTGATGATGGCGGACAGCACGTAGCCGGCCAGGACGCCGATCAGGATCGGAATGGCGGCCATGAAGCCGCGGAACACCATGGAACCCACCACCACGACCAGCAGGGTGAACAGGGCGATGCAGGTGGCCAGGCCGCTGATCTTGCCGCCCATGGTGAAGGCCATGCCGGTGGCGACCGGAGCCAGCTCGAGGCCGATGAGGGCGACGATGGCGCCCATGGCGGCGGGGGGCAGGACGATGTTCAGCCAGGCCCGGCCGGCGAAGCGGATGATCAGGGAGACGATGGAGAATATCACGCCGGCCATGAAGAATCCGCCCAGGGCATGCTGGAAGCCCACGCCGGGGTTGGCGGCCAGGGTGATGCAGGTGATGGTGGGGGCGATGAAGGCGAAGCTGGAACCCAGGAAGGCCGGGGCCTTGCCGCGGCAGACGAAGGTGTAGATCAGGGTCCCGATGCCGTTCATCAACAGCACCAGGGCCGGGTCGACGACCGTGGCCTTGGCGGCGTTGTTGAACAGGATCGGCACCAGGATGGACGCCCCGAACATGGCGAACAAGTGTTGCAGGCTGAGGGGGATGGCCTTGAGCAGCGGCACTCTCTGCTCGACCTGGATGATCTCTCGGGTAGCCATAGTGGCCCTCCATCGGGGTTGGGCGTCCAGCTGCGGGGACGGCACATTGCCGCTCCAGCGCCTTCGGCATTCATTTCAACTGTCAACTTCATGGTTTGCTGCAAGGGTACGAAGCAGAGCGGAAAAGGATGCTCGAAGGGGGCGAAGACCTGGCTGTTGCAGTCTATGAAAAAATAAAGACATTCACCGGTTTCCCGGGGCGTTCGTCGGATTCCTCGACCCGGCTGGTCAACTTCATGCCGGTTTTCGGGTCATCCACCCCCAGCCTTCCGGACGCTCGAAGACCGTTCTCGAATTCCACAATGCCAAACAGGAGATACTTGACATTATAGCCTTCCGGGAGGTTCCAGACCCGGGTCCAGGTGAGCAAAGTTGCCGGCCCTTCCAGCGGAAAGGTCTCCCACTTCCTTCCGGTGACCGGATCGCGGCGGGTGGAGCATTTGCCGCAGATCATCGGCGCCGGGTAGTGGATGGCGCCGCAGGTCTGGCACTTGTAGCCCAGGATTTCCGGGGTCTTGACGTCATACATGCTGAAATCGATCATGGCTGCTCCCGTCAGTCTTTCGCGCAGATGATGGCGACGACGTTGTTGCCGAAACCGCCGAAGTTCACCGACATCCCGTACTTGGGGTCCCGCACCTGGCGGCCTTCCTCGGCTTCCCCGCGCAGCTGGCGCACCAGTTCGACCACCTGGGAGACGCCGGTCGCCCCGACCGGATGGCCCTTGGATTTCAGGCCGCCCGAGGGGTTGATGGGCAGCCTGCCCTTGATGGTGGTCTCGCCCTTGCGCACTGCCAGGTAGGATTTGCCCCGTTCGAACAGGCCGATTTCCTCGCTGATGGCCAGTTCCAGGATGGTGAAGGCGTCGTGCAGCTCGGCGAAGGAGATGTCGCCCGGGGTGAGCCCCGCCATCCTGTAGGCCTTTTCGCCGGCGATGCGCACGGCGTCCAGGCGCAGCGGGTCCTTGCGGTTGTGCACGCAGTGGGTGTCGGTGGCCGAGCCGACGCCGGCGATGCGCACCGGCTTCTTCTTGAACAGCTTGGCCTTGGGGGAATCCATGTTGACCAGCACCAGGGCGGCGGCGCCGTCGGTGACCGGGCAGGTGGAGTAGATGCGCAGCGGCTCGGCGATGTAGTTGTTGACCACGCCGGCCGTCTCGCCGTCGGCGATGGCCTCGATGGTGCAGGTGCCCTGGACGTGGGCGTACTGGTTCAGCGCGCCGTTGTCGTGGTCCTTCACCGCGACCAGGGCCAGGTCGCGCTCGGTGCAGCCGTACTTGTCCATGTAGAGCCTGGCGAACATGCCGCCGAAGCTGGGCAGGGTGAGCCCCATGGCGTACTCCGCCTCGGGGTGGAGCATGGTGGCCACCACGTCCGTGGCCTCCCAGCCGGAGATCTTGCGCATGATCTCGCCGCCCACCACCAGGGCCACGTCCACCATCCCCGAAGCGATCGCCATGTAGGCGATCTTCACGGCGCTTGCTCCGGAGGCGGGACCGTTCTCGATCAGTTCCGCCGGGACCGGTTCCATGTCCAGCTTGCTGACCATGGAGGAAGCCACGGAGCTCTGGTGGCAGAACAGGCCCGAGGCCATGTTGGCCACGAAGACCTGGTCCACCTCGCGGCGCTGCTCGAGGATTCCGGCGTCGATCAGGGCGTCCGTGGCCGCGTAGGCCATCACGTCAGCGAGGTCGTACTCGCTCGAGTTGCCGAATCTGGTGTGTCCGATACCGACGATACCGATCCTTGCGGTCATTGGCTTACCTCTTGAATCCAGGGATCTGGACGTACTCGGTGGGCATGATGAGCTTGTTGGCGGTGGCCAGGATCTCGGGGGGAACCGGACGGGTGCCGGTGCACTTGGAGGCCTTGACCGCGTCCCACAGCTTGCGGGTGAGGCAGAAGGTCGGGCCGCCGCCCAGTTCGTGGCGCACGGCGGGATAGAGCGAGGAGCGGTCTTCCAGCGAGTACTCCAGCATCCAGCGCTTCCAGCCGTTGGGGCTCTCGGCGACGATGTAGACCTCGTCGGCGCCCTGGTACTCGATGTGGTTCTCCATCTTGGCGGCGAACAGCTGGGCGCCGACGCGCAGGCCGCGCTTGATGGTGAGGGTGTGCAGGCTCATGCCCAGCTTGTGGTCCACCGAACGGCTGTTGACGATGCCGGCGATGACCCCGTTGATGGCGCCCACCAGGACGAACTCGTTGGCGGTGCGATAGCGGTACCAGCCGAGCAGTTCCTCGTACATGCGGCAGGCGACGATATCGTAGTAGTCGGCGGCGACGCCGATCAGCGGATAGACGGTGCCCAGCAGCACGCCGACTTCCTCGCGCCGGCATTCGCGCACCACCATGATCTCGCCGCTGGCGAGGGTGATCATCTTGGCGGGGTAGGGGGTGAGTCCGAGTTCAGGGGGACGCAGCTTGAGTTCGAGGGCGTCGATGGCCATGGCTACTCCTATGGGGATGGTTTCTGCGCGCGGCAGAACGGGTTGGGCTACTTCTTCTTCTTGACGGCTTCCTTGTGCAGCCAGGCGTTGGGTTCGCCGGCGATGTCGCCGAACCTGGTCAGGGTCGCCTTGGCCTTCTTTGCCATTAGTTTTTCGTAGCGATCGTCGTCCACGAAGGCGACGATGCGGGAGATGCAGGATTCCCCGTCGACGAAGCGCCAGGGGAAGCAGCCGATCACCGCCCGCTGGTTGAGCAGCAGGTCGATGTCGCCCCCCATGCATTCGGCGTGGATGATGCCATGGTTGAACATCTCCAGGTGCATGAGCTGGTACTTGCCGGCGTCGAACACCTCGTCCAGCGACTTCTTGTACTTCTTCTGGAAGTGGGCGTCGCACTCCTTGGCCTGGGCCGGCATCCATTCCTTGATCTTGGTGTTCATCGGATGGTCGGCGCTGCCGCAGTCCACGCCGATCCAGCGCAGCTTCTTCTTCTTGGCCCAGTCGGCGAACTCGCGGTTCGGCCCGGGGTGCTTGATCATGTAGCGGATCTCGTCGGCCGTGGGCTGGTCCCAGCCGTAGTGGTGGTAGCCGGTGTGGATGATCAGGATGTCGCCTTCCTTCACCTCGACCCGGTCTTCCACCATCTTGGAGGTGTAGACGTCGTAGTCGCCGCACACGTCGGACAGGTCGACGATGGCGCCGTCGTGCATGAGGAAGTCCAGTTCCAGGCTGGCGATGTCCTTGCCCGGGGTGTAGAAGTGGATCTCGCCGTCCAGGTGGGTGCCGACGTGGTTCGAGTGGGTGACCACCTGGCCATTGGCGCCGTTCGGGGCCAGCCGCTTGAAGTACTGCACCTGGAGCGGGATGTAGGTGGGCCAGGGGGGAGTGCCGATGCCGAGGGGAATGCTGAGGTCGATGGGTTTCATGGGGCTCTCCTTGATGAAGGTATCTGGTCGCACCGGTCCGCGAAGGCGGCCAGGGCATCCCGGAAACAGTTTTCAGGCGGTTTCACCAGACCGGCGCCGACCATGCCGACGCCCGGTGACCTGTGCGCGATGCCGGTGTTGATCACCGGCAGGATGCCGGTCTCGATCACCTTGCGGATGTCGATGCCGGTGGGCGAGCCGCGGAAGTTCATGGCCGGGATCTGGTAGGCGGGGTTCTCGGCCACGGTGATCTCGTACATCCGGGTGGTGAACTGGATGGCGTCCTGGGCGGTGCCGCCGACGAACTGCACGATGGCGGGCGCCGCGGCCATGCAGAAGCCGCCGATCCCGGCGGATTCGGTGATGGTGGAGTCGCCCAGGTCCGGGGCGGCGTCCGCCGCGGTGAAGCCGGGCAGGTAGAGGCCGTCGACGATGGAGGCGGGGCCGGTGAACCAGCGGTCGCCCAGGCCGGAGACCCGGATGCCGAAGTCCGTGCCGTTGCGGGCCATGGCCAGGATCACCGTGCTGCCCTCGACGTCCTTGGCGGCGTCCAGGATGCACTTGCAGGCCGGCATGGAGAGGTTCAGGAAGAAGTGGTCGTTGGCGTTGAGGAAGCTGAGCACTTTGGCCAGCTTGGCCCGCGGCTCATCCAGCTGGACCAGCCAGGGGGCCAGTTCGCGGATGATCAGCGAGGTGGCCGCGCGGTTGCGGTTGTGGCCTTCGTCGCCCATCTGCAGGGCCTGGGCGATCACCGACCGCAGGTCGATCGGCCCGTGGTTGTTCAGCACCTGCTTCATCACCGGGGCCAGCTCGGTCTCGATCCAGCGCAGCCGGTCCAGCACTTCATCGGAGAAGGCGCCGTAGCGCAGCACCTTGCCCAGGCCTTCGTTCACCGTGCAGAAGGCCCGGTTGCCGAAGGCGGCGTTCTCCATGATCCACACCGGCATGCGCGCGGTCACCACGCCGGCCATGGGGCCCACGGCGTTGTGATGGTGGCAGGGCTCGAAGCTGATCCGGCCGGAGGCGGCCAAGGCCTCGGCCTCTTCGCGGGTCTTGGCAAGGCCTTCATAGATCAGCCCGCCGATGACGGCCCCGCGCATGGGGCCGAACATGCGCTCCCAGGTGATGGGCGGCCCGGCGTGCAGGATGGTGGTGCGGGTCATGCCCGGGATCACGTCCGCGGCGACGCCGATACCCACCAGCATCGGCTTGCCCTTGAGGATGATCTCGGCGACCTTGCGGTTGGCGGCGTCCACATCGACGGCGCTGCGCTCGATCCGGTCCAGGGCCGCGAGCATGGCCTTGTTGCCGCCCGCGGGCGGCTTCCAGTCCAGCTGGACGGCTTCGGCGCCGTTGGCCGCGAGGTTCTCGGCGAACGAAGCCAGGCCCAGGTTCACCACCGACAGGTCCTGCTGGAACAGCTGCACGATCGGCTCGACGTTCATTTCGCACCCTTCCTTTGCAGCTTCTCCAGCAGCCTCACCGCGAGCATGGAAGCCTGGTAGTTCGAGGGCAGCACCACGCAGCCGGCCGCTTCGAGCGTGGCCTTCTGCGCCGCGAAATTCTGGAAATCCTTATGGGTGCCGGTGATCGAGGCGAGCACCGGGAGGTAGCCGCCGCGCCCGCGCGCCGCCGCCTTCAGGGCCGCCAGGGCCGGGGCCAGCGCCCCCGCCGGGTCCTCGTGGGAACCGTAGCCCAGGACCACGTCGACGATGGCCACGGCGATCCCCGGGTCATCCAGTTCAGCCATGATCCGGTCGGTGCGGGTGCTGGGGTCGATCATCGGGTGCGGGCGGCCCACGGTGAAGGTGTCGTCGCCCAGGTCCACCACCGTGTGGCCGATGGACCGGTGCGGATCAGGCGGCACGAAGGCGGGGTCGGTCTGGTTGTTGGAGTGCACTGCGCCGGTGAGCTGGTGCAGCAGGATCCAGGCTTCGTCGGCCAGGGTGCCGCCGGTGTAGTAGCCGCGGAGGTACTGCTGGGCGGGCAGCATGCCCCTGGTTTCGGCTTCCAGGATGGCTTCGATCTCCGCCTCGGGCAGACTGAACCTGCGCGGCTGGTAGGGCCGGCCTTCGGCCAGGGCCACGGCCATGCCCGCGGTCTCCTCCAGGTTGGTGGCGAAGTGCACCACCGACCCGGCCCTGGGCTCCGGCGCCAGCCCGATGAAATGCACCACGGCGGGCTTGCCGGCCTGCTCCAGGGCTTCCACCACCAGGGCCGCCTGAGCCCGGGCCGGGGGCTTGGAGAGGACCACGATGACGTTGGTGTCCTCGTCCTGGGCCAGCGCTTCGATGGCCATGAGCATGGTCGAACCGCCCACTTTGGCGTTCTTCAGGTCGCGGCCGCCGGTGCCGATGGCCTGGCTGATGCCGGACTGGGCCCGGTCCACCAGGCAGGTCACCTCCTGGATGCCGGTGCCCGAAGCGCCCACCACCCCGACCGGGCCGCGCCTGACGATGTTGGCGAAGCAGAGCGGCTTGCCGTTGATGATCGCGGTGCCGCAGTCGGGCCCCATCATCAGCAGGCCCTTCTCCCGGGCGAGGCCCTTCAGGGCGATCTCGTCCTCCAGGGTGATGTTGTCGGAGAACAGCATGACGTGCAGGCCCAGTTCCAGGGCCTTGCGCGCCTCGCGCACCGCGTAGGCGCCCGGCAGCGAGATGACCGCCAGGTTGGTGCCGGGCACCCGTTCCACCGCCGCGGCCAGGCTGGCCGGCGCGCCGAGCGCCCCGGCGCCGGCCGGAGCCTTCTTCCTGCCCAGGACCTGCCTGGCGGCCGCCAGGGCCCGTTCTACGGCTTCCGGATCGGCACCATCCACCGCGATGAGCAGGTCGTTCGGGCCGGCGCCGGCCAGTTCCTCCGCCGCGAAGCCCATGGATCCAAGAAGTTCCAGGTTCATATCGGTGCCCATGGCGACGATGGCGTCCACCACGCCCGGGGTGGTCTTCAGTTCCCGGCTCATGAGCATCAGGAACACCGAATCGAAATAGGAATCCTTCTTGACGAGCGTCTTCTTCATGAGACCTCCAAGAGCTTCCTGGAAATGGGCTGCCATGCGGCTTCCGGTCGGACCTGACCCTGGCGGCATCGGTGATTCTGCGAGATCGGCGAATTGGACGTGGCTATTGGATGAAGCAAAGGTATACCGTCTTGTACACAATCGCCAAGAAGAAATTTCGGGTATCTTTGAATATTTTTTAACTACGTTTAATTTCTTATATTTGGATTTGACCGGGTCAGCGGAAGGCGGGAATCCCGGTCACTTCCTGGCCGACGATGAGCGTCTGCATGTCGTGGCTTCCCTCATAGGTATAGACGCTCTCCAGGTTCGCCATGTGGCGCATGACCGGATACTCGTCCAGGATGCCGTTGGCGCCCAGGATGGTCCGGGCCTTGCGGCAGATCTCCAGGGCCGCGTTGACGTTGTTCATCTTGGCCATGGCGACCTGGGCGGGCGTGAGCACGCCGCGCTCCTTGAGCCCGGCCAGCTGGAAGGCCAGCAGCTGGCCCTTGGTGAGCTCGGTGACCATCCACGCCAGCTTCTCCTGCTGCAGCTGGAACGAGGCGATCGGCCGGTCGAACTGGATCCGGGTCTGGGCGTAGTCCAGGGCGCACTGGTAGCATGCGTCGGCGGCGCCCAGAACGCCCCAGGCGATGCCGTAGCGGGCCTGGGTCAGGCAGGACAGGGCGGTCTTGAGGCCCAGGGCCTGGGGCAGCAAGGACTCCCGCTCGTCCACCTCCACGTCCTCGAGCACCAGCTCCGAGGTCACCGAGGCGCGCAGGCTCCATTTGCCGTGCATTTCCGGCGCGGAGAAGCCCCTGGTCCCCCGCTCCACCAGGAACCCGCGGATGCCTTCGGCGGTGCGGGCCCAGACCACCGCCACATCAGCGACGGTGCCGTTGGTGATCCACATCTTGGTGCCGTTGAGGCGCCAGCGGCCGGGCCCGGAGCGCTCCGCCCGGGTCAGCATGCCGCCCGGATTGGAGCCGAAATCCGGCTCGGTGAGGCCGAAGCAGCCGATCTTCGCGCCGCTGGCGAGCAGCGGCAGCCACTTCTCCTTCTGCGCCTCGCTGCCGTAGGTGAAGATCGGCCACATCACCAGGGAACCCTGCACCGACGCGAACGAGCGCAGGCCCGAATCGCCCCGCTCCAGCTCGTACAGCAGCAGCCCGTAGGCGCTGTGGGAGAGGCCGGCGCAGCCGCAGCGTTCCGGCAGGGTGGCGCCGAAGAAGCCCAGCTCGCCCATCCTGCCCACCAGGCCGGAGGGGAAGGTCTGGTCCTGGGCGTGGCGCTCGATTCCGGGCAGCACTTCGCGGTTGACGAACTCCCGGGCGGTCCGGCGCACCATCCGCGCCTCCTCCGACAGGAGCGCCTCCAGCCCGAGGTAATCCGTCATGTGCTCCAGGCGTGCGTAGCTTCCGCTCATGAGTAAGCTCCTGTTCCGGGGGCTGATGCTATCATCACAATGCTAACTCCCACAAAGAGAACACCATGATGAATCCGACCCGACGAATCGCCATCTGCACCGGTGGAGGGGACGCCCCGGGCCTCAACGCGGTCATCCGCGCCGCGGTCATCAGCGCCATGGACCGCGGCTGGGAGTGCTACGGCATCCGCGAAGGCTTCAACGGCATCTTCTTCCCGGAACGCTATGCGGACGGCGGCGTGTTCCGGCTCACCCGCGACCGGGTGCGCGGCATCACCCACCTGGGCGGCACCATCCTGGGCACCACCAACCGGGGCAACCCGCTCTGCTTTCCCCTGAAGATGCCCGACGGCACGGTGCGCGAAGTGGACCGCACCGACGAGATCCTGGAATTCTTCGCCAAGCGGGAACTGGACGCGCTGATCTCGATCGGCGGGGACGGCTCCCTGACCATCGCCAATGCCTTGGCCCAGAAAGGCCTGCGCGTCGTCGGCGTGCCCAAGACCATCGACAACGACCTGGACAAGACCTTCACCACGTTCGGCTTCGACACGGCCGTGGCGTTCGCCACCGAATGCCTGGACCGGCTGCACAGCACCGCCGAAAGCCACCAGCGGGTCATGGTGGTGGAGATGATGGGCCGCTACGCGGGCTGGATCGCGCTGCACGCGGGCATCTCCGGCAGCGCCCATTCCATCCTCATCCCCGAGATCCCCTTCGACCTGGACAAGGTGGCCGCCAAGGTGCGCGCCCGGGACCGCCAGGGCCGGATGTACTCCCTGGTGGTGGTGGCCGAGGGGGCCAAGCCGAAGGATGGCCAGCGCAACCTGCTCGCAGCGGCGGAGATCGGGCACCAGGAGCGGCTGGGCGGCATCGGCGAGCTGGTGGCCAAGGGGCTGCAGGCGCGCACCGGCAAGGACTCCCGGGTGGTGGTGCTGGGCCACCTGCTCCGGGGCGGCAGCCCGACCACCTTCGACCGGCTCGCGGCCCTGCGCTTCGGCGCCGCCGCGGTGCGCGCCCTGGAGGAGGGCCAGAGCGGCATCATGGTGGCTCTGGCCAACAGCTGCGTGAACTACGTGCCGCTGGAGGAAGTGGCCGGGCGCATGCGCTGCGTGCCGCTGGACGGCGACACCATGCAGACCGGGCGGGACCTGGGGATCTGCTTCGGCGATTGAACCGGGTTCCGGTCCACCCCCGGGTAGCGGCCGGCGCGAACCGCCCTATATTGAATGCCAGCCAATTGATGGAAGGATCATCAACCCGTTCGCCGGTTGGACGGGAGGGATCCGGGGTGAGGTGACGTTTGATAATCAGGCTTTCCCTGAACGGCAGAAACGCCCAGCGATTCCATCCATGAACATCATGGGAGCTTTGGCCGTCCTTGCGGGAACCTCCCTGGCCCTGCTGGGAACCTCGGCTCTGGAAGCCCAGGCGCTGAGTTGCGGCGCCCAGGTCAGCCTCTGCTTCCCGCAAGGCGACCTGGGCGCCAGCGGCTTCCTGGACCACAGGTTCGGCGGCGGCCTGGGCCTGCAGCTGGGCATCGCCTTCCCGGGCGGTCACGTCATCGTGCCGCGGGTCGACTGCGCCGAGTTCAGGAATGCCGGCAATGGCGACGCGAAGGCGCGCGTCTACCAGGTTGGCTTGGATTATGACTGGTACCCCTTCACCGGGCGTGCCGAGGACGGCGCCTACCTGGGGTTCGGTGTGGGCTACGGGTTCACCCATTACCAGCAGACCACCCCGTACGGCCGGCTCAGCGACACGCCAAGCAATGTCTACTACGCCTTCGCGGCGGGCTACCGGTTCACCCGGCACCTGGGCGCTGAGCTGCGCTACACCTACGTTGAATACACCCCCACCTTCACCGGCGCCGAGTCCACCATCGACGCGCCCGCCGCCAATGCGAGTCTGACCATCCACTTCTGACCATCGAAAGGAGGGCATCGGGTCATGAGGGCCGCAGCGACGATGATCCTTCTGCTGGCCTTGCCCGCCCGGGGCCAGGAGGAGCACCTGGGGCCGGCCCCCACCCGCGACCAGTACCCCATCAACTTCCAGACGCTCAGCTACATTCCGGCACCCCCCGATGTGCTGGCGTCCGGCAGGTATGAGGCGGACTTGCAGACGGTGGAGGCCAACACCCTGGATTTCTCCAACGCGGTCCAGTTGCTCCTGGTGACGCCGCCCCCGCCGCAACGCCTGAGCATCACCCCCGCCCAGGCCCAGGAATGGGGCGCACGCTACCCGACGATCCCGCTGCTGTACTACTTCCAGATGGAGACCAACCTCGCCACCCTGCGGTTGCGCACCGGCCTCGGGCACGGCTGGGAGGCCTCGGTGATGGTGTCTTTCTTCAGCGCGGCCGGCGGTTTCGAGGACGGCCTGATCGAGAACGTCCACCACTCTTTCGGGTTCAACGATGTCGGCCGCACTTCGGTGCAAAGGGACCAGGTGCGGGTCGTCGTGATCCAGAACGGCCAGTTGACCTACTATTCCGACCGGGGGGTCCGCCCCACCATGCTGGATCCGCTCCTGGGCCTCACCCAGAACCTGTATGACAGTGAGCGCTTCGCGATGGCGGTCAACCTCCAGCTGAAGCCGCCGGTGACCCGCGACCTGTATTACGCCAGCAACGGCTGGGATTCGGCCCTCCAGTTCACCGGCAGATGGAGCCCCAATGCCTCCGTGGACACCTATTTCGGGGTCGGCGCCGTGCATCGCCAATCGGGCAGCCTGCTGTTCAACCGTGACGGTTTCCGGGATCAGCTGGGCGTCCACGCGATGATTGAAGGATGGCGCGACGGTTCCTGGCGTCCCTTCCTCCAGTTGGTCTACCTGACCGGGACGGCCTACCCCGTCTCGGGAACCCAATGGAACCAGCCCTCCCTCCAGCAGGACCTCGGGCTGCACTGGCTGTGCGCCCCGAACCTGGTGTTCACCTTCCGCTACCTCAAAGACATCACCACCAACAACAACACCATGGAGATGGCCCTGATCATGGAGGCCGCGTGGCGTTTCGGGACGGCCCGGCGGTGATCGATGGGGTTGACACGCTCCGGACCCCAGGCCAATCTCGTAAAAGGTCATGGACCGGAAAGGGGGTTGAGATGGAAAACCGTGAACAAAGCGAACCTCCGTCGTGCAGCCTCCCCTCGCGGTCCTGAACATTCCATAGCGGATGTCCAAGGGGCTGGTCGGAACGACAAGCGTCGCGCCTGACCGGTAGGCAGTGCGAAGGGTGGAATCCCGCGGGCTGGACGCTCGCCGAGGGAAGGCATTCCGGACTGGCCCTGTGGTCGAACCATGGATCTGATGGACAACGGGTGGAGGAACCACCACGACTCCGGCCAAGGGCCGAGCCGTGTCCGTTTGCCCGCAGCATCCTGACGCCCCCGGCGCCGGGCAGGCCGGCCCCAGCCCTGGGCCGCAACTCCCATCGAACGATCTTCGAAAGCATCGCCATGGCAACCATCACCGACACCGCCAAAGCCGCTCCGGGCATTCAGCCCGCCGGCGGGGACTTCCTCAGCCGGACCCGGGTCGTCAAATCCCAGTGGATGCAGCGCATTCTTACCTTCCTCATGGTGTTCGGCCCCGGCCTCATCGTGATGGAGGCGGACAACGACGCCGGCGCCGTGTCCACCTACACCCAGGCCGGCGCCCAGTACGGCCTCAAGCTCATGTGGCTCCTGCTGCTCCTGTTGCCGGTGTGCTATTTCTGCCAGGAGATGGTGGTGCGCCTGGGCATTGCCACTGGGGAAGGCCACGCCGCCATGATCTACAAACGGTTCGGCAAGTGGTGGGGCCGCTTTTCCCTGTTCGATCTCCAGCTGGTGAACTTCCTGACCCTGGTCACGGAGTTCGCGGCCATCAACCTCGCCTTCAGCGCCATCGGCGTCTCGCCCTACGTTTCGGTCCCCCTGGCCGCGGCTGGACTGGTGACGATGGTGCTGACCGGCAGCTACCTGCGCTGGGAACGGGTCACCATCTTCCTGTGCCTGCTGGATTGCTGCTGGGTCTGGCTGGGCATCAAGGGGGGCTTCTCCGCCCATGAGGTGGCGCGCAACACCCTCTTGCCGTCCCTGCCCGCCGGCGGCATCAGCATGGATTACGTCTTCCTGATGATCGCCATCGTCGGCACCACCATTGCGCCCTGGCAGTTGTTCTTCCAGCAGAGCTGCATCGCCGACAAGAAACTGCGCTTCAAGGACCTCAACGCCTCCCGCCTGGACACGCTGATCGGCTCGGTGTTCACCATCGTGGTGGCCGGGGGCATGATGCTGGCGGGCGCCTACCTCTTCAAGCACCACCTGCCCTATGCCGACCCGGCCCAGATGGCCGGGCTTCTGGGCCCCAGCCTTGGCCCGGTGGTGAAATCGGCGGTGCTGATGCTGATGGTGAACGCCGCCATCCTGGGCACCACGGCCATCTCGCTTTCCAGCGCCTGGGCCTGGGCCGAGGTGAAGGGGTGGGACCATAGCCTCCAGCTGAAGTTCAAGGAAGCCCCGGGCTTCTACACCACCTACGTCCTCGCTGTGTTCTCGGCGGCGGCCATCGTGCTGATCCCCAGGGCTCCCCTGCAGCTCATCATCATCGGCGTGCAGGTGCTGGCAGGATTGGTGCTGCCCAGCGCCATCGTGTTCCTGCAGATCCTGCTCAACGACAAGGAACTGCTGGGTGAGCAGTGGGTGAACAAGCCCTGGAACAACCTCGTCAACTGGACCATCATCGCGGTCCTGTTCGCCCTCTCCGGCATCCTCGCCGCCCAGGTGCTGCTGCCCAGCCTGTTCCCGGCGGCTTCCGCCTGAACCGCGGCCCGCAAAGATCCCATCGTCATTCCCAAGGAGAAAGCCATGACCAGCCAGACCGAAACCCTCGACACCTTCATGGACCTGGAGTCCGCCCACGACCACCGCGCCGGCAAGGGCTACGTGGTGATCCATCCCCTTTACGACGCGCCCGAAGCCAAGTGCAGCGCCGACCACCTCGGTCCCATCAAGCTGAGCCTGGGCAGCCGGATCGCCCTGACCGCCGTGCGTGGCTACCTGGTTGCGATCATGCTCATGGGCGCCTACCGTGTGGTGGCGATGGCCATCGCCAGGCGCTGAAGCCCTCGTCGAATAGGGCTATTTGACGCTGGGCGGGAGGACGCCTTCCGCGCGGTTTGCCTGGCGCCGGTCGATGGCGCGCTGGATGGCGGTCTCGATCGGGCCGCAGACGATCAGCAGGAGCAGGGTCCCGGCGAAGCCGACCATCAGGACCGGCCAGGCCGCCAGGGCGCACGAAACGCCCAGGGCCGCCACCACCAGGATGGCCGCGGCCGTGGTCAGGCCGAGCACATGGACCTGGTCCGGTCCGCGCAGGATCACGCCCGCGCCCAGGAAGCCGATGCCCGAGACGATGCCCTGGGTGACGCGGCTGGCGGCGTCCGAGCTGTTGGCGCCATGCTGCAGGGCGTACTGGGTGACGGTCAGCACCAGCATGCAGGACCCCAGGGCCACCAGGCCCAGGGTGCGCAAACCGATCGATTTGTGGTGCAGGTCGCGGTTGATGCCGACCACGGCTCCCGCCAGGATGGCCGCGCCGATGCGCAGGGCCGCGTCGATCCAGTTGGCGGGTGCAACGATTGCCATGGGCGCCCACTCCTCTCCGGTAGATCAGGTTATCTTGCAGTGGATCCAGGCATCTTCGTTGAACGCGTAGACGGCGCACATGCGGTGGTAGCCGTCGGCGATCACCACCGTGCCGTTCGGTTCATCCCGCACCAGCAGGATCGGCGAAAGGCCTTGCTCCTGTTTGATCTTTTCGATGTCACTTTCCACGTGGGAATTGCTCACCCCCAGCAGGGAAAGCCGGGATGCCCGGAAAATGTCCTTGGCCTTGAACTGCACAATCGGTGCGCCTCTGAGCCCAGCCAGGAGCTCGACGAGCCGGTTCCCGCCGTAGATGAGGCTGAGATAGGATTCAGCGGCCTTGTAGTTGTGCTCTTGCACGACCTCAAGCCAATGGATTCCGGTCGGCTTCAACTTGGCCATCTTGGCGTCTCCACAACGAAGTCAACGGGTTTTGAATGAGCCTTTAGTCGCCCAGTATAGGGCCTATTCGCGCTCTTGGCACGGCTTCCTCTTCAGGGAGGGGGGCCCAGCGGCGAGTGTGGCTTTGGAGGAGACGCCGCAGGTTTTCGGATCGATTTGGTTCAACTGGGCGATCGTGCCCATTTGGCCGTTGTCGTCGATCTGAATGAGGATCCCCAGCAGGCGTAGCACGTTGTAGGGATGTAAAGGAGCATAGGGTTTTTGTCCTTCGCGCACGCTCACCAGCGGGACACGGTGGTTCTGGGTCTTATAGCCAGGATCCTGCATCTCCCCCAGGCGGTTGAAGAATACGGTGCCCCGGGGGGTCGGGGCGGTCCGGTCAGGCCAGGAGTGCCTGGGCCTCGGCCCACCACCGCGGGGCCAGTTCGGCGGCGGGTTCTGAGCGGGCCAGATGGGCAGATTGGCCGGCCCAGGCCTGCATCCGCTGCAGGTCTCCGGCCCGCACGGCCGCCGCCCGCATGCCGGCGGTCAGGCCCCGCTGCACCGGATAGGGCGCAGGGGCCGGCGCTCCAGGCGCACCCGCGGCGCGCACATAGTCGGTGGCAAGACTGCGCCCAACCCGGCCGCTGAAGGCCCGGGTCAGCACGGTGTCCTCCGGCGCCGTGGCAGCAAGGCCATCGGCCCAGGGACGGGGCAGACCCGCCTCGGGGCAGCGCAGGAAACCGGTGCCCACCGCCACGGCGCTGGCGCCAAGGGCCAGGGCCGCCGCCAGTCCCCGGCCGTCGGCAATGCCGCCCGCGGCCACCACCGGGATCCGCACCGCATCGGCAATCGCCGGCAGCAGGGCGAATAGCCCGACCAACCCGCGCTCGGCCGCGGTGGCATCGAAACAACCACGGTGGCCGCCCGCCTCCATGCCCTGGGCGACAATCACGTCAGCCCCGGCCGCCTCTGCCGCGAGCGCTTCGCCCAGGGTGGAAACGTTGGCGAACCAAGCGCGCTTGCCAGCCTTCAGGCGCGCCACAAAGGCCGGCGGGAACAGGCCCATGACCGAGGACGCCACCGGCGCCCCCGAGTCAAGCAATGCCTCACACTGGGCCTCGAAATCGGGCAGAGCGGTCTCCCCGGCCTCCTCCGGCACCGGGGGGCCCCATTCCGCCAGGAAGCGCCGGACCTGGGCCTCCTGGTCGAGGTCACGGAACGGCGGCGGGTCGGGAACCCAAAGGTTGAGCAGGAACGGACCACTGTCCAGGGCGCGCACGGCCCGAACCCAGGCCGACATCTCCTCCGGGGGCATGAGCAGCGCGCCACAGGCGCCCATCCCTCCGGCCGCCATCACCGCGCAGGATAGGGCCGGTGCGCTCACCCCGGCCATGGGCGCCAGCACCACGGGCAAGCGCAGACCATAGCTGCCACAGAAGGCTTCGACCCGCGACCGCACCGTAGCCATGAGGCACCTCCCCCTGAGAAGGATAGGAACCGGGGCGTTGCCGGCCACGATTACAATTCGTTGGCATTCAGACTCCCTCGATCCGTCACCTCGGGGTGGCGTTGTGCGCAAGTGACGCGGAGGCAGCCGAGGTTCGCCGAGAAAAAGATCATGGGCGGAGGGTGCTTGCTTATTGAAGCTGTTTCAGGGATGTTGCACTAAGTGCAGGAGCGGGGTGCCCTCTATGCTCTGTCGTCCTCTAGACCACCGCCGACGGCAGCGGCCGTCCGGCGAAGTGGGCCTCCAGGTTGGCCAGCACCAGATTGCCCATGTCCAGCCGGCACTCCGCCGTGGCGCTGCCCATGTGCGGCTGCAGGACCACATTGTCCAGGGCCAGCAGCTCCCCGGGCACCCGCGGTTCGTCGCGGAACACGTCCAGACCCGCCGCGCCGAGCCGGCCGGAGCGCAGCGCCTCCACCAGGGCCTCCTCGTCGACGATGCTGCCCCGGGCGATGTTGACCAGGATGCCGTCCGGGCCGAGGGCGTCGAGCACCTCGGCGTTGACCATCCCCAGGGTGCCGGGATTGCCCGAGGCGGCGACGAACAGGACATCCGAAGCGCCGGCCAGCTCGACCAGGCTGGCCACGAAGGGGTAGGGCACGCCGGGGCGCGCGGCCCGGCCGGTGTAGGCCACGCTCATGCCGAAGCCCAGCGCGCGGCGGGCGATGGCCTGGCCGATGCCGCCCAGGCCCAGGATCCCCGCCCGCTTGCCGCTCACCCGGCGGGCCAGGGGCAGGGACTTCGTGGGCCAGAGGCCCTGCCGGACGAAGCTGTCGGCCACGCAGATCCGGCGCGAGGCGGCCAGCAGCAGGGCCAGGGCCAGATCCGCCACGTCCTCGGTGAGCACCCCGGGGGTGGTGGTCACCCGCACGCCCCGCTCCCGGGCATGGGCCAGGTCCACCTTGTCGGTGCCCACGCCGCGGATGGCGATCAGTTCCAGCCCGGGCAGCGCATCGACGACGGCATTGGCCACCCCGCCCGCGCCGGTGGTGACCACGGCGCGGATGGCCGGGCCCACCTCCGCCAGCAGCGCCTTGGGATCCGCGGCCAGGTCCAGACGGTGGACCTGGTAGGCGGCGTCCAGCGCCCCCTGCAGGACCGGCGCTTGCATCGGTTGAGTCTGGAGGATTTGGGGTCGCATGAAAGGGATTGTAACGCCGCCCCGGCTACCTGGACAATTCGCCCGCCACCTTGGCCGCCATTTCCACGCCCCGGGCCACCACCGAACGCAGGCGGCCGTCTTCCAGCACCAGCAGCCCGGCCACGGTGCAGCCGGCCGGGGTGGTGACGTCGTCCCGCAGGGCGGCGGGGTGCCGGCCGGTGGCCAGGACCATTTCCGCGGCCCCCTGCGCCACCCGGGCGGACAGTTCCAGCGCCACCGAGCGCGGCAGGCCGCGCATGACGGCGCCTTCGGCCATGGCCTCGAGCACCATGTAGATGAAGGCCGGACCGCTGCCGGACAGGCCGGTCACCGTGTCCATGTGCTTCTCCTCCAGTTCCAGCACCGCCCCCAGGGAGGTGAACAGCAGATGGGCCAGGGCCAGGTGCGCGTCCTCGGCGCCCGGACCCCGGGCCAGCACGGTGACGCCCTTGCCGATGGCGCAGGGCGTGTTGGGCATGGCCCGCACCACCGGGCAACCCGGCGCCTGCGGGGCCAGGCGGGCGGTGGACAGCCCGGCGGCGATGGAGATCACCAGGGGGTGGTGCTCCAGCGCCCCGGCCTCGCGCAGTCGGGTCATGAGCCCCTCAATATCCCTGGGCTTGACGCAGAGCACCAGGGCATCGGCCGCCTTGGCCGCATCCACATTGAGCAGGGTGGCGAGGCCCAGCCCGTCGTCCTTGGGATTCACCCCCTGCGGATGGGGCCGGCGCACCCCCACCCTCAGGGTGTCCGGGGTGGCGACGCCGCTCCTGATCAGGCCGCCCGCGAGCGCCTGGCCCATGGTGCCGTAGCCCAGGATGGCAATGACCGGCAGGGGGTTGGGAACATTCATGGTAGACCTTTCAAAAAGCCGGAAATGTAGCCCGGAGCCCCAAGCGCCATCATGGCATTGTACATGGCCCGCGCCGGCCTAAACCATGCCCTCTGGGCCGGGTCCAACCTTGAGGGCCGGTCTGGACCCTTGCTTTAACAACAATGTGACACCCATCCTTAATTCAGGTTGTTACAATCAATCCGCAAGGTCTTGTTAATGCGCTGTTCTCTCCCCTGCCAAGGGGATCTTTTTAACCCTCGGCCACCATCCCCTTGACAGGTATTGAAAGCCTATGGACGCGAACGCGACTGCCAACCAACCTTTCATTTCGGATACACCGGCGGCCAAGAAAGCAGCGACGGGTTGGCGCCGCTGGCAGGTGCTGTTGCCGGTGTGCCTGGCGCTGGTGATCGCCGCGGTGCTGGTGGTGCGCGCGGTGAAGGCGTCCGCGGTCAAGCCGGTGCCGGTGGTGCGTACGGTTCCGGTGGTGACGGCGCCGGTCCGCAAGGCCGACCTGCCGGTGAACCTGTCCGGGCTCGGCACGGTGGTGCCCACGGACGCGGTGACGGTGCACACGCGCGTGGACGGCCAGCTCATGTCCGTGAATTTCCGGGAAGGCCAGGCGGTGCGCCAGGGCGACCTGCTGATGCAGGTCGATCCGCGGCCCTTCCAGGTCCAGCTGCTCCAGGCGGAAGGCCAGATGGCCAAGGACCAGGCCATGCTCAAGAACGCCCGCATGGACCTGGAGCGCTATCGCACCCTGGTCAAGCAGGGCATCATCCCCCAGCAGCAGATGGACACCCAGGTCTCCACCGTGGACCAGGCCGAGGCCGCGGTGAAGAGCGACCAGGGCGGCGTGGAGAGCGCCAGGCTGAACCTGACCTACAGCCGCATCACCGCGCCGGTTTCCGGCACCGCCGGCCTGCGCCTGGTGGACGCGGGCAACATGGTCCATGCCGCGGACGCCACCGGCCTGGTGGTGATCACGCCGCTGTCCCCGATCAACGTGATGTTCACCATCCCCGCCGACAACATCCAGCATGTGCTGGCCAACAGCCGGGTCGGCAAGCCCCTGGCGGTGGACGCCTATGACCGGGACTTCGCCAAGAAGCTCGCCTCGGGCGTGCTGCTGGCGGTGGACAACCAGGTGGACCCCACCACCGGCACGGTGCGGCTCAAGGCGCAGTTCCCCAACAAGGACAGCGCGCTCTTCCCCAACCAGTTCGTCAACGCCAAGCTGCAGACCGACATCCTGCAGGGCGCCCTGATCGTCCCGGCCGCTGCAGTCCAGCGCAGCCCCAGGGGCAACTTCATCTACGTGGTCAAGGCCGACAACACGGTGGAACTGCGGCCGGTGGAGATCCTGCTGACCGAAGGCGACAGCATCGCGCTCAAGAGCGGGGTCGCCGAGAACGAGAAGGTCGTCATCGACGGCCTCGACAAACTGAGCCCGGGCACCAAGGTCGCCCCCACAGAAGCTACTGCCAAGAGCAAGCCATGAGCGCGAAGCAGGAGCGGAGCGCCACCGGCCGCAGGACGGCCCCGGAGGGGCTGCGCACAGGAGGTGCGCAGTGAACCCGTCTAAACCCTTCATTCTTAGGCCCATCGCAACCTCCCTGCTGATGGCCGGGCTCATGCTGGTCGGGCTCCTGGCGTTCAAGGAGCTGCCGGTTTCGGCCCTGCCCCAGGTGGACTACCCCACCATCCAGGTGGAGACCTTCTATCCGGGCGCCAGCCCGGACGTCATGGCCACGGCCATCACGGCGCCCCTGGAGCGGCAGTTCGGGCAGCTGCCGGGGTTGAACCAGATGACCTCATCCAGCTCCGACGGCAGCTCGATCATCACCCTGCAGTTCGTGCTGGACCTGAACATCGACGTGGCCGAGCAGCAGGTGCAGGCGGCGGTGAACGCCGCGGGCACCTACCTCCCGGCCAACCTGCCCAATCCGCCCATCTACAGCAAGACCAACCCGGCCGACGCGCCCATCCTCACCCTGGCGCTCACTTCGGACACCCTGTCGCTGCCCAAGGTGGAGGACTTCGCCGACACCCGCCTGGCCCAGAAGATCTCCCAGCTGCCCGGGGTGGGCCTGGTCAGCATCAGCGGCGGCCAGAAGCCGGCGGTGCGGGTGCAGGTCAACCCGGCCGCCCTGTCCTCCTACGGGCTCACCCTGGAGGATGTCCGTTCCACGGTGAACAACGCCAACGTGAACGAGGCCAAGGGGGCCTTCGACGGCAAGCTGCAGTCCTACGCCATCGGCGCCAACGACCAGCTGCTCAGCAGCGCCGAGTACAAGCCCCTGGTCATCGCCTACAAGAACGGCAGCCCCATCCTGCTGTCCGACATAGCCACCGTGGTGGACGACACCGAGAACGTCAAGCAGGCGGCCTGGGTGAACCAGACCCCCGCCGTGGTGCTCAACATCCAGCGCCAGCCCGGGGCCAACATCATCGCCGTGGTCGACCGGATCAAGACCCTGCTGCCCCAGCTGAAGGCCTCCATCCCCCCGGCGGTCAAGCTGCAGATCCTCACCGACCGCACCACCACCATCCGCGCCTCGGTGGAAGACGTGGAATTCACCCTGATCCTCACCATCATCCTGGTGGTGGCGGTGATCTTCGTGTTCCTGCGCACCATCCCGGCCACCATCATCCCCAGCGTGGCGGTGCCGCTCTCTTTGGTGGGAACCTTCGCGGTGATGTACGTGCTGGGCTACAGCCTGAACAACCTCACGCTCATGGCCCTGACGATCTCCACCGGCTTCGTGGTGGACGACGCCATCGTCATGATCGAGAACATCATGCGCTACATCGAGGAGGGGGTGGCGCCCATGGAGGCGGCGCTGCGCGGCTCCGAGCAGATCGGCTTCACCATCGTCTCGCTGACCGTTTCGCTGATCGCCGTGCTGATCCCGCTCCTGTTCATGGGCGACATCGTCGGCCGGCTGTTCCGGGAATTCGCCGTGACCCTGGCGGTGACCATCATCATGTCGGCCATCGTCTCCCTCACCCTGACCCCGATGATGTGCTCCAAGCTGCTGAAGAGCCAGCATGACCAGGTGAAGGGCAGGGCCTACCAGTTCTCCGAGCGGATCTTCCAGTCGGTGATCGATTTCTACGGCCGGACCCTCACCGTCGTGCTGCGCCACCAGACCCTGACCCTGATCGTCGCGGTGGCCACGCTCGGCCTCACCGTCATGCTCTACGTCTGGATCCCCAAGGGCTTCTTCCCGGTGCAGGACACCGGGGTGATCCTGGGCATCAGCGAAGCGCCCCAGGCCGCCTCGTTCAAGGCCGTGGCCAAGGGCCAGCAGGCCCTGTCGGCGGAGATCCTCAAGGACCCGGCGGTGGAGAGCCTCACCTCGTTCATCGGCGTGGACGGCACCAACACCACGCTCAATTCCGGCCGGATCCAGATCAACCTCAAGCCGCTCTCCGAGCGCAAGATCAGCGCCAGCGAGGTGATCCGCCGGCTGACGCCGGTGCTGCAGCAGGTGCCGGACATCAAGCTGTTCATGCAGCCGGTGCAGGACCTCACCGTGGAGGACCGGGTCAGCCGCACCCAGTACCAGTTCAGCATGGAAGACGCCGACGCCAAGGAGCTGGACTACTGGGTGCCGCGCTTCGTCGACCGGATCAAGCAGATCCCGGTGCTGCGGGACGTGGCCAGCGACCAGCAGAATTCCGGGCTGCAGACCAGGCTGGTCATCGACCGGACCTCGGCCTCGCGCCTGGGCATCACCCCGCAGATGCTGGACGACGCCCTGTACGACGCCTTCGGCCAGCGGCAGATCTCCACCATCTACACCGACCTGAACCAGTACCACGTCATCCTGGAGAACCATCCGAACATGGCCTCGGGGCCCGACGCCCTCAACAGCGTGTTCCTGCGCTCCGCCACCGGCGGCTCCGTGCCGCTCAGCGCCGTCACCCGGATCGAGACCACCACCGCGCCCCTGGCGGTGAACCACCAGGGCCAGTTCCCGGTGGTGACCATCTCCTTCAACCTGGCGGCCGGGGCCTCCATCGGCGACGCGGTCAAGGCCATCGAGCAGGCCCGCGACGAACTGCAGATCCCGCCCAGCATCGCCGCCGAATTCCTCGGCACCGCGCAGGCCTTCCGGCTCTCGCTGGTCAACACCCCGTTCCTGATCCTGGCCGCCCTGGTCACCATGTACCTGCTGCTGGGCGTGCTGTACGAAAGCTACATCCACCCGGTGACCATCCTGTCCACCCTGCCTTCGGCCGGCGTGGGCGCGCTGCTTTCGCTCATGCTGTTCCAGGTCGATTTCAGCGTCATCGCCCTGATCGGCATCATCCTGCTGATCGGCATCGTCAAGAAGAACGCCATTCTGATGATCGACTTCGCCATCGAGGCCGAACGCAAGGAGGGCCTGGCGCCGCCCGAAGCGATCTACCAGGCCTGCCTGCTGCGCTTCCGGCCCATCATGATGACCACCATGGCGGCCCTGCTGGGCGCGGTGCCGCTGGCCCTGGGCAACGGCGTGGGTTCCGAGCTGCGCCGGCCGCTGGGCATCTCCATCATCGGCGGCCTGATCTTCAGCCAGGTGCTCACCCTCTACACCACCCCGGTCATCTATCTGGCCTTCGGCCGGGTGGCCAAGCGCCTGTTCCCGGGCCTGAGCGTCGCCAAGGCCGAACCTGAGCCCGAACCCTCATGAGCATCTCCACCCCGTTCATCCGGCGGCCGATCGCCACCAGCCTGCTGGTCATCGCCGTGGCCCTGGCAGGCATCCTGGCCTTCAAGTTCCTGCCGGTCTCGCCGCTGCCCCAGGTGGAATTCCCCACCATCGCCGTGGGCGCCAACCTGCCCGGCGCCAGCCCGGACACCATGGCCTCCTCGGTGGCCACCCCACTGGAGCGCCAGTTCGGGCGCATCGCCGGCATCACCGAGATGACCTCCACCAGTTCCCTGGGCTCCACCTCCATCACCCTGCAGTTCGACATCAACCGCAATATCGACGCGGCGGCCCGCGACGTGCAGGCGGCCATCAACGCCGCCCGCAGCCAGCTGCCCTCGACCTTGCCCGGCAATCCCACCTACCGCAAGATCAACCCCGCCGACGCGCCGATCATGCTGTTCGCCCTCACCTCGGACACCATGAGCCGGGAGCAGATGTATGACACGGCCTCCAGCCTGCTGCAGCAGAAGCTTTCCCAGGTCAACGGCGTGGGCCAGGTGTTCGTCTGGGGCGGCGCCCTGCCGTCGGTGCGGGTGGAAGTCGACCCCACCCAGCTCAACGCCTGGGGCCTGAGCCTGGAGAACGTGCGCACCACCCTGGCAGCGGCCAACGTGAACATGCCCAAGGGCTCCCTCACCGACGGGCCGGTCACCTCGGCGCTCAACACCGACGACCAGATGTTCAAGGCCAGCCAGTACGCGCCGCTGGTGATCTCCTACAAGGCCGGCGCCGCGCTCCGGGTGGGCGACGTGGCGCAGGTCAATGATTCCGTGGAGAACCTGCGCAACTACGGCATCACTGACGGCAAGGGCTCCATCATGGTGGTGCTGTTCCGCCAGCCCGGCGCCAACATCATCGAGACGGTGGACCGGGTGCGCGCCCTGAACAGCCAGCTGGTGGCGTCCATCCCCCCGACCATGAAGCTCACCGAGGTGATCGACGCCACCCAGACCATCCGCGCCTCGGTGCGGGACGTGGAGCGCACCCTGATGCTCTCCATCTTCCTGGTCATCATGGTGGTGTTCGTCTTCCTGCGCAACTGGCGCTCCACGCTGATCCCCAGCGTGGCGGTGCCGATCTCGCTGCTCGGCACCTTCGGGGTGATGTACCTGCTGCACTACAGCATCGACAACCTGTCGCTGATGGCCCTCACCGTGGCCACCGGCTTCGTGGTGGACGACGCCATCGTGGTGGTGGAGAACATCAGCCGGCACATCGAGGCGGGCCTGCAGCCCTTGGAGGCCGCCCTGCGCGGCGCCGAAGAGATCGGCTTCACCGTGCTGTCCATCAGCATCTCGCTGTGCGCGGTGTTCATCCCCATCCTGCTGATGGGCGGCATCGTCGGCCGGCTGTTCCGGGAATTCGCGGTGACCCTTTCCGTGGCCATCCTCATGTCCATGGTGGTCTCGCTCACCGCCACGCCGATGATGTGCGCCAAGCTGCTGCGCCCCCATTCCGAGGAGAAGCACGGCCGGGTCTTCCAGGCCAGTGAGCGCTGGTTCCAGTGGATCCTTGGCCGGTACGAGTTCGCCCTGTCCTGGGTGCTGAAGCACCAGTTCCTCACCCTGATGGTGGCCGTGGGCACCGTGGTCTCCACCGTGGTCCTGTTCATCATCGTGCCCAAGGGCTTCTTCCCCCAGCAGGACACCGGACGGATGATGGGTGCCATGGTGGCCGACCAGGACACCTCCTTCGATGCCATGCGCGGCCGGCTCCAGGACCTGTCCAAGATCGTGGTGCAGGACCCCGACGTGGCCCACACCATGGCGTTCGTCGGCGGCGGCGGCATCACCAACACCGGGCGGATGTTCCTTTCGCTCAAGCCCAACGCCGAGCGCAAGGTCAGCGCCGACCAGATCATCGCCCGGCTGCGCCCGAAACTGGCCAAGGTGCCCGGCGCCAGCCTGTTCCTGCAGCCGGTCCAGGACCTCCGGATCGGCGGCCGGCTGGGCAACGCCCAGTACCAGTACACCCTCCAGGGCGACGATTCCAAGGAGCTGTTCCGCTGGGCCCCCCAGGTGCTGGCCAAGCTGCGCACCCTGAAGCAGGTGACCGACGTCAACACCGACCAGCAGAACCTGGGCCTCCAGGCCACCCTGGTGGTGGACCGTCCCACCGCCTCGCGCCTGGGCATCTCCGCCCAGCTGATCGACGACACCCTGTACGACGCCTTCGGCCAGCGCCCGGTGTCGACGATGTACACGCCGCTCAACCAGTACCACGTGGTCATGGAAGTGGCGCCCAAGTACTGGCAGGATCCCGACTCCCTGAAGACCATCTACGTACGCCCGGCCAAGGGCCCCATGGTGCCGCTCGCGGCCTTCGCCCACTACCAGCTGGAGAACACCTCCCTGGCGGTCAACCACCAGGGCCAGCTGCCCTCCGTCACCCTCACCTTCAACCTGCCGGTGGGCGTGGCCCTGGGCGACGCGGTCACGGCCATCGCCAAGGCGCAGGAGCAGATCCGGCTGCCGGGCTCCATCCGCGGCAGCTTCATGGGCACGGCCCAGGCCTTCCAGGCCTCCCTGGCCAACGAGCCGGTGCTGATCGCCGCGGCCATCCTGGCGGTCTACCTGGTGCTGGGGATCCTCTACGAAAGCCTGATCCATCCCATCACCATCATCTCCACCCTCCCCTCGGCCGGCGTGGGCGCCCTGCTGGCGCTGCTGGCCTGCCGCACCGACCTGAGCGTGATCGCCCTGATCGGCATCATCCTGCTGATCGGCATCGTCAAGAAAAATGCCATCCTCATGATCGATTTCGCCCTGGAGGTGGAGCGCCGGGAGCACAAGACCCCGGAGGAGTCGATCTTCCAGGCCTGCCTGCTGCGCTTCCGGCCCATCACCATGACCACCATGGCGGCGCTGCTGGGCGGCCTGCCGCTGGCCCTGGGCCTGGGCACCGGCTCCGAACTGCGCCAGCCGCTGGGCATCGCCATCGTCGGCGGGCTGGTGTTCAGCCAGATGCTCACCCTGTTCACCACCCCGGTGATCTACCTCTACTTCGACCGGCTCAGCCTGTGGTGGGCCCGGCGCCGCGGGCATGCCGCGGGAAACGCGAGAATTCTGGAAAATTGAGCCTTTTTACTGCATGATGGCTCAATCATAGGAACCATCTCATGCCTGCACCTCATCATCTCGCCCGGCGGGTCGGGGCCTCGATCGGGCGGCGGGGATGACCGCGTTGCGGGGAGACGCCGCCGGTCCAGCCCGTCTGCCATTGAATGAAAAACGGTTCCAGGCCATCTACGACTCGGTCAATGACGGCATCTTCATCCAGGACCCCGAGACCGACGTCATCCTCGACGTGAACCACCGGCTCTGCGAATGGTTCGGCCACAGCCCCGAGCAGATGCTCAAGCTGGACCTCGGGCGCATGGGTCTCGGCCTGTGGCCGTACACCCGGGAGACCGCCCGGGAGTGGGCGCGCAAGGCCGCCGAGGGCACGCCGCAGACCTTCGAGTGGCTGTGCAGCACCCACGGCGGCAACCTGCTCTGGCTGGAAGTGAACATCCGCAGCGCCGACATCGGCGGCCAGCGCCGGCTGGTGGTGACCGCCGGCAACATCACCCAGAGGAAGCGCACCGAGATGGAGAACACGGCGCGGCTCAAGCGGGCCGAGGCCCAGAATGCCGTGTCCCTGGCCCTGGCCGGGGTGGGCTCCGACTACGCCGCGGCGCTCAAGCTGATCGCCCACCATCTGGCGGTGCAGGTGGGCGACCTCTGCACCCTGAACCTGGTGGGCGAGGACGGCCTGCTCTACCCCTCCGAACTGGCCCAGCCCTACGTCGGCGGGGACACCCTGCTGCCGGTCTACCATGACCTGCCGCCGCTGGACCTGGGCCAGCTCGGCACCGGCCAGGTGGCCCTGAGCGGCCAGGCGCTGCGCCTGGAGAACCGGCCGCTGGAGGAGACCCTGGCCCTGGTGCGGCCGGAATTCCGCCCCTACTTCGAGCGCTTCCGCATCCACAGCATGCTCATCGTGCCCATGCGCACCGAGCGCCGCACCATCGGCACCATCGCCCTGGCCATGGGCGGCGCCAGCAGGCCCTACTCGGTGGAGGACCAGGCCGTCATCCAGAACCTGGCCGACCGGGCCGGCCTGACCATCACCAATGCCCGGCTATACGCGGAAAACATGGCCCAGGCCGCGGAGCTCAGAAAGACCAACCTGGAGCTCGAGCGCCGGGTGGAGGAACGCACCGCCGAGCTGGCCCAGGCCAATGCCCGGCTGCAGCTGATCGCCATGGAGGATGGCCTCACCCGGCTGGCCAACCGCAGGCATTTCGACGACGTCCTGGAAAAGGAGCTCCGCCGCGCCATGCGCAAGGGCGACCAGCTCGCCCTGATCATGGCCGACGTGGACTTCTTCAAGAAATTCAATGATCTGTACGGCCACGTCGCGGGCGACGGCTGCCTCCAGACCATCGGCGAAGTGATGAAGGTAGTCTTCCGCCGGGGGGAGGAACTGCCGGCCCGCTACGGCGGCGAGGAATTCGCCGTGATCCTGCCGGGCGCCGACGCCGAGCGCGCCCAGCAGGCCGCGGAGATGCTGCTGAAGGCGGTCGAGGCGCGCCACATCCCGCACAGCGATTCCGAAGCCGGCCCCTGGGTCACCCTCAGCATCGGCTACGTCAGCGCCCCGGTCACCGCCGGCACCACGCCGGACTGGTTCATCACCTGGGCCGACGAGGGCCTCTACCGCAGCAAGTCGGGCGGCCGGAACCGGGTCAGCTCCGCCAACTGATCGTCGGCCCCTTGGACACCGATCCGGCCGGCAGGACGGCGCGGCCCTGTTTAAAAGACATGGGTTAGCTCGCGTTAATGCAATTTAATAAAGGCAACATCCGTAAATATTATTTTCTGCCCCTTCGTGCCGACCCATTGTGCGGATAACGGAAGAAGACGATCATGGATACACGGGTTCAGCACCGCCGAAGGAGTACAAGTGCCCATTACAAGACGTTGGAGTCTTCTTAACGTGAGTTTTTTGCTCGGCACCCTCGGCCTGTCCCTGGTGCTGGTGCCCCTGGCATTCTCCCACTCCCTGCGGCACTGGGGCGAATGGGTGGTGTTCGCGACCATGGTCGGCAGCATCGGCATGGCCGTGACCTGCGGCTACCATCGCCTGTTCACCCACCGGGCCTACCAGGCGCGCTGGCCGGTGCGGCTGTTTCTGCTGTGCCTGGGCGCGGCGAGCTTCGAGAACTCGGCCCTGCAGTGGGCCAGCGACCACCGCATCCACCACCGGCACGTGGACCAGGGCGACGACCCGTACAACAGCCGGAAGGGCTTCTGGTACGCCCACTGGATCTGGGTCATGGAGGAGCGCACCCAGGCCATCTCCGGCGTCAAGGACCTGGAGCAGGATCCCCTGGTGATGTGGCAGCACCGGCACCATTTCCTCATCGGCGCCTGCGCCGCCCTGCTGGTGCCGCTGGCGGTCGGGATCTGCACCCACGACATCCTGGGCACCCTGATCATCGGCGTGCTGTTGCGGATCGTGGTGACCCACCACACCACCTTCTTCATCAACAGCGCGGCCCATTTCTACGGCACCCAGCCCTACACCGACGCCAACTCCGCCCGGGACAACGCGTTCCTGGCCCCCCTCACCTACGGGGAGGGTTTCCACAACTACCACCACATGTGGCAGTGGGACTACCGCAACGGTGTCAAGTGGTACCAGTGGGACCCGGCCAAGTGGGCGATCAAGGGCATGGCCTGGACCGGCCTGGCCAGCGGGTTGCGGTCCGTGCCCGACCCGGTGATCCGGCGGGCCCGGATCCAGATGGAAGAAAAGGCCCTGCTGGCGCGCCTGGCCAAGGCCCCGCCGCTGGCCGCCGAAGCCCTGAACACCCGGGTGGTGCGCGCCCGGCAGCGCCTGGATCTGGCCCTGCAGGCCCTGCAGGAGCACCGGGAGGCCTGGGACCGCCGCAAGGCCGAGCGCAAGGCGCACCGGCTGGAGGCCTGGGCCCAGCGCAAGGCCGAATGGCAGGAGGCCATGGGCCAGCGCAAGCGGGAATTCAAGCTGGCCTGGGTCGAGTGGAAGGCGGCCCGGCTGGAAGTGCGGCGGGCGGCGTTCGCCGGATGATGGCTGGCTGAAGCACCCGGGATCCGGTTAGGATCATTGCCTTGGAGGTCGAACCATGGTCCGCGCCGGTGTGCTCTGCCTGCTTCTCGCCGCCGGCGCCGGGGCCCAGGACCCCTTCGTGCCGCTGCAGATGGACGACCACAGCGCCGTCCTGGACCGGAACGGCGCGCGGCAGGATTGGGTGAAGGTCACCAACCAGCGCATGGAGATGTCCGGCAAGACCCTGCGGGTGGCCCTGGAGGGCGGCGGTTCGACCGCGGTGGTCCTGGTCAAGGGGTTGGAAAAGCCGAGGCACGCCAAGCCCGTCCTCACCGGGAAGGGCGATTACGCGGACCTCTTCCAGGCGGTGAAGGCCCTGGGCTTCACCCGGCTGGTGGCCCGCAACCCGGATACCGGCAAGCAGTGGGCCGCCCGGCTTGAGCAGGGCAAGCCGATCCTGGAGGATTAGGCGGGTGCAGACAGCTTCGGGAACGGAGCGGGGCGTCAGGACATTCTTACCTTCTGGAGCCGGCCTTCCATCCCCGGCCCCTGCGGAGACCGCCCATGCTCAGCAGCACCATGCAGAACGCCCTCAACACCCAGATCAACAAAGAACAATATTCCTCCCAGCTCTACCTGGCCATGAGCGCCCATCTCGACGCCCGGAAATACAAGGGCTTCGCCCACTGGCTGCGCGTCCAGGCCGAAGAGGAGAGCGCCCATGCCATGAAACTGCTCGATTTCGTCCTGGAACGCTGCGGCACGCTGGAGCTCAAGCCCATCGCCGCCCCGCCGTCCCAGTACGACGGCGTGATCCAGCTGTTCGAGCTGGCCCTGACCCACGAAAAGGACAACACCGCCTCCATCCACAGCCTGTTCGAAACCGCCCGCAACGAAAAGGATTACGCCAGCGAGATCACCCTGCACTGGTATGTGACCGAGCAGGTGGCCGAGGAATCGATCATCACCGCGATCCTGGACCATCTGCGGGCCGTGGGAGACCAGGGCGGAGCCATCTGGTATCTGGACCACCGGATGAGCAAACGGCAGCGGGGCAAAACCCTGGATCCCTCCGATCCCCGCTGAAACGCCTCTGACCGCTGGCCGCGCCGCCGTTCTCCAGTCCCCGGAAGGGGTGGAGCGCGGCGGCCTGAATTGATATGTATTGGCTATGAATTCAAACCTGCGGGATCTCAGACGCGGGTCGTCTGACCTCGATGGAAATAAGTCTTTCTGTGGGTAAGGGACACGAAGTACCTTGCATATGGTGACAGCGCCGGTCGGTGGTCTCAGTTGGGCCAGTGTTCGCATGTACCTGGTTTCCGATGAGTACCTCTTAAATCCAGCCCTACGCTGAGGCCAACCGCACAGTTCTTCGCACAGAACCGACTTTGGCCTCGAATAGGGTCCTTCGCCGCCGAACCATCGGCCGGGGACCGGTGGCGCAGGCCTGTCTCAACGAATCCGAACTCTCTCTAGGAGCAAGGTCATGACCAAGATCATCCGGCCGGAAGACATCGCAGCGCTCATCAAGGACGGCGCCACCGTGGGGGCCAGCGCTCTCGCCCTGGCGGGCTGGCCCGAAGAGGTGGCCATGGCCATGGAGAAGAGCTTCCTGGAGACCAGCCATCCCGCCCAGCTGACCCTGGTCCACGCCTCCGGGATCGGCAACTGGAAGGACCGGGGGACCCAGCACTTCGCCCACCAGGGCATGGTGCGGCGCTGGATCGGCGGGCACACCGGCCTGGCGGCCGACTTCGCCAAGATGGTCATCGAGGGGGCCATCGAAGGCTACTGCCTGCCCCAGGGCGTGATCGCCCAGCTCTGGCGCGAGATCGCCGCGCACCGTCCGGGGGTGATCACCAAGATCGGCCTGGGCACCTTCGTCGATCCCCGGCTCGAGGGCGGCAAGATGAACAAGGCCACCACCAAGGATCTGGTCCGGGTGATCGAGCTGAACGGCGAGGAGTGGATGATGTACCCCGCCTTCCCGGTGGACGTGGCCATCATCCGCGGCACCACCGCCGACGAGGACGGCAACCTGACGGTGGAGAACGAGGGCGCCCTGCTGGAATGCCTGCCGCTGGCGCAGGCGGCCAGGAACAGCGGCGGGATCGTCATCGCCCAGGTGCAGAACCTGGCCAAGCGGGGCACCCTGCACCCCAAGCAGGTCCGGGTGCCGGGCGTGCTGGTGGACTACGTGCTGGTGGCCAAGCCGGAGAACCACTGGCAGTCGGCCGGGACCTACTTCAACCCGGCCTTCGCCGGCAACCTGAAGGTGCCGCTCAGCTCCATCCCGGAATGGCCCCTGGACGAGCGCCTGGTCATCTGCCGGCGCGCCGCCATGGAGCTGACCCCGGGATCCATCGTCAACCTGGGCATCGGCATCCCGGACGGGGTGGCCATCGTGGCCTCCATGGAAGGCGCCGCCGACCTGCTGACCCTGACCACCGAGCTGGGCGCCATCGGCGGCGTGCCGGCCGGCGGCGAGAACTTCGGCATGTCCTTCAACGCCCAGGCCTTCGTGGAACAGCAGGCGCAGTTCGACTGGTATGACGGCGGCGGGCTGGACCAGGCGTTCCTGGGTGCGGCCGAAGTGGACCAGCACGGCAACGTCAACGTCAGCAAGTTCAAGGGGCGCTGCGTGGGCTGCGGCGGGTTCATCAACATCACCCAGAACGCCAAGAAGGTGGTCTATTGCGGCACGTTCACCGCCGGCGGCCTGAAGGTCCTGGTCGCGGACGGCAGGCTGGTCATCACCCAGGAAGGCAAGGGCAAGAAGTACGTGAAGATGGTGGAGCAGGTGACCTTCAGCGGCGCCTACGCCACCCAGACCCGCCAGCCGGTGCTCTACATCACCGAGCGCTGCGTGTTCGAGCTGCGCGAGGGCGTCCTGACCCTCACCGAGATCGCCCCGGGCATGGACCTGGAGCGGGACATCCTCGCCCAGATGGAGTTCAAGCCAGTCATCGCCAAGGACCTCAAGCTGATGCCCGCCGAGATCTTCCACGCCAAGTGGGGCGGCCTGCGCCAGATCGTCGAAGCCAAGCGGCAGCGGGCCGTCCCGGAACCCGAACTCGCCCTCGTATAGCCATCCCCCCATTTCCCAAACCCAACCCAACAACCAGGAGATCACCGTGGTTCTCGCCGAAGCCCCTGCGGCCCCGCAGGCCATCCGTCCCAACACGCCGCCCGAGCAGCCCGACGTGCCGTCCCAGGAGTACAGCCAGATCGTCAAGGTGGCGTTCGCCAGCCTGATCGGCACCTCCATCGAGTGGTACGACTACTTCCTCTACGGCACGGCCGCCGCGCTGGTGTTCAACAAGCTGTTCTTCCCGAGCTACGACCCCATCGTCGGCACGCTCTTGGCGTTCGCCACCTTCTCCCTGGGCTTCATCGCCCGTCCCGTGGGCGGCATCGTGTTCGGCCACTACGGCGACAAGATCGGCCGCAAGAAGATGCTCTACCTGACCCTGATGATCATGGGCCTGGCCACCGCCTTCATCGGCCTGCTGCCGACCTACAGCCAGATCGGCATCTGGGCGCCCATCCTCCTGGTCACCATGCGCTTGTGCCAGGGCTTCGGCCTGGGCGGCGAGTGGGGCGGCGCGGTGCTGATGGCGGTGGAGCACGCTCCCGCCAACCGGCGCGGCTTCTACGGCTCCTGGCCGCAGCTGGGCGCCTTCGTCGGCCTGCTGCTCTCCA
>Ga0316231_1000414_pt1 | contig 61990 bp, 59 predicted proteins | sample TBH18027metaG_FD_206002 | JGI IMG/M metagenome (GOLD analysis project Ga0316231, IMG submission 206002) | Freshwater microbial communities from Trout Bog Lake, Wisconsin, USA - TBH18027 | ecosystem: Environmental > Aquatic > Freshwater > Lake > Hypolimnion/Profundal zone | place: USA: Wisconsin... | reverse complement strand
GTTTTTTCCATCCCTCCAGCCATTCTGTCACTCCTTTTTGGACGTATTGGGAGTCGGTCCAAAGTTCTACTGAGCTTCTTTGCTTGAGAGCGCGTAGGGCGAAGATGACAGCGCTGATTTCCATGCGGTTATTGGTGGTGAGCTTCGCTCCGCCGTGGATGTGTTTTTCATGGCCGCCTGAGCGTAATACAGCGCCCCAGCCACCTGGCCCTGGATTGCCTTTGCAGGCGCCGTCCGTATAGATGATGATATGTGGTGTTGGAGGTGGTGTTTGGAGTTTGGTCTGGGGCATTATTTAGTCTTATGTTTGCCGTGCTGAAGCTTATTGCGCTCTGCAGCTGGACTTAAAGGTGAAATTGCAGGAATGCGAACTGGAGCAATTTGCCCAATAAGGCGTATGCCTTGATGTCGTTTAATAGCCGAGACAAGAAAAACTGCGCCAAAAATAGGCCACCAACGATTGCCCATGTGCTCCATAAAGTCCATTCGTCCCATGCCTGATTGACCTTGCAGGGGGAGCTTGTAACAGCCAAAGTGTCCACGATCCAGTGAGAAATTGAGTAATTGGAGCCAATCTTTAATACGAATGAGGCTAATAAATTGGCTATCCCTTGGCAGGTAGGGTGCGCCAACTAAATGACTTAGATATTGTCTTATTCCCCACAAGCTGGCGGGATTAAATCCAGAAATAATCAAGCGCCCTTCTGGGCGTAAAACCCGTTCGGCTTCTCTCAAAATTTGGTGTGGATCAGATGAAAACTCTAATACGTGTGGAAGAATCAACAAATCTAGACATTCATTTGCAAAAGGCAGTTCGCTAGAATTTCCTTCAATAACGTGATAATTAACTGAAGATAGATAATTTTGACGTTCGTTCGTGTTAATTAAGAGTGCATGCAAGGGCATGCGGTTTTCTGCCAATGCATTAATTTGAGGTAAACCGATCTGAACAGCATGAAAACCAAAGACATCTGCCACGATCTGATCAAAGCATTTCTGTTCCCAGCGTAATACATACCTTCCAGGGGGGGATTGCAGCCACTTCTCCCATGAACTCCATGGTGGTGCAGGCGGCTGGGATGGGGTAGGGGGGATTGGTATCATCGCTATATGGAGAAGAATACTTTATTGCAAGTTTGGCCTATCCCTGCTTTTGATGACAACTACATCTGGTGCATTCATGATGAACATTTTGCGCTGGTAGTCGATCCAGGCCAATCTGAGCCTGTTCGGGAATATCTGGAGCAAAAAAAGTTAACCCTCAAAGGCATTTTAGTTACCCACCATCATGCCGATCATACGGGCGGTATTTTGGAGTTATTGCGGGCTCTGGATGGGTCAGTCCCAGTCTATGGTCCTACTGGAAAAGATATTCCAGGTTGTAGCAACATCGTCCATGAGGGCGATAAGCTAGAAATCACCCAGCCGCGTATTAGCTTTAAGGTGTCTGAGGTACCAGGCCACACCCTAAGTCATGTGGCGTATTTCGCGAATATGCAAGCGAATGTGGTTGAGCCGATGCTGTTCTGTGGCGACACATTATTTGCCTCTGGCTGCGGTCGCTTATTCGAAGGTTCGCCAAAGCAGATGAGCCAATCGCTAGCCAAATTTGCTGCATTGCCAAAAAATACCTTGGTCTACTGCACCCATGAATACACGCTCTCAAATATTCGATTTGCTTTGGCTGTCGAGCCTAATAATTTCAATTTGATTTCTTGGGCACAAGAGGCTCAAGAATTGAGAAAATTGAATTTACCGACCTTGCCCACCACAATCGGACAAGAGCTACAAGTCAATCCCTTTATGCGTTGTGATCAGTCAGAGGTAATTGAAGCTGCACGGCAAGTTTCGGGGAAGAGTGGAGTATTAGCGCCTGCCGAAGTTCTGGAAGTCATCCGCTCCTGGAAAGACCGCTTCTAATGCGTTTGCTTTATGCGGTAATTGTGATTACCGCTTTGCTTTCGGGTTGCGCTAGTACGGGCGATTGGTCATCTGAAACACCAACAAAGACCAATTCCAAGGCGGCTAGAGCGGCGCGCGTCAACCTTAAAAAACAATCCGTAAGTAGTATCTACGCACCTTCTAGTAATTTGTGGATTCGCATTCGGGATGGGTTTGAGATGGAGCCCATGAATAGCCCGTTAGAAATTGAACAAGTGCGTTGGTTAAGTGCTCGTCCAGATTATGTGCACCGTTCTATGGCGCGTTCATCACGCTACCTGTTCTATATTGTTCAGGAAGTGAATGCCCGCAACATGCCGACTGAAATTGCTTTACTCCCATTTGTAGAAAGCGCATTTAATCCTCAGGCTAAATCCGGTGCTAAGGCAATGGGTATTTGGCAATTTATGCCAGCGACCGGGAAAGATTTTCGACTAACCCAAAACGTATTTAGGGATGAGCGGCGTGATGTATTGCAATCCACTGACGCAGCCTTAGATTATCTGCAGCGTCTAAATAATCAATTCGGCAGTTGGGAGCTCGCCTTAGCGGCTTACAACTGGGGTGCTGGAAATATCATGAAGGCGCAAAAGCGCAATATCGCTGCAGGCTTGCCAACGGATTACGAAAGCTTGATTCTGCCAACTGAAACTCGGAACTATGTTCCCAAGCTCATGGCCTATCGTCAAATCGTTTTGGATCCTCAGGCGTACGGTATTGTTTTGCCTGAGCTTGAAAACCATCCTTATTTTGTGGCGGTAGACGTTGGTAGTGATATTGACGTATCACTTGTGATTAAGTTGGCGGAAATTCCACCGGAAGAATTTCAGAACCTCAACCCCTCATATAATAAGCCAGTCATTCTGAGTGCAGCTAACCAGCAAATTTTGCTGCCATTCGGTCATGCTGAAATCTTTCAGGACAATCTAAAGAGATACAACAAACCGCTGTCCTCTTGGACGGCTGTTCAGGTGACAAAAACTGAGGGTATTGATCAGACAGCAAAAACCCTAGGGGTGGATGTTGACACTTTAAGAGATGTCAATGGAATTCCCAAGGGGATGCGAGTCAAGTCAGGGTCAACAGTATTAATCCCCAAAACCAGCCGTCGTCCAGGGGATATTTCTGTAGCTATGGCAGAAAACGGAAGCTTAAGTCTCGAAAAGCCACCTCCACCTCCGCCGCCTAAAAAATGTGCAAAAGGAGCGAAATGCCCGGTTGGAAAACCTGTAAAAGGCTCAGATAAGGGTAATTCTTCCGAAAAAAATGCCGCAACTCAGCATAAATCCGAATCGACAGGGCTTGCAAAATCTGCGAAAAATGGTACTGCAAAGTCTTCTGGAGTCGTCGTTAAGACGAAAAGTACCAAAGGAAATAGCAAAACTCAGTAATTCTCATAACGATTTATTTATCTATTCATTAGGTTGAACATGTCCTATAAAGCAGAACACGAACGCTCAATTAAAGACCCAGACGGATTTTGGGGCGAGCAGGCCAAGTTAATACATTGGGAAAAGCCATTCGATAAGATTCTGAATTACGACAACCCTCCATTTGCAAAATGGTTTGAAGGGGGTTTAACCAATCTTTGTTACAACGCGGTTGATCGTCACCTTAAAGATCGTCCCGATCAAATCGCTTTAGTGGCGGTTTCTACTGAAACCAATCAAGAAAAAGCGTACACATTTAAAGAGCTCTACGAAGAAGTAAATCGTATGGCTGCAATTTACAAAGCCAACGGCATTCAAAAGGGTGATCGTGTATTGATCTACATGCCAATGATTGCTGAGGCATGTTTTGCAATGTTGGCATGCGCACGTATTGGCGCCATCCACTCAGTAGTGTTTGGTGGTTTTGCTTCCCATAGCTTAGCTTCACGCATTGATGATGCGAAGCCAAAGATGATCGTTACTTCAGAAGCAGGTGCGCGCGGAGGCAAAGCTGTTCCTTACAAGCCTTTATTGGATGAGGCAATTACCCTTGCTCAATACAAGCCTGAAAAAGTATTGATTGTGAATCGTGGTTTAACCGAGTTCACTACAGTTGCTGGCCGTGACTTGGATTACGCAACAGAGCGTCAAAAACATTTAAACGACATCGTTCCAGTCGAATGGGTTGATGCAACCCACACGTCTTATATTCTTTACACATCTGGTACTACTGGTAAACCGAAAGGTGTCCAGCGTGACACTGGTGGATATGCTGTAGCTTTAGCTGCCACTATGAATCACATTTTTTGTGGCAAGCCAGGGGAAACCATGTTCTGTACATCAGACATTGGTTGGGTAGTTGGGCACAGCTACATTATTTATGCGCCGTTGCTCAATGGTATGGCGACCATCATGTATGAGGGCACTCCATTGCGTCCTGATGCTGGTATCTGGTGGCAGTTAGTGGAGAAGTACAAAGTTTCCGTCATGTTCTCTGCGCCAACAGCGGTGCGTGTACTGAAAAAACAAGATCCTGCTTTCTTGACCAAATATGACTTATCGAGTTTGCGTGCCTTGTTCTTGGCTGGAGAGCCTTTGGACGAACCAACTGCAACTTGGATTCATGATGCGATTAAGAAGCCTATCGTAGATAACTACTGGCAAACCGAAACAGGTTGGCCAATGCTGGCTATCCAACGTGGTGTTGAAGTCATGCCGCACAAATTTGGCTCACCAGGTGTTCCATCTTTTGGTTACAACATGAAATTGCTCGATGATGCGACTTCTGCAGAGTTGGGTCCGGATCAGAAGGGTGTTATTGCGATTGAAGGTCCTTTACCCCCGGGCTGCATGCAAACAGTTTGGGGTGATGACAAACGTTTTATCAGTACTTACTGGGAAACGATTCCAGGCAAGATGATTTACTCCACCTTTGACTGGGGTATTAAAGACAAAGATGGTTACTTCTTCATCCTAGGTCGTACAGATGACGTGATTAACGTTGCCGGTCACCGCCTTGGAACTCGTGAGATTGAAGAAAGTATCTCTAGCCATCCAAATGTCTCTGAAGTGGCTGTGGTCGGTATTGAAGACAAGCTCAAGGGCCAGGCAGCGATTGCTTTTGTGATTCCTAAGGATGCTTCTAATGCTGAAAACTTAGAAGCTGAGTGCATGAAGACCGTTGATAGTCAATTGGGCGCGATTGCTCGTCCAGGTCGAGTTTATATCGTTACGGCCTTGCCCAAGACCCGTTCTGGCAAGATTGTTCGCCGTGCGCTTCAGGCAGTTGCTGAAGGACGTGATCCTGGAGACATCAGCACCATGGAAGATCAAACGGTCTTGGCTCAAATTAAGACCATCATTGAGCAACATATTAAGTAATTGGTGGTAAGTTGTGGTGAATCGACCCCCTTGGCCTAGCGGCTGAGGGAGGTGCGGGCTTGAGAGCCCAATAGGCTGGGGATTGAATGGTTTACGAAGCAAAACTGGTATCATAGCCAGATTCGTAACTTATTAAATTACCCTAGCGCTTAAAGACACTCACCTCCCGCACAAACAGTCCTGGGTTGGTCTTTTTGGGGTGTTGAGGGTCGGATGGAGCAGGGACTGGAGATGGTTTGTCACCCTTGCTTCCTTCTTTTCCCCCAGCCGTGTTGGCATTAGCCGACGGCACTTTATTTCCTGGTTTAAGTATTGGCGCCCCTGGCGACACAACTGGCGAAGTCGTTTTCAATACCGCTCTTACTGGCTATCAAGAGATCATTACTGATCCTAGTTATGCTCGTCAAATCGTTACCCTGACTTATCCTCACATTGGTAATGTTGGTGTAAATGACCAAGATGCCGAATCCAATCAAATTCACGCTGCTGGACTTGTTGTTAAGGACTTGTCTAAGCGTGTATCCAATTTCCGCTCCGAAGGCGGCTTGGATGATTATCTGACCAATTCTGGTGTAGTCGGCATAGCAGGTATTGATACCCGTAAGCTCACTCGAATCTTGCGCGATAAAGGCGCTCAGTCTGGCGCGATTGTTGCTGGCAAGTTAGGTGATGACATTGAGGTTTTGGGTAAAAAAGCCCTGGAATTAGCTAAGGCATTTCCTGGCATGGCCGGTTTAGATTTGGCTAAGGTGGTCAGCACTAAAGATGCTTATGATTGGCGTGAAGCGGAATGGGATTTGCATGGCCCTAATGGTCTGCCGGCTTACCGCTCCCTTGATCAAAGCAAGCCCATTAAAAAAGTAGTGGCCTATGACTTTGGTGTGAAACGCAACATTTTGCGTATGCTCACTGAGCGTGGCTGTGAAATCACGGTTGTACCAGCTCAAACTAGCGCAGCTCAAGTATTGGCAATGAACCCTGATGGTGTCTTTTTCTCAAATGGGCCTGGCGATCCTGGCCCTTGTGATTACGCAATTACTGCAGCTAAAGAAATTATTGAGAAGGGCGTGCCCACTTTTGGTATTTGCTTAGGCCATCAAATTATGGGCTTAGCAGCAGGCGCTAAAACCTTAAAGATGAAGTTTGGGCATCATGGCGCTAATCATCCAGTGAAAGATTTAGATACTGGGCGCGTAGCTATTACTTCTCAAAATCACGGCTTTGCTGTAGATGCTAATACCTTGCCAGACAACTTACGTGTAACCCATGTTTCTTTGTTTGATGGTTCACTCCAAGGTCTTGCGTGGAAAGATAAGCCAGCATTTTGTTTCCAGGGCCACCCCGAGGCATCGCCTGGCCCGCATGATATTGCCTATTTATTTGATCGTTTTGTGGAGTTGATGAATGTCGCCCAGAATGCCAGCAACCAGGGAGGCAAATAATGCCTAAGCGTAGCGACATAAAAAGTATCTTAATTATTGGTGCCGGTCCGATTGTGATCGGCCAAGCTTGTGAATTTGATTATTCAGGTGCTCAAGCATGTAAAGCTTTGCGTGACGAAGGTTACAAAGTCATTTTGGTAAACAGCAATCCTGCAACCATCATGACTGATCCTGAGATGGCTGATGTGACTTACATTGAGCCCATCACTTGGGAAGTCGTAGAACGCATTATTGCTACCGAACGTCCAGATGCGATTTTGCCAACTATGGGCGGTCAAACTGCCTTGAATTGCGCATTAGATTTACATCATCATGGCGTATTGGAGAAATACGGTTGCGAACTCATTGGCGCATCACCAGAGGCGATTGATAAAGCTGAAGATCGTCAGAAGTTTAAAGATGCCATGACCAAAATTGGTCTAGGTTCTGCAAAATCTGGCATTGCTCATTCAATGGAAGAAGCGCACGTTGTCCAGCAACGTATTCAGCAAGAAACGGGGAGTTCTGGTTTCCCGGTGGTCATTCGTCCTTCGTTCACCATGGGTGGATCAGGCGGTGGCATTGCATACAACCGTGAAGAGTTTGAAGAGATTTGTAAGCGTGGTTTAGATTTATCCCCAACGGGTGAACTTTTGATTGAAGAGTCTCTCTTGGGTTGGAAAGAGTTCGAGATGGAAGTAGTGCGTGACCGCGCCGATAACTGCATCATCGTTTGCTCAATTGAGAACTTAGATCCCATGGGTGTGCATACAGGTGACTCGATTACCGTTGCTCCAGCGCAAACATTGACGGATAAAGAGTATCAGTTAATGCGCAACGCTTCTATCGCAGTATTGCGAGAAATTGGTGTGGATACTGGTGGATCAAATGTCCAGTTTTCCATCAACCCTGTTGACGGTCGCATGATTGTCATTGAGATGAATCCACGAGTATCTCGTTCATCAGCCTTGGCATCTAAAGCAACGGGATTCCCGATCGCCAAGATCGCGGCAAAGCTTGCGGTGGGTTACACCTTGGATGAGTTGAAGAACGATATTACTGGTGGCGCTACCCCAGCATCTTTTGAGCCTTCAATCGATTACGTGGTTACCAAGATTCCTCGTTTTGCTTTTGAGAAGTTCCCGCAAGCAGATTCTCGTTTGACTACGCAGATGAAGTCAGTAGGTGAGGTCATGGCTATTGGTAGAACATTCCAAGAGTCATTCCAAAAAGCCTTACGTGGACTGGAAGTTGGTGTTGATGGTTTGGATGAATTTTCTACAGACCTCGACGACATCATTCAAGAAATTAATGAACCTGGCCCAGATCGTATTTGGTATCTGGCGGATGCTTTCCGGATGGGTATGGGTTTAGATGAGATTTATGCTGAAACTAAGGTTGACCCTTGGTTCTTAGAGCAAATCGAAGAATTAATTACCATTGAAACTGAGTTGAAACAGCGCAAGATCGATAGTCTGTCAGCTGCTGAGTTGCGCTTTGTGAAGCAAAAAGGTTTCTCTGATCGTCGCTTGGCGAAATTGTTAGGCGTAGATGCTTCTTCAGTTCGCGCTGCGCGTCATCGCTTGAAAGTAGTGCCTGTCTACAAACGTGTAGACACTTGCGCTGCTGAGTTTTCTACTAATACGGCTTATTTATATTCGACTTACGAAGCAGAGCACGGCGAGTGCGAATCGCAGCCTACTAATCGTGACAAGATCATGGTTCTCGGCGGCGGTCCTAATCGCATTGGTCAGGGTATTGAGTTTGATTATTGTTGCGTTCATGCTGCTTTAGCAATGCGTGAAGATGGCTATGAAACCATCATGGTCAACTGCAACCCAGAAACTGTATCAACCGACTATGACACTTCTGATCGCTTGTATTTTGAGCCCTTAACTTTAGAAGATGTTTTGGAAATTGTTGCTATAGAAAAACCTAAAGGCGTGATCGTTCAGTACGGCGGTCAAACTCCTTTGAAGTTAGCTTTGGACTTAGAGGCGAATGGCGTTCCAATTATTGGCACATCGCCAGATATGATCGATGCGGCTGAAGATCGTGAACGTTTCCAAAAGTTACTACAGGATTTGAATTTACGTCAACCACCCAATCGCACAGCACGTGCGGAAGATGAAGCCCTTAAGCTTGCTGAAGAAATTGGTTACCCATTGGTAGTGCGCCCTTCCTATGTATTAGGTGGTCGTGCCATGGAGATCGTTCATGACGGTCGTGACCTGGAGCGTTATATGCGTGAGGCCGTAAAGGTTTCTCATGATTCCCCTGTATTGCTTGATCGCTTTTTAAATGATGCGATTGAGTGCGACGTTGACTGTATCAGCGATGGCGAGCGTGTATTTATCGGTGGAGTGATGGAGCATATCGAGCAGGCAGGTGTTCACTCTGGTGATTCCGCATGTTCATTACCCCCGTATTCGCTCTCCGATAAAACAGTAGAAGAGATTAAGCGTCAAACTGCCGCGATGGCTAAAGGCTTAAATGTAGTTGGCTTGATGAATGTGCAGTTTGCGATCCAGCATGTCAATGGCGAAGATGTCATTTATGTTCTTGAGGTAAATCCACGTGCTTCACGTACTGTGCCATTTGTTTCTAAAGCTACCGGTTTGCAATTAGCGAAGATTGCTGCGCGTTGTATGGTTGGCCAAACTCTAGAGCAACAGGGTATTCATTCTGAAGTGAAGCCTCCTTACTTCTCAGTAAAAGAGGCAGTATTCCCATTTAATAAATTCCCGGGTATTGACCCAATCTTGGGGCCAGAGATGCGTTCTACTGGTGAAGTCATGGGGGTAGGTAAAACCTTTGGCGAAGCACTGTTTAAGTCTCAGTTGGGAGCGGGAATTAAATTACCGAAAAGCGGTACGGTTGTTCTCACGGTAAAAGATAGTGATAAACCTAAAGCGGTGGAAGTGGCTAAGCTCTTGCATCAACTAGGTTTCCCAATGGTGGCCACTAAAGGTACGGCAGCAGCTATTGAAGCTGCGGGATTACCAGTACGTGTTGTAAATAAGGTTAAGGATGGACGTCCGCACATTGTTGATTTAATCAAGAATGGGGAAATTTCTTTGGTATTTACTACTGTGGATGAAACTCGTACTGCGATTGCCGATTCAAGGTCTATCCGCACTAGCGCACAGGCTCATGGCGTAACGTATTACACGACTATTAGTGCTGCACGTGCTGTGATGGATGGCTTATTGACATCGCTCAGTGGTAATAAAGAGGCGTTGGAGGTTTATTCCTTACAAAACTTACATCGAGAGCTTAATTAATCTAAAATTACAATTTGTCCGCGCAATTGAGCGCATGAATTTAAGTTAGGTTAGTTGCATGAGCACAGTTCCGATTACAAAACGCGGTGCAGAACTTCTGAAAGAAGAGCTGCACCGTCTCAAGCATGTTGAGCGCCCATCCGTAATTATTGCGATCTCTGAAGCACGCGCTCAGGGTGATCTTTCTGAGAACGCTGAGTACGATGCTGCCAAAGAGAAGCAAGGCTTTATTGAAGGACGTATTCAGGATCTTGAAGGCAAACTCTCTGCTGCTCAAATTATCGATCCAGCCACTTTAGATGTTGGCGGCCGTATCGTTTTTGGCGCTACGGTTGATCTTGAAGATTTAGAAGATGGCACAAAGTTCACTTACCAAATCGTTGGTGATGATGAGGCTGATATTGCTGTTCATAAAATTTCCATTAGCTCACCTATTGCTCGTGCATTGATTAGTAAAGAAGAGGGTGATGTTGTAAATGTTCAGGCCCCTGGTGGTGCTCGCGAAGTAGAAATCTTGGCGGTGAGATACATTTAAATGCAGTTCAATCTACAGCGTTTATTCAGTCTCGTAACTGGTCTATGGGTAGGTGGTTTAATTACCGTTGGGTTTTTAGTAACTCCCATCCTGTTCTCGGCATTGGGTGATCGTCAGGTAGCAGGTATGGTTGCGGGCCACCTCTTTAAAGCTGAGGCGAACTTAAGCGTTTTCTTAAGTGTAGTGTTGATGATCTTGGCGAATCTTCTTGTCCGTCAAGGTCATGATCAATTTCGCATTGCTCGCTGGACGCTATTGGGAATGCTCGCATGTGCAATCAGTGCGGCTTTTATTTTAATTCCTTGGATGGAATCGGTGAAAGATCAAGCCTTGTATGTAGGCATGAATGTAATGGAATCCTCCTTTGCTGAGCTCTTTACTCGCCTACACAATATCTCAAGTATCGTTTTTGGTGCCCAAAGTTTGCTAGGCTTATTTTTGGCTTGGCATCTTACGAAGAAGTAAATGCTTTAAGCAAATAGTAGATATAAAAAAACGCCGTCAAACGGCGTTTTTTTTGGGATCCGAAGATCCATTTCTGATTTCAAATTAAGAGCCTAAAGATTTCTTCTTTGTGCTGCTCATGCGAACCTTGCGCTTCTTGATTGGGGCAGCAGGGGCAGCAGCTTTTCTATAACCTGGTGAAGACCAACCAATTTTAGATTCAGCAGCATCAGCACGTAAGACACGTTTCTTAGGCGTGGCAGATTTCACAGCAGTCTTGACTGCAGCAGCTCTCGTAAATGGTGATTTAGTAGCAGCAGAGCGGCGATCAGATCTTTCTGAAGTGCTTGTCCGAATACCCGTTTTTGCAACTGTGCGATTTGGCTGACGCTTGGTGCGAGGAGCTTGTAATGATTTTTTAGATTGCTTGGAAGATCTACCGAGATTTAAGAAAGCCTCATCAACGATGTCTTTTGGTCTCCACAAAACCAGCAGTTTTCCAATGTGCTGAACTGGGGCTGCATCCAATTTGTCGCAAAGTTCTTCATAGATGGCAATGCGGGCTTCGCGATCATCGCCAAAAACACGAATTTTGATCAGACCATGATGGCTGATAGCCAATTTGGACTCTTTAAGTACGGCTGGAGTAAGGCCATCGCCACCAATCATGACGACAGGGCTCAGGTCATGCGCTTCGGCTTTGAGGGATTTACGTTGTGCTGGGGTAATAGTAAGTGCGGTCATGGGTTCGATGATAGAGCATTTGGGGTTAATTTCCCTTGTAAATGAAGGTTTTACAGGGTTTTACGACGATTCTTTTTGCCTTACGGGGCAGAAACAAGGAAAATGGAGGGCGAAAGTGGGTAAGTTTTGGCAAAGAATAAATTTAATAAAAGTTGGTTGCAGGATCATTTGAATGATCCATACGTGAAGATGGCTCAGAAAGAGGGTTATCGCGCTAGAGCGGTTTACAAGCTTAGCGAGATTGATGAGCAAGATCACCTTATAAAAGCAGGAATGACGATTGTGGATTTGGGAAGCGCCCCAGGGAGCTGGTCCCAGTACGTCCGCAATCGCTTAACTGAGCTCGGTAAAAGCAATCCCAAGATTGAGTCTGGTAAACCTGATGGCATCATCATTGCGATTGATATCTTGCCAATGGAAGATATTGCAGATGTTAGTTTTATACAGGGCGACTTCAGAGAGGATGAGGGCCTTCAAGCTCTTGAAGCCCTTTTGCCTGCAGATGCTGATGGTAAGGTGGATCTCGTTTTGTCGGATATGGCGCCCAACTTATCAGGGGTAGGAGTGGCGGATGCTGCCCGTATGGCATTTTTGGCAGAAATCGCTCTAGAGTTTTCTCTTGCACATTTAAAGCCAGAGGGCGCTCTTTTAATCAAATGCTTCAATGGCAGTGGCTATAGTCAGATTGTCGAGTCCTTTAAAAAGGTCTTTAAGACCGTAGCTTCTAGAAAGCCCAAAGCTTCTAGAGCCAAATCTTCAGAAATCTTTTTATTGGGCAGAAATCTCAAAGCGCCGAAAGTTTCTGAATAACCCCCTTAAATCGAGGGGTTTATGAAATATATATGCCATTAGCCCTTGAAAAAGCCTAGTAGTAGAATCAAATACTTAGGTATAGCAATCCGCTTTAACTCCCGGATTAATCCGGCAAAGGTCTCGTTTTGAACAGCAATATGTTCCAAAAAATCGGTGTATGGCTCATTGTGGGCCTCGTACTTTTTACTGTTTTTAAGCAGTTTGATAAGCCCAAAGAGCAAACTCAGGTCACTTATTCCCAGTTCATGGATGATGCCAAGGCTGGCAAAATCAAGCGCGTGGATGTGCAAGGTCGGACATTGCAGGTGACCCCAGCAGATGGCGCTAAATATTCCATCATCTCTCCAGGGGATATCTGGATGGTTGGTGATTTGATGAAGGACGGCGTTCAGGTTACTGGTAAGGCAGAAGATGAGCAAAACATGTTTGTCTCTGCTTTGTATTACCTTGGACCAACTTTATTGATTATTGGTTTTTGGTTTTTCATGATGCGTCAGATGCAGGGTGGCGGCAAAGGAGGAGCGTTTTCCTTTGGTAAATCCAAGGCACGTTTGATTGATGAAAACAGCAATACCGTTACTTTTAACGATGTTGCTGGTTGTGATGAAGCCAAAGAGGAAGTCTCTGAATTAGTAGACTTCTTAAAAGACCCTCAGAAATTTCAGAAACTCGGCGGCCGCATTCCTCATGGCGTCTTACTAGTAGGCCCTCCGGGCACTGGTAAAACTTTGCTTGCTCGCGCTATTGCTGGCGAAGCCAAGGTTCCGTTCTTCTCAATCTCTGGTTCTGATTTCGTGGAGATGTTTGTCGGTGTTGGCGCATCCCGTGTGCGCGATATGTTTGAGAACGCCAAGAAAAATTCACCATGCATTATCTTTATTGATGAGATTGATGCGGTAGGTCGTCATCGTGGTGCTGGTATGGGCGGCGGCAATGATGAGCGCGAACAAACTCTCAATCAAATGTTAGTTGAGATGGACGGTTTTGAAAGTAACAGTGGCGTCATCGTCGTTGCTGCGACAAACCGTTCCGATGTTTTAGATAAGGCTTTATTGCGTCCAGGTCGCTTCGATCGTCAAGTGCATGTTGGTTTGCCAGATATTCGTGGTCGTGAGCAGATTTTGCAAGTGCATATGCGTAAGGTGCCTATTGATCCTGATGTCGATGCCGCAGTACTGGCGCGTGGTACACCAGGCTTCTCTGGTGCTGACTTAGCAAACTTAGTAAATGAATCTGCATTGTTCGCTGCGCGCCGTAACAAGCGTGCGGTAGATATGAAAGACTTTGAGGATGCTAAAGACAAAATCTACATGGGTCCTGAGCGTAAGTCTGCTGTGATGCGTGAAGAGGAGCGTCGTAATACTGCTTATCACGAGTCTGGCCATGCTGTTGTCGCAAAGGTATTGCCAAAAGCTGACCCCGTGCATAAGGTAACCATCATGCCGCGCGGTATGGCTTTGGGTGTGACTTGGCAGTTGCCCGAGTTTGACCGCGTCAATCTTTATAAAGATCGCATGTTGGAAGAGTTGGCGATTTTGTTTGGTGGCCGTGCTGCTGAAGAGGTGTTCTTGCATTCCATGAGTACTGGTGCTTCGAATGACTTTGAACGTGCCACTAAAATGGCTCGCGATATGGTGACGCGTTACGGTATGAGTGATAGTTTGGGTACCATGGTTTATGTGGATACTGAATCTGAAAGCATGTTTGGCCGTACAAGCTCCAAAACAGTTTCAGAACTAACTCAGCAAAAAGTGGATGCGGAAATTCGTTCATTGATTGATAGTCAATACGCTCTTGCTAGATCCATTCTGGAGCAAAATCGCGACAAGGTTGAGGCGATGGTTGCTGCATTGCTTGAGTGGGAGACCATTGATGCTGAGCAGATTACCGACATTATGGAAGGACGTCCTCCGCGCGGTCCTAAGCCACCACCTGCAACAACTTTTGGTAATTCTGCTGGCGGTACACCCGGGCCTGCACCTGATAGCGCCCCAGCAACAGCTTAATATTTCATAATCCCCGCGATTCATGAATAAGCAAACTCAGCCCGCAACATGGCGTTGCGGGCGTTTTCTTTTTGACTTTAGTAAACGCAAAAGACCTCTCGTCATGGGGATTTTGAATGCAACTCCTGACTCCTTTTCAGATGGGGGAAAGTTTATAGATGCTGGTAATGCTGTTGCCCAAGCTGAGAGGATGATTAAGAATGGTGTAGACATCATCGATATTGGCGGGGAATCTACTAGGCCTGGTGCAACACCAGTTGCCCTGCAAGAAGAGTTAGATCGGGTACTGCCTGTCATTAGTGCACTAAAGGATTGTGGGGTGGCGCTTTCGATTGATACCTACAAAGCAGAGACCATGCGTCAAGCTCTTCATGCTGGCGTGGATTGTGTCAATGACATTTGGGCTTTAAGACAAGATGGTGCCGTAAACGCTGTTTTGGAAAGCTCTGACTGCGGTATTGTTTTAATGCATATGCAATGCGATCCATCAACCATGCAATTTAATCCTGAATATGGCGATCTTATTGTCGAGGTAAAGCAGTTTCTTAAAGAGCGTGCTGATGCTCTCTTGGCTCAAGGGGTCGACCATGAACGCATTGCTATTGATCCTGGCTTTGGTTTTGGTAAAAGCCTGACTCATAACCTCCAAATGCTTGCGGAATTTGACACTTTTTCAGAACTGGGTTATCCCGTTATAGCAGGAATATCGCGTAAATCTATGTTGGGAAAGATCACTGGTCGAGAGGCTGATGAACGTTTGGCGCCTAGTATTGCTGCGGCACTGATGGCGGCTGATCGTCATGCCAAGATAGTACGGGTTCACGATGTTCCCGAGACTGTTGATGCCTTAAAGCTCTGGGAAGCTGTTCAGACCTAATTGGATCTAATGCGGACCGCATTATTAATGCTTTAATATCTGCAAGTTTTATAATGAGTCTTATGAAAAAACAATACTTTGGTACTGATGGCATCCGCGGTGAAGTGGGAAAATTTCCGATTGTTCCTGAATTCATCATGCGGCTGGGTTATGCAGCTGGGGTAGTGTTAAGTCGTAACGCAAAACCTGGTACGCGTTGCAAGGTTTTGATTGGTAAAGATACGCGTATTTCTGGATATCTTCTAGAGGCAGCGCTAGAGGCTGGCTATGCGGCTGCTGGTGTGGATGTACAGCTGTGTGGACCGATGCCGACTCCCGGCATTGCTTATCTCACTAAAGCGCTGCGTTTATCAGGCGGAGTAGTCATCTCTGCATCGCACAATCCCTATCAAGATAACGGTATTAAATTCTTCACGGCAAATGGAGATAAGTTAACCGACGAAGTTGAACTAGCAATTGAAGCTGAGTTAGCAAAACCGATGGGTTGCGTTAGCTCGGAAAAATTGGGTAAAGCCTACCGCTTGGATGATGCAGCGGGACGCTATATTGAATTTTGTAAATCTACCTTTCCGGGTGAATTAAATTTACGTGGCATGAAGTTGGTAGTAGATTGCGCCAACGGTGCCGCCTATCACACGGCCCCTCATGTATTTCATGAATTGGGTGCCGAGGTAATATCTATTGGAGTGACACCTGATGGTCGCAATATTAATGATGCCTGTGGCGCAACTGCTCCTGGGGCTTTAATTGCTAAGGTAAAAGAAGTCGGAGCTGATTTGGGAATTGCCTTGGATGGCGATGCCGATCGCCTTCAAATGGTTGATGCCAGCGGACGCTTGTTTAATGGTGATGAGCTTTTGTATGTCTTGGCAAAAGAACGCAAAGATCGCGGTCAGCAGGTGGGTGGAATTGTTGGCACTTTGATGACCAATCTTGCGATTGAAAATGCCATTAAAAACTTAGGCCTTGAATTTGAGCGTGCCAACGTAGGCGATCGTTATGTTTTGGAATTACTCAAAGAAAAAGGTTGGTTAATTGGTGGGGAAGGTTCAGGGCATTTACTCTGCTTGGATCGCCACTCTACTGGTGATGGAACGATTGCTGCGTTACAGGTACTTGCCGCCATCAGCCAAAGTAAGAAGAGTCTCGTTGAGCTCTTAGACTCCGTCAAAATCTTCCCTCAGACCCTCTTAAACGTCCGTTTTAAGCAGGGATACACTTGGAAGTCTGATGAAGCTCTTTTAAAGCAAATTGCTAAAGTCGAAGGTGATCTTAAAGATATTGGCAGGGTGCTTATTCGGGCATCTGGAACCGAGCCTGTGCTGCGTGTCATGGTGGAGACTCAAAACGCCGATGTTGGTCTTAACGCCGCTAAAAGCATTGCCAATCTCATTCCTACTGCTTAAATAGCAAGAAAATAGAGGGCAGTGGGGTAGCAGGGAGTGGATAGAGGGTTATAACCCTCTAAAAGCGTGTTGTGACCGAAGGTATTTAACTGTCACAAAGATGTCATGTTGTCATCGTATTGTTTGGATATCGCATTTGGGCGATCATTATTGAGGATGAATACATGAAATCTTTCTTGAAAAAAGCGTTAGTAATTGGCGCTATTTCACTTACCCAAACCGCATTTGCAGCTGAAATTACTGGTGCAGGGTCTTCCTTCATCTATCCAGTGCTCGCTAAATGGGCGGAAGCTTACAAAACTAAAACTGGCAATAGCTTGAATTACCAATCTATTGGCTCTGGTGGTGGCATTAAGCAAATTAAAGCAAAAACAGTAGACTTTGGTGCAACTGATGCGCCAATGAGCTTTGAAGATCTCGAAGCTGGTGGCATGGTTCAATTTCCAGCCATTATTGGTGGTGTAGTTCCTGTCGTGAACGTGGAAGGCATAAAGCCAGGTCAATTGAAATTGTCCAGCGACGTGTTGTCTGATATTTTCATGGGCACTATTACCAACTGGAATGACAAGCGTATTGCTTTGTTGAACCCAGGCGTACAAATTCCTGCTGGTGATATCACTGTAGTTACCCGTGCCGATGGTTCTGGCACTACAGCAATCTTTACAAACTACCTATCCAAAGTGAACAAGACTTGGAAAGATGCGGTAGGTTTTGGTGCTGCTGTGAAGTGGCCTGCAGCTTCAACGGTAAGCGGCAAAGGTAACGAAGGTGTTGCTGCTAACGTATCTCGTATTAAAAATTCAATTGGCTACGTTGAGTACGCATATGCTAAGAAAAATAATATGAGCTTCACACAGATGAAAAATGCTGATGAAAAGTTTGTCATCCCAACGGCTAGCGCCTTTGCTGCTGCTTCAGCTGGTACAGACTGGTCTAAATACCCAGGCATGAATACATTCATCACTAATGCATCTGGCGCTGCAGCTTGGCCTATCACTGGTGCAACCTTTGTTGTGATTTATAAGAATCCTGAAAACAAGGCTAGCGCTGCTGAAGTATTGAAATTCTTTGACTACGGCTTCAAAGATGGCAAGAAAATGGCTGCTGATTTGGATTATGTTGCTATGCCTGATGCTACAACCAACTTTATTCGTAAGAATGTTTGGTCACTGGTTCTGGTTAAGTAATTTTTTCAATCAAATGAGATTGGCCCCAAAAGTGTTTGGGGCTATTTCTCTTAAAAGAGATCCCTTAAGTACATGATGGAACCATCCAGTTCACTGAGTTTGTCTGTGGAAAAGGCGCACAAGATTGCCCGTATTCAGCGAATCCAAGATTTTTTATTCCATAGAGTTACGCAGTTTTTTTCCTTAACTGTGCTTTTGGCCTTGATGGGGATTATTGTCTCCCTTTTTATCAATGCTTGGCCGGCTCTCAATGAATTTGGGATTGGTTTTTTCTTTAGCGATGAGTGGGATATTGTTGGTGGGAAATTTGGTGGCCTGATTGCTATTTATGGAACTCTGGTTTCTTCTGTAATCGCCTTAGTCATCGCCGTTCCTTTAAGTTTTGGTATTGCCGTATTTTTGACGGAAATTTGTCATTCAAGTCTTAAGCGTCCCTTGGGGATTGCTATTGAATTATTGGCCGCAGTCCCATCGATCATCTATGGGATGTTCGGATTATTTATTTTCGCGCCGATTTTCGGCGACTATATCGAGCCTGCGTTACAAGCTACCTTAGGAAAGATCCCTTTACTTGGTATTCTTTTCTCTGGACCAGCAAATGGTATCGGTATGTTGTGTGCTGGCCTTATTTTGGCAATGATGATCTTGCCGTTTATTGCTTCGGTGATGCGCGATGTTTTTGAAATCGTTCCGCCAGTATTGAAAGAGTCTGCCTATGGTATTGGTTGTACTACCTGGGAAGTTGTCAGAAGGATTGTGCTTCCTTATACCAAGGCAGGTGTGATTGGTGGAATCATGCTGGGATTGGGTAGGGCGCTTGGTGAAACCATGGCGGTAACCTTTGTTATTGGCAATGCCAGAAGAATTTCTCCTTCCTTATTTGCTCCTGGGAGCTCTATTGCTTCAACTTTGGCAAATCAATTTGGCGAAGCAGAGGCTGGTTTACATTCCTCATCCTTATTTGCGCTGGGCCTAGCTTTATTCTTTATTACTTTTGTAGTTTTAGCCTTGGCTAAATGGATGTTGATTCGCATGGAAAAAAGTCAAGGACTTAAATCATGAGTCAAATGGCTAATATTGATCAAGCGGTTTTTACTCGTCGTAAACGTATCAATAAGATCGGCCTGGTCTTGTCGATGTTCGCAATGTTATTGGGAATGACCTTTCTGATTTGGATTTTGGCAGTTTTATTTATTAAAGGTTTTTCTGCCATCAATCTCAATATGTTTATTGCCAGCACACCTGCACCAGGATCTGAGGGTGGTGGGTTAGCGAATGCAATTGTGGGTAGCTTGATGCTGATCGGCAGCTGTACGTTAATTAGCACCCCTGTTGGTGTCTTAGCTGGTCTTTATCTTTCTGAATATGGTGATCGTAGCAAGATGGCGGCTATTACCCGTTTTGTTACCGACATCATGTTATCTGCCCCTTCTATCGTGATTGGCTTATTTGTTTATGCCTTCGTCGTAGCTGAAGTAAAGCATTTTTCAGGATGGGCGGGAACAATTGCCTTGGCTTTGATTGCGATTCCGGTAGTAGTTCGCACCACGGAAAATATGCTGCGCCTGGTACCAGGCAGTTTACGTGAGGCGGCTTATGCTCTAGGCGCCCCTAAATGGAAGGTGGCTTTTTTGATCACCTTAAAAGCAGCGCAAAGCGGCATCATGACAGGTGTTTTATTGTCGCTGGCTCGTGTCAGTGGTGAGACTGCGCCTTTGCTGTTTACGGCCTTGAGCAATCAGTTCTTCTCAACCAATATGAATGCACCAATGGCGAACTTGCCAGTGGTAATTTTCCAGTTTGCAATGAGTCCCTATGACAACTGGGTTGAGCTTGCATGGGGTGGAGCGTTGCTCATTACCTTTACCGTACTTGGTCTGAATATTTTGGCGCGTGTGGTATTTCGTGACAAGGCTCAGGGATGAGTAATATGAAAACAATGTTTGACTTAAATGCTATCGATAGTCAAGGAGGCAGAATGAATATAGGGGCTACCCAAACGCCACAACAAGTAGCTAAAAATGCTCTTGAAGTGCGTAATCTCAATTTCTTTTATGGCGCTTTTCAAGGCCTTAAAAATATCAATTTAGATATCGAAGAGGGTAAGGTCACTGCATTTATTGGACCTTCTGGCTGTGGTAAATCTACACTCTTGCGTACTTTAAATCGTATGTACGATCTTTATCCTGGTCAGCGTGCTGAAGGTGAGATTAATTTCTACGGTCAAAACATTCTTGCTCCTGGCCAAGACTTAAATCTTCTTCGCTCACGCATTGGAATGGTTTTTCAAAAACCTACACCGTTCCCAATGTCTATTTATGAAAATATCGCTTTCGGTGTTCGTTTATACGAGAAACTTTCACGTTCTGAAATGGATGAGCGTGTCGAGTGGGCTTTGAATAAAGCCGCCTTATGGACAGAGGCCAAAGACAAGCTACACCACAGCGGTTTATCCCTTTCTGGCGGTCAACAACAGCGCCTGTGTATTGCCCGTGGCGTTGCAGTAAAACCTTCTGTTATTTTGTTGGATGAGCCAACTTCGGCGCTTGACCCAATCTCGACTGGGAAAATCGAAGAGTTAATTAATGAATTGAAGCATGAGTACACCATTGCTATCGTGACTCACAACATGCAGCAAGCGGCACGCGTCTCCGATTACACTGCTTATATGTATCTTGGAAGCATGGTGGAATTTGGCAAGACAGATGAAATCTTCATCAAACCTAAGCGTAAAGAGACAGAAGATTACATCACAGGACGCTTCGGCTAATTGGAGATAAATATGCCAGATAAACACCTTTCATCACAATTTGATGTCGACTTAAACGCTCTTTCAAGTAAATTGCTTGAAATGGGTGGCTTGGTTGAGTCTCAGATATCTACTGCCATGCGCGCTTTTACGCAAATGGATCTTGAAACTTGCAATGTTGTTATCCAGAACGAGAAGCTTGTTAATGATTTGGAAATTCAAATTGATCTAGCTTGTACTGAATTGATTGCAAGACGTCAGCCAACTGCAAGAGACTTGCGCTTAGTCATGGCAGTTTCAAAAGCCATCACCAATCTCGAAAGAGCGGGGGATGAAGCTGAGCGTGTTGCAAAAAGAACTAAACGCTTAATTGAGGCTGGAGCTACTCACAATATTAATGTGGCTGAAATTAAGCTATCAGGTCAAATGGCCATCTCCTTATTGCGCCGTAGTCTTGACGCCTTTGCACGCTTAGATACGATTGCTGCCGCTGAAGTAGTTGAGGAAGATCGTCAAATTGATGAGGAATTCCGTGCTTTTGTACGTAAGTTAATTTCGTACATGACTGAAGATCCGCATACGATTACTACCGGCCTTGATATGCTAACGATCGCCAAGGCGATCGAGCGTATTGGTGACCACGCTAAGAACATTGCTGAATTTGTGATCTACATTGTTAAAGGTTCTGATGTTCGCCATATTCCGCATGAGGATTTAGTGCGTGAGGCGAACAAGCGCTAAGCTTGAACCACTCTATGACTCAGCGTATCTTAATTGTTGAAGATGAGCCCTCTATCGCGGAATTAATTGTGATTAATCTGACTCACGCTGGTTATGAAGTGGAAAAAGCGCTTCAAACGGATGTGGCAATGAATATGATGCGCACTCAATTGCCCAATCTTCTGATTTTAGATTGGATGCTCCCTGGAAAATCAGGCGTACAGTTTGCAAGAGAATTGCGTGCGAACGAACTCACTAGAGGCCTACCAATTCTGATGCTTACTGCTAAAAGCGAGGAGTCTGATAAGGTTCTTGGCCTTGATTCTGGCGCTGATGATTACGTTACCAAACCCTTTTCTCCTAAAGAGTTGATAGCCAGGGTTAAGGCGCTCTTACGTAGACAAACTCCTATGGAAGATATTGGACCACTCTCGGTTGGCCCTTTGAGGCTGGATTCGGTATCCCATCGCGTACTGGCAGTTTGGCCTAATACCGAACCAAAAACCATTGCACTTGGCCCTACAGAGTTTCGTCTAATGCAATTTTTGATGGCTAACCCCGAACGGGTTCATACCCGGGGCAATCTTTTAGATAAGGTATGGGGTAGTGATGTTTATATCGAAGAGCGTACCGTGGATGTGCACATTAAGAGGTTGAGGGCTGCTCTTGCCCCGTATGATTGTGACCGCTTTGTTGAGACTATCCGGGGTAGTGGATATAGGATCACTAAAACACCTACCGAGACCTAAATCCCTCTTTTGGGTGTGTTTTCCGGTGTGATGACTAGATGAACTAAGATTGCAGCATGTTATCTGCTCTGACACGTTTCGTTTTTATTGTTTGCTTGGCGTTTATTGCCGCCTACATCACCCTAGCCAATTGGGGGGTAAATTTTGCTATCACTGCAGGCATGACCGTTCTCGCAATACCTTTGGTGTATTCGTATGTGAACTTGGCGCGATTAAGAAAATACGCCATTGCCAATACCGTTGAAAACATGCCCTTACCAAGCGGCTTTTGGGAAGAAGTCTTTTTTCGCTTGCAACGCTTAGTTCGTAATCTCAAGCTAGAGATTCAGTCTATTGAAAAACAACATAATCGCTTTATAGAGGCCTTCCAAGCTTCACCAAATGGCATTGTGATGCTCGATGATCAAGACCAGATTGAATGGTGCAATGCTATCGCAGAACGTTTCTTTGGATTGGAATTTAAGCGCGACGTCTTACAGCGTATCAATTTTTTAATTCGACGCCCTGAATTTATTCAGTACCTGAATAAGAGAATCTTTGAGGAGCCGCTTCTTTTAGAAAGAATGGGCCCCGAGGATAATCTCAGTCTGATGGTACAGGCATTTCCGTATGGAGATCAGCGCCACTTATTGCTTGTCCAGGATGTCACTGATCTTCAAAAAGCGGATGCAATGCGCAGGGACTTTGTGGCAAATGTTTCCCATGAAATGAGAACACCAATTACTGTGTTAATGGGCTTTTTAGAGACCATCCAGTCTTTGGATTTGGATAAGGCTCAACAAACGCAATACATTGAGTTAATGATGTCTCAGGCTCAAAGAATGAAGAGCTTAGTTGAGGACTTATTAACTTTAGCCAATCTAGAAGCTAATACTTTGCCAGCGCCTATGCAGGCCGTACAGGTAGCTACGATTATGGCCTTGCTGAAAAATGATGCGCAGGCACTTTCACAAGGTAAACATGCCTTTAATTTTAAAGTTCTTACTTCAGCCAGCATTTTGGGTGAGGAAAGGGAATTGCTGTCTGCCTTTAGCAATTTAGTTTCGAATGCGGTTCGCTATACCCCAGATGTTGGAATGGTGAGTGTTAAATGGAGTTTAAACGCTGATGGACAGGGTGAATTTTCAGTTACAGATACTGGACCTGGAATTGCCTCAGAACATTTATCAAGATTAACCGAGCGCTTTTACCGTGTTGATCGCAGTCGGTCTAGAGATACTGGTGGAACGGGTCTGGGGTTAGCCATTGTTAAGCATATTGCTAATCGCCACCATGCCCAGCTTCAAATTGAAAGCTCTCCAGGTAAAGGGAGCACATTTAGATTGCGGTTTCCTAAAGAGCGGATCGCCCTTTAAGGCCTAGTTCTTTTTCTTTTTCTTCTTCTTTTTAGATTCTTTACAAAGCTTGTCGATCTTGCCGTTCGCATACAGACACCATACTTTGATCTCTTCCAATAACTCGGTTAGATCTTCGTAAGGAAGGTTTTTAAAGTCTTCCAAGCTAATGGATCCTGTTTCTTGGAGTTGAATTACAGCATCTTCGTATTGATATTTGCTCATCTGAATATAAGTGTGAGTTGTAATTAGATGGAATCCTACCAAATCAATATGACAAAAGTAATATTTCTATGGGTAAGCGGGTTTTTTTAGTCTGGATCGGCCGAAATTTCAGATTCCCGCTTAATTCCCAAGATCTTAGAAACAGTAGCTTCTAAGGGGCCGCCGATGAATAGGGTAAAGAGAATCGCAAAAACTGCCATTCCTCCGAGTGCGAATTGCCCGGCACCAAAAGCTGCACCCAAAATTGCGCATGCCCAGAGACTTGCGGCCGTAGTAAGACCATGAATTCTTTGTGAACTTCGCTCTCTGATGATGACGCCTGCACCCAAGAAGCCAAGGCCTGTAATTAAGCCTTGAATTACCCGACTAACAGATTGAGCATCATCTTTAACGAAGTCCCCAATGAGTAATACGGAAGTCGCTGCGCCAATGGCTACCAGTGAATGGGTCCGAATCCCAGCAGATTTGTGATGTAGCCAGCGGTTTAAGCCCAGAATCATCCCTACAAGCAGAGCAAGACTGAGGCGTAAGGCAATATTGAGATAAATATCCATAGACTATCTAAATATCCTTTTTATCTTTTTGAATGACGCTGTGTTGAATTGATTGAATTATCCCATCCCTTAATAAAACTGAAATATACGATAGCTATGATGGAGACTGATCAAGTAATGCGCAAAAAAGATTTTATTTATGAGCCTAGAAATATCAAAGGAAATACATGCAGTTCATATAGATAGAGCTCCTCAAAGTTGTTTTGACTTGTGTATGAATATAACGGAATCCAAAGACCGTTCTCTGGTCAATGAAAGGGTTCTTAAACTGTTTGTGAGTGATCAGCGTTATCTATTGGCGATTGATGAGCTTATTTAGGCTTTAAATTATTCGAATCCGTATCTTCAACATTCAGTAAGATAGGAGTTCAAGCTGAATAGGGGTGGGGATGTCTTCAAAAGAAAAATTGATTAAATTGCGTGGCGCACATAAAGTTGCCACACTTAATTCCGTCGAGTCTTTTAAAAACCCAAGACCTAGCATTAAAAAGCGGCTTTCTGATGGAAAAGCGCTTAGAAAATTAGTAAGCTTTGCCGAACAAGGTGTCTATACCCCGCCTAAAAATCGCTTAGACCCTATTCTTGTTCTTGAGAGGCAGGCAAAGACTCGAATTACATCTCTAATACCTATTCGCTATGAGCGGATGATGCAATCCCCTTTTGATTTTTATCGCGGCGGGGCTGCGATCATGGCCCAAGATTTGGCTAATCAACCCGTTACCGATATTACTGTTCAGTTATGTGGGGATATGCACGTTTCAAACTTTGGGCTTTTTGGAACAACAGAGCATCGTTTGGTATTTGGTATCAATGATTTTGATGAGACCCTGCCTGGTAGTTGGGAATGGGATCTGAAACGATTGGTTTCTAGTGCTGTAATTGCCTGTGAAAGTCTGGGTGGCGATAAAGCATTGAGCAAGCGCTTGGTGTATCACATCACTTCTGAGTATCAAAAAAGAATGGCACAGTATGCCCAAATGCCATACCTTGAGTTATCTCGCCAATTTATTGCTGAGAAGGATATCCGTAAAAAATTTAGCAAATCCCATCAGAAGACTCTAGATGCTTTTTTGGCTGATACAAAAGGCCAAAGTAATGTTGAGGTACTGGAGAAATTAACTGCTCTGGTTGGGAAGAATCGAAAAATCATTAACAAACCCCCGTTAATAGAGCATTTTGCTAAAAGCCAAAATGGGGTCCCCATGATCGATTTGATCAATATGGCCTTGCTAAATTACAGTATTACTTTAGTAACCGATAGACGTGTTTTATTTGAGCGTTACTCTCTTAAGGACTACGCAAGAAAAGTGGTCGGCATTGGCAGTGTTGGCACCAACTGTATGGTTTTATATTTTGAAGGGGATAGTAAGAATGACCCCTTGTTTCTACAATACAAAGAGGCTCAGGCATCGGTACTCTCTCCTTATTTAGGGGTGTCCGTATATAAAAACCAAGGGCATCGCGTAGTGTCTGGTCAGAGATTGCTGCAGGGGGCGCCAGATGCATTTCTGAATTACGGCAGCCTTCAATATGATATCGACACAAGTCAGGGTTTTTACCTCAGGCAGTTACGAGATATGAAAGGCGGAATTAATTTTGGCCCTAATGGCGTCTCACTAAAGAATTTTCCAGACTATGCTAAATTGTTTGGGTGGGCTTTGGCTCTTGGGCATGCCCGCTCTGGAGATGCGGCAATGATCTCTGGATATTGCGGCCAAAGCAAAGACTTATGTGAGGCACTTTATGCTTTTTCTAAATCCTATGCCAAGCAAAATCAATCGGATTACGAGGTTTTTTGTAAGGCGATTAAAAGCGGAAGATTGCAGGTTGCAAATGCAAAAGTTTTGAAAGACTAATGGATGGAAGCGCTGCACAATATTAATTTTGACTCACTAGCTGATACCTCTATTAGCTTAGTAGCAGCGTTTATTTTTGGCGGATTAATTGGCTTAGAGCGTCAGTTTCGTCAACGTACAGCTGGTCTGAGAACCAATGTGTTAGTTGCGGTAGGTGCCGCGATCTTTGTTGATGCCGGTAATCGTTTAACAGGTCATGAAGGCGCTGTTCATATCATGGCTTATGTAGTTTCAGGGATTGGCTTTTTGGGCGCTGGTGTAATCATGCGTGAGGAGGGAAATGTGCGTGGTATTAATACCGCGGCAACTCTTTGGGCCTCTGGGGCGGTTGGCGCTTGTGCTGGTGCTGACTTAATTTTGGAGGCGGGTTTAGCCACGATTTTTGTGCTTGCGGCAAATACCTTGCTACGACCCCTGGTGAGGTTAATTAACAAGCAGCCTCTTGATACAAGTTTTGTTGAGGTCACTAACTCTGTTTACATCATCACCCCTAAACGTTTTCAAAAATTGGCTCTAAAGCAATTTATTGCTACCTTAGAAGCGGCAGGTTATCAGGCGCATGATATTGAAGTTGACCAATTTGGCGATGATGAAGTAGAAATTCAGGCGGTTTTAACCGATTCAGCGGTTGATGGGGATCAAATGGATGCATTAATTCAAAAAATAGCCGATATGGAATATGTCAATCAAGCCTACTGGAGTCCAAGTACTACTGATTGATAGCTTGACATGGTATTGAAATATTTGAGGTTCAATATCTGCATGTGAATACTTATCTTAAAACTGAACGTTCTTTGCGCTCTACGCTTTTTACGCGCTCCACAATTACTTGCCCTCATTGCCAAGCCATTGAAAACTTAGAGATTCCAAAAGACTTTTCCCAGCACCTATATCGCTGTCCATCCTGCGCGGTTATCCTTAAGCCTAAATCGGGTGATTGCTGCATCTTCTGCAGCTTTGGGAGTGTGGATTGCTCAAGTTCAGAGCAAAATTTAGCCGCCTAAATATTTCCCTGACAGATTAAGCGTTATATTCAAGAGTGTGCAATCTGTATTGCTTAAAATATGCAGACTTAAAGGCGAATTTGCTATTTTTGCCGCACTTATTTCATTATTGGGATCAACTTGACTGCGCTCCGAAATAACCCCAAATCTCCTGCAACTGATTTAGTGGCGGCTATTGATTTGGGTTCAAATAGTTTCCGGATGATTGTGGCCCAAGAGGTTCAAACTCCTTCTGGAACTCAAATACGTCCTATCGATACCCTCAGGGAGACTGTTCGGTTGGCTGCTGGGTTAACCGAGGATAAGTTGCTTGGCCATGATGCTTATCAACGCGGCCTTGTGGCCATTCACCGCTTTGGCGAACGTATAAGGGGATTTGATCCCTCTAAGGTTCGAGCAGTAGCTACTAACACTCTGCGCGTTGCAAAAAATGCCCAAAACTTTGTTCGGGATGCTGAAGTGGCATTGGGATTTCCAATTGAAGTCATTGCCGGAGTGGAGGAAGCACGCTTAATTTATATTGGTGCAGCCCATGAAGTCTCGGCCACCCAAGGAAACCGATTAGTGGTCGATATTGGCGGTGGCTCTACTGAGTTTGTGATCGGCAAAGGGTATGAGCCCAAGCTCATGGAGAGTCTTTATATTGGTTGCGTCTCCCATAGCATGCAATTTTTTCCCAAGGGTAATATTGACTCGCACGCCTTTAAAGAGGCTGAGTTGGCTGCAAGGCGCGAGATTCAAGTTATTGCAGGCGCTTACCTCAAAAGCGGATGGAATCAAGTCATTGGCTCCTCAGGTACGGCCCGTGCTTTAGCGGATCTCATTGCTGAAAATCATCTCAATGGCCAAGGCGATGGATTGACCATGGGGCGTGTCAATGCGGGAAGCGGTTTAATTACCCGTGATGGTCTTCGGGCTCTCAAAAAACATCTACTTAAGTATGGGCATGTGAACCAAGTTGAGTTACTTGGATTAAAGGACGATAGAAGGGCGGTATGGCCAGGTGGCTTGGCAATCATGATTGCCGTATTTGATGAGCTAGGTATTGAGGCTATGGAAGTGACCGATGCTGCTTTAAGAGTAGGAGTCCTCTACGATCTATTGGGTAGATCCCAGCATCACGATATGCGTTATGTGACAGTCGAGCAGTTTATGCAGCGTTATGCAGTTGACAGGGAGCAAGCGACTCGCGTTGGTAAGTTGGCCGCAGAGTTTTTGGATCAACTACCCAGACCTGAGGGCGAGAGTAGGGCTAACAATATTGCTCTATTGCAATGGGCTGCAAATTTGCATGAAATTGGCTTATCTATTTCACATAATGGATATCACAAACATTCTGCTTATATTGCGGGTAATGCGGATATGCCAGGTTTTTCTAAGAATGATCAGGCTCGCTTAGCCGCCTTGTTAATTGGCCATACTGGAAAGTTAGGAAAGCTCGCAAACAACGCTGGTTTTTATGATTGGCGCATGCTGTTTTGCTTGCGTTTGGCTCAAGTGCTCTGTAGGGGCCGTAGTGATGTGAGCTTACCAAAAGTGAAGGTATTAGAGCGAGATAGTACATACTTTGTTTCGCTTTCTAAAGAGTGGGCGAGCAAGCATCCTCTGACTGAGTTTAGCTTGCAAAAAGAAGCGGCCGAATGGGAGCGTGTTGGCCGGTCTTATGAGGTTGGGCTTAAATAAAGTTCCTCACAGGCCTAGGAAGTGTTTGGCATAGCGTGGGTTAATTTCTGACAGACGTAACATGGTCAGTAAATCAGCAGTATTAAAGTCTGGATCCCATGCGGGTGCGCTACAAATCTTTGCTCCTAATTTGAGATAGCCCTTAATAAGGGGTGGTGGCTCCACTTCCAATCCCCCATTGAGTTTTTCTAGGGGTAAGGGAAGTTTTGGAAAGGCGTGGTTTTCAATCGGCGCCATTTGATCATTGCGAAGGGAGTTAAATAGGCTAGCTGCAAAGTGTCCGCCATCTGCCATGGGAATACTTGCGCAGCCCAACATGATTTCATAGTCATGCTTTTGCATGTACTGTGCCAATCCACTCCATAGAGCCATGATGACTGCGCCTGAGCGGTAATCGGCATGGACACATGATCTGCCTAGTTCGACCATCTTAGGGCGTAAATGATTTAAGCGGGTTAAATCAAATTCAGAATCAGAATACAGGCGACCTATTTCGATGGCTTTATGTGGCGGCAGAACACGATAGGTACCTACTACTTTGAGGGTTTCTTGATCACGAATTAGTAGGTGATCGCAATAGGCATCGAATTCATCCACATCTAAGCCTTCAGAATTTTGAGCAAGTGTTGCTCCCATTTCATCGGCAAACACCTTATAGCGTAGGCGCTGCGCTTCTTTTACTTCACTCTTATTTGAAGCCCAAGTAATTTGAAAGGCAGGTTTTTTAACCTTATGAACTGGCTTTTCAATTAGAGGGGATTTTTGAGTCTCCTGAGTTCCTTGAGTCTCATGAGACTCAAGAGTCTCAAGGGTTGTCTTGGCAAGTATCTGAGTACGAGACTTGGTAGCAAATTTTTTACCAAAGAGTTTTTTCGCTAATTTTTTGGGGAATAGTTTTTTGAGAGAGTTGCCTTTTTTCTTTTTAGGTTTTTTTTCAAAAGATGGGCCAAAGAAATCGAAGGCGCCTAGAGGGTTTGGAATGTCTGACATATTGATCCTTGTGGATTGATCACCAATCGTATTGCGGGTTTATTTCAAATTGAAAAAGAGGGGGATGCATATCGTGGCCCAGAGAAGCGCCGCGATGATTAAAGCAAGCATGACAGCGGCAGAGCCAAAATCCTTGGCTCGCTTAGAGAGATCATGATGCTCAAAAGAGATTCGATCGATCGCCGCTTCAACACTTGAGTTAAGAAGCTCCACCAGTAACACCATCAACAAAGCAGAAATCAATAACACTTTTTCCAGTGGACTCACGGGTAAGAAAAGGGCAATTGGTGTCAACAAAATCAATAGGGTGAGCTCTTGTCGAAAAGCACTTTCCTCAGTAAAGGCATATACCATTCCGCACCAAGAGTTTTTGGCAGCATGCCAAGCTCTGATGAATCCTCGGTTACCTTTATGGGGATTTTGATTGATGTTGTATTGTTTCTTGATCAAGAGATGATCCTTTTAAGCGAGGGCAGCGATGTGCACTTCAGGTGATGGAACCGGTTTGAGATGTTGCGCAAACTGTTCAGATGCCGAGCGCCATGAGAATTTTTCTGCATGAGCACGAGCAACTTCCCTTGGGATTTTTAAAGCCTGCATACAGGCTTCACGTAAATCTTCATTCATAGCACCAGCAGCAGAGTCTCCCAGTACGTCGATTGGGCCGGTGACAGGGTAAGCGGCTACAGGCGTTCCACAAGCCATGGCTTCAAGGATTACGAGGCCAAAGGTATCGGTTTTGCTTGGAAATACAAAAACATCAGCTGCCGCATAGACTTTGGCTAACTCCTCTTGTTGCAAAACGCCTAAATAGTTAATGTTGGGGTATTTCTCTTTAATACCAGCCATGGCGGGCCCATCACCAACTACCCATTTTGAGCCTGGTAGATCAATTTCTAAAAATGCGTTGATATTTTTTTCTACAGCAACCCGGCCTACATAAAGGAAAATTGGGTGCGCAGTATTTAAAGCTTTAGAGTCTTGTATTTTGAAGATATTGAGATCTACACCTCTTGACCAAAGAACTACATTGGTAAAGCCATATTTCTCTAAATCATTTTTTACGACAATCGTTGGGGCCATAACAGCCATAGAGGGACCGTGAAACCAACGCAAAAAGGCATAAGTTATCCCAAGTGGCATCCCGATTCTGGCTTTGACGTACTCAGGAAAACGCGTATGGTACGCGGTTGAAAACGGCAGTTTATTTTTAACTGCATAAGCTCTAGCGGCAATTCCTAAAGGGCCTTCGGTAGCAATATGCATTGCATCAGGAGCAAATTCCTTAATGCGCTTAGCTACCTGTTTTCCTGGAAATAATGAGAGAGAAATATCAGGGTAGGTAGGGCAGGGAATGGTTTTAAATTCTTTTGGGGTAATCATGCCCACTCGATGACCCATTGCAGTGAGTTCTGCACAAGTTTGTTTGAGTGTTCTAACAACACCATTTACTTGAGGTTCCCAAGCGTCAGTGATGATCATAATTTTCATAGTACAGCCTCTTTAATGAGTTGTTCAATAGGGGGTAGTAAAGAAATTTCTGGAGACTGGACTGGTTCGCCTTTAATTTGTGTCCAGTGAATAATTTTGAGTTCACCTGCATGGGTTTCGACTAGGGCAGTGAGGCTTTCAACCCAATCCCCATCGTTGCAATAGAGCAAGCCATCGATTTCACGAATTTCAGCCTTATGGATATGGCCACACACTACGCCATCACAACCGCGTAAACGCGCTTCTCTGGCCATGATGTGCTCAAAGTCGGCAATATAGCTGACCGCATTCTTGACTTGATGTTTGAGGTATTGTGAAAGTGACCAGTATTGCAATCCCATCTTTACCCGCAGCATGTTGAAGTAACGATTGATGTACAGAATCAAGGTATATAAGGTATCGCCCACATAAGCTAGCCATTTGGCGTATTGCATGACCCCATCAAATAGGTCGCCATGGGTTACCCAGAGTTTTTTGCCATCTAAGGTTGTGTGAATGACTTCTTCAACCACTTTAACGTCACCAAATGACATGCCAAAGAATTGTCGGGCACTTTCGTCATGGTTCCCTGGTACATAAATTACTTCCGCACCTTTACGGGCTTTACGAAGCAGTTTTTGGACAACATCGTTGTGAGCTTGCGGCCAATAAAATGAACGTTTGAGTTTCCAGCCATCAATGATATCGCCAACTAAGTAGAATTTATCTGCTTCGTTATGCTTGAGAAAATCAAGAAGGTAGTTTGCCTGACACCCTGATGTTCCCAGGTGTACGTCTGAAATCCAGATAGCTCTGTAGTGCATCATGAGTTTGAATTAAGCCAGTCTCATATGTAAGTCTCATGACACTTTGAAGTCACTTTTGTGACGTGCGCAATCTTCATTATTGGCTTTCTGTTTATGATTGGGTATGCATATGAAAAACCCTCATACAGAAAATCAAACACCATTTTTATTTCGACTCTATTTATGGTCGCTAATCTTGCTACATATTATGGGTGGTGTGATGACCTTACTTTTTATTTTCCCTTTTCAGAAAAAAAATCTGAAGAGTTGGCATATACAGCGATGGTCGAAAAGATTGCTAGGTATATTTAAGGTTCAGCTTGTTGTGCATGGATCGCAAATATTGCCCAATAGATCCTACTTATTGGCCGCCAATCATATTTCTTGGTTAGATATTCATGTGATTAATGCCTTTAACCCTATTCGTTTTGTTGCTAAATCAGAAGTAGAGGGTTGGCCTATTTTTGGTTGGATGGCTAAGCAGTTGGGAACGGTATTTATTAAGCGTGATAACTCACGGCACGCTCGTCAGGTATCTGGTGAGGTAGGAAAAATTCTCCAATCTGAATCAATCTGTATTTTTCCCGAGGGCACTTCTAGTCTGGGTACTCATGTTCTGCCATTTAAGGCAAACTTATTTGAGTCGGCAGTGAGCGCTGGGGCGCCAGTTTATCCACTCGCAATTCAATACTTTTCTACTAAAACTGGTTTACGAAGTGAAGCGCCTGCTTTTATTGGGGAGATGGGCTTAATAGAGTCGATCGCTAATATTCTCAAGGAACGCGATTTAAGGGTGGAGTTAAGCTTTTTAGAGCCCCTGAAATGCCAAAATGGGTTGACTGCAGATCGCAAGCAGTTAGCCCAATATAGTCAGGAAATGATCTCCAGCTCTATTAAATGCTATATGTAATTAAAATGTCATATCCTTGGTTTAAAACTATTGGCTGTAATTAGGAAAAACGAATGACCTCAAAGCATCAAGAGATGGCTGATTGGTATCAGCGTGCTCAAGCAGAAATTTTAGATAGCATGGATGAAGAGCTCGAAATGGAGCTCGATGATGATCGCCTATCTCCCGATGGGGGAAGTGGTTCAGCTATTTCTAGACAAACCTACTTTAAAGAGCTATTTCGCCTTCAGGGTGAATTGGTCAAGTTACAAGACTGGGTTGTAGAAAATAAGGTAAAAGTTGCGGTTTTATTTGAAGGTCGTGACTCAGCGGGTAAGGGCGGTGCGATCAAGCGGATTACCCAGCGTTTAAACCCCCGCGTTTGTAAGGTAGTGGCATTACCTGCACCCAATGAGCGTGAAAAGACCCAGTGGTACTTTCAACGCTACATCTCCCAATTGCCGGCTGGCGGGGAAATCGCTTTATTTGACCGCAGTTGGTACAACCGTGCCGGAGTCGAAAAAGTGATGGGATTTTGTACTGATGAGGAGTACGAAGAGTTCTTGAGAACTGTTCCAGATTTAGAGCGCATGATGGTAAATTCTGGAATTATTCTGATTAAGTATTGGTTCTCGATTTCCGATGATGAGCAATACAACCGATTTATGATGCGAATTCATGATCCGTTAAAGCAATGGAAGCTCAGTCCAATGGATTTAGAGGCTCGTCGCCTTTGGGAGGACTACACCAAGGCCAAAGAGACCATGTTAGAGCGTACTGATATCCCTGAGGCGCCATGGTGGGTAGTTGCCGCAAACGACAAGAAGAAGGCGCGTTTAAATTGCATTACCCATCTGCTTAGCCAAATTCCGTATAAAGAGATTGATCACCCCATTATTACCTTGCCAAAACGTGTTCATAATCCAGATTATTTACGCGGTCCAGTGCCTCCTGAGATGTACGTTCCAGAGGTTTATTGAAAGATTCTGCTTAGTGGTAATCTCTTTCTAAACGAGAGGGAGAATCATGAAATTGCATCAGGCGGTTACTAATAGAGAATTTAAGCTACTAATTAAGCCAAAAGACTTGGATAGGCGCACCCAAATTACCAGGCTTACCCAGCAAATTCTCGATTTTTGCCATAAAAACAAGGTTCAGTTTTTTCATTTAGACAATGCAAATACTGGGCTGAGAAACGTCTATTTTTACGATACCCCCGGTGAAGATTTACGACTAAACAATATCATTTTGCGTGTGAGGGAGTCACGGCAAAATGTTTGGGTGGATGATTGGTGTGAAGTCACTCTCAAATGCAGAACTCACGATATAGAAGAGTCTTTTAAATTTGATCCCACCCCAAAGAAAAGCATTAAATCTAGATCTCGCTTGAAACAAGAAATATTGCGTGGAGAGGAAATTGGATCCAAGCGTATGATTTATTCGAACAATGCGATTTTAGATTCAGTACCTATAGACAAAATTTTTGATCGTACTTATGCCAGTGTTGGTAATTTTTTCCCTAGCTTAAAAAAATTATCAATTGACCATAAAGCGCCACTTCGAATTGTTGGTGGTCAGACTAATAAAATTCTCGAAGCATGTCTTCCTATTGGAAATTTGCAGTTTGGTGATGGTGTTCAGGCTCATTGCGATATTGCAATTTGGATGAAGAGCGTCGGTGACCCTATTGTTGGCGAATTGGCTTTCTCATATCGTGTGACAGATGGAAACAGAGCGGAGAGTAAATCCCATAAACGGGCTGATAAGTTCTTTAAAAAACTTCAAATAGAGTTAAAGGATTGGCTAGAAATTGGCAGCACTAAAACTGCTTTGGTATACGGTAAGCCTGAATAAAGTTTTTGCAGATGGAATCGTCAAATAATAGTTTTGTAACTCTTCGGGATTTATTCGTCCAATTTTTTATTGTTGGGGCGGTAAGTTTTGGCGGCGGCATTATTGCTTATGAGCGCATCTTGCTGGTGGACAAGCGAAAATGGTTATCTCCCGATGAATTTATGGCCTATTTGACTATCAGCCAGACAATGCCTGGGCTAAATTCAGTCAACTTAGCGGTATTGGCAGGAGATAAGTTGCGTGGCGCCGTTGGAGCAGTTGCGGCTGTCTTGGGTTTGATTCTTCCTGGGTCAGTATTTGTTTTGGTTATTGGTATTCTTTATACGAGCAAATCCAATCACTATTTGTCTAATTTGATTCTGCCGGGTATTGCTGCAGCAGCTACGGGATTATTGGGTGCAATCACTTACCGTATTGGTGATGAGCACTGGCGTCATGTGAAATCACTGTTTTTGATCATAACCACTTTCATCTTAATGAGCATCGCCAAGCTATCGCTCCCTCTCGTTTTATTGGTCATGGCTCCGATCGCCATTTATCTTTATCGACCTAGTAAAAAGCTATGAATGTATTCATTCAATTAGCCCTCAGCTTTTCTTTACTATCCATCTTGGCGGTAGGGGGTGGTACTGCTGTTTTGCCAGAAATGCAAAGCATATTGGCGCACCAGTTTGGCATTGACCATACGCAATTTGTTCATGCATACAGCATTGGCCAGCTGTCCCCTGGCCCCAATATGCTCATGGTCTTGATCATTGGCTATCGAATCGCGGGATTATTGGGTGCAGGCGTTGTACTTCTAGCCTTCTTTTTACCCTCTAGCATTCTGTGTTTTTATGCTGGACATTTGTGGAGCCGTTTTGGAGAAAGCCCTTGGCGTCGGACAGTACAAAACGCTTTAGAGCCTATTTCCATCGGGTTAATGGCATCGGGTGTTTATGCAGTTGGGAAAGCTTCGATTTTTAGTCCCGTTACTTTAGTCTTGGCCTTGATTACCCTTTACCTCATCCTCAGAACAAAAATCAATCCAGTTTTAGTTATTCTTGTTGCGGGATTGGTTGGGGCATTATTTACCTACTATTCATAGTAGGCTCTTGCTCAAAAGGCCGCTTTAACACCCACCATCAAGCTTCTTCCTGGCTGAGGGGCATAGAGTCTAACGGTTTCAGGTGTGGTGGCGTAGCGAATATCTTGATTGAGCAAATTACTTAAACGTAGGTAGCCCGTCCAAGAGACCGCTTGGATTTTCTCTGTATAAGAGAGGCTAGCATTGAGCAGGTTATAGCTCGGTGTGGGCCCAATTTCAAAGCTTGCTAAACGGGTTTGTTGGTAAGCATGAATATAAGTTGCATTCATTTTCCATTCATTTATTTGGTGAGTTATTTCTGCGCCAAGGCGTGGGGCCGGCTGTAAGGGTAAATTTCCACCGCTATTAAAGGTTCCCTGAGAGGCGTCACCAAAAATTCTGCCGCCCGTACCGTTTTCTTGCCAGTTGTAAGTAAGCTCCGCTTCGACGCCTTTAATAGTGGCATTTGCTTGTTGAGACACTACTACCGGGAAGTCAAGATAACCTTCCCCGGTTGCAGTATTGCCGGTGTAATAGCCGTAGATATAGTTGGTAAATTCATTTTGATATACGTTAGCCTTGCCTCTCATTAAGCCGCTATTTTTCTGCAGTCCAATCTCAAAATTATGAGAGGTCTCAGTTTGCAATCCGGAATTACCAACAATAAATGTGGATGTCGCATCATGAGGTCCAAAGGCATATAACTCAGGAGCATTTGGTGCTCTTTGAGAGTTCGTATAGGTTGCCCCTAGACCATAACCACGTAAAAATTCCCATACACTTCCAGCTGAATAAGAAAGTAAATTAAATTGACGATTTAATAGCGCAGGAGGGTTGTAGCTAGAGCCTCCAAAAATGATATCGCCTTCCCCAGCAAATACGCTAGATTGATTGGGATTTTGACCCACATTGTTAAAGCGTAAACCTAAGCTATTTTTAAAGGCACCAAAATTACCTTGTTCAACCCAAAATAGCGCATTGGAATTGGTCACGGTTTGTGGGACGATGCTGGAATTACCAGAAGCAATATCAGTTGCGGTTAATTTAGCAGTAGAGGACTGAAGACCATAACTACCTTTCCAACCATTCCATTTTTGGTGATCAAGAACTGCGCGCAGTTCACTGGCATCATTTTTCCAGTTGGTTTGCGCAACGCCATTGTTGTTAAATTCATTGTGTACATAACGACTATTAGAGGCGCTAAATTTAAAAGCGGTAAATCCATCAAAGGGGTCCTGAGTCTCATGCTGAAGGTCATAGCGATTTTGAGATTGCTGAATAAATCCGCCATCAGCAGTAGGAACACCATAGTTATGGTTAAGGCGTTCAACAGATACCCCTGTATAGCCATGATCACCAATGTAAGAGGCGCCAAGCCCTAAGTTATTTTGATCATTAAAAGAGAAGGGGAGTTTGCCAGAATAGGGAACGTTTTGCGGTACTCCTGGACTAATTTGCCAGTTGGCATTTGGCCCTCCTAATTCAGCATACCCTGGAATGCCATAGTCATTTGCATTACTAATGGCGGTATCCAAATGCAAAGCAATGGGTCCGGTGGAAGTATCAAAAACTGCGCTAGCGGTCTTTCCTTGATTGACGGTTTCATAGCTCGTGTTCATTGCGCCGGTTACTTCGCCTGGCAATGAAGTGGCAATTCTGTCATTAATCACATTGACTAAGCCGCCACTTGATCCTGAGCCATACATTAAGGCCGAGGCTCCTCGCAGGATCTCAATTTGACGGGTACTATCAAGTGCATTGGCCGTTGCATGGTCCGCCGAGATGCTAGAGACATCACTTACAGAAAGGCCATTTTCTAAAATCTGTACGCGCGCACCTTCTAATCCTCGAATTACAGGCCTTGATGCCCCAGCTCCAAATCCTGTGGCAGATACACCCAACTCATTTGATAGGGTTGCACCAAGACTGCTGCCTAATTTGTTTTGCAATTCATCGCCCGACAAAGTTTTGCTAGGGCTGAGCAAGTTGCTTTCTTGGTTGGCATTCGATTCAATGACCAGCCCGGTTTCTGGGGCGGCATCAGCCTGAGCATAAGAAATCTCTACTTTGGCACTAATGCCAATGCCGATAACAGTGGTCAAAATTAAGGAACTGCGAATGCCAAATTTCATGCTTAACTCTTTAATCGCTATTGAACTCAATTCAATAGGTGGACTACATAAAGGATTCGCCCTTAGAGGCGATCTTGATGGGTTTAAAGAGTAAGACTGGGTGGAGCTCTAGATTGGTAGGAGGCCCAAGAAACCTGTGGGGAGGTAAGGCTGGAAGGCTGTAGATTGCTTTCCTTATAGGAAGTAGTATTTACAGATGCTTGAATATGTGGGGCAATAAAACTGGCCAGGGTTAATGCATCAAATAAATGACAGGCAGCTGAGCCATGACTTATTGCTGGAGATGATTGAGTGCTTGAATGCAGCTCTGAATTTGAACCTTGAAAACCTGCATGGGCGATTCCATGGGTAAAGCCCAAGCTTTGGGTTCCTAGCAGACTAAGAACCAAAATTCCAAACACCAAGAGAGCTCTGAATTGCTTATTCAATTTGCTTGTAAGAAGGGCTCCCATATGAGCCAATCTTACAGTATTTGCCTAGAACTGCTATTCCAGTGTAGAATATCGGTTCCGTCGGAGTGTAGCGCAGCCTGGTAGCGCACCTGCTTTGGGAGCAGGGGGTCCAAGGTTCGAATCCTTGTACTCCGACCACTTTCCTTGTAGTTTCATTGTATTAGTCCCAGTACACACATACTGCCTATAGCTCAGCTGGATAGAGCAACGCCCTTCTAAGGCGTAGGTCGCACGTTCGAATCGTGCTGGGCAGGCCAACCCTCCATTTAAAAAGTTACAAATGCTGCTTCAGGCTGTTCTATTGGCTCGATTGTGGGTTGAGCATGGTTTGAGCTTGGGGATCGTGAGAATTTCCTTGAGTAGGGCGTTAACGATCCTTTTTGACTATATGCGACTCTTGGAATATATCTTTATCAAGTGTCGCGAAACGCGACGGTCAACCGACTTTTAAATGGTACTCGCTTCAATGCTAGACCTTTTACTCGATTGGGTAAATAAGAAAAAAGGTAAGCAGATAAGTAGTTAAGCAGGTAAGCAGGTAAATATTTCACAATGAATATATGAAATTCATTTTCTATATCTGCGATATCAGACTGACCCCTTAGGTTGTGAGGGATACACTAAATCATGAGTTCGTTTTTGGATCGCATGCAAAAAGATTTTGCTATTTGCAACTTGGGAGGGATGTATGATATCCGATAAAATAATTCCAACCGCCTCAAGTACCGCTTAAGAGGATCATCTTAAAGCTGTGCAATATTGTGATGCCGCTTGTATTGCCCATAAAGAAGTCGCTAAACTTTACGAATCAGGTGAAATAAAAAAGCTGCATATCAAGCCGCCATGGCCCAAGCATATGTTTTGCAGGCAAATGAGCATAGTAAAGCCGCTTTAAGAATGGATATCTACTTTTATGCCTACTATGATGAAAATGAGTATGGCGAAAAAGTCGCGCGGATTTATAGTTAAGAATATAAATGCCTATGATAAACGAGCCTACGCTACCACAGTACTAGCGCCTCTACTGTTGGATGCTACTGATTAAAAAAGGGCTATGACAATTGTTTAATTAATGCGTTGCTGGTGCTCTACTTGAGTATGGCGAAAAATTTCACTATGGCTCTTAAACAACTACACGCAGGCTACAAGGAGGGTAATAAAGGGGGCATATTTCAATCAATATTGTTTAGTTGTAAAAAGATTAACAACAGAATCAAATTCAATGCATTAGTTTATTGAACGTTTGCCTTAGTTGATAGCTCTCTCTTGATGATATCTACGTTTGGTTGATTGGCCATCGGATCGTCTGGGTAGTATCCAAAATTAATCGCACCCTTGATTCTGAGTATCTTCATCCAGTCGTTTAATTCTTTGTCCGAAATGGGCTTTCCGGTCTTCCAATCTCTTGCTTGAAGCTCATAAACGATCTTATTTTTCGAGTTAGGGTTGGAGGTAGTCTTTGCGACCAACTCTTCAAGCCATTTCATTGGATGGCTGGCATTTTCCATGTAGGGCATCGCCATCAACGCTACCCAATCAAAGTTCTGCAGTGCATTGGGCATAGATTGTGCAAACCACTCCTCAGAGTTGGGATTGAGCGCGACCTCTGCATAGTAATTTCTGGCAAGGCTGATGGGCTTGCGATATTCCTGAGCGGCATTTTTTACCTCAATTGAAAACGCAGTTAAAGCTTCCGTCTTTGCCTTAAGCCACTTTTGCTTGTATTGGGGATTTTGCGTAATTTCTTGAATGCTTGCTGGCAGACCCCATTGATTGGCATAGTATTTGAGCGCGGCTGGACTGGCATCTTCTTTATCTGACAAAGTCGCATCGTCATGAATCAAGATCCCTTCAAAGTTGGCATAACGCCCTAGATCACTATAGATCCCTTTGATAAATTTTCGTGATCGTTCCGAGAATGGGCTTAATCGTTGATAGCCAATGCCTTTGCTGCCATCTACTGAAGTAACGAGATCGAGTTCTTTGAGTTTTTGAGCGCCTGGATCAAACGCCAACAAAGGCATCCAGGCATAGACTCTTACTCCTACTCGCGTCTTTAATTGCCAGCTTACTCGTCCAAAAATATCGGCTTTTACGGGCAGGTAGCTGTTTTTAAAGTACAGACTCTTTGCGACTCCACTAGCGTCATCATCTGAGAATGCCTGTAAATATACCGTGGATACGCCAGACTGCTTGACACGCTCGAGTAGCATTCCCAGGTTCTTTTCTTGCTGCACTGGATCTTTGTCATAAATGTAATCTAGATCCACATGCATTACTCGCTCTAATTGCGGTGGGTGCTTGCGTAAATTTTCGGCAAACTCATCTATCGAGGGGTTATTGATCATGTAAATACGCTTAATGCTATCGACTGGTTGCATCTCTAGGTTTTCACCATCATCTAGGGTGATGGCAATATCCATCCCCAGGGATTTAGCCATCTCTTGGGCGACACCGCTATATCGCCCATAAGGCCAGACGATAATTCTTGGGGAGATGCCCGTATTTTTCTTAAGCCACTCATTATTTTTGGCTAAATCCGTCCTGATGCGATTGAGGTAGTGGGCTTCAGATTCGTACTGTCCAACCTTTTGATCATATTCAAAGGTTGTTAAGGCAGGCATTAGGTTTCCTTGGGCATTACCCAAGATCCCGTGGTGCAAATTGTAGGTATGCGAAGCGATTTCAACTAAGCCACTAGAGGAGATTTCTTTGAGCTCTTTGAGTGATAAGAACTTCGATCTCGGAATCTGCTTATCCGCGTAGAGCACGGTACCGTTATCTGGCACCTCTAGCCATGAACCAACTACCGCTAGAGTGGCAGGGTAGTTAAAAGCCTTGAGAAGAGGAAATACATAAGTGTAAAAGCTCTTGTAGCCATCATCAAATGTCAACACTACCGCTTTGTCTGGCAACCGCTTGCCATTCTTTTTTGCGCTAAGCACATCTTGTACCGAGATGATTGAATAGCCATTGGTCTTGAGCCAAGAAAAATAATTGATGAGATTGTTTGCCGTGACATCATCTATTTCAGATGTCGCGCTCTTTTCTTGAACAATATTGTGAAAGCTTAAAACTTTATAGTCCGAGCCACACCATGCCAAGTTACTAATGAAGGCTAGAGCGCATAGGAGGTATTGGATTTTTGGCATTTAGTAACGCGCTTCAAAATTGAGGTAACCCGTGATGTAGCTTGATTTCACACCATCAAATGGGAAACTCGTTCTACCAACGCCCCAGCTGAGGGTTCTGCGATCCCCTATATTGAAGTCTTGGCCATATCCATAATTATTCATTGGAAGGGTAGTAAATCCCGACTGGGTCACTACCCCATAAGAAGCAAATAAACGGTGCCAGAAATCAAACTTCTTAGTTTCAATATCTCTCCACTGCAAGATTCTCAAGTTCAGTGTGCCCGAGTATTCAGTTTGGTTAATTGGCGAGAAATAACTCACATTGGCGTTGGTATTTTGCTGATTACCAATCCAGCCTGCTAAATCGACCTTGTAGTTGTACTCTGTCCACAAACGTTGACTGGCTGATCCATAGATCTCTTGCTTAATATTGCTGGGGAGCCACCAATAGCGATAGCCAACGGCTGCTTCAGTAGTGTCACCATTCTTCCACTTCAGATTCATTCCGGCGACGTTACCTGCATAGGTCGCATACAGTGATCCTGGTAATAAATAAAACGCATTGCGTTCATAAGATGCGCTGACCGCCCAATGATCGCTCAGGGTCTGAGTCCCTTCGGCTCGAGCATAACCCTCGCTACCAACTTCGACCTCTGCTTCACGATTGATACCTGTGTACTGAATGCCGCCTCCTACACCTTGTTGCGTCACTGGAATAGCGGGTCCGCTATTTAAGTCTCGATAGCGTGCATAGACACGGTAGTTGTCATCAATAGTTGGACTATAAACACGTAGGTCGCTAGTACGGTTATTGTTCTTTTGAGTTCCGAAATCACCATTACCTAAGGCGAAGTCACCGGTGACATATCCCTCTTGGTCATGCGCCAGTCTTTCAGAGGCATTTTTAACCGAGGTCATATCCGAATATCCCGGGTAGAGCTCTCCGACAGTTTGCTTTAAGGTTTGAATATCGCCCTGACTCATTCTGGCAATCGCATATCCAACTCTCGCTTCAATGTCTTGAGGGTCTTGATTGGCGGCAATTTGGTAATAATCAGCCGCCGCTTGATGCATTCCTTCGGATTGACTGACGCTACCAGCAGCTTTTAGTAGATCTGCATTCGAGGGAATCTCATCGAGCAGGATCTTTAATTGTTGATTAGCTTGCTGGTATTTTTCTTGGTAGGCCTCAAAGTTTGCTAGTTCAATAAGAGCCCTTGTGTAATCAAAGTTTATTTTTGGCAAGTATGTAGGATAGGTCTTCAATTGAATTGCCAGGCTATCCAAAATGATTTTTGCCTGAGTAAATTGATCTTGGTCAACCAGGCTGTAATAAAGGACTAGTTGAGCATCCATGTTTTTGGGATCTTCCAAGAGGACTTCCTTGAGGATTGCCTCTGCCTTTGCATACTGATGGATTGCGCTGTAGCTAGTTGCCACATCCATCAAGGCATAGCTCGGAATAGTGAGGCCTCTTTTGAGCAATTGATCATAAAGTTCAATCGCCTTAGTCCAATACTTTCTTTTGGTGTAGGCCACAATCAAGTCATACTGAATAGATTGAATTTGATCATCTGAGGCCTGAATTAATTTGGCGTATTCCAGGGATTGCGTTAATTGCTCTATTCCCATGTCAACACTGGTAAATCGATCTGGCGCAAGATCCGAATCGGCATCTGACCAGCGAAGATCTACTGCTCCAGTGTTGTGCATGGCTCGCAGTTTTTGTATTTTGCTTGCATTCCAACCCCGTTGATTGATGAGATCCAGGGCAAGAGAGGGGGCTCCCATATCCAGCAATACCTGGATGATTTGCATTTGCACTTCAGGGTTTGTTGGTGCGAGCTTGTTGATATCTTCATAGATCAATAGAGCGGCATATTCATTACCTTGCTTTTGAAGAATGGCCCCTCTAGCTCTCCAAGCGGCTTGATCACCCGGGAAATCTTGAAGATAGCGATGACTCCAATAGAGCGCTGCTAAAGAATCGGATTGATTCTGAGCTAAAGAAACCATTTTCTCCTCTATTGCTCGGTTTTTCCCTTGGAGTTTGACGATAGTTTTAGCAAAGGTATCTGTTTTAGAAAAAGGCTCATCAGAGGCATAACAGTTAAATATGGCTTCTTGAACGTAAATAGGTGAGCTTGCTAAGTAGCTAGGTGTTGCATAAGCAATCACCTCTTTACAAAGCTTGGCGTTACTTGCTACAGCAATGTAATCTGATTTATAGCGCTCCACTTGGGGATAGTGAAGCATCAAACTCTTGAGTAGCTTTGCTGATTCTTGATATTGGCCTGATTTATTAAGCCTTAAAGCATTTGTATATTGGGATTGTTCCGTTTGAGCCTGGCCATATACCGGCGAAAGTAAATGCGTAAAAGTAAAAAAAGTTGGAATGAGAAGATATTTAATTTTCTTCATTACTGGTAATTTTATTAATGCGGCTCTCTTCATTAACGAAAACGCTTACTGACCTTAATTCATGCCAATGCTTAATATCCTTAGGCAGGAGTCCTTGCTGGATTTCTAGCTCCTCCATCTCTATTGATGCAGGTAGGCTGTGAATATATTTTGTATTGTTAATAATTTTCCTGCGAAGAAGTCCGATAACCATAATCCAAGTAATAAGGCCTATGGCGATATAAAAAAAGTTGGCTACACGCTTCCATAACTCTGCCCAATTGGGCGATTGATCTGGCAGGAGTTGAAATATAGGATCTGAAAAATAGTCAAACACTAACTGCCAAAAATCATGTAGAACGTAAATTAACGTCAACCAGGCAGCGGCAGTGAGCAGGATGTCCCGCATCCTAATCCATAAAGATATATTGATTGCATGAATAATTGGCGGCCATATCACGAGCATTTTTTTGGGCGTCATCTGAGGCCTCTATCTGGGCTAATCCATGTCCCTTTTGTGTTGGCTGGCCTAAATAGGGCCTTAGTAAAACCAACAACACAGCTACATGTCTGTATGGACCAATACACAAGTGGGTACCAAATAATCCAGGCAAAGGCTTTATAAATAGACTTCTCGTAACGGCTATCTAAAGCCATTCCAATTAATGACTGCAATAAGTATGAGCAAGCAAGGATGGTTCCCCACCATTGCGGAATAAAATTTTTATAGATGTTAAATGAGCCATGATGGAGTATTCCGGTGACATTGGTTAACGTAAACCAGATCACAATACAAAATGCCCACGCTATGCTTGTAAAAAAATTAATCCAGATTAATAGAAGTGGCCATGAGAACGGATGAGATCGCATGATTGCTCTAGTTGCGCCAAGCGCAGCTTGAGCGCCGCCCTCAGACCATCGAACACGCTGCTTCCATAGCCCGCCTAAAGTTTCTGGCATGAGAATCCAGCAAAGGGCATGAGGCTCAAAGCTAATATGCCAGCCCTTCACCTGAATTCTTAGTGTGATATCAACATCATCTGTTAATGCTTCGGGCGCCCATAAACCTGCCTCCATAATCGCCAGCTTTCGAAATGCGCAGATGACGCCAGAGACAGTAAATAGACCGCCATAAATCGATTGCGTTCTCTTAATCATTCCTACAATGGATGAAAATTCACCGACTTGTAGCTTGCCCAAAATACTTGTTCTGTTTCTTATTCTTGGGTTTCCAGTAACGCCACCGAGTTTTTCATCAGATAAAAATCGACCAACTAACCAGTTAATGGCATAGGGGTCTAGCAAGGCATCCCCATCAATACAAATGAGAAAATCCCCCTTTGCCAAGTAGAGCCCCGCATTCAGAGCCGTGGATTTTCCTTGATTGCCCACCATGTGTGCAACGCGAAGCTTTGGATATTGGCGAATGAGTTGATCTAGTATTTCGGCTGTGTCATCACTTGAGCCGTCATTTATGGCGATCACTTCATAGTTTGGGTAATGAGAGGCCATCAAGACTGCCAATGTCTCATGCAACTGCTTTGATTCATTAAAGCAGGGCAATAGAACTGAGACTAATGGTGTAGAGGGCAGGGCAGGTGGCTCTGTAAAAGCTGGTTGATGGCGTTCCCTAATAAACCAGTAAAGGAGTGAACCGGTAATCCAATACCAAGACATCACAAATGGGTAGCCAAAGCAGAATCTAGCTAAAAATTCGATGATTGATACCCCGCATTATTCAATGCCAACTAGATGAATGATTTATTAACCTGATGATGATATTGGCTATAGAGCTAATGTGTATCAATGAGCAAAGATAAATAGCTATTTTTTGCACCATATAGGTGAATATCACCGGATATGAAGTATTAATATAGATTTTTATCTCACATTTAGCTGCGTTTTCCTTAGGTTTGTTGTTTGCAGGTTTTGCTTTGGGGCAAACCCCGGCGTCAAGCCCTGCCAAAACTCTAAGCTCAGGCTTACAGTAATGCGCCCCGATTTCTCTGACCTAGCACCTTCAAGTGGTAAAGGACTCTTCAAAAGTCGCTACCAGCCTAAGCGTAGCTGTTCTGCCACCATTCCCGGCAAACAATTCTCATAATGTTGATGACGTAAAACAATAGGAGTGCTATTTCCTTATAGGCCCATATAAATCAATTTGAAACTCGACTTAATAAAGTTAAGTCTCTGGTGCTTACGGCAGCAATGGCGTCAATATCAGCAGAACTACTTTAGCTAATACAGAGGCAGGTCAGGGTAATGCAACAATGACTACTCAAGGAGCTCAACTAGAAGGTGCCTATGGATTTGCGCTTGGTGATAGCTGGATGGCATCCCCTTTAGCTGGTATTAAAGCAACTCAAGTCAGTCGCAATGGCTATACCGAAACTGCTGGAGCAACCTTTCCGATTACTTACAATGCGGTAAATCAATCCGCTACTACTGCTTACGCTGGTGCAAAAGTCATGGGCTACATACTTCCCAAGGTATCTATAGGGGCTAGCGCAGGGGTAGAGCAAGACATCTCAAGCAATATAGATAACTACAGCGGTTCTATTTACTACTTGGGCGGATTTAGCATAGCAGCGCCAACCATCCAACGTACCCGCGCCTTTGTAGGTGCCAATACGGATTATTGGATCGAAAAAAACCAACGAGTTAGTCTAGGTGTGTATTACAACCAGCAATCCTTAAATACTAGCAATGGCGTAACAGCAGTGCTGAATTACACGGTTGGTCTTTAACTAGATCGATGGTCTGTTTTGCGATCATTAGCAGCCTATCACCATCTAAATACTGCGCTGTGGGGTAAAACTGAATCGAAATAATTTAGGTCGCCCAAACCCAATTCTGAAATTAAGCTAACAAGTGTCGCGTAACGAGATGCTTGTAATGAATAATCTATCACTCTTATTTTCTAGCTCTACCACCGAACCCGAGCCACTAAAACTACTTGACGGCATCTCACTCTCTATAAAAGACTCACAAGTCATCAATTCCAATGTCGCTTTAGGCTCGCTAAAGGTGCTTACCATCGGTACCAATTGAGCAGTTCTAGCGCTCTAAATCTCTTGATGAAGGAGTCCTTGGTCGCCCTTCGAATGGTGCTGGGCAGGAAAAATTGCCCCAATTAATGCCTCAAACTCTTTAGACTTTTCTATTCAGGTCTATTGATTTTTATTGAAGTACCGCTTAACACGATGATTCAGTGCATTTACTAAAACTCTTTAGAAAATAAGCCTGCAGTAGTTTTCATTGACCTGATTTTTTAAGGCAAGAGCTAGGGCCTATATTTCAAAAAATAATGATTTTTAATTACTTATTCAATTGTTATTTAGTATCAACAAACCCTCGAACACTATATTTTTTTGTTCTGGAAAATCCTATTTAGCACTAAAAATATAGAAGATTTAAATGTAAGAAATGGTAAGGAACAAATACACTTTTTATGTAATATTTCAAAAAAATTGGTCGTAAGTTTAAAGATATGAAAAAACCAATCGAATACGTTTAACCCATATATGACATTTAAGGTATGAGCATGACTGTTTTGAAATATATAAAAAATCTTGCTGTTTTATCGGCAGTATTTGCAATATTGCCATCTGTGAGTCTTGTCCATGCTGATGAGGGTGTTACCCCAATTCCAAAGTTTTCTGATGAGTGGCGTTTTGAAGTGACTCCTTATTTATGGGCACCAGCTGTTACTGCAAGTCTTTCTTATCAAGATCAATATATTAATACCGCTCAACTTTCACAAAATAACGTTATTAGTAACCTAAAGTCTGGTGCAATGATTGCTGCTGAAGCGCATTATGGTAATTGGGGTATTTTTGGCGATATCGTTTCTGCAACCCTCCAAAAATCGGGTGGTGCTAATGTTACTCTTGCTTCTGGGTATGGGCCCGTTCGAGCCCAACTCGCAGATAAGGCTACCCTTCAACACAATCAGATTACTAGTGGGATAACTTACACTGTATTTAACAATGAGAACGCCTATGTGGATGGTTTGCTTGGTGTACGCTATATTTCAGGAACAACTACTCTTTCATTGAGCGCATCTGCTTTAGGTGAATCTGCTGGCATAGTTGACTCCACATCAGCTTCTACTACCGATCCGATCGTTGGTTTTAAGGGCCGCTACCGTATTGCAGACTCTACCTGGTATGTTCCCTTCTATGCAGATGTAGGAAGTGGCGGTGGTTCCACCAATATCACTTGGCAAGGCATTCTGGGTGTAGGTAAATCCTTCGAAAAATGGATTGACGCATCTCTTGCTTATCGCTACGTTTATTACGATATGAAAAATGGCGGTGTTTTGGAAAAAGCTACATTTAAGGGCCCGCAGTTAGCGGTAACCTTTAAATTCTAGAAGAATGTTGCTCTATCTTTATATCTTTCAGTAATTAGTATTAAATTGAATACTTGTCTCATTTCGCTTAGGTCGATTCATTATGTTAGCAATAACCCTAGTAGACCTCTCGACCCAGCTTCTCATGCAACAGTAACGGTTATCATCCTCAAATAATCAACCCAACCCTAGGATTTGAATATGAAATTCGCACCAAAATTGCTTTCTGTTTTATTGGCTGCTCAATGTGCAGCTGCTTTTGCTAGCGGTAATGCTGATACGATTTTTTACGGTGGTCCGATTGTTACGGTTAATGCTAAAAACGAAGAAGCTCAGGCATTAGCAATCCAAAATGGCAAGATCGTTGCCGTAGGTACAAAAGATGCGGTTACCAAAGAATGGCAAGCAAAAAATACAAAGTTGATTGATTTAAAAGGTCAGACACTCATGCCAGGTTTTGTAGAGCCACATGTCCATGTCATTGTGACCTCTATGTTTGAGAGTCTTTGGTTCAACTTAAGCAACTTTTCATTGCCATACGACACCATTGATAGCCTTACTCAAAAACTTAAAGTGCAGCTAAAAAATGTACCTTCTGGTGGCTGGCTTACTGCATTTGGTGTAGACCCATCTCGTACTACGCCTTTTATGGCCGAGTTAACTGCCGATGATTTAGATAAAGTTTCTACCGAAGTTCCAATCTTCGTCGTTAACCAATCTGGACATATAGCTTACGTTAATCACAAGGCATTGGAAGTTGCCGGAATAACCAATAGCACTCCCAATCCTGGTAGCGGTGGTATTTATGTGAAGGATACCCAGGGTAAGTTGACTGGCAAGCTCGTAGAACCACCTTCATATTTAGCTTTTATGGCCAAAATGCCTAATCCAACAGAAGCTCAGCTACTGGGCGCTATTGAAAGTACCATGAAGAAAATCGCTGCAACTGGCGTTACAACTGCTTCTGATATGAGTGTTGGTGGTAATTTTGGTGTGGATAAAGAAGTGGCCATTTATAAAGGTATTTATGCCAAATCAACGCCTCCCATTCGGTTGCGCGGTTATTTGTGGGGACAAGCCTTGCCTGTAGGTTATAGCGCTATTAAACCCAATGATGGAGATGACCACTTAAGATTTATTGGAGTGAAATATATCTCCGACGGATCAACACAAGGTCTAACAGCCGCTCTCAATGATCCATATACTTATCCAAAAAATTCTAAATGGAGTGGAGCGCTAGACTATAAAGACGCTGAGGTTTATGGTTTGATGAAGCCATTTTTTGATCAGGGCTGGCAAATATCCATCCACTCCAATGGAGATAAGGCAATTGATCAGACTTTAAATAATTATGAAAAATTATTAGCGGGTAACCCAAATCCAGGTGAGCGTCGTTTGCGTATCGAGCACTTCACCATCAACAATGAAGCGCAAGTCAAAAAAGCTGTGAAGTTAGGTGTGATTCCGAGCTTTACCATTGGCCATGTGGATTATTGGGGCGCTGCTTTTAATAATCATTTGATCGGGGCAGAGCGCTCTAAGCGCATTGATCCGGCTGGTGATGTGAAGAAGGCGGGTGGTAAATTTACGCTACATAGCGATACGCCTGTATCACCTGTTGGACCATTGAACTACATTACCGAGGAAGTGACTCGTACATGGCAATTACCCCCACAAAAGGTTTTAGGAGCTAATGAAGGCGTAACGGTAGATGATGCAATACGTGCGGTCACTATTGATGCGGCTTATCAACTCTTTGCTGACAATATTGTGGGAAGCTTGGAAGTAGGTAAGCAGGCCGATTTGGTGGTTCTCGAAAAGAACCCACGTAAGACTCCTCCAGCGGATATTCGTAACATCAAAGTTAAGGAAACTTGGATTGATGGAAAGCCGGTAAGCCAGCAATAATTCCTTAAATGATTTATTTTGGCCTAGAACAGATTGAATTTTGATCTTTTTATAATTTGATTGCTGATTGGAGATGGTTTTGAAGAAGATAAACGGTATTTTTGTCATGAGATCTATGGCTGCATTTGTTGCCTGCTCATTTCCGTTTCTTGCTTCAGCAGAAATCGTGGTGCTAAAAGCATCCACCATTATCACTATGGATGAAAAAAATCCACGTGCAGAAGCTATTGCTTTTGATACGGATACCAAAAAGATCACTGCTGTCGGATCGCTTAATGATGTTCGTACCTCAGCGCCAAATGCAGCAATAAAAGATTTAGGTACCACGGTATTAATGCCGGGCTTTATTGATCCCCATAATCATCCGATTCTTTCGGGGATCTCAACACAGGCCCCAGCGTATTGGATTGCGCCTTATGTTGGTTATAAATCTTGGGCTGACGTACAGGCCAAAATCTTGAAGTCCGATAAAGAGGCGGCTCCTGGCGTGCCTTTAGTATTTAACGGCGTTGATCGCTTATTGCAGCAAGCGCCAATACCAACTAGGGATATTCTCGATAAGTTAACTCCGAGCGGCCGTCCCATTTTGGTGATTGATAACTCAGGTCATGCGGTCTATTTCAATTCTGCAACTGTGAAGTTTTTAGGTTGGAAGGGTGGCAAGCCTCCTGCTAATCCCGTTGGTGGCAGTTATGGTCTTAATCCGGATGGCACCTCAAATGGTGTGGCGAATGAGGCGGCAGCTTTGATGGCAGTTGCTGGCCCAATTCTACCTAAGGCAGTTCCTCATATGTTGCAATCGAGCGCAGAGTGGTATGCCCTGATGGCCAATAATGGAATTACTGCAACCTCAGAGCACACTTATAACAGTGGTCAGTACAAAGCCTATTTAGCGCTTGCTTCAGTTCCGGATAGTCCATTAAGAATGCACGTGTATCACATGGCGATTGATGCCGATGCAGGTGATAAAGTCACTTGGCCTGATCCCAGTATGGTTCGTAAAAACGGTATCAAGCTTTGGGCAGATGGTAGCCCTTGGCTAGGCAACGTGGCACAAAGTTTCCCCTATTTAGAAAATCAACGTACTAAAGATGCCGAGATAATTATTGGGCCATTGGGTGAAAAGGGCATGAACTATACGCGCCTGCAACTAGACCAATTGTTGGATAAGTATGCGCCCATGGGCTATCAAATGGCGTTTCACTGCAATGGTGACGTAGGCTTTGACGTCGTATTAGATGCCTATGAGTATGCGCTCGCTAAATACAAACTCTTGGGTACCGACCACCGGTGGCGTGTTGAGCACTTAGGTGCTGCACGTGCAGATCAATTTAAACGTGCAGAAAGCCTCGGCGTAACTGTTTCTTTGGCGCCTTTTCAATATATCTATTGGGGAGATTTACTAGATGGCACCATGTTTAAGCCTGAGATCGGCGCTCAATGGCAAAGAGTAAATGATGCATTCAAGTCCAATATCCATACTTCGTTCCACAATGATGGTTCTGTATCTCCGCCAGATACTTTGAGAAACATTCAGCACATGGTCACTCGTACAACAGATGCTGGTACTGTTCATGGCGCGGATCAGGCGGTCACAATGGATCAGGCTCTTAAGGCCTCTACCATCAATGGCGCCTATCAACTTAAGCGAGATAACGAAATTGGATCACTTGAGGTTGGTAAGTATGCTGACTTAGTGGAGCTATCTGCGGATATTACCGCCGTTAACCCTAATGAGATCGTAGATAAGGTCAAGGTTCAGGGTACATGGCTTGGGGGTAAGAAAATTAATACCGCTAAATTTATTGAAGAAATCACTGCAATTGACCCTAGTGAGCATCAGGGGTTGGCAGACGCCACTTTGAAAACCGTGCATAGTCATTAACCCAATAAACATATTCATGAAAAAAATTCTTCTCGCTGCTTTGATTGCTGCTGTTGTTTTGATAGTGGGATGCAGCAATGCTCCAAAGCTGGCTACTCAACAGATGCCAAGGACGGGTTTCTTGCCAGACTATTCTCTCTTGGTGTCAACAAAGAGTAGCAATCCTGATGTCCGTATTTGGAGATATCGTCTTGCGGGAATGAATTTGTACTCATCTTATAAAGCCGTAATCATCGATCCAATTTATATAAATCAGCGCGTTACTAATGGTGGTGACCAAGAATCGATCAATAAAGCCATATCAGCACTTCAAGCCTCAATGGTTGATGCAGCAAATGCTCGTGGCAACGTTAAAATTGTGACCAAACCTGGACCTGGTGTTGTCCGTATTTCTGTTGGTATTACTGGTGCCGAGATTTCTGCTGATAGTCTTCAACCTTGGGACTTCACCCCAGTTGGTATGACTTTAACTGCTGCGACATATGCAGCTGGTGTGAACTCTAAAACACCAGCACTACTAATAGAAACCAAAATTACAGACAGCCAATCAAATCAATTGTTAGGTGAGGACTTATTCACTATTCAAGGCGAGTCTTTCAGAACTTCTAGTGGCTCAGTAGAGTCATTTGTTTCCATGGTAAAAACAGTAGTAAAGGTAGCAATGGAATATTTTGCAGACCCAACGCCAGTGTTAACGGGGCAATAAATAATATTACTAGGTGGCTTTAATAAATCCTTGTGATCATATCGGATAAGGATCCATCTATTTATTTGCCACAAATTTTTATCATTATGGCCCTTGGTAGAGGGTAACGCTTTTCACTTTTCCACCACTAAAAATAACCATACTCATGAAAAAATTCAAATCACTAGCAAGCCTGCTTGTTGCCAGTTCATTAGTTGTTTCTTCTGTAGGCAATGCCTTTGCCTGTACCGCTTTAATGATTACTGATAAGAGCGGTAAGGTCTACAGTGCGAAGACAATGGAATTCTCTGTCCCGATTCCATCTCAATTTATGTACATCCCATCTGGGACCAATATCATCTCAGCGGCCCCCAATGGTCATGATGGATTTACCTTTAATACCCAGTACCCCATTATTGGGGTCGCCTCATCGATAAAGCCTACGCCCAATGCTAAACAGGTGATGGTTATAGAGGCCAGCAATAATCAAGGGTTGTCTCTTAGCACAAACGAGTTAACAGAAAGTAAGTCACCTTACATAGCTGAGCCGATTGATTCGAAAATGCTTGCTGGAAATGATTTAGCTTCCTATTTGCTTGGTAATTTCAAGACGGTAGCTGAGGTAAAGCAGGCTCTTCAAAGCGGCAATGTTCAAGTCTGGCTGCCAAAAATTGAATTCGCTGGGAATGTAGCCCTTCCGGAGCACTATATATTGTTTGATAAAACAGGCGCTGGAATAGTCATCGAGTACACCGATGGCTTACAAAATATTTACGATAACCCAGTAGGTGTAGCGACTAATTCTCCAGAGTTTCCATGGCATCTTAAAAACTTAAATAATTATGCGTTTTTAACGAACCAAGATAAAAATACTGGAAAATTTAATCACTTAACAGCTGTTGCGCCAGATAGCGGTAGTGCACTTGCAGGTTTACCTTCTATCCAAATCTCAGCAGGACGTTTTGTTAAGGCAGCTTTTTATACGAATTATGTTCGCAAAGCTAGTACACCAAATGATGCTGTCGTGACGTTGGCGCACATCATGAATAACTTTGATCGACCTTACGATTTAACAGTTGATGGGGCTGGGTTTTCTGGAGATGCTCCTGGCAGCACTAAGAAAACCTCAGAGGTAAGCCTCTATACATGGATGAATGATAAGGATAGAAATCGTTACTACATCAGAACGATCGATTCTATGAATTTCACTACTTTTGAGATTGATAAGCTATCTGCAATTAAGAGCGTTGTGATAATTCCATTGAATCATGTCAATGACAATAATCTAGATGGCACTCAAATGATTATTGATGCGGCAAATAAAAAAGCGCAGTAATTAATGTCCTAAAAAAGCCGCTTTAGATGAAAACCCACTTTTCGGGTGGGTTTTCATCACAGTCTGCTAGGGGTCGTATCCGCCTGATGCTATGTTGTCAGTTAAGCCGACTCTAAATGATTCTGGTCGTCCAATTCTCAGATTGAAAATAAGCTAATAAGTGCCTGGTAACGAGACGCTTAAATTGAATAATTCATCCTTATTTCTAATTTTCCGTTACTGCGACTCAACCAAAGCTAATTACGCCCCTTGATTGCAATCTTACGCCCTACAAAAGTCCTAAAAGTCACCAATGGCAATCCCGATTTAAGTTATCAACTGTAGCTTGGCATTTGGCTAGTATTGAATTAGATTGGTTATGATTGGAATATTGTTCTTAGATGACAATATAAATTCATAATAAAAAGCAGGAGACAACATGTATAAGCTAATCGCCTTTGATGCTTATGGAACATTATTCGATGTGTATTCCATGGGACAGTTGGCAGAAGAATTATTTCCTGGGCATGGTCAAGCTTTCGCCTTGATGTGGCGTGATCGTCAAATTGAATATACCCGCTTGGTAACGATGAGTGACCCCAGCCCTAGTGGCAGTAAGTATTACCTTCCTTTTTGGGAATTAACAATTCGTTCTTTGCGGTATGTCTGTAAGCGGATGAATCTGAATCTCACTCCAGAATATGAAAAGCGACTGATGGATCAGTATGCGAAGCTCACTGGCTTTGAAGATAGCTTATCTGTTCTTAGGGCCATTAAGGATAAGGATATCTCAACTGCGATTTTATCTAATGGAAGTAAAGAGATGCTCTCTACAGTAGTCGATAGCAATGGTTTAAAGCCGTATCTTGATAAAGTTGTCACTATTGAGGATGTCAAGTTATTTAAAACAGCCCCCCAAGCCTATGAGCTTTTACTAAAAGCATTCCCTGTCAAGAAAGAAGAGATTTTGTTTGTTTCAAGCAATGCCTGGGATGCTGTAGGGGCTAAATGGTATGGTTTTGATGTGTTCTGGGTTAATCGCTTGGGTCATCCTTTTGAAGAGATTGGTGAAAAGCCAAACTTCGAAGGCAGTTCATTAACCAAAGTATTAGAAGTCATTTAACTAGGAATCATCATGCTCAAACTCTACTTTCATCCATCACCAAACCCCATTAAGGTCGCTCTCTATTTAGAGGAGACCAATACCCCCTATGAGATTGTTGTTACCGATACCCGTAAAGGTGATCAACATACACCAGAGTTTAGGGCGATTAATCCCAACGGCAAAACACCTGCATTGGTGGATGGCGATATCAAAGTTTTTGATAGCACCGCCATCATGCTCTATTTAGGTGAAAAAATTGGTAAGTTTATGCCAGCTAAAACACCACAGGCACATGCGGAGTTCTATTCATGGCTTATGTTTATTGCTACAGGAATTGGCCCTTATTGTGGACAGGCGGTTCACTTTAAACACTTTGCCCCAGAACCAAAAGAATATGCAGTCAATCGCTATGACTTTGAGGCTTGGCGCCATTGGCTACTTATTGAAGAGCGTCTATCAAAGCAAGCTTATATGCTCGATGATTACGGTATTGTCGATATGTCTGTATGGGGATGGGCTAGGGTGATTCCTTTTGTCTTGGGCGACGGTGCCTGGGAAAAGTTGCCTAGCGTAAAACGTCTCTTAGATGAAATTAACGCCAAGCCAAGCGCTCAAGTTGTTGAGGCAATCAAGACAAAGTTTGTCTTTAAAACTGAGGTGGATGAAGATTCAAGAAAGAATCTTTTCCCAAGCAATGAGCGATTGAAAAAATAGGGCGCCTAAGCAATGGATGACTTTTCTGGGTTTAATCCCAAAGCCTTCACATTTTTGGAAGATTTAACCAAGAACCAAAACAGAGTTTGGTTTGCAGAACATCGACCCGAGTATGAAGAGTTTGTGCGCGAGCCCATGAAGCAATTTGCTGATGTATTGTCTGAAAGTCTTGCTAAGAAAGAAATTCCCTTATGGGGTGATCCCAAGAGGTCTCTTTTTAGAATCAACCGAGATGCAAGGTTTTCAAAAGCAAAGCACCCATACAACATGCATGCTAGTGGCTTATTTACAAGGACTGGGGATAAACATTCTTCAGGGGTCTTATATTTTCGCTTAGATCCTTTGGGTAGTAGGTGTGCAGCAGGTTATTTGCAGCCCGAAACCCATGTTCTTAAAAAACTTAGGCAAGGAATTCTAGACAATCCAAAGGCATGGCTATCTCTTGAAAAATCTTTAAAAAGAAAAGGTTACGAGCTAGATTACTCTCATACATTAGCTCGAATACCACGTGGATTTGATCATGTTCCAGAAGAAATTGAGCATGCCATTAAGCTAAAAGGATGGATTATTAGAAAGCATTTGCCCCGATCGGTAATATGCTCAAAAGAGTTAATTAAAGAAGTGACGAACTTTGCTAATGATATGCTCCCCTTGCTAAGTTTCGGTTGGCATGCTTTAGAGAAATTTTCAGATTAACAGGATACTAACCCGTTTTAAAAATTTACTATTGACTGCTTGTTTGGTAAATTTTCATGGCACTTTTTATTAAACTATGCATAACTAAATGTCCTATAAATGGCGCTACCACTAATTCTTGATGATTTAATACGCTATTGCCAAATTAAAAGGTTTCCCATGGAAAGGGTTGCTGATTTTGTAGATCAATGGCAATGCAGTGATGATCTCAACTCTTTGGAGGCTACCGTCATTCCTTGCCCGGAATGCTTTATGAATGGGGTCAAAGACTCTAAGGGACTTTACCAAATGAGTTTGGATGACTCTAAGCAGGAATATATGGGATGCCATACTTGCAAGGTAAAGATACTAGTTACTGATGGAGATGATAATTAAACGCTATCTCAACGTCATGTAAGAATATGTTCTGAATGTATCAGCACTCTCCTTATGGTTATTTTGTGCGCTCAATCTCCATGGCTAGTTTGTAGCCGCTTAGCCAAGCACCCTCGACCCTACCGCCGTGCAGCCAATCCCCGCAAAGGCCAAATTTTGTTTCTGGATCATGATAGAAACCCGGTATTTCAGGTGATGATCCACTTGCAAAACGCCAACGATGGGTTGATATTTCAGCATTCTGGCAATCAAGGCCTAGCTTCTTTGCACATTCAATAATTAAAGCTGTTGCTTTGTCTTTCTCAAGCTCAATAAATTGTTCGCTCCAATCGGGATTTGCATGAATCGTCCATGACTCTAGGCCATGTCGGCCAGGTTTGGAGTTATTCCTAGAGATCCAGCTAATTAATTCATGGTTAACAAAGGCGGCTTCAAATGACACTTGCGGCTTTTCTTGAAAACGTGCCATGACAGTCCAGCATCCCTTCATATTAGCTTGCTTGCAGATCCCCTCTACATCGTTATGGATTTCTCTAGAAAGTGCATATACTTGAGGCGCTGGCAATGCAAGTATCAGCACATCAAATGATTGAGAGAGTTGGCCAGATTCTTTGCTATGCAATAACCACTTGCCATTCTCTATTTGTATTGCATTAATCGTTTGATTAAATTGCACGGATAAATTTTTAGCTAAATACTTTCCAGGAGAGCTCATATCTGGAGTGCCTACATAGCGATTTTCTTTAGAGTGACTTTCACGCCAATGATGTTCTTGATAAACTTTGATATCTGGCGACCAAATTGCTGCTGCATTTTGACTGATCCAAGAATCAAGTTCTTGAACAAAGCGAGGATCTCTAGCAGTGAAGTACTGCGCTCCATGATCGGCTGCCCAGCCATCGCCATGACGTGTACTCATCCTACCGCTTGGGCCTCGGCTTTTTTCAAAAAGTTCGACTTGATACCCCAATGTCTGCAAGCGGGTGGCGCAACTTAAGCCAGATAATCCTGCGCCAATGATTGCAATACTTTTACTCTGATTATTTTGGTAATTCATGATTGGGGTTGATTGCTCGGAAAGTTAAATTCATGCGTGCTGTTAAGGGGAGTTTCGTTTTTAATAAGCTATGGTTCCAAGATTCTTGACATGGGGAATGCATGATTAAGACACTGCCATTTTCCAAAAATAGTGAAGAAACTGATTTGTCTAGCTTATGCTTGAAAGCAAATTTACGTGTTGCGCCAAGACTTAATGAGGCAATCGGCGCTGTGCTATCCAGTTCAGTTTCATTATCACTATGCCATCCCATGCCTTCATTACCGTTGTGATAGAGATTGAGTAGGCAGGAGTTAAATTTCCATTGCGCTATTTCCTCCATTTGGGTTTTTATCGACAAGAGCTCAGAAGTCCATGGTTGCGGCTGTTTTTTTACTCCAGAATAGGTGTATGAGCAATTTACATCGCCTACCCAAGCTACTTTTCTCTGGGTAGTCACCTTTTTTCCAAAAATGTAAATTTGATCAGGTTTCCAATCAACAGATTGAATTAGCGTTTCAAATAATTGCTTGCTGCTTAGCTCATCAATAATTTCAGGGTAATAGTAGGCGCTACCATCTTTGGGGAGCAAATTGTGATGGGAAGGGGCTTGAGTTTTCTCAAATAATTGGATTTGCATGTTGATTGCCCGTTATTGGGGCTGCGTCAATTTCATTAAAACCCTAGAATAGACTTAATTTACTTTTAGCGAGAGCTGGTACCCATGAATCACTACCTCTATACCCTTGCCATTGCCTTGATGGCAATTGGATTTGTAAAGGCTGAATTATGAAAGCAACAGATAAGCGTTGTTGCGGATCAGGTGTTTGCATCATCAATGATGCTGGTGAATGTTGGTGTGGCCAGGTTTGGGATGGCGAAAAGATGGCGCAACCTAGCCTAAACCAAATGAGAGCAAGTAATGAAACTCCAGAAAAAGATAGTAAAACACCTCAGTCCGAGTAGTTCGGGGTAGGGATCAGCACCATTTTGCTTTCTCAGCTACATTAGGCGCTCACTACCTGGAGAAATACATGATTCAAAGACTTCGCATTAAGCTTGCTCGCTGGATCTTAGGCAAGCATTGCGCATGCTATCAGATGGGTTATCACCCCCTGGTTGATTTCCAGCAAAGAAGTGCGGATGCACAGGCAAAATCTCAAGAACGAAAAAAGAGCCACCCTTCCTAACAATCTAGATTTCCCGGCTGGATTTTGAATCCATGACTACAATATTTTATTGGTTTAGAAATGATTTGCGTCTCAATGACAATCCTGCATTTACGCAGGCTTGCAAGGATGGCGATCATCTATTGCCAATATATCTTCACCAAAAAATCCTTGAGGAAATAACCCCTTGGGGATTTCCGAGGGTTGCAAATCATCGCAGGAATTTTCTACAAGAATCTTTAGAAGATCTCAGAGGTCAATTGAAAAGGCTTGGATCGAACTTAGTTGAGCTAAGTGGTAATCCAGAAGAGATATTTTCATTGCTTGGAAAGCAATTTGATACAAATATCCTTTATTGTGAGCAAATTCAAGCGCCTGAAGAGTTGGAGCTGGTAGCCGCTCTTACGAGGCTGGGTTTTGATGTGCGGCTGTGCTGGCAGTCCAGCATGCTCGATCCCAAAAGTTTGCCCTTTGATTTAAAACAGATGCCCAAGATCTTTACCCCATTTCGCCAAGAAATAGAGCGAAAGGGCGTTAGATATGCAAATCCGCTTGAAGCGTCGATATTCATTCCACCGTTGCCTGCGCAAGGTATTGATGCCATCGAGGAGCAGGTGATCCCGGCTATTAAAAACAGGGGTGCTTTTACGGGCGGTGAAACCGCTGCCAGTGCCCATATCGCCCAGTATTTTGAGCGTAAGCTCCCTGATACCTACAAGTTAACGCGTAATCAGCTGATTGGCTTGGATTACTCAAGTAAGTTTTCTGTATGGCTGGCACAGGGAAATTGTTCCGCAAGAACTATTGCAAAAAAATTAGCTTTATATGAAGCGCGATGGGGAGCTAACGATGGGACTTATTGGCTTTGGTTTGAGCTCCTATGGAGGGATTATTTCCGATTTTTACCTTTTAAATATGGCAAAAAACTCTATAGCTCAAAAGGGCTAAGCGATAAGCCAGCCAATCCATTTGATCTCGAAAAGTTTAGGCTGTGGAGCACTGCAAATACCGGAGAGAAATTGGTGGATGCCGGAATGCGAGAGTTGAGTCTTACAGGCTACTTGTCTAATCGTATGCGTCAAATTGTTGCCAGTTACTGGATTTACGATATGAGGGGTGACTGGCAAGCCGGGGCAGCCTGGTTTGAATCCCAACTGATTGACTATGACATTTATAGCAATCAAGGAAATTGGCTTTATATCGCTGGATGTGGCACTGATCCTCGGGGCGGGCGGGCATTCAACATTAAAAAGCAGACCGAGGATCATGATCCCAATGGCGATTATCAGAAGATCTGGTTAAGCTAGGCTTATCCAGATAACTTGCTATTACTTATGTGCAGCAAGCTTCAATAATATCTAGAGCCTGATTTAAGCGATCTCTTTGTGTCCCAAAATTTAGCCTAACAAACCTTTCTTTTCCAAATTGGCTGCCGGGGGAGGTTGCTAATCCGGCATCAAGCAAAAGTTGATACGGATTTGGGTGTTGAAGTTTGTCGCAATTAATCCAGGCTAGATAACTGCCCTCCATTTTTGCAATGCTTAATGTATCGATCCCATTGATTCTGGTGTCGATCAGATCTCGGTTGAGTCTTAGATAATGAATCAACGCTTTTCTCCAAGGCTCGCCTTCCTTGATGGCGGCCAAAGTAGCGGTATAGGCAAATAGTGAGGGTGGGGCAATGGTTTGATGAAGTCCCACCTGAATGGCTTTACGAAGCCTCGGATTTTCTGCAACCGCCCAAGCAAGGCCAACCCCTGGAAAGTTAAATGTCTTATTGAGTGACATTAAGGTAACCGTTCTTTGAGAAACTTCGTTGCTGATGCTTGCAAGGGGGATGTGACTTTTTTCTTCCTCTAGAACAAGCCCAGCATGGATTTCATCTGAGCAAATCGATAAATCGTTTTGAATACAAAAATCACCAAATTCTGTTAATTCTTCTTTGGTAAAGACGGTAGAGCCAGGATTTTGCGGATTGCAAAATAATGCAAGCTTAGTCTTTTTATTGACCAGCTTGGGTAATGCTTCGTTGGGTAAAACCCAGCGCTGATCCCTTAATTGCAGAGGCATTTCCTGAAATTTTCTATTGGATACGGTACAAGCCAACTTTAAATGATGATAGATGGGGCTAGGGATGAGTACGCTTTCATCTGTCTGTGTCAGCTGTTGTACGGCTGTATAAAGGCCTGACACTACGCTTGGAAGGATCACAATCCAGTCTGGATCTACTGGCCATTGATATTGCTCTAATAAGTACTCAGCAATGATGCGGTTAAAGTGGAGAGGGTTATGGGTATAACCATAAATTCCGTCATTTACTCTTTGACTAAGGGCCTTGATGACGCAGGGCGCAGACTGGAAGTCCATATCGGCCACCCATAAAGGAAGCACTTTTTTGCCCTCAAACGCATCCCAGCGAATTGAATCGGTTCCTAGTCTATTGGTGGGGGCATCAAAATCAAACGCCATCTTTTGCAAGCCTCAAGCCAGTCATTTGCCAACGAGCATGTGTTGGAAAAAAGTTGCGATAAGTGACGCTGGAATGACCATGCGTAGTGTAAGCCGAACTGCCTCTCAGAACCATCTGGTTGACCATAAATTTGCCGTTATATTCCCCGGCAATACCACCCCAGGGTTGATAGCCGGGATATGGGTTGTAGTTGCTGCTAGTCCATTGCCAAACTTTGCCAAATAGGTCATCAGCTAAATTTG
>Ga0316231_1000411_pt1 | contig 62251 bp, 32 predicted proteins | sample TBH18027metaG_FD_206002 | JGI IMG/M metagenome (GOLD analysis project Ga0316231, IMG submission 206002) | Freshwater microbial communities from Trout Bog Lake, Wisconsin, USA - TBH18027 | ecosystem: Environmental > Aquatic > Freshwater > Lake > Hypolimnion/Profundal zone | place: USA: Wisconsin... | reverse complement strand
GATTGAGCCGGGTCCCAGTCCGAACAGCTCGGGCGGCCAATTGCGCGTTGGCTATGCCGGCGGCGCGGGGAGCTATACTTGGTACGTGACAAATTCGTTGAATGGTTCTGGTTCGCTGATTAGCAGTCCACTGAGCACCATCGGTTCGACCGTGAACCTTACGCTCGACGTGGCGCGCGGGGCGGCGGCCAGCGACTTGACGATTAGCGGGGGCATCTTGGGTGCGGGTAATATCACTGTAGCGCGCAACGGCATCACCACCATTTCCGGGAACAATACGCAGACTGGCGCCTTCACGATTGCCGGCGGCACCGTGGTGCTTACCGGGTCGCTTTTGTCCAGCGTCATCACCGTTGCCACCAACACTTGGTTTGACATCTCCTCCGCCAGCTATTCGCTCAATACCAACCAGATGCTGACCGGGGTGGGTACGGTGCTTGGCACGTTGAATGACCAAACTCCCGAGGTTACCGGCGCGGTCGTCAGCCCGGCAGGCAACGGGGCCGCTGGCACTTTGGTTATGAGTGGCCTCAACCTTTCGGGTAATGGTTTGGCGCTCAACTTTGACCTGGCCAAAACCACCGGGATCGGCGGCGGCACCAATGACCTCCTGATTGTCACCAACCTCACCTTGTCCGGCAACGGCAACACCGGCAGCCCCACCAACATCGTCAATATCAATTTCTTGAACAGCACCCCGTTGGTGGGCGGCACCTACACCCTGATTCTTTACACCAACGGCAATGGTCTGGCTGCCGGCCCGGTGTACACCCTTGCGGCAGCGGCTTCCCGTTACAACTACAGCTTTTTCAGCGATGGTGCGTCCATCAAAGTGACGGTGACCGGCTCGCCGGGGAATCTGGTTTGGAAAGGCGACGGCATCACCAATTCTTGGGATGTTAACATAACCACCAACTGGCTCCTGGGCGGTTCGCCCAGCGTGTATCTGGCGGGCGACAACACCACGTTCAGCGACGTCGGCTCGAACAACCTGCCAGTCAATGTCACGGCGGCGCTTTCGCCGACCATCCTGACTGTGAGCAACTATGTCAAGGATTACACTTTGGCGGGCGCGGGCAAAATCACCGGCGGTTCGTCACTGGTCAAGACTGGCAGCGGCAATCTCACTTTGCTCACCGCCAACGATTTCACCGGCCCCAGTTCGATCAATGGCAGCGGTGTGGTCAACGTAGGCAACGGCGGCGGCACCGGCAATCTCGGCGCCGGCTACCTGACCAACAATAGCAAGGTCACTTTCTTCGAAACCGCCAGCACGACTTACAGCGGCAGCATGAGCGGCACCGGCAGCCTCGTTTCCTTTATGCCGGGAGCCACGCTGACGCTGACCGGCACCAACACCTTCACTGGCGGCTTGTTGGCTCTCGGCGGTACCACACAGATCGGCAATAACACCGCCGGCGCCAGTCCCAGTGTGGCTGGCACCATCACCAACTACTCCACGGTAAACATCTATCGTTCCGATGCCTTCACGAACAAGAACAACATCACCGACGCCGGCAATACCCTTGAATACGGCCCCGGTGACGTTAATGTGCGCGGCGTGGGCGGGATGACGGTGGATGGCAATGGCAGCATCAATTTGTTGCCGCAGGGTTCTCTCTCCATCGGCCAGAGCGCGTCTGGCCTCATGACCGTCAATCCCGGCGCCGTGATCAATATTGGTCTGAACTTCCTCTTGGGGAATCCCAGTGGGTCAGCCAACTACGGTGTGGTGGTGCAGAACGGTGGCACGATCAATGTTGGCAACAATTTGCGCATCGGACATTGGGCGAGCGAAGTTTCTTTTTACACCATGAACGGCGGCACGCTCAACGTGCCGAACAACGATCTGGCCGTCGGCTGGGACGGCATCGGCCTGATGACCATGACGGGCGGCACGGTCAACTGCCGCACCTTGAACGTGGATGACAACGGATTCACCGGAGGCTATAGTGCCACCAGCACCACCCTCCTCACCAACAGCATCTTCACTATGACCGGTGGCCAGCTCAATATCGGCACCGGCGGCATATCTGGCTCCGCCCAGACCAATGCCACCATTCTCTTGAGCGGCGGCACCATCGGCACGCTGGTGCCCTCCACCCTGATCGCCGCCGGCTGGTCTTCCAGCATGAACCTGCGCCTGACCAATGGCAGCCCCACCTTTGACAGTTCCAACAGCATCATCACGCTGTCCGGCGGCCTGTCGGGCAACGGCGGCCTGATCAAGCAGGGTGTTGGCTTCCTCAATTTGAACAATGCCACCAATTCTTACACGAATGTCACGATCGTTGCCGCCGGCACGCTGCAAGGTTCCGGCACCGTTGTCGGCCCAATCACCGTGAATTCTGGCGCGAGTATTTCCGCTGGCGCCACGCTCGCCACCGGCACCCTGACGACCAGTAATCTCACCGTCAGCGCTGGCGGCAATGTTGTCATTGATGCCTCCTCCACCGCCGCCACCAGTGACCTGCTTTATGTCAAGGGGGCGTTGGCCTTGAATAGCACGCCGCTCACCTTCAACTTCCTTGGCGGCACACCTTACACGGGCGGCGCTTATACCATCATCAGCAATCTGGTTTCTCCCCGTACGGGTACGCTGGTCTATAACAATCCCACGCGTTATGCCGCCACGTTGGATCAGACGCAGCCCAACCGCATTCAAGTCACGTTCAGCGGCGCCAACGCCAGCCTGGTCTGGCAGGGTACTGCCTCCCCCAACTGGAATGCCACCGATAATAACTGGCTGAACAACGGGGTGCTGGATAAATATTATCAGTCCGACGCCGTGCTGTTTGACAACAGCGGCATCACCCAGCCGAATGTGAACCTGTCTGCCACCATGGCCCCGGCGAGCGTCACGGTGGATTCTACCGGCAATTACACCTTCTCCGGCAGTCCCATTTCGGGTGTGGCCGCCCTGACCAAGAGCGGCTCCGGCATGTTGACGCTGGTCAATAGCAACAATTACACCGGCGTTACGACCATTGCCGGCGGCACGCTGCAAGTCGGCAACGGCGGCACCTCCGGCTTTCTCCCCACCGGCACGGTGGACGACTACGGCTCCCTGGTATTCAACCGTTCGGACACGGTCACTTACAACGGCACCGTCAATGGCCCCGGCAGCCTGACCCAGGCTGGTTCCGGCACGCTGCTCATCACCGCCACGCAGAATCATTACGGCGGCACAACCGTCAATCCGGGCGGCACGATTCAGTTAGGCAACGGCGCGCAGGCCGACGCTGGCAGTCTCGGCAATGGCCCGGTCACCAATAACGGTACCATCAACTTTTACCGTTTGAGCAGCATTGCCGTCGCCGCGCCGTACACTGGCGCGGGCAATTTCAATTTCTTGGGCACCGGAATTTCCGGCCAAAGCGGCTACTCGCTCAATGCCACCAACACCTTTACCGGGCCGGTCACCTTGTCCTTGGCCCGCATCCAAAGTGGTTTGGGCGCTTACAGTTTTGGCAGCCCGTCCAGCATCACCGTGAATCCGGGTAGCCAGGTCTATGCGGTCGCGGTTCCTTATAGCTCGATCTATAACCTGCCGCTTTCGCTCGCCGGCAGCGGCTGGCAGGACGGTTTGGGCGCGTTGCGCATCGAGAGTGGCGGCACTTGGGCCGGCAATATCACGCTCGCCGGCAACGCCCGCATCGGCGTCAATAATGCCTCAACCAACACCATCACCGGTAGTATCGGTGGCAACTACGAATTGGAAACTTACGGCGGCAACGCGGGGGCGTCTCTGATACTGTCGCCGGCCTCGGCCAACACGTTCAATGCGCTCCGGGTGAGCATCGGCACGGCGGGTTTCAAGACCATTGCCGGCAATGCCAACGCCATTCCGAACAACATTCCGCTCACCATGAATGGCGGCACGCTGTGGCTGAACGGGTTCAGCAGATCCTTCACCAACTTCCTCAGCTTGAACAGCAGTTCTTCCATCCAGAACGGCAGCGCCACCTCGCCGGCAAACCTGACCTTGACGCCGCCGGTCAACGTTGCTTCCACCATCGGCACCTTCGCCGATGGCAGTGTCATGCCGTTGAATGTGACGGTGAATCAGCGCGGCCCCACGGCCTCCTTTGCGGTCAGCAGCAGCAGCAGTTGGACGGGTAATTTCACCAACAACAACGGCACGGTCAATATCACCGCCGCCGGCCAGCTTGGTTCCTCCACGGTGGCGAGCCGGACCTTGGTATTCAACAACACCACACTGAATATCTCCCCCAACAACGGCTGGAGCGGCAGCGGTGCGGCCGCCACGATGGTCTTTAACAACAGCACGGTCGTTAACACCCGTTATAACTCCTTTGGCCCGCTCGTGCTGAACGGCAGTACCCTGACCGGCACGGACGCTAATGACAGTAGCTATTGGCTATATTCGTTGTATGGCGGCAGCGTGACGGTCACCGGCAGCGCGCCGTCTTACATGCTTGGCAGTGGCGCGGGCTATGGCTATGGCTTGCAGACACCCACGGTGTTTAACGTGGCTCACACGGGCAGCGCCAGCCCCGACCTCACTGTGAGCGCGCCATTGCGCTCAGGCGGCACCCCGATCGCCGGCACGGGCGCCGTCACCAAAACTGGCGCGGGCACCATGCTCGTGGACGCCGTCGCCACCTATACCGGCCCGACGCTCATCAACAACGGCGTCCTGGCCTTGAGCGCCAACGGTTCCATCGCCACCAGCCCCACCATCACGGTGGCCGGCGGTGCGACATTTGATGTTTCCGCGGTCAGTGGCGGCAGCCTGACGCTGGGCGCGCAGACCCTTTCCGGTGGCGGTTCCGTGAATGGCAGCCTCGCTGACGCCACCGGCTCGGTGATCCAGCCCGGCGGCAGCAGTTCCGCCGGCACGCTCACCATTACCACCAACCTGACACTGAATGGCCTTGGCAGCCTGGGTTTTGCCCTTGCCGGCGCCACCACGGTCGGCGGCAATGTCAATGGTCTGCTCAAGGTCAACGGCAACCTGACGCTCTCCAGCAGCACGCCCACGCCGGTGAACTTCAACTTCCTCAACGGCGCTCCGGTCTTGGGCACGCCGTACACAATCATCCAATGTGGTTCGCTCACCGGCACGGCTGCGACGGCCTTGACCAATAGCAGTCGCTATGCCGCCGTCTTCAGCCAGACCCCAACCGCCATCCAAGTCACCTTCTCCGGTGCCGCCAGCAATCTCGTCTGGACTGGCACCGATCCGCTGACGCCCTCGACTTGGGATGTTGCGACCTCGACCAACTGGTTTGACGGTGCTTCCGGCAACGTGTTCTATCAGCTCGACGGCGTGCGGTTTGACAACACCAGCGCGAATAATACCGTCAATCTCGGGCTGACGGTCATGCCGGCAAGCGTGACTGTGGACAGCACCAACAATTACACCATCACCGGCAGCGGCGCGATTGGCGGCTCGACGGGCCTCACCAAGAATAACACCAACACCTTGACCTTGAGCACCGCCAACACCTTCAGCGGCCCGGTGACCGTGAACGGCGGGGTGCTCATGCTGGGCAATGGCAGTGCCATTCCCCAAAACGCCAGCATCACCGTGACGAACGGCGCGCAGTTTGACTTCGCTGGCAATGGCAACAGCACCACTCATAACTATTCCTTCGCCATCGGTGGCAGCGGACCGACAGGCAACGGCGCCTTGGTGAATTCTGGCGCCGCCGTCTATGGCAGTGCCAGTGTCGCCAGCCTGACGCTCTCGGCTAATGCAACCATTGGCGACGTGAATGGCCGGTGGGACGTGGGCAGTGGCCAGACCGGCACCGTGTTGAACGGCAATGGTTACAATTTGACCGTGAACAATACCAGTGCGGGCATGTCCATGCGCCCGCAACTCATCACCAATGTCGCCAGCATCACCCTCACCAACGGCCTCATGTGGTATGAAGCTTTCAACCAGACGAATTCATGGACGGCGACGACCACCAACTACATTCTGGCAGGGTGTGTCTTGGGCAATTATGGCGGCCAGGCAGTCAGCCTGCCGATTGTGCTCACCAACGCCACCATCCAGAATCAAGGTAGTGGCACGCCGAACTGGCTTAGCCAGATTACCTTGCTGGGCACCAACGTGTTCAACAACAGCGGCGCGCAGGTCTTCGCCGGGGTGATTTCCGGTCCCGGCGCCATTGACATTGGGGGTGCCAGCACCACGGCGGGAGCCATTCCTCCCACCCTGACCTTTAGCAACGCCAGCACCTTTACCGGCGGCGTCACCATCAGCAACGCCCCGGTCACCAAGAACAATGCCACGGCCGTGTCCGGCTTTGCGGCACTCGTTTTGACCAGTTCCAACGCCCTGGGCACCGGCCCCATCACGTTCGACTTGAGCCTGATGACCACCAACGCCATGACCAACGTCGCGCGCGTGCTGGAATGCAACATCACCGGCGGCGGCGTGATTCCCAATAACATCATCCTGCCGACCCCCGGTACCGTGGGCTTGGGCGTCACGAACGTGGGCATTCAGGGCCGTGACAGCAGCAGCGTCTTCACGCTCTCCGGCCAGATCAGCGGCGGCGTCGCCGGCTTGACCAACTGGGTGGACTTTGGCGACGCCAGCAGTTCCGGCGTCATGCGCTTGGCTAACGGAGGCAATACCTTCATGGGCACCATTTATTGTGACCGCGGTGTGCTCGCCATCACCGGCGATGGCTGTCTGGGCAACGCAGCCAACCCCTTGTTCTTGAATCAAGGCAGCGCCAACGGCGGCCTGCGCTTTGATGCCCCCAACATCAACGTGGCGCACAGCATCATTTGGAACACCGCCTCGACCATCAGCGTTTATGGTGATAATGATGGCGACGGCGTTCCCGAGGTGGCCAACAACGCCACCATCAGCGGCAATATCAGCTCCATCGCCACGGGTCAGGGTCTCAACATTGGCGGCGGTACGAACATCGCCGGCACTTGCTATGGCTCGCTGACTTTGAGCGGCAGCAACACCTTCAACAACCAGATTACCATCAACGCAAATACCAAGCTCATTGCCGCCTCGACCAACGCCTTGGGCGGCACGGGCTACTACGGTATTGTCAGCCAGGGCGGCACTCTCTCCCTGGCCAATGTTGGTGCGTTCGTCAACCGGCAGATCCAGTTCTCTGGTCCGGGCGTCGTGTCCGGCGGCGTCGGTGTGGGCGCGTTGGAAAATCTGGCCGGCACCAACGTCTATAGCGCCTCGTTGTCCTTGAACGCCGCCTCCAGTTTCGGCGTCACCGCCGGCAGCCTGAATTTGACCGCCGGCATCTCGGGTGCGTATCCGCTGACCAAGGTCGGTCCCGGCCCCCTGATCTTGAGCGCGACGGAAACCTATGGCGCCGGAACGTTCGTGAACGCCGGCACGCTCGTCGTGAACGGCTCGCTCCCGGTTGGCAACGCGGTCAGCGTCGCCTCCGGCGCCACCCTCGGCGGCAGCGGCACGATCAACGGTCCCATCACCACCCAAGCCGGCGCCGTGTTGATGCCCGGCGGCGGCTTGGTGCCCGGCAAGCTCATCGTCAACAATGCCTTGAATCTCGCTGGCAACACCATCATGTACTTGAACAACTCGGCCACGCCCGCGACCAATTCGCAGATCGCCGGCCTCAGCGTCGTGTACTACGGCGGCGCCTTGAGCGTGACCAACCTCGGGAATCCTGCCAGCCTGACGAATGGCTGCCGGTTCACGCTCTTCAGCGCCACCGATCATCAGGGCAGTTTCGCGGTCACCAACCTGCCGGCGCTCAACAATGGTTTGGGTTGGTCCAACTCGCTGGCCATTGATGGCAGCATCGAGGTGGTGGCGGTGAACACCGAGAATCCCCTGCCAGGGCCCATCGTTGCCAATATCAGCGGCACAAACCTGACCTTGAGCTGGCCCACCAACTCGGGTTGGACCTTGCAGCAGCAGACCAACAGTTTGGCCACGGGTCTCTCCACCAACTGGGTTGATGTGCCTGGCAGCTCGAGCGTGACCTCCACCAACGTCCCGATAGATGCCACCAAGCCCACGGTCTTCTACCGCTTGCGATATTAACCTTAACCTCTCCGCGGCCCAGGGCCGGGAAAGCGAAGGCTTTCCCGGCCTTTTTTGTGTGCGCCCGGCAGGGCGCACTGACTAGTTGGTTCAAATGGACCTCCCCTGGCCGGAGCGCATTGTGGCTTGCCGGCGAAAGGCCAACGGGTATAGGGTTTGTCCGTGAATTTGCGAATGATCGGACTGAACAGTCTTTCCCGGCTGGCCGTCATCACGGCACTGGCCGGATGGCTGACCTTGCTGGCACTTCACGCAGGTGTCATGGATGACCTCGCCAAACCGCAGTCGGGGCGCTCCATGCGCGCTACGTCCACTATGCGTGTCGGCGAGGTGCGCCGCGGCCCTGCTGCTGAACACATAATCAATCCCGATGCCGAGCCGCGCGGCGACCTTGACGAGGCCAGCAACTGGGATAATTTCAACGTCCTTCCGGGCGAGACGCATGTGCTGATGGACAAGAAAGGTCCCGGCGTCATCACCCACATCTGGCTGACGTTCCTTGGCCCGGAGCCGCAGAATTGGGCGAAACAAGGCTCGGCAAATCACCAGGAATTGCTTTTGCGCATATTCTGGGATGGCAATCCGCGGCCGGGCGTCGAGGCGCCGGTGGGTGACTTTTTCGCGGGTTGTTTCGGCCAGCGAAGCGAGGTCGTCAGCCTGCCGGTGGTGGTTGAGGGCGGCGATTCCTACAATTGCTTTTGGCGGATGCCATTTCGGAAATCGGCACGGATCGAGATCGTTAACCAAAGCGCCAAGGCCCTCAGCCTGCTTTACTACAACATTGACTGGATCAAGCTCGCCAAGCTGCCCAAGGACACGCCCTACTTCTACGCACAATACCGGCAGGAGTATCCCTGCCAGCATGGCAAGGATTACCTGATCCTCGACACCAAGGGCAAAGGCCATTACGTCGGCACGGTGCTCGCCGTGCGCACGCGCAGCCCGGCCTGGTTTGGCGAAGGCGACGAGAAGATTTACCTTGATGGCGAGGCGAAGGCTTCAATCTGGGGGACGGGAACGGAGGACTATTTTCTTTCCGCGTGGGGACTGAAGAAGACCAGCACACCCTACTTTGGCGTGCCGTATTTCGACCAGTGGGGCATCGTGGGCAGCCACACCAGCGCCTATCGCTGGCACCTGAACGATCCCATTGTGTTCAACCAGGGCATCAAGGTGACGCTGGAACATTTCGGCTGGATTTCGCCCGACGAGAATCCGCAGCACAAGTCCACGAGTTGGAACGAGCGCGAGGACGACTACGCGAGCGTGGCGTTTTGGTATCAAACCGGTACGCCGACCTTCAACGCCCGCGCGCCGGACGGACCCGAACGCACGCTGCCCAGCCTGGAACGAGTGATCGCCTATGCCCGCAATTTTGCCGACCCAAGCCATCATGGTGTCGGGGATGCAACTGCCCAGCAACTCGATTTCTATGACGGTCCGCAACTTCTCTATCAACCCAAACGATCCGAAGGTGCGTGGCTGGAGATACCCTTTGAGGTGAAAAAGAAGGAGCCGCTTCGGCTGCTGTTGAACCTCACGAAGTCCTATGATTTCGGCCGTTATCAAGTGTCCCTCAACGGCGTCAAGTTGGGCGAAGTCATGGACGACTACAGCCCGCGGGTCGTTAACGAGGAATTCCATTTGCTGGACTTCTGGCCGGAACCGGGCACCTACACGTTACGGCTGGAATGTGTCGGCCGAAACCCGGCCTCACAGGGCTATTACCTCGGCCTCGAATCTGTGCGCCTGCGCGAGCGGCGTCCGCGCGTGACAGAATATGGCTTCGACAAGGACAAAGACTGGCGCAAGAAGCCTGTGCTTTACCAATAATCTGGCACAACTCCTCCGGCAACCTCTTCCGGCTTGTTTACTTGCCGATCTCTTGCCAGCCTCGTCGTCATGAAACGATACGTCGCTGTCAATCACAGTCTGGCATGGCTGGCTTTTCTCCCGATTGCTTTAGCCCAGCTCCAGTTCCTGGTGTTGGCCCAGAATCTGCATGATGATTTCTCCGCCTATTCCGTCGGCAGCGATGGCAGTCCCGCATGGGAACCGTGGAGTGATGGTTGGCAAATTGCCGATGGCGCTTGCTTGGGCGACAACGGCAACTCGCTCTGGCGGGCGGTGCCTTTCGCGTCGGAGATCGCGTTTGCCTGCGATGTCACCGTGCTCGAATGGCACGGCGGCGATTGGTTGACGGTGGGCATCGGCATCGCGGCTGACGATCGGAACTATTGGGCGCTCAACGTGGTGGTCACTCCACCAGATCAAGGCCGCCGGCATCGGACCGAGTTGCAGGAAGCTGTGGATGGATATTGGCCTGCCGCTGGTGCAGGCCCAACGCGTCTGCAGTCGTTGCCCGGCAAAGGCGAGGACTTCGACTGGCGCACCAATCACACCTACCGGATGGAAATCCAGCTCTCGTCAGCCACGATTACTGGACGAATCCTCGACGGCACCAACGAAGTGGCGGGGCTCAGCTACCAACTTGCAAAGGAAGTCAGAGCCGTCCGGGCTGGTCGGCCTTTCCTGCGCGTCAATGGGATGCGCGCGCGCTTTGGCCATGCCGTGGCGGCCGTCACGCAAACGGCGCCGGAAACCAAGGTCGCCCCCCCAATCCCGGTTTGGATCACCCGTCCAGGCCACGCGCTGGTGAAGGGCGACGGATTCTTCCGCACCGTCGAAGTGGGCGGGCGCTGGTGGTTGGTGGATCCCGAAGGAAAACCCTTTTTTGCCGTCGGCACCGACCATGTGAACTACCAGGCTCACTTCTGCGAAAAGCTGGGTTACGCGCCCTACCATCGTAATGTGCAGGCCAAATTCGGCGGCGAGGAAGCCTGGGCGGAGAACGCCATTGAGCGCCTCAAGTCATGGGGCTTTAACGAGCTTCCCGCCGGGCACAGCCCATCGTTGCGACATCGGGGCTTGCCGCACATTCTCTTCGGTTCGCTGGGAACCAGCTTCGCCAGACACGAGTGGATTTGTGAGCCCAAAGGCTGGACCGGCTTCCCCGATGTCTTCAGTCCCCGTTGGGAAAGCCATTGCCGTTTGGTCGCGCGTGAAACCGTCCGCGACAGTCGCGGCGATCCCTGGTGCATTGGCACATTTATTGACAACGAGTTGGAGTGGTACGGCAAGCAAGGCCAGCTCGTGGACGAGGTCTTTCAACGTGGCCCGCAGCAGTCGGCGAAACTTGCGCTCTGGGATTGGGTGTTGCAAAAGTGCGGCACCGTGACCGAATTGAATAGCCGCCTCGCCACAGACTACGCCGACGAGGCCGGTTTCCTCGCTTCCACCAATGTGCCCAAGCCTTCCGCCGCGCTCACGCAAGTGCGCGACGGCTTTCTTGCGCTCATCGCGGAACGCTATTTCAGCGTCGCGGCCAAAGCGCTGCGTGAAGCGGATCCTGATCATCTGGTACTGGGCTGTCGTTTCGCTGGGAGGGTGCCGGAGCCAGTCCTAGCTGCGGCAGGCAAATATGACGATGTCTTCACCTTCAACACCTACCCGAGGGTTGATTTTGAGAATGCCTGGTCGCCGGACGGCGCCGGCGGCGTGGTCGAGCGCGTGCCCCGCGAATTGAGCGGGTATTTCGCGGTTGCGCGCAAGCCCATCCTCATCACCGAATGGAGCTTCCCTGCGCTCGACAGTGGTTTGCCGTGCCAACATGGAGCGGGCATGAGGGTGGACACGCAGGAACAAAAAGCCGCCTGCTACCGCATTTTCGTCAACGCGATGGCCGACCTGCCATTCTTGATCGGCTACCACTACTTCATGTGGGCCGATGAACCGGCGCTGGGTATCAGCACCAGTTTCCCGGAGGACAGTAATTATGGTCTCGTCAACGAAAAGGACGAAACTTACGAAATATTGGTCAAGGCCGCGACCGAAGCGAATCGTTCCGCCGAAAGCCGCCATGCTCGCAGCGCCCTTTCCGGCAGTCTTGAATTGAATGCCAATGGAAAAACCATCGCCGTCGCCAACCCCAATCCCATCCCCTCGCACGGACGCGTGAGAATTTCCTCGGCCGGCCAAAGCCGCATCGAAGGGATTTCCCTCGCTGCCGGACAAACGAAGCGCCTGTCGTTGCCCGCCCAAGCCGTTGCCTGGGTGGAACTGCAAGATTGGGATGGCGCCAAACAGCGCGCCATTAGCGGCCCGCCGCCAGGGCCGCTGGAAGTGGCCAATGTTTCAGCCAACACACTTGCCGGCGTGCCCGTTGTGATAGAAGCTGCGCAGCCGGTTGCCGCGTGGCTCCGTCAACTCGCTCCCGGCCAAACCGAAACGCTTCCACCGCCCGCCAACGATTGGACGAAACCTGACCACCTTGATCTCCGCAGCGAAGGCGTGACTTGGTCTGGTGGCTGCAAGGAGGGAAATCTATTTGATCACGTCCAGGCCGGTGATCTCACCTTGGGCCGGCTCGTCTTTGCCATCCATCAGCAGATTGACGGTCGCGAGGCGTGGACGGAGTGTGATCGTAGCATCTCGCTCCAACTCCAGGAGCAGCCCGACGCGTGGCTGATCGAAGCGGTGGTGGGCTACGGCGAAGCAGTTGCTGCAAACAGCTTCCGGGCGGCCGTACGGCTGGCCGTGTTCAAGAACGGCGGCGTTGTGCTCGCCCGGCCTTTGTGGGTGGAGAACACCGGGACGCGGAATTGGAAACTGGCCGAAGTCTATTGGTTCTGCCGTCCATCCATGAATGGTTCGCCTGCGGACGAGGTGGCCGGAGGGGTGGAAGTGCCCGACTACTATCGCGAAGCGCAATTCTGGACCGATGCCAAGCTTGGCGGCTGTTTTGGTGCGCTGGACCCGAGCGGCGGTTGGTTGGTGAGCTATTGGAAAGGCTCCACCGCCGATTTCCATCCCGACGCGCGCTTTCCAGTGGAACAGGCGCTACAGTCGGGTGCCCGTTGGGCGGCAGACGACACGCCGTATCTCTGGATCTTCGCCGGCCGTGACGCCGCACAATGGCGGACAATGGCGGCCCTTGCCCGGCAGGCTGACGCTTCGGTCATGCTTGGTGCGAAAGGGTTTATCCACATGCAGCCAAGATGATGGAGGGGAGGCGCTAGGCAGATTCCAGCCGGAGCGGAGCGGGCGCAAAATGCGGATTCCCGGAGCGGTTTTCGCAACCGGCTTTGGGGCACAACTCCAAGGCGGTGCATCGGGCAATCTGATTCATCGGTGGCGCGCCAAAAATGCGGCAGATGGTATGCGGCACAGAATCCTGATTGTAGAACCGGCTGATCACCGTCCCGCCGCGCTTCACATCCGGGCCGGACATCAGGCAAAACGAACGGTGGCGGTCTGCATGGTCGTTGCCGGTTTGCGGATCGTCCTCGTTCACGAACACCACCATGTCCTGCCAAAACTGGCTTCTAGCCAACGTTTCAATGATGCGACCGGTGGATTAAGATTGAACGAACGACCGGGGAAGCGGTCTCATATAGCGTTAGGTTTTCATTATTAGTGGTTTGGCTTTGAGAGTCTGACTAGTGGTTTGGCCAGGCTCTTTTTTTATGCTCGGCCTCAAGCTGGATGATCCGCGAGCATCGCACCCTTGTTCAGCGCCATTGCGTTTCTTCAATGGACATCCGGCGCAAATCACCTGCTCAATACCACTTTCGGTCGCGTCCACCTCGTCAGACCATGGCACGCTCGCCGGCAACCCAGGCGATCTCGACAGGTGTTGCATGTGGATTACCGGGAAGAACTCGCGTTGCAGGTCTCCGACTGCCAAGCTGCTTAACATGCAAGACCCCAACTATCAGTTTGAAACGCGTCGCAAAGAAATGGAGAAGAAAGCCAAGAATGAGGAGAAGCGCCGGCTGAAGCTCGCAGACTCCCGATCCGGCGCCGGAAACAATACGGTTGCGTCAGTTCCGATTGAGCCAGTCTGAAGTCAAATCTGGGACGCGGATTTGCGTTTGAAGGTGACCCGGTGCGGATGGGTGACTGGGCGTCAGCGACGCAATACATCATCCAGACCCCTCAGAGCGCCCCGGCGAAGACTGCCACACCGGTTTTTGAAACCATGACGTCGTCCGCTGAACGACCCCCGCTGAATGCGGCGATGATATGCCCGGTTTTGCCCTGCACGATCCATCCTCCTTGCCAGCCAAATTCGCCTTTCAAGGGCGGCCGCACACCGCTGCCGCTGGGTTTGAGGGTGTCCGCCATTTCCGAAGCCTTGGAGTAGGCGATGGCCAGCAGGTTCGATCCAGGATTATTCGTTGAGGAGTCGGTTTTCAGTTGGCCAACAACCAGCATTTTCGAGCACCAAGAACTCGCCTCCTCACCGGGAACGTATACTACCACCGCCACACCCTTGATTTTGAGTTCCTCGGCGCGACGCTTCATCGCCAGCAGGGCCTTGTCCGCCAAGTCATTGAAGATTTTGGTGGACTGGACGATGGTATCCGTTTGCCCCAACGCAGGTTCGCCGAATTTGTCCTGCGCGACCAAGACGGTGGCGAAGGCGAGGACGGCGTAGCCGGACAAGAGAAACAGCTTCTTTAGGTGGCGCGGGGGGATTGTCATATTGTTGAGGTTGCAGTTGCTAATCATCGGCAGGAAACCACGGGGTAGTCAACGCCGTTTATTGCCACGACTTCAAGGTGCCTTGACGAGCTTTTGTGTGACGACCGGGATCATGCGCGAAATGCCGCAATAAAAGGCGCGACAAGCCACACAACCAGGACGGGCATGATACCAGCCGCTCTCACCCCAGCAGCTAGCAGGCGTATGTTTGGCGATTGGGCCGTTTATCGGCATGGTGAACTTGCCCTGCTCATCGGGCATCCCAAACTCCCCAGCTTTGACAAAGTGGCCATCATGCGTCCCAAGTTCCATCCCTTCCAAATCTGACCAAGACCGACACTGCCAGCGCAGCGAGCTTGCCCGCTTATCCGGTGGAGTTTTTATTGCAATCCCGTTATTCGAGCCGCCTGATCTCTGACCTCCATTAACGTTACTTGGCGGAGATGTAGGCGTTGACACCCACAGTGACGAATTTGCCGTCAATCTCCACGTTCGTTCTCTGGTTGCCATGCGTGCTGGCCACGACGAGGGTTTTGCCGGACGCGCTTGGGGTGGGCTTCTCCAAGGGCAAAGTCAGCACGAGATTGCCGTCAATGATTTCAACTTTCATAGTAGTTTTCTGCGGCGCAACATGCGCCGTTATCAAGCCCCTGTAAAGACCGAAATTTTCAATTCGCTGTCAAGGTGCGCGGTGTAGTTCCCGAAATCCAGCGCATCACGCGCCCGCAGTTGGACACGGACACGGCAACGGAGAGGAATTGACGCGGTGGGGATTAGGGCGCACACTCCACAGTATTATTTCAGCCGGGTTTGATCCGTGCCGGAAACCAAAAACACAGCGATCTTTATGACCTCCGCCAAAACACGTCCGTCAGTTAGCTACAGCTTCGTCATGCGGCTGACCTATCCCAATCAAATCGGGATGTTCGCCAAACTTACCCAAACCATTGGCCGGCTGGGTGGCGATCTCGGCTCGGTGGATATTGTGAATCCCGACGCCAAACGCATGACGCGCGACATCACGGTGAGGGCGCGCGGCCAGGAACACATGGAGGCCATCGTGCAGGCCATCCGCAAACTCAAGGAGGTCACCGTGGCCAACATCTCGGATCAGGTGTTTCTCCTGCATCTGGGCGGGAAGATTTCGATTCAGAACAAGGTGCCGCTGACGACGCGGGACACGCTCTCGATGGCCTACACGCCGGGCGTGGCGCGCGTGTGTTCCGCCATTGCAGAGCAGCCCGCCAAAGCCTGGCAACTGACCATCAAAGGCAATTCCGTGGCGGTGGTGAGCGACGGTTCGGCGGTGCTGGGCTTGGGCAACATCGGCCCGGAGGCCGCGATGCCGGTTATGGAGGGCAAGGCGATGTTGTTCAAGGAATTTGCCGGCATTGACGCCTATCCCATCTGCCTGCGCACGCAGGACACCGAGGAAATCATCAATACGGTGGCCAATCTCTCGGTGGGGTTTGGCGGCATCAACCTGGAAGACTTCTCCGCGCCGCGCTGTTTTGAAATCGAGCGGCGGCTACAGGAGCGACTGGACATTCCAGTGTTTCATGACGACCAGCACGGCACCGCGGTGGTGGTGCTGGCGGCGCTGTTGAACGCCTCGCGCCTGGCAGGTCGCCAGCTTGCCGGGCTGCGGATCGTGATCCTAGGCGCGGGCGCGGCGGGAACCGCCATCGCCGGGATGCTGCAAAACGCCGGGGTGAAGGACATCATCGTTTGCGACCGGCAGGGCATCATTAACGGGCGCACGCGGACTGATTTGAATGCCGCGAAGGTGCAACTCGCGGCCGCCACTAATCCGCGCGGCTTGAGTGGCAGCGTGGAGGCTGCCCTGCGCAAGGCGGATGTTCTGATCGGCGTCTCCGGGCCGGGATTGATTGCGGCCAAGTCGCTCCGGCTCATGGCCGCCAAGCCGATCGTGTTTGCGCTGGCCAATCCCATCCCGGAAATCATGCCGGAAGAAGCCGCCGCGCGGGCGTGGATTGTGGCGACCGGACGGAGCGATTATCCGAACCAGATCAACAACGTGCTGGCGTTTCCGGGAATTTTCCGGGGCGCCTTGGACGTACGCGCCCGCCACATCAACGAGCCGATGAAGCTGGCCGCCGCCCAGGCCATCGCGGGCTGCATTGCGCGCAAGGAACTAAGCCCCGAATACATTGTGCCCAGCGTTTTCAATCGCGAGGTGGTGCAACGGGTCGCCGCGGCCGTCACCGAAGCTGCCATCAAAACTAAGGTGGCTCGGAAAGGGCGGCCACGCTAAACCTGTCAATGTTGATGTTGTGGTAAGCTAGCGCCAATTATACGAAATATTTCCTGCCAATCAATTTGACGTACCCCGGTCTGTTCGTCCGTCTCCGCCATTCGTGAACCAGCAAACGCCTGTCACCCATAACAAACTACCCCTCATGAAATCAGTCGCCCGGCACGCCCCGTCCGCCGCGTTGCGGCGACACATCGGCGAGGCCGCTTGCTCGCGGTCGTGGTGGCGCGGGCCAAAAGCCAGTGCGGTCAGACATGGAAAGAGCCGTTTTGACACGGATCAACTATGGCCGGGTGGTTTGTTCGATCCGCCGAGAAACTTCACCACGGCCTCGGTGCGGGAGCTGACATGGAGCTTGGTGTATATCCGACGGGAATGTTCGCGCACGGTGTCCAGGCTGATGCCCATAACGCCGGCGATTTCTTTGTAGCGGAAGCCGTCGGCCAGCAGTTGCAGCGTCTCTTGTTCCCGCGGCGTGAGGGTTTGGACCTCGGTCTGATTCCTGCCGAATTTTTGAAAATACTGGCCCACCTTCGCCGCCATGTGGCGGGTCAGCGGCAGTCCGCCGGCCCGCGCCTCTTGCATGGCTTCCAGCAGTTTATCGCCGATGGTGCGCTTGAGGAGATACCCGCTCGCGCCGGCCTTGAGCGAATCAAAGAGATAATCGCCCTCATCATAAACGGTGAGCATGATGATCGGCGTCGCCGGCAGGATCGCCTTGAGCCGGGCCACACATTCAATGCCCGACATGCCGGGCAGACCGATGTCCATTAACACCACGTCGGGCTTGAGGGCGGGGATTTCCGCCAGCGCCGATTCGCCATCGGCAAAAGTTCCCGCGCAGCAATAACCCGGCGAGCAGTTGATAAAGGCGATCATTGTTTTGCGAAGATTTGAATCGTCCTCCACCACGACCACGCGTGCGGCTGCCGATGGGGAAACTTCGCTGGCGTTCACCGGCGATGCGAACGCGTTGGTGGACTTGGCTGGCTTGGCTGGTATTTCAATCACTTAATAGTTATAGCGGATAACCCCCCTCCTTTGCCATCGCACGTTTGGGGGGGCGGCGGCTGTTTTCATTTCTGGTTTTGTGGGGGCAGGGGAAATTGCAGGCGCACGGTGGTACCGTGGCCGGGTTGGGTTTCCAACTCAAAGCCGCCGCCGATCTCTACCATTCGTTGCCGCATGTTCTTGATGCCGGTTCCGCCCGCGCGAACGGTTTCGGCGGCAAACCCTTTGCCGTTGTCGGCAATCATGATCCGGCACGCGGTCTGGTCGCAAGCCAGCTCGATGCGCACCATCGTGGCTTGCGCGTATTTCAAAGAATTGGTGATCGCTTCCTTGTACGCCAGAAAAACACTGTGCCGCACTTCCGCGTGAATGGAACATTCGGGAAGTTCGGCCGGCACCATCAGTTGGTATTGGCGCGGTTTTTTCTCAAACAACTCATCCGTGCGCCGGCTCATGTATTCCACCAGGCTGCGCAAGGAATCGTTTTCCGGCCGCACGGCCCAGACGATGGCTTCCAGCGACTGCGCCATTTCCCGGGCGACGGTGGATATTTTGCGGGTTTGTTCGTGCAGTTCCTCCGGGCTGCCGGCGTGAAGGCCGGCCATGTCGCCGAGCAAGGCCACTTCCGTGAGGCTGGCCCCCAGGTCGTCATGAATATCCCGCGCGATGCGGCTGCGCTCGCGTTCCAAGGCGCGCTCACGTTCCAGTGCCGCAAGCTTGCGCCGGCTGCGGGCGCGCTCAATTTGCCGGGCCGTAAATCCCGCGCCGACGAGCAAGCCGAGGCCCAAGCCGAACTGAAACCATTTGGTCTCCCAGAAATGCGGCACCACCGTCAGGGACAGCTCTGCATCGCTTTCATTCCAGACCCCGTAGTTGTCGCCGGCCATGACCCGGAACGTGTAATCCCCCGGCGGCAACCGGCTGTATTGCGCGGAACGCCGTTTGTCTGCGGCGATCCAATCCTTGTCCAATCCCTCGAGCCGGTAGCGAAAACGGAGTTGTGTTGGTAGCAAGGTGTTCGGCGAAGTGTAATGAAATTCCAAGCTGCGCACGCCGGACGCGAGGCGCAGGCCGGTGCCGGCATTCAGGGAGATGAGCCGGTCATCCACCCGCACCTCTTCGATGACTGGCGGCCAGATTTGCGGATGGCGCGGCAGCCTGGCCGGATCAAAGACCACCAAAGCGGAACCATCCGGAAACCAAAGCCGCCCATCGGCGGACTTGGCTGCCACTGGTTGACTGCCACCCGAGCACACTTTGTAGGGCAAGCCATCGGCTTGGGTCAATCGCCTGGGAATGGGTGGGAGGCTGCCAGTTTGGTAACCCAGCAGCGCTGGCTTCGCATAACCGAAAATCCCATTTTCGGAACTGATCCACAGGTTGCTGGCGCTATCGGCCAGCAACGCAAACTGATGATTGCTGGGCAGGCCATCGTTTTCCCAATTCCAATTGCGAATCTCGTCGCCCTCCAACCGGAACAAACCGTCGCCGTGCGTGGGCACCCAGAGGGAGCCATCGGCTTCGGCCAGCAGGTTGCGGACACTGCCGCCATTGCCCCAGCGTTGCTTGGCCGCTTTCGCTCCGGTCTTGGGTGACCAATGCTCGAAACGTTCCCCTGCTTGCAAAAAGACTCCCTGGTCTTGAACCGCCACCCAAAAACGACCCGCGGGATTTTGTGCGATGGCCAGAATCCTGCCGGAGGGCAACCCATTGTCCTGGTTGAATCTGCGTTGTTTCGGGCCGTTGAGGTTGATCAGTCCGCTGATGGTGCCGGCCCACACTTCTCCGTGCGAGGTTTCGAAGAGCGCGTTGATTGGCGCGTGGTCACCCACGTTTTCAACCGGCTCGAATTGCCCGGCCTGAAAATGATATAATCCGCCGCTGGTGCCGACCCAAAAATTACTGTGGGAATCTTCCAGCAGTGCGTTGATCTGCAATCCGCCGAGTGCTTGTTGTCCACCGATACGGTTGGTTGCGGAATTTTGCCAGCGAAAAATCCCGGCGCCGTCCGTGCCCCCCCAAACGCTGCCGTCATGCCGGACACACACCGTCAGGAGCGCATTTTGGTTGTTGGCCACCGGTAGATAAAAAGTGCCCATTGGCCGCGGTACCGCCTGATGCAGCCCGGAAGTGCGGGTTCCCATCCAGACTGACGCGCCTTCATCTTCCACCAGACACAGCGTCTCGGCTTGGGAGAAAGGCAGGTCGGCCACCAGTTTTTGCCAGGGACCGCCGGCTGGCCGGAAGAAAACGCCAGCGCCCAAGGTGCCGCACCAGAGGTTTCCGGTCTGATCTTCCAGCAGCGCGCCCGGACGTGACCGCCATGAACTCTGCGGCCAAGGATAAGTTTGCGTTTCCTCCGTAACCAGGCCGCTTTTGAATTTGAAAATCCCGGTGCCGGCGTTCGGTTCCTTGAGCGCTGCCAGCCAGAGGCCGCCATCGCGCGCCAGGGCGATCGCTCGAATGAAGTCGGGCAAGGCCCCGGCTGGGTCTGGGGCGTGACACTTTCCCGCCTCAATCCAGCCCAATTTTCCGGGTGACGTCAAATACCAGAGCCGACCCTGCGGGTCGGCCAGCACTTGCCAGAGATAAGGTGAGGGCAGGCCGTTGGTCGTGTTAAAACTTTCGGTCTGCCCATCCTTGTATCGGATCAAGCCGGCTCCGTCCGTTGCCAGCCACAAATTGCCTCTCGCATCGGCCAAGAGCGAAGAAATTCTACTGCCGCGGGTGGCGTTTCCCAATTCCACCGCGGCAAATCTCCCGTGGTCCAGTTTCGCCAATGTCCCGACATCCGTCCCCATCCAAAGAACCCCCTGCGCGTTGGTGGCCAGACAACTGATCCGGTTGTCCTGTAGCGCCGGGGTGGTTGCCACGTTGAAGGTCACCATCCGCAGGCCGTCAAAGCGCGCCAACCCGTGCCGGGTCGCCAGCCAGACGTAGCCATCTTCCGTGCGCACCACCGCATTGACACAGGTGCTGGGCAGTCCTTCGTCAAAGTCCCAGTTGTGGACTACAAAATCCTGTCCCGTCTCGCTTTCCGTGGCGATGGCGCTGGCCAGCGTCAGCATCAGTCCGCATCCGACCGCTGCGCGGCCCAAGATGTGCCTCCATCGTGATAACGGTTGCAGCCGGGTGGTCATGGAGCAATTCTTAGCCGCGGCCTGGGCCAATACAAGCAAAGACTCAAAGCCCTGTCCCGAGTGGATACCCCCCAAAGATGCGACTGACAGCACCGCCACTCATGTTAATTTATTCATCCAATGACCCACCGCAAAACCAAAATGAAGGTTGCCCTGGTCACTAAAAACCAACAAAACAGTCAAACGCGAACAAAATGAAACTGAATCAATCCCAAAACTGTAAAAAAGCCTGCTTAGTGCTCGCCGCCATGGTGGCACTGGCCGTCTTGGTGCCATTTGGCGCCCGTGCAAATGGCACCGCGTATTATTTTGATGCCAACGGCACCACCGCCGGTTTTGGCTCGCCTTCGGGCACCTACAACAACAAAAGTGCTTTCTGGAGCACCGATGCCACCGGCGTCGCGGCACCGGCGGCCTTGCCGGGTGGGGCGCAACTGACTTTTGGCGCTGCGGCTTCGGATTTTAACGGTAACACGTTCACCATTGATATGACCAACACCGCTTGGCTTGGATTGCTGGTCAACAGTACCAACGCCAACATAACGCTCGTCGGCACGGGGAATGCTTATATCAACTATAATGCCGCCACGCTAAACGTTGCTGGCGGATCCACCCTCACGGAAGCCGTGACCTTTAATGGCTTCGGTTGCAATTTCAACAATCAAGCCATTACCCTGAATGGCGCTGGCACCATTAACTTCAATTCCTGTGTGGGCTACAACGACAACAACCAATTCACCCAGAATATGCCCGGTGGAACAGTAAATCTCAATTTCAACTGGAACGCGGGAACGGGGAACCAGGCGACTTACGCCCTGACCGCCGGAACGCTCAACCTCAAAGTTCCAAACGCGCTCAATGGTTTGCACAGCGGTAAATATTTCACCCTCAACGGCGGCACGCTCGACAATACTAGCGGTTCACCCATGGTCGTCGGCGTGGGGGCAGGTACGCCCGTCATCAACGGCAACTTTACGTTCAACGGGTCGAGCAGCTTGACCATCCCCACCGAGTATTTTGCCGCAGGCAACTGGACCATTACCGTCAACTCAAACACCCTGACTTTTGGCGGTCCGGTCACCTCCGCCGCGGGCGGCGGCTTTACCCTGGCCGGCGCCGGCACACTGGCGCTGACGGGCGCAAACACCTACTCCGGAGCCACCATCGTGAGCAGTGGCACGCTGGATCTGAAGCACCAAAACGCGGCCCAAAACAGCGTGGTGACACCGAGTGGCGGCAACTTGATTCTGGATAGTGCGGTTGCCGGCAAAGCATTCACCTTTGGTGGCTTGGCCGCTGGTTCAAGCGGTCCGGGCTATGACCTTGGCCTGACCAATAGTGCTGGCGCGGCGATCGCGCTGACGATTGCCGGCAACAGTGCCAGCACGACCTACGCCGGCGTGCTCTCCGGCCCGGGTTCCCTGGTGATCGCCGGCACCAGCGTCAATGTGCTCACATTGTCAGCGGCGAACACCTATACCGGGAATACCACGCTTAGCGGCGGCGCACTGGATCTGCAAAATCAAAATGCAGTTCAAAACAGCACCGTGACCTTGACCGGTGGCGGGTCCACCTTGATTTTTGATGGCGCGGTTGCCGGCAATGCTTTTAACCTTGGCGGTTTGGCGGCTAGCGCCGGCGGATCGGGGTATGATCTCGGGCTGACCAACAATACTGGCGCGGCCATCGCGCTCACCGTCGGCGGCAACAACGTGAGTTCCACTTACGCCGGCAATTTGAATGACGTGGGATTGGGCGGTTCAATTATCAAAACCGGAATCAGCACTTTGTCGCTTGCGGGGAATTGCACGTACAGCGGCCCCACGACGATCAACAACGGTGTGCTCGCCGGGGTGGTCGGTGGATCCTGCTCCAACAGTGCGGTGACCGTTGCAGCCACTGGTGCCAACACCGCCGCGCTGGGTGTCAACATCACGGATAATACCAAGCAGTGGACTTGCCCGAGCGTGGTCATTAACAACGGCGGAACCAGCTCCGGTCTGCAATTCTCCTTCGGCGCAACCGTCACCCCCAGCACGACGATGGCACCGTTGAGCGTCACCGGCGGGGTCACGTTCTCCACTGCGCCCGTCATCAGTATTGTTGCCGCCAACCTGCCAGTGACCGTCAACAACGGGTATCCGTTAATGACTTGGGGTTCCGGTTCAGCGCCCAGTTTGGCCGGAGTCACCTTGTCGCTGCCCTCGCGCATTGTGGGCGGTCTGACGATTGTTGGCAACACGCTCTACCTGCAAATCACTGGTTCCACTGAACCGTTAAGTTGGACTGGCGGCAGTGGTATTTGGGACATCAATGATCTGAGCAAATTGTTGTGGAAGGATAACACTGGTGCCGCGACTTATTATCAGCAGGGAGCCAGCGGTGACTCGGTGGTGTTTGATAACACCCTGGGTTCCGGCGGCACGATCACGTTGAACACCAATGTCCTGCCGGTGAATGTTTCCGTGAATAATCCGTCGTTTGACTACACGATTGCGGGCAGCGGCAGCATTGGCGGCGGCACCACCGTGAACAAATCCGGTGCGCACGCCTTGACGCTGGCCACCACCAATTCCTACAGCGGTGGCACCACGCTTGTGGCAGGGCAACTGAACATCAACAACGGCGGTTCCAGCACCGCCAATTCGGCCATCGGTACCGGCCCGCTGACCATCGCCGGAACCAGCACGATTGACAATACGGGTTCGGCGGACGTGACGTTGCTGCCGGCCATCGCCGAAAACTGGAATGGCGACCTCACTTATGCCGGCAGCGCGCATAATCTGAACCTGGGTTCTGGCGAAATCAAACTCGGCGGCAGCCGCCAAGTCACGGTGGCGGCCAATATTTTGACCGTGCCGGGCGTAATCACAGACAGCGGCAACGCCTATAGCTTCACCAAAGCCGGCGCGGGCACGCTGACGCTGTTGAATGCCAATACCTATTCCGGCGCGACCACCATCAGCGCCGGCACGGTCAATGCCACCGTGGCCGGAGCGCTCGGCAATTCCGGCATTACGACCAACAATGGAACGCTGAATTTGACCGCCGGCGCGGTGAATTACAGCGGGCTGGCTAATGTTCTGAGCGGATCTGGAACCGTGAACATCACCCTGGGTGCCGGCTCGGCTGCGACTTTTCTGAACGGTGACAACTCAAGTTTCAACGGCACCCTGAATGTGGGCATCAATGCGGCGGCGGCAGCGGGCAAGGTGCAAATGAACGGTGTCTTGGGTGGCGGCGCCTCGGTGAACGTGCTGACCAACGGCACCGTTTATGTGACCGGGGTGGATCAGCCGGCGGCCCTTACGCTTTATGGCGGCGTTACGGGCGAGAGCTTGGGTCAACTCCGGCTGGATGCCGGCGCGATTTGGTCCGGCCCGGTAACCCTGGCCGGAAATCAAACGGGAAATTTTCAGGGGATCATTGGTGGCAATTCCGGTGTCGGAACCATCAGTGGCGTCATTTCACAAGCCGGCGGCAACTGGCTTTTGAGCAAGGCGGGTGCGGGAACGGTGGCCCTCTCCGCCACGAACACCTATAGCGGTGGACTATTGGTGGAACAAGGAACCTTGACCCTTTACAATGATCAAACCCATGCCACTGGCGGCCTGGCGGTGGGCACAGACAACTATAATTCATGCACGCTCAACGTGGGCGATTCCAGCCAGTCGCTGCCCACCTTGATTTCGGTGGCCGCAGGCAACACGGTGCAAGTCGGCGCCGTTCAAACCGGGAACACCGGCTATGAATCGTTGAACGCCAGTGGTGCATACGGAATTGCTACGCTTGCCACCAACTATGGCAGTCTCTATCTGGGCCGCAATAGCGTTATGAACATCGGTAATGACGCCACTTGGATCCAATTTGGCCCGGTAAACCTGCAGCCCTACGGCGGCTACTCTCCCACGCTGAATGTTAATAATGGCGGCACCTTTGTTTACGCGGGCACGAATGGGATCCAACTGTCCGAAAATCCGGGGACCACGGGACCAGTGAATTTGAATATTGGCAGTGCTTCGGCGCCGGGAGGCTTCTTTATCACCAGCCAGCCATTTAACTATTTCATGAACTCCGGCTCGGCCAGCGGCGTTGGCCGAATTACCATGAGCGGTGGCGGAACGATTGTGCTCGCAACCAACATCGCGCAGTTGGTGACTGGCGATGGTAGCGGCCAGTTCTTTCTGGGCAGCGGCAATGGCGAAATTGACACCACCAACTTCAGCACCACCCTTAGTTGGGGCATTCGTGACGTGGCCGGCCAGTCCGGCGGGCTTATCAAAGCAGGCGTGGGCCAATTAACCTTGACCGGCACCAACACGTACACTGCCGATACGACCGTTAATAACGGTGTTTTGGACGTAGCCAATCAGCTTTCGTTGATGAACAGCACCTTGACTCCAAATGGCGGTACCGTGGTGTTTGACAGTCTGGCTGGCAATACTTTCCAAGTGGGTGGCTTGGCGGCCAATACAAGTGGTCCGGGCTATGACCTCGGGTTGACTAACAGCGCTGGAGCGCCTATTACCCTGATTATTGGCAGCACCAACAGCGTCAGTCCTTACTATCCCGCAGTTTTGAGCGGACCAGGGGCGGTGGTATATGCTGGGACAGCAATCCAAAATCTTGCCGGCGCAAATGCCTACACCGGAAACACCATGGTTAATTCTGGCACCTTGGAAATTGGACAGCCAACTGTTGCGTCCAATTCGACTGTCTCCGTGGCCAATGGGGCAGTTCTGCAACTGGATTTCGGTGTCACGAATCAAATCGGAGCTTTGGTATTGGGTGGCACCAATCAGGCTCCCGGAGTTTACAGCGCTGCCAACGCTACGCCCTTCATCACTGGTTCGGGCAGCTTGTTGGTGGTGTCAACCGGCCCCGGGCAGTTTACCAACTCCACGGGCATCACCGGCTTCAGCCTGAATGGAGCCAACGTTGTGCTCAACGCCACGAACGGCCAGGCCGGCGACGCTTATTACCTGCTGAGCAGCACCAATCTCGCCTTGCCGTTAAGCCAGTGGATGCCGGTCGCCACCAACGTGCTGGGCAGTTCCGGGAATTTCACGTTCATCGGCACCAACGTGGTGCTGCCAGGTGCCAATCACCAGTTCTATATCCTTAGCAACACGAACTTCTAAATTTTTCCAATTTCCGTCAGTTATGGATCTGGCGGGAAGTGAATGGGTTCGTTTGGGTTAAGTCCGGCCCGCGGCGTTTGGGTTCGCTGCGGGCCGGCAATTAAACCACGTGGGTGAACACCCCCACCGTGCGACCGGCAAACGCCGTCACATTTTCCTTTGCTGATGGACACTCGGAACGATGGAAATGGCTTTCGTTGAATGTGGAACTTCCTTACAGTGCTTGCGCCGTGGGAAACCTCGCGGATCCGACCCGGGTGCAAAACGCGGTTTACACACCTTGAAGTTCTGGCATAAACTCACGACATGCAAATAGCCAAACCCGATTGCCGCCGATTCCTGGCCGCAGGCTTGCTGATTTCAGCCATTGGTTGTGAAGCCTTGTTGGCCTTCGACGCCGCTGGGCCGATTGACAACCCAGGCATGATGGTTACGGCGGATAACCAGGGCGTGCAGGTGCGAGGTTACCGGTTCGACAGCCATTGCGAGAAACCATCACCGTGGCAGGCACAATGGGTCTGGGCCACTGGCAACGCGCCCGAGGCCGCCTGGTTCCGCAAGGAAATCACGCTGGCCGACGCGCCCCTCAAGGTTGCCGCGTGGCTGACGGCGGACGTGAAATATCTTCTCTACATCAATGGCCAACTCGTTTCGCGCGGTCCGGTGGATATCGGCCGGGACTACGCCGGCGGCGAAACGCACCGCTGGTTCTACGATTGCCGGGACCTGACACCGTTCTTCACCCAAGGCAAAAACGTCATTGCGGCAAAAGTTTTTCGCAAGGGCACGATCGGCTCGGTGGTGTCGCGCGGTCAGCCGGGCTTTTTGTTTGAGGCGGAAGTCACCTCGCCCGGCAAGGACAAGTTGACCGTGAAATCCGACGCCAGCTGGCAGGCGCTGCCGGCCCCGGTTATGCAAAGCCAGCCGTTGCCAGCGTTCGAGGACGCAAACTGGCCGTCGGCTCGGGTGGTGACGGACGTCTGGGCGCCGCTGGTGCCAAGCGAAATACCGCCGTTGATGGAGGCGCGATATCCGGTGGCGCGCGTGGAGGGCTTGCCAGAGAGCAAGATGTTCACGAAGGACGGCAGTTTCAAGGTGGTTTTTGACAGGGTATTGAGCGGCTATCCGGTTTTGAAAATCAAAGGTGGCCAGGGCGCGCAACTCACGATCAAGTCGCATCATTCCGAGACGATGACCCTGGGCGCGAGCGAACAGACGATTGAATTTCCGTTCATGGACGAGATTGTGCCGGCCTTCACCGTGGAGTTGGCGACCGTCACCCAGCCTTTGGAAATACTGGACGCCGGCGCTGTGTTCACTTCGCAGCCCGTGGAATACCGGGGTGAGTTTGCGTGCAGCGACGAGCGTTTGAACCAGATTTGGAAGGTGTCGCGCTGGGCGGTGCAGATCAATTTGCAAACGCACCACTTGGATTCGCCGAACCATCAGGAACCCATCAGCGATCCCGGCGATTATGTGATCGAGTCCATGGTGAACTACTACGCCTTCGCCCAGCCCTGGCTGGCGCGGCAAGACGTGCGCAAATTCGCGTGGCTTCTCAAAGATGAAAAATACCACAACTTCCACACCAGCTACTCCCTCGCCTGGCTGCAAATGTTGATGGACTACTACGACTATACCGGCGACCAAACGCTGGTGGTGGAAATGGCGCCTTACGTCCACGAACTGCTCGACACCTACGCGTCCTGGCGCGGCACGAATGGCATCATCTCCGAGGCACCGAATTACATGTTCATGGACTGGGTAAACATCGCGGGCTTCGGCTGCCATCACCCGCCGGCGGTGATTGGGCAAGGCTATCTCTCAGCATTCTATTATCACGGACTGGAGCTGGCCTCGCGGGTGGCGGCGCTGACCGGCGACACGGCGCGCGTGGAAAAATACAAAAAGCTGCGCGGCGAAATCGCCGAGGCCTTCAATCGCGAACTATGGGTCGCAGACAGAGGTCTCTACCGCGACGGCAAACCATTTCAAACTTCGGTGAAGCCGGGACAGTGGCTGCCCGCGGACAAAGACCTCGAAACCTTCAGCCCGCATGTCAACCTGCTCGCGGTCCTCTACGATCTGGCGCCGAAGGAACAGCAGGCGGCGATCGTCAAAAAAGTATTATCGGAAAAGCCTTTGAACACCCAACCGTGGTTCATGCACTGGGTGTTCCCGGCGATTGAGCACGCCGGGCTGTTTGACCAATACGGCACGCCACAAATGCGCCGCTGGCAGATCGTGCCGGAAACGCAGTCGTTCCGCGAAATGTGGAGCAGCGGCGACTTGAGCCACGGTTGGTGTTCCACACCGCTGGTGCAGATGTCCGCGCGCGTGCTGGGCGTGACGCCGGCAACACCCGGCTTCGGGACGATTTCGATTCGGCCGGAGCTTGGCGATTTGCAATGGGCCAAAGGCAGGGTGCCCACGCCACACGGCGACGTCATGGTGTCGTGGACTTTGGGCGACGACAGGTTGCAACTGGACGTGACGATTCCCACCGGCGCGGAAGCGGACGTGACGGCGCCGGTTGCGCGCTTTGAACAACCGGTCACCACGCTGAATGGCCGCAAGGCCGAGCCCGTGGTTCACGTTTCCGCCGGCACTTACCACCTTGAAGTCGCCGGCAAGTTCAAGCCGCTCCCCAAAGAAGTGGAGGCGAAAACCAGCAACGACGCCGATGCCGGCGTGGTCAAGGACGACTTGTTGCATCGTTTTCTGGCGCACGCGGAAGATCATTGCTCGCACACTGGTGGCAGCGTGGATGCCAACGCCTTGTTCAACGGCACGACGCGCAATGGTTCCGGCGGCGAGGATACGCTCGACGACGGCAAGACTTTCCGTGGCTATGGCAATGGCGACTGGCTGGTGCTGTCGCTCAAGCAACCTTGCGACCTGACCGAAATCCGCACCTTCGCCGGCCACGGTGACGCGCGGGCTAGCCAAAATTACCAGGTGTTCGTGGCTTACGCAAAGGAGCCGGGCAAATTTGTCAAACTGGCCTCCGGCCATAAGCAGTGCGCCGGCGGCCAATCTGAGCTGCGTTTGCCGGTAAACGCCGAACGGGTTTCCGCGGTGCGCTTTGAATTTGAGGACGGACCGCTTGGGTTCGATGTCTATCGCGAAATCAACCTCGTCGGCAAGCCGGCTGGACAGGGAAGAAGTCCCTGAAATGAATCGTGAATATCACCACAAGAACCAACAATCACCACCCGCATTGCTTACAGAGAACTCATTGGCTGACCTGCCTTCTGCGGTTGGGTTTTGCTGCTTTGGCCACGCAACGCGTGATTCAAACGGCCGATTCACCCGACCCTTGCACGGGTGAAACTGTGGCGCAGCGCGATGCGCGGGTGGCGTGGTGGCGCGAGGCGCGCTTCGGCATGTTTATCCACTGGGGCGTTTATTCCGTTCCTGCCGGGCGAGCGAATGGCTGGCCCAAGGCAACTTGGATGAGTGCTTTGTCAACTACCTGATGTTGCAGTGGCTCAACACTTATCCCCAGGCTCTGGACTATTTGGCCAACGGCCGATATTACCCGATTGACGGACGGGACTACTTTAACTCTTGGCCGATTTTCGAGGAGGTGCGGGATAACCCGACCTGCGGCTATCCCTGCGGGGCAACGGCGGGACGATCTCCATGACTGATCCGACGCCTGTGGCCAAGTCTACGGCGCAGCGATTTTACCGAATCGAGGTGGAATACGCGGGCAACGGCAATTCAAATAGGACAAACGCCAAGTGGAAACCAGATAACATTATGTGCCATAAATGGATCCAGAAATCACTGTTGATGCCGCTGCTGACGTTGCCGCTGCCAGCCGCGCCCGCGCCCGTGCCCATGAACGTCATTGAGGTTCCGATCTGCGCCGGTCCCTGCGAGCCGACGTGGAAATCGCCGGGGGACCATTTTCAAACGCCCGCGTGGTGGCAGCAGGCGAAGATCGGCGTGTGGCTGCATTGGGGAGCGCAATCGGTGGGCGAAGACGGCGACTGGATGGAGATCAACCGCGAAGGCATTTATGATTCGAGCGCATGGGATGTTTGGGGCGAAGGCTCTGTTCTCATGTCCGCCGGGAATCTCGGTCCGGAACAGGCCAGGACGCCATACACGGCCAAGGACATCCGTTTCACCACCAAGCATGGTGCGGTGTATGCCTATCTCATGGCGTGGCCCGCGGATGGAAAAGTGATCATCCACTCGCTCGCCACGGCTTCCGGCCCGATTTCAGACGTAGCGTTGTTGGGAGCGAAGGGAGAACTTCCCTGGAAGCAGACGCCGGATGGTTTGGAAATTGCACTGCCCTCCGCACCGCCCGGAAAATTTGCTTTCGGGTTCAAGGTGACTGGTCAAAACTTGAAGGCCAACAAGTCTGTTCCGACTGGAAAATAGTTTATGAAGTCATTGATTCAATCTGGTTGCCTGACGATCTTGTGCCTGGTTTGTGCGGGCGAAGCAAAAGCCCAACCCGCCCCGCCGCTGCATCTGTTCCCGACCATCCAAGCCGATGCCGTCGGCAGGAAGTTAACGTCCGCCATGATTTGGGCCGGCCCGGAAGCCAAAGGCGACGGCGTGGCGGTCGCTTTCCGGAGAACTTTTCAACTGGCCAGACAGCCGCGCAGCGCCGACATTTTTATTTTCGCGGACGCGCGGTATCTCCTTTGGGTCAACGGGCAATATGTCGAGCGCGGGCCGGCGCGCTTCCAGCCCAATGGTCCCGAATATGACACCATTGACATCGCTTCCCAGCTGCAAGCCGGTTCCAATGTGGTGGCTCTGCTCGTGGTGGGAAATCTCTCAGGCGGCAAGGTGATGCGGCACCAACCCGGCTTGGCCGCCATGCTCGAATGTGATGGCCAGGAAACTTTGCGTTCGGATGCCTTGTGGCATTGCACGTTGGAGAATCGTTATCGCAAAGTCGTGGCTTCCTGGGCCGACATCGTGGATGAACAGGTGGATGCCCGGGTGGAGGATGGTGATTGGACCGCCATCCAATATGATGACAGCCGGTGGCGCCCATCGGTGGCGATTGATGGCCAGGCTTGGGGGCCGCTCACCGCGCGCCGCATCCCCCGGCTGCGCGAAACCCCGGTGCCATATCAAATTCAGGACGGGGTCGCGTTGCCCAAGACCTTGACGAACGGTCAACACCTGACTCTTGCCACGCCGCATATTGTTCAAGCCTATCCGGTCATAGCTTTCACGGCGGATGCCGGCACCGAGCTATCCATTAATCCCTATAAAGTGAACTACACCGCCAAGGCCGGCGCGCAGACCTATTTCACCTTGGATACGATGGGGACGGCCAAAGTCGAAATCGTGGTCAAGCAGGGCGGGGCCACCATCACCAGTCTCAAACTGATAGAGCGACTGTATCCCTACACCCGCTTGGGATCGTTTACTTGCAACGATCCCCTCCTGAACCAGCTCTGGGAAATGTGTGCCCGGTCGAGCGAGGTGTTGAGCGAGGATTCCTACGTGGATTGCGCCGACCGCGAGCGGGTGGAATGGATGGACGACACTCCGCCTGGATTCGACCTCACCCAGACCATGATGGCCGGCCCGCCCGGCGCGGATGGCAAACCGGTCTTCAGTGACCCCCGGCTGTTGGAAGAATTGGTCCGCCGCACCGGGTTGACGCTCCAGCCGGACGGCTGGGTGAAGGCGCACACCTGCTCGGATCGATTTGATATCCACGCCAAAATGGAAGACCGTGCCTGCGATTGGATCGAGGGGCTTCGTCGCTATTATGAAGCCACAGGCGACACGAACGTCCTCAAGGAAATCTGGCCGGCCGTCGTCGCCCAGATGGACTATTTCCTGCAGCGGCGCGGCGATCATGGTCTGATTTCCGCCCGCGATTGGGTGGTCTGGGGCAATCCCCTCGGATATTTGAGCGGCCAAACGACCACCCTCAATGTCTTCGTGCAACAAGCCCTGGCCGACAGCGCGTTTCTGGGCGGTCTGATCGGCGAACAGTCGGACTCCGCCCGGTTCGCCAAAGCGGCGGATGATCTGTCGAAAATCATCAACACTGTGCTATGGGATGAAGCCTCCGGAACTTATTTCTCCGGCTATTTTTCGGACGCCGAGGTCGCCGCCAGCGCCGCCGCGAAAAGACCCTTGAAGCTGCCACGGACCAATGGGCTGAGCGCGACGACGCTGCACGCCAATGTTTTTGCGCTGGATCGGGGTGTGGTTCCACCCGCGCGCCGTGACCGCGTGCTGGCCGCAATGCTCAAACAAACACCGGAACAACTCTCAGGCTCCATCATGGTCTATTACTATGTGATGAAACAGATGTACGCGCTGGATCGCCCGGATCTCGACACGCGGGTTTTGGGCATGTTCCGCCAGGGTTGGGAACCGATGGCGAAATCCGCCTGGCAATGTTCGTGGGAGGGATTTCAGGGCGGCTCCAAGGCGCACATTTATGGGATGTATCCCGGTTATTTTTTGAGCGCTTATGTTCTCGGTGTGCGCCGGGACAACCCGGTTTGGAAACATCAAATCATCATTGAGCCCCATCTGGGCGACCTGACCCAGGCGGTGGGAGTGGTCGCCACGGAGTTTGGGCCGGTGCCGGTGTCCTGGAACCAGGACGGCCGCGCGCTGCATTTCAAAGTCACCGTCCCGGCGGACACGGAAGCCGTACTGGCGCTGCGCGATCGCCCGGCCCAGGAGAAAATCGAACTCGATGGCAAGCAAGTTCAAGGAACAGTCCGAGGCATCCGCCGGCAGGTGATTTTGCCTCCCGGCCCACATGCTGGCAGTTTCTAGGGCATATTGCAGATGCGTTACGCGGAGTTCCAAATCGGGCGCGTTGACGGTATACTCCAGCCGCTCGCCAGCGTTGAGCCAGTCGACATCATAGCCACCGCCCACATCGGAGGTCACCTCAATCCCCACGTCATCAGACCGGTAGGCTCCGCCGGGCTTTCCGACCGAAGTGTTACAGTAACGGTGAACTCGAAGCAGAGCGCGGTGGGGCGGCCTTGGAAACGCAAGTTCCTGGGCTTTTCGCTGAGCGTTGAACGGGTCAGACGGCTGCGAGTGGCGCCCGAGGCGGTGGAGCGTTTTAAGGACAAACTGCGAGCCAAGTTCCGAGCGGGGCGAGGTGCAATTTAAAACGATTCCTGACGGAGGACCTGCAACCGTTCTTGAAAAGGTGGGCCAGCTTCATCAGCGTGGCGGAAACACGGCGAGTGTTTGCAGACCTTGACGAATGGGCGCAGCAGCTTGCTTCCATGTTCCCCTGTTTCAAGGCAAGTGTGTTCGTGCATTTCGGAGCGCTGCGATTGTCGGAGGGCTGCGACCGGGGGACCGGTCGCGGTCCGAAGGCTGCGGACCGCGCGCCGTCCCGGCGCGCGGCGCGTGGAAACGCAGGCGACGCGCGGCGAACATTTGGACACTGATGCCTCGTTGTTTCCGGTAGCCTGGCGCTTTCCGGCTGCGGACCGCCGCGCTCCAGATTTTGAAAACGAGGCCTGGATTCTCTGTCGCAAAATTAGGCTGGTGTTTTTTGGGGAAGGGGTGTATGCTTGCGCCATAAAATCATCTAAAAAATCCATGAAGCATCCCACGTTCGGCCATCAATCGGGTGCGCGGACACCACTCGCCGCCCCTGCCTTCACCCTCATTGAACTCCTGGTGGTCATTGCCATCATTGCCATTCTGGCGGCCATGTTGCTGCCCGCGCTGGCCAAGGCCAAGGCCAAGGCGCAGAACCTCAATTGCGTGAACAATCTGAAGCAAATGGGATTGGCCAATCGCATGTATGCGGACGAATACTCCGACCATTTTGCCTATCCCAATTGGGATGGCGGCGCCACTGCCGCCGCGCCGCAAGGCTGGCTTTACAGCATGAATTCAGCCGCGGGTTTGCCGGCGCCCTTTCCGTCCGGTCAGTGTCCGAATCCCTTTAGTACCACCGCTCCATATCCCATGCTGGCTTATGGGGCCACCGCGTGGCAATCAGGTTTGTGGTTCAAATACGTCAACAACTTCAATTCCTATTTGTGCCCGGTGGACATAAAAAGTCAGGATTACCTTTTGCTGCCGCAAGCTAGTGGCGGCAACGGTCGCAACAACAAGCTTTCCACCTACGTGATGGATGGCTCGATCATCGGATTTCCCGCTGGCGGCACTTGGCCGACTCCCATGAAGACGACCGCCGTTTGGAGTCCGATGTGCTATGAGCTGTGGGAGCCGGACGAGCTTTTGAACAGCCCCCCAGAGTTTGAATACAACGATGGAGCCAACTTTCCCAATACTGCCGAGGGCATCGGCCTGCTGCACAGCAAACATGGCGGAAATGCCTTGGCGCTTGACGGCCATGTGGATTTTGTAACGGTGGGCATTTTCAAAGTGATGTCCACGGTGGGTTCGGGACCTGGACCCGGCGGAAAAACCTACCTTTGGTGGGATAGTGTGAATGCCAATGGAGATTGAAGCCAGCGTTAAGGATCTGAAAAATCTTCGGGGAACCTAGCGGCCAGGCCGCCCTGGCCATGAGTACAAGCCAGCCAAACAGCCTCTGGTTCAATCCCAACACCCCCAACGGCCACTGAGCCAGGAGAACGATTTATGAAAAAACAGATACTGACCATTGCCTGCCTGACGACCGCGGCTCTTTTATTTGTCGCGTGCGGGGCCGGGCCGGACAAATCGGCGTTCAAGAGTGCGGCGCCGGAAATCAAGCAGGTGTGGGATCGGGCCATCGCCGCCGACCAGGCCAACAATTACGTGGCCGCCAACACCAACTATGCCTCATTGTTAAGCCGCGACGTTTCCGCGGATCAGCTTGTGGCAGTGCAAACCGCCTTGGGTTCGTTGAACGAGCGCATGAATGCCGCGGCGACCAAGGGCGATGCCGCCGCCCAAAAGGCGCTGGACGAATTGAAGAGCCTGCGGGGAAACTCCCGGCCAGGCCAGCGCTGAGGTGGCGAGTGTTCCTTCCGCTCCGCTTTTTGCGGAGTATGCGGAGCTAAAGGCGGGGAGAATTCCCCGAAGTTTTCGCGCATGGAATCCTCGAAGCCATGCCAATCCGGTGCCAGGCGATGTCCTGTTACAGGGTCAGTGTTTATTCCGATATCAGTCCCCAGCGCGGGTTCATGCTCCTGACGTCCGCTCCAAAAGCGAACGGTTGGTCAGGTTTCCACCCAACTCGTTGGAGATGGGAGATTGGATGTTGGATGTTGGATGTTGGACGTTTCAGGGAAGTTTTATCTTTCGGCCTTCAGCTTTCAGGTTTCAGGTTTCAGGTTTCAGCTTTTCAGCTTTTCAGCTTTCACCAGCCGCATACCACAAAATGGGGATACCGCGATTCGGCAAAAGAATCTATATTATAAGGTGTTCGGGGGATGCTTCGCGCGCGTTCGATTCGGGCGCTTGGCATCAGCATAAGAAAGAACTGCCTATGAAATTGAAGAACCGCGCCAACGAAAACGCTTCGCCCGCATATTTTTGCCGGCGGGCCTTCACGCTCATCGAGTTGCTGGTGGTCATCGCCATCATCGCCATTCTGGCCGCCATGCTGCTGCCGGCCCTGGCCAAAGCCAAGGCCAAGGCCAAAGACATCCAGTGTGTCAACAATCTCAAACAGTTCTCCTTGGCCATGAACTTGTATAACAACGACTTCCAGGGAGCGTTGTTGACCTATGTGGACCCCACCAGCACCACTACGTATGCGTTGTGGATGGCCCGCCTGAGCACCAATTACAATGTGAAGGAAAGCTCGCGCTGCTGCCCGGTCACGCCGGTAATCACCCCGTTGAGCGCCTGGCAATCGCAGAATCCGCAATATAGTTTTCTTGGCACGGCGCACTACACTTGGAGCGGGGTTCCGATCGGCAGCCAATTCCAGGGCAGCTACTGCATTAATGCCTGGTGTTATGGCGGCCTCAGCGGAACCGAATATTTTCAACGGGAATCCAACATCAAAAAGCCTGCGCAGACGCCTTACTTCTGCGATTCCACCTGGGTGGATGCGGGCGTCAGATTCAGCGACACCTTTCCCACGGATTTGCTGAATGGCGAAGATGATGACACCGCCGGCGGGTTGGGGCGGGTTGCCATCGCCCGGCATGGCATAAGCACCGCTCCCCAGAAAGCCGGGGCCAACAGCAACACGGGGTACTACTTGACCGCCCGAATCATGCTGGGGTTGGCTGACGGCCATGCCGAATCCTCAAAACTGGCCTTTTTGAAAACCGCTTATTTCTGGAGCGCGACCTGGCCCAACTGAGGATTCTTCCCTCCAATTTCAGGAAGATTTTTATGATGAAAAAATATGCTGTGATGGCGGGCATTTTGTTGCTCGCCGCCGGGGTGTTCTTTGGCTGCGCGAAAAAGACCGCCTCCGGCAGCCAGGCTTTTGCCGGCGCTTCACCCGAGCTCAAGGAAATTTGGGACCATGCCGTGGCGGCGGATCAGACCAACGGCTATGTGGCGGCCATTACCGGTTATCATAGCCTGATGGCGCAAAAGGCCAAATTGACGGATGACCAAATCACCGCTCTCAACGCCGCGGCGCTGGCCATCAATCGGCGGTTGTATGCCGCCGTCAACAGCGGCGATGCGGCGGCCAAGGACGCCTCTTTGCAGTTGGTGGGGATGCAGAGCCAGCATTGATCAACGGTTAGCCCGGATATTTCATAGCTGCATTGGCGAACGCTGGCAAAACCAGCGTGCCGCAGGTTTCCAAACCTGCTGTATCGCCGATTTCCAAATCGGCAGGGTGTCGAGGAGACGTGGCGTCCGCGGGTTTAGAAACCCGCGATACAGCAGACTTGGAAGTCTGCGGTACAGGTTGCCTATGAAATATCCGGGTTAGCCCGTGGCGCCGGATTGGCGCAAGCGGTTCCGCTCCGCCGTACGACCGTGGGTTGAAACCCATGGCGGCCATGAGATGTCGCTCCGAAGGTGTGAAAAAATTGGCAAAAACTCAAAAACGCCGGGATGCACCCGTTTGTAATCAAGTTTTTGCGAGAACATTTTTCCGGAGTTTTTGATTCTTTCACACCTTCTCCGCGACCAATGTCCTCCCCGTCCCTCCCCCGAATGTGGAATAGCCGATTCACCAATCTGGTTATCCAATCATATCCCCCAAATGTGTGATACCGCAGACGGTGGGTGGGTGGTAAGTTTATAGACATTGAAACCGCAAATGGGAATTCGTGCCGATGGCACGGCGGGCAAAACTTGGCTTGATTTTACGGACGGAGCGCGGGTCTGTGACCCGCAGCAACTCCGCCAAGCGGAAGAAGTTTTGGAAAATTGGGATGCGCCTTGAAGTGTGATGGTTGCTGCGACTCACAGAGTCGCGCTCCGAAGACGCAATGATGATTTATGAAAGCATTGGTAAAAAAAGAAAGCAAACCCGGCCTTTGGCTGGCGGACGTGCCCGAACCGGAAGTCGGCATCAACGACGTGCTCATCCGCGTGGATCGCACCGGCATCTGCGGCACAGACCTGCACATTTACAAATGGGACGCATGGGCCCAGAAAACCATTCCGGTGCCCATGGTGGTGGGGCATGAGTTTGTCGGTGAAGTGGTCCGGGTGGGCGCGAATGTGAAGGACTTTTTCCCGGGCGAAGTCGTGAGCGCCGAGGGCCACGTGGTCTGCGGCCGCTGCCGCAATTGTCTCGCCGGACGGCGCCATTTGTGCAAGCACACCCTGGGCATTGGCGTCAACCGCACTGGTGCCTTCGCTGAATACATTTCTGTGCCTATGACCAACGTGTGGCATCACCGCAACGGCATTGACCGCGACGTGGCCTCGATTTTTGATCCGTTCGGCAACGCCGTGCACACCGCGCTGTCCTTCGACGTGCTGGGCGAGGACGTGCTGATCACCGGCGCCGGTCCCATCGGCGTCATGGCGGCGGGCATTGTCAAACATGCTGGCGCGCGCCATGTCGTCATCACGGACGTGAACGATTACCGCCTGGACCTGGCCCGGAAAATGGGCGCCACCGTGGCGTTGAATGTGAAGACCGGCACATTGCCGGAAGTGCAAAAGCAATTGGGCATGAAGGAGGGTTTCGATGTCGGCTTGGAAATGTCCGGCAACCCCGCTGCGTTCCGCGACATGATTGATAACATGGCCCACGGCGGAAAAATCGCGCTGCTCGGCATTCCGTCGGAACCGATCGCCATTGATTGGAACAAGGTGGTGTTCAATATGCTCACCATCAAGGGCATTTACGGCCGCGAGATGTACGAAACTTGGTACAAGATGACGGTAATGCTCGAGAGCGGCTTGGATATCCGTCCGGTCATCACCCACCGCTATCATTTCACCGAGTTTGAAAAAGGGTTTCAAGCCATGCTGCAGGGCAACTGCGGCAAAGTGGTCCTCGACTGGCGCGGCTAAAACCGAATTCTATGAACAAAGCTCCAGTCCTAAACCCGGAATTTAGAATGCGAACTCCAGGCGAAATCCGCAGCTCGAAACCCCCAAGAGCGGGTGCCTGCGCGATTTCACCCGCGCCATTCCTTGAGGGCTCGGAGCCCATTTCGTCATTCGTCATTCGTCATTCGTCATTCGTGATGCGGATTTCAGCCTGTGTTCTGGCCCTGCTGTCGCTGGCTTTCAGCGTTGGGCACGCCGGCATGCTCCGAGTGCCCGCCTTCACCGCCTATCTGGAACCGGGGGACGGCGGCGCGTGGGTTTCTGATCGCAGCGGCGTCACCGGCTGGGACAACCCGGCGCAAAAAGTGTTTTGGTTTGGCGAACTCAACACTCCGGGCACCCTGGAGTGTTCGGTGTTGGTGCGGTTGGCCGCCGGCACCGGGACGAAACTCCGCCTCACCCTCGCCGGGACGGCGCACGAGGCGGTGGCCAAGAGTGCCGGCGACGGTCTGGCCACGGTTGACTTTGGCACCTTCCAGATTGCCTCCGCGGGCTATCAACGCTTCGCGCTCGAAACTTTGAATGGCGCGGGTACGAACGCGGGCGCGGTGGAGACGCTGGTGTTGGCCGGCCCCGCAGCGGAGGGCGCGCAGTTCAATCTCAAGCCCCGTCGCAACTCCGCTTCCGTTCACTTGGCCTATCCCACAACGGGCTATACCAACATTGACGCGTTTTACTGCGAGGTGACCGCCACCGAAACGCCGCTGTGGACCTACTTCGAGGCCTGCGGTTGGCATCGCGGATATTTCGGGATGCAGGTCAACAGCCCGACCGAGCGCCGCATTATTTTCAGCGTCTGGGACAGCGGCCACGAGGCGGTGGACCGCGCCAAAGTGGCCGATCCGGATCGCGTGCGCCTGATCGCCAAGGGCGAGGGGGTCAACGCCGGGGATTTTGGCAACGAAGGCACTGGCGGACACAGTCATTTGGTCTATGATTGGAAGACGGGAGCCAAGCAGCGCTTTCTCGTCACGGCCCGGGTGGCCGACGCCACGCACACGGTCTATTCCGGCTACTGGTTTCATCCCGAACAGAAAAAATGGAAGTTGATTTCCAGTTGGCAGGCGCCGAAGGATGGCGAATATTTGCACGGGCTTTATAGCTTTTGCGAAAATTTTGGCGGCGACAATGGTTACCTGCACCGCAAGGCGTTTTACGGCAACCAATGGCTGCGCACCGCCGACGGGCAGTGGCATGAGCAAACAGTGGCCACCTTCAGCCATGATCCCACCGGCAAGGCGGACCGGCACGACCGCTTTATGGGCGTGGAGGAGGGGCAGTTCTTTCTCTCGACCGGAGGCTTCATCCCCGGCTTCACCAAATTCGGCGAACGGTTCACCCGTCCGGCCGTTGGCCTCCCGCCCACCGATGTGGAAGGGCCGCTGTTTTCCCAAAAGTGATTTATGAAGACCAAGTTCCAACAACACCTTCAATCCCAGCTTGCCGAAATTCGCAAGGCCGGCACTTACAAAACTGAGCGCGTCATCGTTACCCCGCAGGGCGCGACCATTCGCGTGGCCGACGGCCAGCCGGTGCTGAACTTTTGCGCCAATAATTATTTAGGTCTGGCGCAGCATCCCGCCGTGGCCGCCGCCGCCAAAAAAGCGGTGGACGATTGGGGCTACGGCCTGGCCAGCGTGCGCTTCATCTGCGGCACGCAATCGGTCCACAAACAGCTCGAGGCCCGGCTCAGCGCGTTCCTTGGCACCGAGGACACCATTCTGTACTCCTCCTGCTTCGACGCCAACGGCGGTTTGTTTGAAACCTTGCTGGGCGAGCAGGACGCCATCATTTCCGACGAGTTGAACCACGCCAGCATCATTGACGGCATCCGCCTCTGCAAGGCGCAGCGGCACCGCTACAAAAACAACGATATGGCCGACCTGGAAGCGAAGTTGAAGGAAGCCGAGAAATGCCGCTTCAAAATGATCGCCACGGATGGCGTGTTTTCCATGGACGGCTACATCGCCAATCTGGCGGCGATTTGCGACCTGGCGGATAAATATGGCGCGCTGGTCATGGTGGACGACTCGCACGCGGTCGGCTTCATCGGCAAGACTGGACGCGGCACGCACGAATACAACCAGGTCATGGGCCGGGTGGATCTCATCACCGGCACGCTGGGCAAGGCGCTGGGCGGCGCCAGCGGCGGCTACACCAGCGGCCGCAAGGAAATCATTGAATACCTCCGCCAGCGTTCACGGCCGTATCTGTTCTCCAACACGCTGGCGCCCGCCATCGCCGGCGCTTCGTTGAAAGTGCTGGAGTTGTTGAGCGCCTCCACGGAGTTGCGCGACAAGCTGGAGGCCAATACGAAATTCTTCCGCGACGGCATGGGCAAGCTAGGCTTCAACCTCCTGCCCGGCACGCATCCCATCTGCCCGGTGATGCTCGGCGACGCGGCGCTTGCCTCCAAGTTCGCCGACGCCATGCTGCAAAAGGGTGTCTATGTCATCGGCTTTTCCTATCCAGTTGTGCCGCAGGGCAAGGCCCGCATCCGCACGCAAATTTCCGCCGCGCATTCGCGCGACGACCTCGGCTTTGCCCTTCAGGCCTTTGCCGAGGTGAAACGCGAATTGCTGGACGCACCCGGCTCGCTGGCGGCCACAACTCCGGCTGGAGCCAGGGGCCTGGTCGGCACCAGTGTTCGGGGATTCAAGGTGTTTTGATGGTGGCCGAAGCGCCTTAGGAACTGGAGAATAATTCAACATTCAACTTCAAACGCCCGGGGCCCTCGCATTGAGGCACTACTTGGATGTTGGGCATTGAATGTTGAATGTTGAATGTTGAATGTTGAGTGTTGAATGTTGAATGTTGAATGTTGAGTGTTGAGTGTTGAGTGTTGAATGTTGAATGTTGAATGTTTCTGTGAATCATCATTTTTTGCTTGCCGTCACCACCTGCTTCGCGGCGTTGGCCTTGCCTGCGTCTGCCCAGCCCTTGCCGCCCGCGGCCTCGCTCAACCTCCAGCTGGCCGCGCCGATCAGAAGCTGGGATGAAGCCGTGCCGCTGGGCAATGGTACCATGGGCGTGCTGCTTTGGGGCGAAGGCAACCTGCTCCGCCTCTCGCTCGACCGCGGCGATTTGTGGGACGAGCGCCCATCCAAGGCTTTCGAACTGGTGCGCGGCCAATTCAACTGGGCCGCACTCCAGCAACTCGTGGCCAGCAATCGCATGGATGACTTCAATGCCATTGCCGACGCCAATTATGATTACGACGGCCCCCCCACGAAACTGCCGGCGGGCCGGGTCGAGTTGACGCTGGACGAATCGCAAAAGGTCGCCTCGTTTGAACTGAACCTGGCGACGGCGGAAGGTCTGGCGAAATTCACCAATGGCAACACGGCGCGGCTGTTCGTCAACGCGGCGGACGTGGTCCGCCCGGTGGCGCTGCTTGAGCTGCTAGGTCCGCCGCTGAAAGAGGTGCGGCTCAAATCGCCCGTTTCGGTGAGTAAACTTGGCTATCCCGCGCCGCTCACCGGCCAGGCGGACGGCCTGCGCTGGTTTGAGCAGCCGGCCACCGACGGCTTTTCCTATGCCATTTGCGCCGCTTGGAAACGCGTGGGCGATGCCACCCTTCTGGCCGTCACCGTGGCCACGAGCCACGAGGGCAAAAGCCCGCGGGCCGTGGCGGAAACCCGGGTCAAGGCCGCGCTCCAGCAGGGGTATGAGAAGTTTCTCGCGCGTCACGCCGCTTGGTGGGCGCAATTCTGGGCGCATTCCAGCGTGAACCTTCCGGAGCCGGACATGCTCCGGCATTATTATCTGGTCCGCTATTTTTACGGCGCGGCGTCGCGGCGCGGAGCGCCGCCGATGCCCTTGCAGGGCGTCTGGTCGGCCGATGCCGGCTCCCTGCCGCCGTGGAAAGGCGATTACCATAACGACCTCAACACGCAGATGACTTATCTCGCCTATCGCACCTCGGGCGATTTCGACGCGGGGCTTTGTTTCCTCGACTACCTGTGGGACCGCCTGCCGGTGTTCCGAAAGTTTGCGCGGGATTTTTACGGCGCCCCGGGCGCCGCGGTGCCCGGCGTGATGAGCCTTGCGGGCCAGCCGCTTGGCGGCTGGGGACAATACAGTCTCTCGCCCACGATGGGCGCGTGGAACGCCCACCTTTTCTACCTGCACTGGCGGCAGACCGGCGACGACACCTTCCTGCGCGCCCGCGCTTATCCCTTCTGCCGCGAAATTGGCGTCTGCCTCCGCGCCCTGCTCCAACCGGACGCCAATGGCGTCCTCGCGCTGCCGCTGTCCAGCTCGCCGGAGATCTTTGACAATTCCCGTCGCGCGTTTCTGCAGCCAAACAGCAATTACGATCTCGCCAGCATGAAAATGTTGTTCCTCGCGCTGACGGAAATGGCCGATGCCGTCGGTGACCGGAAGGCCGCCGCCGACTGGTCCAACTCCGCCCGGCAACTCGGCGAATTCCACGCCCGGCCCGACGGCACGCTGCTGCTGGATGCCACCACGCCGCTGCCCGGCAGCCACCGGCACCTTTCCAACCTCATGGCGCTGCATCCCTTCAATCTCATCACGGAGGATGGCGGCGAGCGCGACCGGCAGATCATTGCCGCAAGCCTGAAGGATTGGGACGGCCAAGGCACCGGCACCTGGTGCGGCTACACGTTTTCTTGGATGAGCTGCCTGCGCGCCCGCGCGGGCGACCCCGAAGCCGCGCTGCGCAATCTCGATATTTACGTTCATGCTTTCATCCTCCGGAACGGCTTTCACGCGAACGGCGACCAGACCAAATCCGGTTTCTCTGGTTTCACGTATCGGCCCTTCACCCTGGAAGGCAACTTCCTCGCCATGGAAGCGGTGCATGAAATGCTGCTGCAAAGCTGGAGTTCCACGCCCGGGAAACGCGACACCGAAGTCATCCGCATTTTTCCGGCCACGCCTTGGCGCTGGCATGATGCCTCGTATGCCGACCTGCGCGCCGCGGGTGGCTGGCGGGTTTCCGCCCGGCGCGAGAACAACGCGACGACTTGGTTTAAAGTCACCGCCACGCGCGCCGGTTGGCTGCGCGTCCGGGATAATTTCGGCGGCCGCGAACCGAAATGGAATCGCGGCGGCGTGTCAAAGACTGGCGATCACTACGAAATCAGGTTGAAAGCCGGCGAATCTATCGAGGCCGCATTTGCCAGGCCGGAAACCATTCCACCTGCCCCGGACAACGTGGCGGAACCCCTCGTGATTCTCCCACACTCGGCAATCACATCCTGACTGCTCCCGCACGATTTCACCATCACTGGCTGAGACCAAAAAATAAATCTTCTTAAAATTCTTAAATAACCATTGACATGGTCGCCCATTGATATATTTTTGTTTTGTTGTTGGATAAAGTCCAGCAGTGGAAGACAACAACAAACGCCGACCAGACTACTGGAGGTTCCTCATGAAAAGAAAAGCATTAAAGTGCCAATTTTTAGGAACACTGTTCGCCGCCCGCTACCGTCCGCAAAGTCGGATTTGAGTTGCTTGCCCATCTCTGGTTGTTTCGACCTTCCCACCCCTGAATATCCGCAGGGAGCGACCGACACCTTCGCCCTTTCCGCGCGTGGACTGCGGTCTGCGCATCAGAAGAATCTCTGCAACCTCACGATTCCTCAAACCCGGCACCCTCAAATTCAAAGGTGCCCTCCCTCTGGCGACGGAGCTTTTTCATAAAACCCAACCTGATAACCATGCCAAACGAACAAATGAAAACCACGAAACAATACCACCATCGTGAATCGAAACAACTGCTTCCCAGTCCATGGATGAGCCCATTAAAAACTCTCATCGCCTTGGCAGTCCTCACCACTGTTTTCGCCCTAAACTCCGCCCGCGCTCAGTTGCTGGTGTCCGAACCGTTTAACCTGACACTGGGCGCTCCACTCAATAATTCGGGTTCAGGCACCGGTTGGGGGGCGAATGTCTGGACGAATGGCTACTATTTCACGAATGTGGCGCAGAGTTCTTTCAGTGCCGGGTCCGGCGGGACGCTCTATACCGTCCAGCAATCCGGGGCTGCAACCCAGTGCAAGAACAGTGCCGGGACCGACACAACCAACCGCTCGCCTCAACGCTACTTCGGTCAGGCTTATACGATTGGCAATGGCGCTGGCCAATATACCAATCTCTGGGTTTCTTGGTTGCTGGACACCTCGGGCTCTGGCGCAACCGGTCATGGATTTGTGTTTCTTCTGGCCAACAATAGTGACAATGTGGTCCGCGTCGGCAAGGTCATTAACAACAACAACTGGACCGTTACCGTCGGGGATGGCATTGTTCCTGGCACACTGGGCAGCGCGGTAGTCGCCGCTTCTGGAACTGCCAATTGCTATGGCAACTGGTTCAGCGTGTTGAACCTGGCCTACGATCCGGTCAACAATGTCACCATGGTGACACATTACCGTGCCGCCGTCGGTGAGACTACGGCGAATCTCACCGATCCCACGACCTTCTCGGTTCAGTATTCGACCACGTATCCTGGCAATCTGACCTTCAACAACGTGAACGTCGCCGCGCACAATAATTTGAACCAGAAATGGGACGAAATCCGGATCGGTCAAACCTATGCAAACGTCGCCCCCGTGACCTCTTCAAAGGCGATCACGTGGGGTGGGTATTCTGACCACACCTGGAGCGTTAGCTCCGCGTTGAACTGGACGAACCTCAGCACTGCGACGAAAGACTCCTTCGCCAATGGCGCCAACGTGACCTTCGATGACACCCCCGGCACGGCGCAGACCATCACGGTGAGCGGAACGCCGCTGCCTGGTTCAATTGCGGTCAATGCAACCAATAATTACACGTTGAACGGCGCCTTTGCCGGAGACGGCGGTTTGACGATGGCCAATTCCGGCATCCTTACCCTGAACGGGGCTAACGTTTACAATGGCGCAACTGTCATTAACGCCGGCACGGTCGTGCTGGGTGATAACAGCGCCTTGGGCTCGGCGGCGGGTGGCCTGACGATCCAAACCGGTGGCACGCTCGATTTGAATGGTTATGCGCTCGGCGCCAAGAGTTCGGCGATGAACTCGGGCGTTTTGGTGAATGGCAGTGCCACGCCTGCAAGTATTGCGGGGGCCTTCGTAATGAATGCGGCCAATACGTTTGGCGGAGTGGGCGACATCACGTTGAGCGGCAGCCTTGGCGGGCTTAGTGCCACGTTCATCAAGACCAACGCGAACAAGGTGACGCTGACAGCTCCGCTCGGGACAGTTGGTTTCAGTTGGAGCCTGCTGCAGGGCGCGATTCAATTCGGTGATGGCACCGTTGGCGGCAGCCCCGCCACAACTGGAACAGCGGTCAACATGAGCGCCAATACCGCCGTGATCTTCAACACGGTCGCCACCAACTCCGTTCACAGCGGGGCCATCACCGGAACCGGCACGGTGACAAAGACCGGAGCCGGCACAGTGACGTTGACTGGTGCTAACACTTATGCGGGCGTTACGTTGGTGAACAATGGCACGTTGAAAGTCGCCAACAACGCCGGTCTGGGCGCCAGCACGGGTGTCACCGTCGCAAACGGCGCGGCACTTGATTTGAATGGGTCTGGGGTCGCCAACATTCCGGTCACCCTGTCCGGCACTGGCATCGCGTCCGGCGGTGCCTTGGTCAACTCCAGCACCAACGCCGCCAGTCTGGCGGGCACCGTTTCAAATCTCACGGCCACGAGCGTGGGCGGCGTGGGCAACATCAGCATTGGCGGCACCATGGCGGGCGGCGGCTACACGTTGGCTAACGTGGGCATCGGCACGCTCTATCTAAACGGCGGCTTCACCGGCGGTGGCAGCGTCAGTGTGGGTGCCGGGGCCGGCTTGGGCGGCAGTGGGAATATTGCCAGCAGCGTCACTGTCGCCAGCGGCGGAAGCGTTCTGGCGGGCAACGCCGCGCACTTGGGATCCTTGACGGTGGCAGCGCTCAACCTGACTGGCTCAACCACGAATTCTCTTTTCGCTTCGCCCGGCAACATTATCGCCGTCACGGGGAATGGCGGTTTAGTGCCCGGCCCGCTGGTCGGCTCGGTCGCGATCAATGTTCCCTTGGCTGTTCCCGGCGTGGGCCAGTATCCGCTCGTGACCCACGTGGGTTCGATTGGCGGTGGTGGTTTTCCCGCATTTGTCTTGGGAACCCTTCCTCCTTACACGGCTGGCTACCTCAGCAACAACACCGCCAATTCCTCAATTGATCTCGTAGTGACGAGTGCCGATGTCCCGCTCTGGACCGGTGCGTTTAGCTCCGAATGGAGCGTCAATACGATCACGACTCCGAAAAACTGGAAACTGCAATCCGCTGGCACACAAATTGATTACATCAATGGTGTCCTGGCACGATTCGACGACACTGCGGTTTCCACCTCGGTGGATATCAGCGTGGCAGACGTCACCCCGAATACGGTGATCTTCAGCAACTCGACGCAGAACTATTCCGTCACCGGCACCCAGGCGATTAGCGGCACGACCAGCCTGAAGAAACAGGGGACGGGCAGTCTCACGTTCTACAACGTCAACAAATACACGGGCGGCACCACCGCCAGCGGTGGCGGTTCCATCATTCTCGGGGCCAATAATGTGTTGCCGGGTAATCTGCTCACGCTTGATAATGCCACCGTGGATTTCAACGGCAACGCCAATGCCTTTTCGAGCATCGTCGTAAACCACGGTGGCGGCACACTGGCTGGGGCAGGCACGTTGACGAATACTGGCACCATTATGCTCAACGGCAATGCCGAGCTCAGCCCCAGCGTTGTTTTTGGAGCCACTTCCATCCTTTGGACCAACACCGGCGCCAGCGTGCTGACCTTGGACGCCATGACGGTCCATGGATATTCGGTCAACAGCACGCTGAACTGTTATCCGCAAATCAGACTTGGCGGCCCGTTACTCTTCAGCCAGAACGGCCGGAACAACTCATTCCAGTTTTATGGCGGATTTGACCTGAATGGAAACATCCTCACCCTGCAGCCCCAGAACAATCTTGCCGCCGCCAATCCCTCCATCGTGAGCGGCTCGATCACTGGCAACGGCGCAATCATCGTCCAACAGGACGCGGGATTGTATGTGGCCGACAATGGCCAGTATGTTTTCTCCGGCGCAAACAACTACTCCGGCACCACCACGCTGAACGGCGAAAATCTGTGTCTAAACAGCCCCACCGCGCTCGGTAACAGCACGCTGATCATCAATCCCGGTGCCTACACGCCCAGCGCTCTGGCCAACACCAGCAGCAACGCGGTCACGCTGACCGCCAACAACCCGATGACGTGGAACGGCGACTTTGGTTTCAACAGCATTACCAGTCTGGGCGGCGGCGCCCCCAGCTACGCAAATTTGAACCTTGGCGCCGGGGCGGTCACCTTGGGAAATAGTTGCGCCGTCACCATCTCGAACAATACGCTCACCGTTGGCGGTGTGATTACGGATGGCGGCAGCGGCTTCGGCCTGACCAAGAACGGCGAGGGACGGCTCACGCTCGGCGGCGCGAACACCTACTCCGGTGCGACGACGGTCAATGAAGGCACATTGATCCTCTCGACGCGGCACGCGGCCAGCGGCGACTGCACGGTCGCCGACGGCGCGACCCTGGGCGTGACCAATGCGCAGAATGGGGCCAGCGCCACGACGGCTAACCTGAACCTCGGCATCGCGGGTCCGACAACTAATGTGTTCCTGAACCTCGGCAGCACAACCGTTGCCGCGCTTCGTGCCACCGGGGCGGTGACCGTCAGCGGCGCGAGCACCGTGGCGATTGCGGATGCGAACTTGCTGGCAGCAGGCAACACCTATCCCCTCATCAAGTACGGCAGCATCAGCGGCGACAACAACTTCCTGCTTTCGGTCCCGGCGGGGGTGACCGCCACCCTAACCAACGACCCCAGCAACCTTTGGATTGCGCTGAAGGTGAGCGCCGTGGTGCCGCCGGTTAATACCACACCAACGAACATTGTTGTCGGCATCAACGGCGCCAATCTGAGTCTATCTTGGCCCTCCGACCACACCGGCTGGCGGCTGCTGGCGCAGACCAACCATTTGGCGGCGGGCGTCAGCTCGAATACCAATGATTGGGCAACCGTGGCCGGCTCTGCCGCCACCAATCGGGTGTCCATCCCGATCAACGCAACCAACCCGGGGGATTTTTTCCGGCTCGTTTATCCATAAGGGAGTTCCACCCGTTGTTGTGTTCGCGGAAAAAGGAGGATGAGCCGGATGGAATCCCGGCTGCTCCCGATAATTCAAGACAATATGAAGACTAAGAATAATGGAATTGCGGCTGTCCGCCACGTTGGTTTCACCTTAATCGAGCTGCTGGTGGTCATCGCCATCATCGCGATTCTGGCGGCCATGCTTCTGCCGGCGTTAAGCAGGGCCAAGCTTAAGGCGCAACAGGCGTCCTGCATCAGCAACCTCAAGCAAATTGGCTTGGCCTATCGGATGTACCAGGACGATTATAAGAAGCGGATACCTGGTTACATGGCCGGAAATATCGGAATTTGGATGGGCAGCCTGATTAGCTACCAAGGCAAGGCCTCTCAAATCTGGCTCTGCCCGGTGGCTTCGAACACCAACAAGTCGTCTGAAAGCCAAACTATCATCAATGCGGGTCTGGGATGGAATGGCACGGCGGATCGCGCGTGGGCTTGGCAGCCTCCGAGTACGCCGTCGGCGTGGTGCAACGGCAGTTATGCCTTTAACGCTTGGTTTGAGGACAACAGTGATGCCGGCGTTACCAGTCCCAATGCATTCACATCCGAATCCTCGGTGGTCAATGCGACGCTCACGCCTGTGTTTGCCGAAGCCACTTGGATGAACGTTACTCCGGGACCTGGCGCTTCCCCTCCCAGCGCCAATCTTTATTCGGGCACCGACGACCTCTATTTTGGACGGCTGACTATCGCTCGTCACGGCGCCGCCCCGCCGGGATCCGCCCCGCGCAATATCCCGGTTGGCAGCCTCATGCCTGGAGCCATTGACATTGGGTTCTTCGACGGCCATGCGGAATCCGTCAAACTGATGAAGCTGGCCGGACTTTATTGGTGCAATGGTTATGTCGTGCCTCCGAAATGGCCATGACTTGATTCCGGCGGAAATCACAAAACGATGCATTAGCAAGCAGCCATCACCCTCATTGACTCGCGACTATGATTCTTTAATGATTAAGCTGTATGACACACCTGACAGTGTTTCAATCCTTGTTCCTTTTGAGCGGAGTTGCCATCAACCTTTTCGCCCAACCGGTGAAGCTCTCTTCGCCCGCGGATGACACCTTGGGCCAGCTAATCTCGCCCGTGGAAACCATTTTTCTCCATCAGGAAGCGGATCGGAAGGTCTGCATTTTGGGCCAGCGTGCCCGGGATGCTCGGTTGGTGTTGACGCCAGACACCTGCTTTTTCCATGGCCGTTTGCGTCTGGCTGGAGAGGTGGCGCCTAAATACCCGGGCGCGGAATTGAACGGAGGCCGCAGTTGGACGGGGATCGAAGGTCTGGATCAGCCGGGCAAACAGGCGGTCTGGCCTTTGTGGTTGCCTCAGTCGGCGACCTTGAAGCTCGCCATCCAGATGGACGTGTCGGCGAATGCTGCCGGAGCCGCGTTGGAAATCGGTATTGGGGCTGCAAAACAGACCGTCATCACCCACGCTTCAGACGCTTCAGCCCCGCAGCCTTGGACGATTGAACTGCCAGTCATAAAGCCGGGATTGTATGAATTGTCGCTGGCCATTCCCCAAGCTGCAACGGCGAAGTCCTCGGTTGTCATCAGGCAAATTGTGGTCACCGGCCCGGGCGTGGAATCGGCGGTGTTGGTGCGCTCGCGTTGGCGGGCAGCGGCCATTCATGCTCACTTCGGCAGTTCACAATTATCGTCGGCTGAGGGCGCCCCCCGGCTTTGGGTGATGGAGGTTCGCCCGTTGCCGTGTGAGGATTCGATGTATGCGCCGGTCACCACCCCGTTCGGTTATTTCGGCTCGACTTACGAGCCAGACGGGACGAGCGGCGGCGTCAATTTTTCCATGTGGTCCTACGGTGCGGGGCTTAAGGAACCGCCCGTCGAGCGCCTTTCCCATTTGTTGGCCTTGGGTGATTCGCGACAGGAATTTGGCCGGTTCGATGGTGAAGGCCACGGTGTGAAACCCCGGGGCTGGAATCCGTTCGAGGGACAGAAGATCGCCTCGGCCGTATTCGCCTTGAGATTGGATCCGGGTAATCCCTATGACACCTTTACCGGCTATGTGATCGAGCCGCAAAGCCGGCAATGGAAACTCTACGCTGCCGGCCGGAAGTGGCACGCTGCCGACAATCACGAGCGCAACTTCCTGCCAGGGGCATTTGTCGAAGTGCCCGGACCGCCCGACGTGCAGCGCAGCGCCATTATCGCGCGCGGGGCGGATTTCCGGGGTTGGTGTCGCGACACCCAAGGTAACTGGCATCCGCTGGACCAAATGACGGCGGCTGACCTAAAGGCAGGTGAGCCGGCGCAAAAGACTTATGCGCTATTGCCCGATGGCTGGTTCCGCATGACCATGGGCGGGCTTGAACAATACCGCTATGCCGAATCCAAACCAGTGATCAAGAGCGAAGCGAAACCGCCGCTGCCCGATTACCTGGAACCCGATCGCCGGGCTGTGCTTGATCAGATGCCTGCTTCGGTCGTCATTCAGGAGGTTCAAATTTCCTTCCCCGCCGCCACCCTCAAACTCCAAATCAGTGCTCCACTGCCAGGCGGGAAAGTCACGGTCTTTTACGGCCCCACGGATGCGCTGACGTTTGCTGAGCGTTGGGCGCATCACCTTGAAATCGGGGAAAAGCCGCCGGGCGTGCAAACGGTCCGGCTTCCAGACTTCGCCGACGCGCGGGCGTGCCGGGTTTTGCTGCGGGGCAATTTTGGTTCGGTGTGGAGCGATTCACCGGCGGTGTGGCATTAGCACTGACAGGATCTTTGCAACAAACTAACATAACGAAACCAGCTATGAGAACAATGAGAGTCGTGCAGTTAATGGTCGTGGGCCTGTTCGCCGCCAGCTTGCATGCCGCCGAACCGGCGCGCAAACCCAACATCATCTTTGTGCTCGCCGACGATGCGGGCTACGCGGACATTGGGCCGTTCGGCCAGAGAATTATTCACACTCCCACGCTCGACAAGCTGGCCAGCGAGGGCATGAAGCTCACGCGCCACTATGCTGGCAGCCCCGTGTGCGCGCCGTCGCGCTGTGTGTTGATCACCGGCAAACACCCTGGCCACGCGTTTGTCCGTGACAACCACGAAATCGGCACGTGGTATTCATTCCAAGGCCAGATGCCGATTCCGGCGGCGGAGCCGAGTATCGCCGCGGCCTTGAAATCCGCCGGCTACGCGACCGCGGCGTTTGGCAAATGGGGCTTGGGCGGCGTGGGTTCCTCCGGCGATCCGCTCCAGCACGGCTTTGATCATTTTTTTGGCTTCAATGACCAGCGGCACGCGCACAATTATTACCCGCAGTACCTGGTGGACGACGAAGGCAAGTTCATTCTGATGGGCAACACAAACGTCTCGGAAAAGGAAGGTTTGTCCATCGCACCGGGCGCAGACCCGAACGATGCCGCCAGCTACGCCAATTTCATCGGCCGGCAATATTCCCCCGATCTGTGCAATGAGCGCGCGTTGCAATTCATCCGCGACCACAAAGATCAGCCGTTCTTCCTGTATTATCCCACCACCGTGCCGCATCTCGCCCTGCAAGTGCCGGAGGACTCGCTCGCCGAATACAAAGGCAAACTCGACGATAAGCCCTATACCGGCGGCAACGGCTACCTGCCGCACCAGTATCCGCACGCCGCTTATGCCGCGATGATCACGCGCATGGATCGCGACATTGGCAAAATGGTGCAACTGGTGAAAGACCTCGGGTTGGAAGGGGACACCATCTTCATTTTCACTTCGGATAACGGCGCGGTGTTTCCGCTGTCCGGCTACGATCCGGTTTATTTCAAGTCCAACGACGGCCTGCGCGGCTACAAGCAGGACATCTATGAGGGTGGCATTCTTGAGCCGCTCGTGGTCACTTGGAAAGGCCACATCCCCGCCGGCTCGACTTCGGCGCGGGTGACCGGTTTTGAGGATTGGCTTCCCACGCTGCTGGCGCTGGCCGGAGCGACGGATGCGGTGCCGAAAGGAGTGGATGGCATCAGTTTCGCCCCGACCTTGCTGGGCGGTCACCAGCCGGAGCGTCCCTTCCTGTATCGCGAATTTCACGGGGAAGGGGGCCAGCAGGCCGTGCGGGTGGGCGATTGGAAGCTGATCCATCGCGACCTGCTGGCCACCAAGCAGAAACCCGCGGCGCCCACCACCGAGCTTTACAACCTCGGCTCGGACCCGGCGGAAAAAGAAAATGTTGCCGCCGCGCATCCCGATGTCGTGGCCCGGTTGCAGAAGATCATGGACGAGCAGCACACTCCGTCGAAGGAGTTTCCCTTCCCGCTGCTCGACAAATAGCCTATTAAGAAGCCGCCTGAAAACCGCCGCGCGTTCCCTTTTTCTTTTTGTGGTTCTGGCATCCAGTTCCGGAGCCGCCAATCCGGCACGCGCCACCCCTTATCCTGAGCAGTGCTTGCGCGTGCCATCGCCGGGACACACCACCTATTCCTCTTTAATGGACGCATGATGGAATGGATCAACCACCACTCCGCAGACATCGTGTGCCGCGACCTGGCTTCGGCCCTCAATGACCGCAGCCAGGACATCACCGTTGAAAACTGTGATTTCTACGCCCTGCCGAACATGGGCCTCGTCAGCCAGTTCACCGAAAACATCACCTGCCGCAAGGTGCGCGTCGCGCCGCCGGCGGGCTCGCTGCGCACCTGTGCCGCCTGGGCGGATTGCTTCCACTTCTCCGGCGGCCGCGGGCAAATCACGGTGGAGGATTGCCTCTTCTCGGGCACGCAGGACGACCCGATCGATGTCCACGGCACCCATCTGCGGATCATCGAACAGGTCGGCGAGCACCAGTTGCACTTGCACTTCATGCAGCCGCAGACCTACGGCTCTGCCGCCTTCGTGCCGGGTGACGTGATCGCGGTCATTGGCCATGCGAGCCTCAATGAACTGCCCGGTAACCCGCGCCGCAAAGTGGCCGCCTGCGACCCCATGCCCGGCGACATCACCGGCAAGGAGTGGCTGCTCACCCTCGACGGTCCCGTGCCGGCCTTCGCCAAAGACGATGTCGTGGACAACCTTTCCTGGTATCCGGATTTTACGGCGCGGAACAATTTCGTTACGATGGATTCATGCCGCGGCTTTCATAAGTTGTACCGCCAGATCTGGAGATCCAGTGGCTCGTTCGATAATGGGCCTTGAATGCTGAAGGTCCCCGTTCCCCGCCTCAAAGCAAACAGGCCGCTGGAAAAATCCAGCGGCCTGCATGGTTCAGATCTTCGGTGAATCCTACGTGCGCGGCATGGTGTAGCCGGTCAGCGCCTTCATGTATTGCGCGCGTTCAAAGGCCGCCGGTTCCGCGCACTTTTCCTGGCTCAAGCTGCCTTTGAGCTGGCTGACTGACTCATATTCGTGCTCGTTGAGCCAGGCCGTCAAATCGCGCTCGATGATGGCGATCTGCGGGATGCCGTGGCGGATGATGGTGGAGCATAGCATGGTCACGTCCGCGCCAGCCATCAGCATTTTCAACACATCCGAGGCCCGATGAATGCCGCTGGTCGCCGCGAGGCTCGCCTTCAGCCGATTGTGCAGCAGCGCGATCCAGCGCAACGGCAGGCGCATGGCCATGGGCGTGCTCAGCAGAATGTTCGGTTTGACCTCGAGTGTTTCCAGTTCGATGTCGGGCTGATAAAACCGGTTGAACAGCACCAAGCCGTTGGCGCCTGCCTGATCCAGGCGCTTGGCCATGTTCGCGAAATTGCTGAAGAACGGGCTTAATTTCACCGCCACCGGGATGCTCACGTTGGCTTTCACGGCCTTGAGGATGTCCAGATAGGTCATCTCCACTTCCGTGCCAGTGAGGTCCATGTCGGTCGGGATGTAATAAATATTCAGCTCGATGGCGTCCGCGCCGGCCTGCTGGATCTTCTTGGCGTATTCGGTCCAGCCGCCTTCGGACGAGCCGTTCAGGCTGGCGATGATTGGGATGCGCGTCGCCTTCTTGGCGTCGGCAATGTGCTTGAGATATTCCTCCGGCCCGAGGCGAAAATCGTCCGGCTCCGGGAAATACGTCAGCGCCTCGGCAAAGCTATCGGTGCCTTGCTGGAGGTTTTGGTTCAGTTCCAAGCGATCTTGCCGCAACTGTTCCTCGAACAGCGAGTACAGGACCACGGCCGCCGCCCCTGCGTCTTCCATGCGCTTGACGTTTTCAATGTCCTCGGACATGGGCGACGCTGAAACCACGAGCGGGGAGCGAAGCTTCAAGCCGAGATATTTGGTGGTGAGATCCATAATATTTATGATTTGCGATTTACGATTTGCGGTTCAGGGTTGTTGATCCACCGTGGCCGTTTTGGACGGTGCTGGCGGGGTGGTTTCCGTGCTGGTGTCGCGTTTGGCCATAAACTGGTAGAACTTCCAGCGCCGGTCGGCATCCACCTGGGATTGGGCGAAGAACTTCTTGGCGTCCTCTGGCTTGCTCTTGGTGAGCATCTTGAACCGGTTTTCGGACAACATGAAATCCTGCACTTTGGATTTGGCCGCGCCCGAGTCCAATTGCAGCGGGTTTTCGCCGCGCTCGGCCCGGCGTGGGTCGTAGCGGTAGAGCAGCCACTGGCCGGATTCCACCGCGAGCTTTTGCTGCTTGGCGCCCACTCCGGCATCCAGGGCGATGCCGTGGGCGATGCAATGGCTGTATGCAATGATCAAGGACGGGCCATTGTAGGATTCCGCCTCGATGAACGCCTTGAGCGTGTGCTCATCCTTGGCGCCCATGGCCACGCTGGCCACATAAATGTTGCCATAGCTCATCGCGATCAAGCCCAGATCTTTCTTGCCCGCCGCCTTGCCGCCGGCGGCGAATTTGGCAATCGCGCCGCGGGGGGTGGACTTGCTCATCTGGCCGCCGGTGTTGGAATAAACTTCCGTGTCCATCACCAGCACGTTGACGTTGCGTCCGCTGGCCAGCACGTGGTCCAAACCGCCGTAGCCGATGTCGTAGGCCCAGCCGTCGCCGCCGAAAATCCACACGCTCTTTTTCACGAGCTGGTCGGCCACGGGCAACAGCAACTTCGCTTCCGGCGCGTCCAGCGTGGCCAGTTTCTGTTTCAACGTCGCGATGCGCTCGCGCTGGTCGTAAATACCCGCCTCGTCGCTCTGGTCGGCGGTCAGGATTTGCGTGGCCAGATCGTCCCCGATTTGCGCCGCCAGTTTCTTGACCAGTTCCGCCGCGAATTCCTGCTGTTTGTCCAGCGAGACGCGGAAGCCCAGGCCGAATTCGGCGTTGTCCTCGAACAGTGAGTTGCACCATGTCGGGCCGCGGCCGCAGGCGTTTTTGGCGTAAGGCGTGGTCGGCAGGTTGCCGCCATAAATGGAGGAGCAGCCCGTCGCATTGGCCACGACCATGCGGTCGCCGAACAATTGCGTGACCATCTTGATGTAGGGCGTCTCGCCGCAGCCGGCGCACGCCCCGCTGAACTCAAACAGCGGCTGCAGCAACTGCTGCTGGCGCAGCGCCGTGGTCTTGATCTTGCGCCGGTCGAACTCGGGCAGCTTGAGGAAATAATCCCAGTTCACCGCCTCCGCCGCGCGCAGCGGCGCCTGCGGACGCATGTTAATCGCCTTGAGCTTGGCTTCGGCCTTGTTCTTGGCAGGACAGACCTCCACGCAGAGGTTGCAGCCCGTGCAATCCTCGGCCGCCACTTGCAGCGAGAACTTCAGGCCCTTGAACTCCGGCACGCGCGAGTCGCAGCTCTTGAACGTGGCCGGAACATTTTGCAATTCCGCCGCGTCATACACTTTGGCGCGGATGGTGGCATGCGGGCAGATCGCCACGCATTTCAAGCATTGGATGCATGTCTTCTCGTCCCACACCGGAATTTCCAGCGCGAGATTGCGCTTCTCGAATTGCGTCGTCGCGGTCGGGAACGTGCCGTCGTTCGGGAACGCGCTCACGGGCAGATCGTCGCCGTCGCCGCCGGCGATCTTGCCCAGCACCTCGCGCACGAAGGCCGGCGCGTTGTCCGTGATCGGCGGCAGGAGCGGGCCGGTGCCGTTCACTTGGCTGTCGGCCACCGCCACTTCGTGCAAATGCGCGAGCGTGTTGTCCACGGCTTTCAGATTCATCTGGACGATTTCCTCGCCTTTCTTGCCGTAGGTTTTCTTGATGGAATACTTGATCGCCTCAATCGCTTCGTCCTTGGGCAGCACGCCCGACAACGCGAAAAAGCACACTTGCATGATGGTGTTGATGCGTCCGCCCATGCCGCTGTCGCGCGCCACCTGGGTGGCGTCAATCACGAAGAACTTCGCCTTTTTGGCCAGCAAACTCTGCTGCACCGGCGTCGGCAATTTGGCCCAGACTTCGTCCTGGGTGAAAGGCGTGTTCAACAAGAAGGTTCCACCCGGCACCAGGCTGCGCAGCATTTCGTAGCGTTCGAGGAACGTCGGCTGATGGCAGGCGATGAAATTGGCCCGCGAAATCAGATACGTCGAGAGAATCGGCTGTGGGCCGAAACGCAGATGCGACACCGTCATCGAGCCGGATTTCTTCGAGTCATACACGAAGTAACCTTGCGCGTAATTGTTCGTCTCTTCGCCGATGATCTTGATGGAATTTTTGTTCGCGCCCACCGTGCCGTCCGCGCCCAGGCCGTAGAACAGCGCGCGCACCACCTTGTCCGATTCCGTGGAGAATTCCGGGTTGAATTTCAGGCTGGTGTGGCCCACGTCGTCGTTGATGCCCACCGTGAAATGGTTCTTCGGCGCGGCGGCGGACAGATTGTCGAACACCGCCTTGACCATCGCCGGCGTGAATTCCTTGGAGGACAGGCCGTAGCGGCCCGTGAACACCTGCGGCACGGTCTTGAGGTGCGACCGGCCGGCGGCGGTTTCTTCCATCAACGCCGTGACCACGTCTTGGTACAGCGGCTCGCCCATGCCGCCGGGTTCCTTCGTGCGGTCCAGCACCGCGATTTTGCGGACCGAGGCGGGCAGCGCCTCCACAAACCGCTTGCCGTCAAACGGACGATACAGCCGCACCTTCAGCACTCCAATCTTCTCCCCGCGCTGGGTCAAATACTCGATGGTTTCCTGGGCCGCTTCGCAGCCGGAACCCATCAGCACGATCACGCGTTCCGCGTCCGGCGCGCCGACGTAATCGAACAGCTGGTACTTGCGTCCGGTTTGCTCGGCAAACTCGTCCATGACCTTTTGCACGATGTCCGGGCAGGCGGTGTAGAAATGGTTTGCGGTTTCGCGGCATTGGAAAAACACGTCGGGATTTTGCGCGGTCCCGCGCAGCACCGGCTGGTCCGGCGACATGGCCCGGGCGCGATGCTCGGCGATCAGCTTGTCGTCAATCAGCGCGCGCAGCACCGCCTCGTCCAACATTTCGATCTTGGAAACCTCGTGCGAGGTGCGGAAGCCGTCGAAGAAATGCACGAACGGGATGCGCGAGCGGAGCGTGGCGGCCTGCGCGATCAGCGCACAATCCATCGTTTCCTGCACCGAGGCGGCGGCCAGCATGGCCCAGCCCGTGGAGCGGCAGGCCATGACGTCGCCGTGGTCGCCAAAAATCGAGAGCGCATGGGTGGCCACCGTGCGCGCCGTCACATGAAACACCGTCGGCAGCAGCTCGCCGGCAATTTTGAACATGTTCGGGATCATCAGCAGCAGGCCCTGCGACGCCGTGAAGGTGGTGCTCATGGAACCTGTCTGCAACATGCCATGGACCGCGCCGACCGCGCCGCCTTCGCTCTGCATTTCCACGATGCCGGGGATGGTGCCCCAGAGATTCTTTTTTCCTTCGGACGCCCACTGGTCGCACCATTCAGCGATGGGAGAGGAGGGGGTGATGGGGTAAATGGCCATCGCCTCGTTCAGGCGGTAGGCCACGTATGCGGCGGCTTCATTGCCGTCAATCGTTTTAAATACAGGAGTCTTTTTCATGTGCAAATCATTCCGGGCGGGAGTTGGCTGGTATGGCAGGTTAACAATGTTGTTTGGTCTATGTCTTGGTCGTTTTCGATCAATCTCGCTGGCAGGATAGGCTGGAAATGGGGAGCCGACTTCTCCGATTTTGCCAAAGACGCAACGTCCGTTGCCAATGACCTTCCTTTCCAGCAGCTACCGGATGTTGGAGGTTGGAGCTTGGAGGTTGGAGGTTGGAGGTTCACGTCGGCTTTTGCAGCAAACGCGAATTTAGTGGCGCCAAGCGATTGGGGGGTGCGTTCTGCAATGCCGGAGCGCTGCGGCCGAGGGACCCGTCGCGGTTTGGTATTTGCGGACCGCGGGCCGTCCCGGCCCGCAGCGGGTGGGAGCAAGAGCGACGCGCGGCGAATCTTTGGCGTGTGGTGGTTGCTGGCTTGCCGTTCGCCTACCGCCGTTCGCGCCGTCTCCCTAGCTCGCTGGCATAATCCCTTCCCAGCGTCCCCGCGTTGGCCCGCATCCACTCCGTCAGCCGCGTGGTCCCGGCGGGAGGCGCGTCCACATAGAGCAGGCCGTCCATCAGCCCTTTGATCTCCTCGCGGGTGATGAAGGTGTCCTCTACAAACCACCCGATGATCCGGCTTGCCGCATAGCCGAGGCCCGGTGTGACGTGAACGATCTGGCGGCGTTTCCCAATGGCCTCGCCGACCGCCTCCACCAATGCTTGGTAGGTGAAGGTTTCCGGGCCAATGGCGTTGATGATGCGATTTCCATCACGCCTGCCTTCCATGACCGCCAGCGCCGCCAAATCCTCCACGCAGATGGGTTGCAGACGATACGCGCCGTCGCCAAACACCGCGAACACCGGAAATCGGCGCAACGCCCAGGCGATGTTGTTGATCAAAATATCTTCGCGCCCAAACAGCACCGTGGGGCGGAGAATGGAGTGGTCCACGCCGCTTTGCTGCAAGGCGCGCTCCAGCCGCGCTTTGCCGGCAAAATATTCCAGGGGTGAATCTCCGCTTGGATTCGTGATGCTCACATGCACAATCCGGCGCACCTTGGCCCGCTTCGCCGCTGCAAATAAAACCTGCGTGTTCTTCACCGCTCGCGCGTGCGAGAACCATTTGTGGTTGAATCTGACCCAGTAGGTGTTGTACAGCACGTCCACCCCGGCCAGTGACTGCGCCAGCTTTTCCGGCTCGTCAAACGAGAGCGGGAATGGCCGCACCCGGTCCCCGAAGGGATCGTCGCGCGGCGTGGAATTGGTCAGCGTGATGACCTCGCGGCCTTCCGCCAGCAGGCGCGTGGCAATATAACGGCCGGAATATCCGAAGGCGCCGGTAACCGCGTGAATCATTGATTGGCTCATAAAACAGTTATATCTGGAAAAACAGAAATACAAATTCAAAAAAATTATTTCAGCCACTGGCCGATGCGCGCCCCAAGCTTTGCCAGCCGGATGCGCGAGGCCAGCGGCAGTCTCCGCACGTCGCCAAACCAGCCGTCCATGGTCTCAAAAAACTCCAGCATTTCTTGCAGCCGCTTTTTGGTGTGCGGGTCAACCGGCGTCCCCTCCTGCACTTGGGCGGAAGTTTCGCGCAGGGCCTTGAGCGTCGGGTCCATTTCCCGGCGCTTGCGTTCATCCAGCAGAATCTCAAACATTTGCCACACATCCTTGATGGATTCAAAGTGTTCCCGGCGGTCGCCGAGGATATAGGTGCCTTTGACCACGCCCCAGGTCTGCAATTCCTTCAGGCTATTGCTGACATGCGAGCGCGCCACGCCCAGCGCCGCGACGATCTCATCCGCCGTCAGGGGCTGGGGCGAAAAGTAGAGCAGGGCGTGGATTTGGGCCACGGTGCGGCTGATGCCCCACCGCGCCCCCATTTCGCCCCAGTGGAGCACCATTTTATGAATGACCGGATTTAATTGCATTTCTTTTGTGACAGGAAAATAAGAAATTTATGGCCCAGTGTCAACACGCTCCTCTTTTTTCTTGGTTTCTTGCTGTAAATTCACTGGTAATCCTTTATTGACGAGCTGGCGGTCTGAGCGCAAACTCGGCGCATGAAGGTGAACCTCGCAGGGTGGCTGTCGTTGCTACTCTTGTCTGGGCTGCCTGTCGTTGTGCAAGCCCAGTTGCTCTTTGTGACCAACAACGGCGCGATCATCGTCACCGGCTTCAACGGTGGCGGACCAGTGGTGATTCCCGCGGTGACCAACGGCCGGCCGGTGACCGGCATCGCGAACTTTGCGTTCCTTGGCAATCCCGGCCTGACCTGTATTTCAATTCCCGACAGCGTCACCAATGTCGGGTACCTCGCGTGTTACAATTGCACCGGGCTCACCAACGCGACCTTCGGCAGCAACGTCGCCAGCGTAGGCCCTTCCGCTTTCGCACTTTGCACAAACCTGTTCGCCGCCACCTTTACGAACAGCCCGGTCAGCCTGGGCGGCAGCGCCTTTAATTATTGCCTCCATCTCACCAATCTGGTTTTGGGCGCGCGGGCTGTCAGCATCGGCCCCTCGGCGTTCCAATCCTGCTCGAACCTGCTCACCGTCACCCTGCCGGACAGCGTGACGAACTTGGGCGATGGCGCCTTTTATGCCTGCGCCCGCCTGAATGGCGTCACCTTGGGCACGGGTGTTTCCCGGGTTGGGGCGTCGGCCTTCTATTGTTGTACGAGTCTGACCAACTGTGCGCTGGGCACCAACCTCACCAGCATCGGCACCAATGCCTTTGGCAACTGCTACCGGTTGCCCGCCTTCAGCCTGCCAGCTGGCCTCACCAGCATTGAATCGAACGCGTTCTATGACTGCCGGGCGTTCACCATCATGACCCTGCCCAACAGCGTCACCAACCTGGGTCCCGGGGCGTTTTATGGCTGTACGAGTCTGACCAACTGCACGCTGAGCACCAATCTCACCAGCCTCGCGACGGGGACGTTCGCCTTCTGCACTGCCCTGCCAAGTCTCAGCATTCCCGCCCGGGTCAGCAGTATTGGGGACGAAGCCTTCCAATATTGCACCAGTCTGACCAACTTTACGATTCCCAACAATGTGACAAGCCTGGGCAGCTCGGTGTTTCTGGAATGCTTCAATCTGACCAGCGTGACCCTCCCCAGCGGCTTGACGAGCGTCAACTATGGGTTGTTCTATTTCTGCACCAGCCTCAAAAGCGTCACCCTCCCGAACGACGTCACGAATATCGGCGTTCGCGCGTTTAACGAGTGCCACGCGCTGACCAATGTCTGCCTCCCTGCCAGCGTCAGCGGTCTTGGTGCCTACGCGTTTCAAGATTGCACCAACCTTCTGGCGGTCATGCTCCCCGCCATATCGAGCATTGGCGACGAGACCTTTGAAGGGTGTGCCAGCCTGACGAATCTGTCCTTGCCCGCCAGTCTTACCAGCATTGGCAAAGAGGCTTTCGACGGCTGCGCCAGCCTGAGCCGGGTCGCCCTGCCCATTGGCCTCACCAACATTGCGCAACAGGCCTTTGAAAACTGCTCCAGCCTGACCAGCCTGACGATCCCCGCCAGTGTCATCAGCATCGGGATGGATGCGTTTTTGGGAGACACCAGCCTTGGCACCATCACTGTGGACGCTGCCAACCCATCGTTAAGCAGCCTCGGCG